>OOBX01000159.1_pt1 | contig 72409 bp, 72 predicted proteins | sample 1671021 | NCBI WGS metagenome assembly OOBX01 (sample SAMN06348114, study PRJEB24527) | human gut metagenome | biome: human gut; feature: ankylosing spondylitis patient; material: feces | host: Homo sapiens | place: China | collected 2015-10 | reverse complement strand
TGTAAAGTCCCTGGGCTTTTACAAGCCCATTCGCTTTAGCGGATGGGTAGTTGACAAAACACTAGCGTGAAAACCGCGTAGCTTTAGATGCACGGATGGATCGTCCCTATGTTACACATACACCAACCCCTGATTATTGTTTCTCTATTCTTTTTCCCCTTCGAAGACCCGGAATCCGTCTATTTCCAGCGATTCCCCTACCGGGACCAGGATATATTTCCGCCCGGATACAAGCCCAATTTCCGGAAGCGGTGTGCAGCTTCGGTCGATACGGATCAATGCGCCATTAGTCTGGATCTCGGTAACAGTGCCCCCTGCCAGATTGGACAGGCGGAACTCAGCCGCTTCTTTAAGCTGCTCAGGCAGCGTGTCTTTTTCCAGCTCCTTCTCTCCTGCTTCTTCTATGATCCGGACTGCTTCATCCCAGGAGATTTTCTTCTCTTCTCCTGCCTGCGTTTCGTTTTCCGTGATCATATCCAGGCTCTCTTTCAAGCTGCATATTGCCTGATAGGTCAGATTCTCTCCCAGTCCCTGTTCAGCCAGTGCTCGGAACGCGGCACACTGGGAACTACGTGGCATGGGAAGCTCTGTACCCAATAGGTTTTCAATGAATGTACGTCCGGATCGCTTTTCCCCAGGTATGTACGCCAGCATATGATGGATATCTGTACACCGGTCATTGAATGCAGGATATAAAAAACCCACTGCCGGATTTTTTACGATCCAGTTTTTCGCTGTACTTGCAAACCCTTTTTCTTTTCCCTGATAGCCTAATTCAGGCACGGATTCCTGGATGGGGCAGATCAGGCACTGTATATAGCTATATGCCGTATCTGATCCGCTTGGCTTTGGTATGTCATAGCAGTTATGAATGAGCAGGATCAGGAAACCGGTTCCAAACGCAAAGGATTCGGCAGCTGCATCAAAAAATCGGTTCACAACCTTCGGATCCCTTAATCCGCAGTCAGTCAGAGCAAGAAGGCTTTCCTGAACTTCCCCCGAAACTACGCCTTCAGACAGGGATTCATCCGGTTTCCCGCTGAGTCCTTTTTTAAACAGGGCAAGATACTGTTGTGCATCCTCCTGTGCAAGTGTCTGGAATGTTTGGGTAAAGCAGATCTTCTCCTGATCATTTCCTGGGACATAGCAGCCGCAGATGGTTGTAAATGAGTTTTCCTGTATGCGGCACTGTTTGCGGATTTCACTGATTTCCTTCTTTGTCATTTTTTATGCTCTCCTTTGTTATTTACTTTGTGCAGACATTAACTGAAACTGGAACGGCAGACCCGCTTCACGCCCTTCCTGTATTCCGTATGCCATATAGTGGTTTTTCAGTGCCTCCGGGTCATAGCCGATGGACTCCTGCAGATCCGGATAGTTCCAGTAATACGTCTCCGCACTGAACCCGTTTTCCGGGCTGCTCTCCCGTCCTCGTTCATGAAGGCGCTGTGCGCACTCCTGTATGATGCCGCAGGTTTCCGGTGCATGGACCTTTAAGTTTGCTGGGTTGATGTAAAATTCCGACCAAGCAGACGCAAAGTATTCAACCGGACTGGAGGTTTCATGGGAATCACCGACGGAAGTGCTGTCTATGAACGTGTGTTTTTCTTTTTCAAATACCGATTTAAACTGGGCAGTATTGGATACCATGTCCAGCTCAGCGTCTGCTGCATGACCGATTTCATGTACCACAGCAAGGTTAATGGCTCGCGCGCGATCCTCAATGTAGATGCACTTTGCCTGCGGATCCGTTGCTCCGGATACGGCTCCATAAAGCCCGTTGAAAAATGTATCAGCCAGATCCTTATCGGTAACCGTAAACCTCCATCCAGCATCAGACAGGGCGTATAAAATACTTTCAGGAATCTTTCCGGCCACCTGGTCTGCTTGGGAAAGGTAGGAGGGGTCAACTGCACCGTCTGCGCAAAATAACTGAAGCTCTCCTGCCTGTGCCGGGAATGCAGCTACTGCGGACTGAAGGATTACGGTTGCCAGCATACACATTACTTGTTTGTTTTTAATTTTTACTTTATTTCGTCTCATATAAATTCTCCTTTGTTTTTCGTTTTTTTTTGATTTGGTTTTAGATTTGTTTTGATCGGAACACGCACCGTCCTTTTCCTGTCTTTAATATGGCGGATTCAAGACGGAACGGACGTTTTCTGAACGGTTGTTCTTAAATACGACTGTCTCTGTGCTCCGCCGGGCTACCCATGCCTGGAATGCTTACGCGTGGAAACGGATGGGAATTCCCATTTACGTCCACATCGTTTTTTATCTTTGTGTTCCGACTAAGTAGTGTACGCGCGCTTAGAAAAGGTTTAAAAAAAGAGAAATATTTTTATTTTTCTCCGTTGCGTTCAAAGTGGGACAGAATACGCTGGAGCAGGGCACACGTAAAACATGTGTAAATGCTGGAAAATGTGGGGAAAAAGGAAGAAAAAAAATGGGGCTAAAACAGATACGGCGCGAAACAGTCCGTAAACCTTATAGAATCAGGGGATACACCCTATTTAGAAACATAAAAGTGGGACAAAAAGATATATAAAAAAATGGAACAAAATACGCCTGTTCCACCGAGCTGCCAATGCGTTGAATGCTTACGCTTTTAAAGCTGTAGGAAACCTATTTATTTAAAATTCAGTTTTAATGCTTTTATTGATCCGGCTGGCTAAGAGAACATTTCGCAGATATAACGAGCAAGCGAGAAATTTGCCCGATGATAAACTTATTACGGAAAGTCGGAAATTTCCGTCTGTAAACAGGTTTACACAAGGGCGGAATGAATCAGGGTAAATACAGGATGTTACTCGGATAGCCTTATAGGACACTCGTTTAAATACATGGCATAGAACAACTAAAAAATATCCGGGCATCTGCCCGGAACGGTCCAAAGCCTAGAGTGGTTCAGAAAAAAAATTATTTTGCTCTCTTACATCTTTTTAAATCAAAAAGACGGACTCATTTGCCCGTCTTTCAGAAGCTATCCATTTTAATGGGTGGTAGTTCACGTACCGTGTTTGTCCGAAAGTTTACCCAATCTGTATGAATGCCAAATATCAAATCCCATATGGAATTTTCCACGGCCCGCATTTTTACAGCTCCCTTCCTCAAATTCCATACTATGGGATTTCCATTCCCCCTTTGGGCTGCATGTCTATTTTTCTTCAAAGGATATTTGTGGAAGGATTTACTGGCGAAATCAAGTTTCTGCCTTATAATTCCTATATATAGCGTGTTAATCAATGAGCAGCAAGGGTCAGGCATTCATTTATTCCTAAGCGGTTTCTCCATAATAATTCCATAGTATGGAATATAAGGAGGATAAAAGGATGAATGCAACATCATTTTGTATCGGAAACAAGCTAAGATGTGAATCAGATTTTTTAGAAACAGAACTGGAATTTTATGGAAAGCAAACAGGCGTACTGTATCCGGCCTTCCTGACCGTTATACAAAACCTTCCTTATTATATAAAAGGAAAGACGTTCCGAAAGAACGGAATCATGGCAGTTCTGCTACGGTTTTCCTACCAGTCTGACACTTTAAACGGTCGTGCATGGGTTAAAGATGTATCAGCCTGGATCCACCTAAATTTTATCACAGACTGGGGATGCCTTCTCGCATTAGAAAGCGGATACGACACAGATCAGTCCGGCCATGTGAATGCCCTTCTGATTCCCGCAACCCCAGAAGGAAAAATTTCATTTGATTATTATTTTGGAGGAAGATCTAAATGCTGCAGCCTTCAGACATCCTACCATCAGCTGATGAGACAAAAATACAGCCTATCCCGTTTTCCTGCCGGCAGTGAAAAGCTCTCTTCTGCCTCCCATATTATCCTTGGCGGGACAGTTCTTAACCAACTCCCGGATCCATATCCAGGAGAGACTGCGGATGATTACAGAAAGCGGGTTGAACCGATATTTGCCAGTATGTCAGTTTCCCTGGCAGGAAAAACAGAAACCCAAAAAGAATCTTCACAGGCACTTCTTTGGAGCCGTGTAGAGGAATATTTATCTTTTATTTCTCGTTATGGATCGGTGAAAAGGGCGGAACAGATGCTTAGATCTGCACAAGAAATCCAATACGGAATCCGCTTCTGCCAGGAACAAGGCCGGGCAGACATGGTTCAAATGACACATCAGACTATCTTGGCAGGAAGAAACTATATGAAAGAACATGGTATCTTCTGATCGTTTTGATAGAAACATGTGAAAATAGCCATCTTAAAGGGTTGCGGTATCTGCAGAATCCATTCTGTTTGATTTCAGATCAAAAAAAGAAGCTGTCGCTCTGGTAGATTCATCTACTTTTGCAACAGCTTCTTTAATGTTTTAACTTTCTTACTTGACTATTATTTCCAGATCATTGTAAATTTCCGGCTTGATCTTCTCATCAAATTTAGCGAAGGTCGGAACCCAGTCATCAGACTGCCTGTATATCAGAATTGTTTCCCTTGCTGGATCAACATCCCAATATTCCCGGACACCCGCATCTAAATATAGCAATTGTTTTCTGGAATAATCCATTTGTCTGCTGGATGGAGAAACGATTTCAATGATCCAATCTGGTGCGCCATGGCACCCCTTATCATCTACCTTCTTGGGATCGCAGATTACAGAAATATCAGGTTCTACATAGATTTCAGATCCGCTATCCTCTTGTAAAAACACAGCAAACGGCGCTGGAATAATTTCACAACCGAGGCTGCTCGTAGTCCCTTTAGGGGACGGGAACTGCGTTTCTACACATACAGCCTGAACTCAGGACCTATGCCGCAAGGGACACAAGCTCCGCATTCAGGTTAATGAGCGTAGACCACGTGCAGGTACTTCTCTTAGATGCCTGAGAAACTTTTGCCTCAAGCTCCAACCTTACCTTCGCAGGCAGGGATTTTAAGATTTCCCGAATGAAATACCGGCTACCGATATTATAGGAGGCAGACAGGTCGCAGTTGTAGACCTTGCCGTTTTGGAACCGGCACAGGCTGTAGGTAGGAAGCTCTGCTTCCTTACCTCGCAGGGCCCTGCCGCTTCCATCGTAAGCCAGCCGGCTGGTGCCCCAGGCGCAGATGCGGCTGATGCGCATCCCGATCCGGTGTGCTTTATCCGTTACCATGGATTGGACATACTGGCTTCTCCACAGATGGAGCCGCTGCTTCTTAGAACCTCGCTTTCTGCCAGTACGGTCCAGATGTTCAAAGACGATCACATCGGTATTGTAAAGGACTGCGATATTCATGATGAAATTAGCAGTCTTCACTGCGATATCCCGGTTGATCCCTTTGGCTTTGACCCATAATCTTGGCATCCTGTGGTTTCCATGCTGCTGAGCTTTCTTGATTCGGTTCACCGTATGAGTCAGAGAGTCGTATTCTTTCGGCAGCCTGCAAAAATGTCTGCCTAAGATCGTGCCGTCTGCACACATAACGGAAACCGTTACCGCAGCGTTGATACCAAGGTCAACAGAGATAATGGTCTGGTTAAAGATATCTGCATCCGGAAGCGTTACCCTCTCCTCAAACGGGAAATCCAGGAACCACTCCTTGCCCCGCTTCTGCAGGGTAGGGGAACATTTCTTCCTGGAAGCGCACCGCCGGTTGATATAATCCATGTCGGATTTCCGGACTTTTACGGTCAGCCAGTCCCAGGTGTTGCGGATGAAGACCTTAATCTTCATCTCGTAATCACCAGACTGCTCATACATGACGGTCCGGTACATGGACGGATAGACATATCCGGCTTTGGGAAAGGACGGTTTCCTTCCGCGGAACTTTGGATCCTCGGTTTCCCAGTTGGCCAGGTTGCTTTTGTAGGAAGACACCTTCCCTATAGCCTCAGAAATAACGCTGCGCCGCAGGTAACTGGGAAATTTGTAAAATTTCCGGTCAAACGGGTATTTCACATCCGGGTTATCCTTAGTTTTGTGACACAGCTGTTCCACACAGTTGCAGCGTGAAAGGCTGTCAAGAACCGATAAGGTATCCCACTCATCCAAGCATACTCCAATCAGGAAATCCACGGCAGCCTGATACAGCGATACCGTTTCTTTAAAGATATGGTTGTAGTGCTTGATTTTCATGCTGTAAGTGGAAAACACTTTCATATCAAGACGCCTCCTTCCTGATGTTATGCATCCATGGTAACAAATCCCATTTTCTCAAACAAGAAACAGGGACTTACGGATAACAAAAATCTAGGTTTTGGGAAAAGTCTTACCGCCTAACTCATGACTGAAGTCACGAGAGTGTGGCGGTTAATTTTCAATATATTTCCCTATTGTTACCGCGAAAAACTGGATTAACCTTTAATGTCGCGTGCTTGGAGGAGCCATCATGTAGATTCGGCCGTTAATCAGTTCGGCGCGCTTTCCTTCCGGAAGATCATATATATCTTCTATTGTGAAGGGCATTTGTTTCAACGCTTCCATTCATTCACCGTCCTCTTAGATTTCTGTACACTTATTATAACAAAGGCGGCGGTTTGATTCAAGGCTATGTTTTGTACGACATAGCCTTGTGAACTTATCTTTATAGCAGCTGTTTTGTACCTTTAGGGTTGATCATATTTAACTGCATTCGGGTTGAACTGCTTCTCAGCGGCCTTAAATGCATCTTGAAGGAACATGTTAAAAACAGGCGCTCCATTCTGGGATTCCGTACTATAAAACTGAGCAGTAATTACAAGTTCATCCCTGGCACGTGTTGCCGAAACGAACAGGAGCCGCCGCATTTCTTCAATCTCTTTCCGACTTTTCCGTTCTTTGCGGTCATAATGTGTAATACTGTTAAAAACAATAGGCCATTCCAAACCTTTACTGGAATGGGCCGTTACCAGGACAACTCCGGGATATGGATCAATCCTCTTAAATAACGCGTTTTCTCCATATGTACAAAAATCACTGCAGTATTGCATAATCTCATCAAACTCCTTGAACTGAAGTGAATCCTTAAAATATTCTACTGCCTCATCCTGGAATGAAATACTGTCGATAAATTTCTCAAATAGTTCTTTTTTCAACTGCAGCGTTGGTGCCATACAGATCATGCCTGCCTCTTCGATCACCTGGTCAACCCGTTCCTGAATCATGCCTTCTGGAAGATCCATAATGGAGCCTCCTATTTTTGCATTGGCCACAATCAACGCATCCTTAGTATCCTGCTGATCATGTATCACGCGTGCAAATGCAAGGATTGCACGGATCCTGGAATTGTTCAAAAGCTGTTCAGGAGCTGCGTACAGTGAGGGGATATTTTTCTTTGTCAAAAGATCTGCAATTTGATTGAGTTCACTTTTGGTATATGTGATAACTGCAATATCTTCTGGTGGAACCCCTGTGTCCAGGTGATGTTTAATCTGGTCTACAATATAGTTGTATTCATCCGTTTTATTGTAGAACCCTTCTACGATTACCGGTTTTCCATGATCTCTGGTAGCAATCAGCTGCTTGGCTACTTTATCAACATTCATATCATTGATCCGGTTTGCAAACTCGATCACTTCTGGCGTGGAGCGATGGTTTTCCAGCAGATAGATATCATCAACAGGCTCTCCCATATACTGATCAAAATTGATGATATATTCTGGGCTTGTCCCTCGGAATGAAAAAATAGCCTGGGAGTCATCTCCAATTACCAAAAGGCTTTCAAAGGTAGGCATTTGTCGAAACAGCTTTATCAGGTTTAACTGTGCTTCACTGGTATCCTGAAATTCATCGACTATAATATGGCGGAAGGGCCATCTCCTTTGCAAATAACCAGGGTCAGACTGAATGATTTTAAATGCCAGGATTTCCTGATCGTCAAATTCAACCAAAGCAAGCTGTTTTAACCGGTTTTCATATAGGTCATAAAGTTCTATCAGCCTGTATAACGTATTGTCATTTACATCCGATATAGCCCCAATACTTTTTCTGACTTCGTCCGTTGTACATGGCATTCCTGACGCTTTTCTTTTCTTTACTTCAGAGAAAATTTCTGCAGTAATTTGAAGTGCGCCTTTCTGCCATCCCTTAGTATTAGTAAAGTTAAGGAATGTATTTCCTGTCCAAGAGTAAATTGGGTTCTTATTAATGATGTCTGCAATAATACTGTAACGCTCTACCTCGTCAATTACTTTGGGTTCCCTTGGGAACCCCAGCTGAGCCCAACATTCTTTCACAATATCATATTCAAATGCGTTAAACGTGCATATCTTCATATTTTCCAAACTACGCCCGGAATACAGTTCTGCACGGTGCAGCATCTCTTTCGCTCCGGCATTTGTGAAGGTAATACAGCAAATTTCTTCCGGTTTTACCCCCTTATCGAGCAACGCTTTGATATGGAATGCAACTACCATGGTTTTTCCAGCTCCAGCTCCGGCATTGATCCTTGCAATACCATGGTCGTATTGGATTGCGTATGACTGGGCCGGTGTTAAATTAACCTTTCTTGCTGCTGCTGTTTTTATGTTGTCAATGCGCATCGGAGGAAGCATATACTTGCACAGGTCGTGGTCCGGGCATGTATCACAGTCACTTTCACACATCCTCTCTTCAGGGATACCAGAAGAAAGCATGGCGATATATCGTGACATATCCTGATCCATTTTTCCCTGTTCCGTACTTCCGTTCTGAGTCATACTGATTACATTGTTGGAACCGAAAAAATTTTGCTCGCATTCAGCCCAGTTCTGCGTGTCATTTGACTTTCTCAGAAAATACAGAGATGCTGTAATGTTCTCATATCCCATTTTTCTTCCATACAAAATCAAGGAATAAAGCATCAGATCTCTGATTTCTGCGTTTTTTTTGCCGCGTTTTGTTACATTAGGCTTCCCTATTTTCATGATTACCAATTCAATATGCCCGTTATCTACAAAACAAAAGTCTGGTTTCACGCTGTAGGGATGAGTTCCAATTGTGATAATTTCCTTTGGCGGAAAAATTGCTTTCCGGGTTTCTTCCTGCAGATAGCGCATGATTCTCCGGAAATCCCATAAAAGGTTAATCCGTTTCTGTTGGAAATTTTGGAATAGGCATTCTTCATAACGGGCGTTTAGATATTCCATGATATGCTTAGGATTGCGTTCTTCCAGCCATAGAGCTGCCCGTATTGTCTGTTTGATAATGACTGCCCGGGTATAATTCTTTGGCATATTGGTATCTGTAGTTCTGTAATTAAACCGCCTTGCCTTCTGGCAGAAACCTGAATTTGTGATTTCTGATATACTTTTTACAGGAACATCCTGCTGTAATATTAAGTTATCCATGATTTTTCTCCTTATATATATGTCTGAATGTTTTGACACCCTGCTATTCCTCGAATTCAACCAGATACTGAAGGCACACTGCGTCTTCATCGAAGTAAACGATTTCATCCATGAGAAGCGACTGATTTCCTGCTTCGGCATGTAGACAATCTGCGTGCTGTTCATCCAGGAGTGCCTTGGTTGCTTTCATTAATTGGCTTGGGAAATAAGGGGTACCGTAAGCCGTCTTATACAATCCCATATAAGCAGTTGTACTGTTTTCTTTTGTGTATTTTGCATTATTCCAGGACGTATATCCCCATGATTTGATGGGTGAGGGAGCAAAGTAAATTCCGTTCCCCCACATCTTTCCTGTTATAATCGCATTCGGATTGAGCATCAGGCTGTTTTGGATGATCGAGATCCAGTTAGCATTTCGCGAACCATGCCAAAGCATCTTAATATCCTGGATTTTTCTCGCGTTTACATAGTCCTCAAATTTCTTTTCCTGATCAATCGGTGTAACCCGGAAAATGCGTTTTATCACCTTCCTCAAGTTATCCGTTAAATGGGACTGGACATACTGTGCTTCTTCTTCGGTAGCCAGACGGACCTCGATATTTCCAAACGGACTCTTTACTTCCTTTGATTTCGGTCCAGATGTCAGGTTTGCGGAAGCTTCCATGGATCGCAGCAGGGTTTCTTCCCGTTCGATGATGTCTGCAAAAATTTTCACCTGCTCATCTTCTGTTCCGGCTTTTGGAGCCAGAAAAGAACGGATAGTACCTCCACGATACCGATCAACCTTTCTTGGGCTTAAACCCATAAGAGTTAGGAGTTTTTGATTAAAATCATCTACATCTTTACTATTTCCCAGATCTTTCCATATCTTCCATCCGTTTTCCACCTGCTTTTTTGTAAACGGAGCTTTTTCAGTCAGGAAATCAACATCCAGCTGTGAGGAAGCATACCCCTTTGCAAAGTCCCTCAGTTTATTGTACAGAGCTGTAACTACATCGCTTTCTTCCCAGTCAACAGGAGTCTCATGTATGAGAGCATCTTCTTCCTGAAACATAATATCGGATACGTCCTGATATCCGCTATTAATTTTTTCATAATACCGGATCCAGTAAAAATAACTTGGATAGGGATTTTTTATAACGGTTTCTGAGTCCAGATCTTTCTGTCCTGAACCAATTCTTCCATAAGACCCTCCAAGTGTTACTGTCCGATTCCCCATATTATGGGGAATGACCTTGTAAAAATTGTACGCATTGGTCTCTGGATCTACCGCTGTAAGCCATTTCTTTTCATATCGGCTGGGAAGTACCTTAATGTTATTAAAGATAGGCTGTATAACCTTTCCAACCTTTAATACTGCCTCCTGGTCTCCCACTTTTACTGTAACCTGGTCTGGTGCTTTGACCCACTTGAGTAAGCTTCCTGTCTGTTTCCATAAATCACTTTCCGTTCCATTGAACAGGAAACACGTGCTTCCCTGCGAGCATGTTACAATGGCTTTTGTTTTCTGGTTCTGCATAACTGTACTCTCCTTTTTTGTAATTTTGTTATCTTTTTTCTTGTTAGGTTCCAGAACCTGCTCCGAAAAATATGGCTGCAACCTGTCTGGCTTTTGGAAGCGGAATGTGGCCGCCGGACAGCCAGCGCCATAACGTTCTTTCTGATACGCCAACATCCTTTGCGACCTCATCAAATGCTCCTTCTGCCATCAGTACTGCTTTGACAAGGAGTTTTCTGGTTCCTTTCTGCTGTAAGTCCTCTTGTTCCATGCCTTTTTTGATCGTCTGATGTATGCACTGCCTGGAAACACCAAAATAGTCCCCTATTTGGCGATACGACTGACCAGACCGGTGCATGGCACATGCTTTCTCATAATCCACTTTATTCATCTGTTTTTATCCTCCTTTTTGTTTTCCACCATGCATAATTCATACGTATTATGAAGTTTTCCGCACATAATAAAAGCCGCCATATTGGCGGCTGTAAAATCATCCTGTATAGAATGCTCATTCTTCTGAAACAATAACCCGAAATTCAGGGTTTTCATTTCCGACCCAATACGTTTCAACGCAGAGCTGCTCACCATCGTTTCCGTTTAGTGCAAAAGTCCCTTCAGAAGTAGGGGTAATCAGTTCAATTGTATGATTGCGTTCGATTGCAATTGTAGCAGGTGCATAACCGGTAGAACCATTGTTGCGGAATCTGGCAGGAAATACATTTAACAGCATTCCCTGGTAATCAAATTGGGCGTAGGTGATCGAAGTCCGATCTGTTGCAGGGTGTTTAGACTCCTCTATTTGTACAGATGCAATCTCTTCTTCATCCAGCAGATTCACCTGACTGATAAACTGGTTATTTTCAAACATTCCACGTATTACAAACGGGATTTCAGCGAACTCTAATTCTACGGATGACCGATTGCCACGGGAAATGCTTGCCCTGCATACTTCACCGGATTCTGCTATGGCCAGGATGTCTGTTGCAGGTTCCTCTGACTTAACCGTTAGAGGAAACACAAAAAAATGTATGGTTCCCGTATTACCTGACTTTGTTGTGATTGTGATATCATGCTGGTTAAAAAGAAACGTACTGTCCAGTTTTTTACCCAGAGGATCATCCGGATATTGGCTGTCTCTTATAAATTCAGGAAGTCTCGCACTGTCGGTATATTTCTTTTCCTCTTTTATGGTTACAGGCATAGGGATTTTTACAGATGCGGGTTCTATCTCTTCCTCCATCACTTCTTTTAAGTCTGGAATCTGGGTCTCTATTGATTCATTTTTTTCTTCCTGCACATGGTCTACCGCTTCTTTTACAAGAAATGGATCAAGATCATTATGCATAACGGAGCGTATAAATTCTGCATCGTATTCATGCAGATTCCCATCCGGATCTTTTAGGATGATCTTTATTGCGATATTTGGCGAGCCTTCTTCAGAAGCAGAAATGGTTAAAAATCCCAATTTTTTTTGCCGAATCCCATTCTCTTTTTGCGATTCAAGAACATGGTACTGCACTCCATTACGCAGGAGTCCAGCTACGGAAATCGCCTGCATACGATCCAGCTCTTTTGTCTTATTCCCTCCTTTTTCTTCTAAAACAGCCTGGTTATTCTCACAACGCTTAAGCGTATCCCAGTAAAAATCAATGAGCTGCTGCTCTTTCAATATAACTACCTCCCCTATCTATTTGAAAAAATTCCATTTGCAACGCAGATAGAAAACTCTTTTATCCCATTGGGAATCGCACAGATGTACCATCCGTTTCCAGCCGGATAACCGGCAGCCATATACTCTTTACTGCCTCGAATCAGAATATGCCCATACTGATCTGCTGCATAGATTGGGCGAAGGCTAAAATCCTCGCTGTCAATTTTAAAGTACCATCTGGAACACAATTCAGGAGTCATATAAGACATTTCTTTAGGAAGTGATACTTCTTCCTCCAATTTGGATTCCATAATTGGACGGCTTACAATGACAGTACCTGTCTTCTGTTGTGTCCCATCAAACCAGGTAAGACTGACTGGTTCATCGAAAGAAGCAGTAATCGGTTCCGTTCGGAAATCCGGCACAGTTCCGGCGTTTACTACACCTGCACACCCCGTGAGCAATAAAGCAGCAGATATTACCGCAACGATCCAATATCGGAGTGTGCCTGCTCTTTTATATCTTCTTTCCATAATTGAACATTCTTCCTTTCTTGTTTCTTTTCAATCAGTTTACTGTTGGCATTGCGGGCTGTTTTCTGCCCTTTTTGAATCAGCTCTACTGCCTTCTTCTTATGTTTTATGAGAGCCTGCCCTTTTATAATCTGATATCCCAGATCAAAAAAAAGATAGAGGAATGTAATCAGGGCAAATACTCCTATGCCTGTATTTTTAAGCCCGTTTTCAACAATGATGGTTTGCATCTCCTCTCCTCTCTCACATTTCCTGTTCTGCCATAATAACGATAGTTATAAGGAGGTTATTATGATAAAGCATTACAGAAAACATGTTCTTTTATTCTTGTTTATTTTTATGTTAATGAGGTATTCCTTTAACCAGGTAATAATAATGAGCCCATCCATGGAACCATCCTACCGTGTTGGTGACTGTTTTCTTATGTTTCGTCCCCGCCTCTTTTCCCCGAACCATGGAAATGTAGTCTCATTCCGTTTCGATGATGCATCCTTTATGAAACGGGTGATTGGAATTGGCGGAGACTGGATTGAGATCAAGGATGGGGAAGTGTACCGGAATGGTTTTTTATTGGATGAGCCGTATTTACCTCATTCGAAATCCACACAGGCTGGCCAAGCAACCTCCTATCAAGTACCAGACGGGTATATATTTGTTCTTGGCGACAACCGGGAAAATTCGTATGATTCCAGATACTGGGAAGATCCGTACGTTCCTGTTTCAGATGTGGAGGGGATATGCCTCTGCCGAATCCCTTTCTTTTAGGAATGTATTCCCGATTCATCAAAACAATGTCTGTGCCAGCCTTAATCCTTCTTCTGCTATCTGTTTTTCCCGTTCTGCCTCTGCTGTTTCCGGATCCGTATAATTTGCCAGATATTCAGTCGCATAAGGAACTATTTCCAAGATATTATCTTTCCACATATATTCCGAACTGCAAGCGCCGCAGACTGTTTTGCGGTCAAATTCCCGGCTATGGAGAAAACCGTCAATTAGAACAAGAAGAACAAGAGATCCTTTATGAATGCAGAGCTGGTCCTGCCTGGCAGCCTTTCCATACGAACGTACAATCGGAAAATCTGTCTTGATTTCCAAGGCATCATCCTTTATGAAATACCTGCGGTCCGTAGCAATCTGGTACGTGCAGGTTTCAATTTTATCCTGACGGAAGTAAGTAACGTCATTACAGAGATTTCCAAGGATATGGATTACATTGGATATTGGACGGTTTTTAATAATTTCCTGAATCGCTTGATTTTCCGTATACGGTTCTTTTTCTGTATTCCGCCGTTCCATAAAAATAGGCAACACAAAGGTTATATTTCCTTCTACCTCATTTTTCTCCCCACAGGTTTTGCAATACGTAATTTTTTTTATTTTCCGGGTAACGAACACTCCGGATATCTGGACAATATCATACTGCCTCAGCTTATTCATTTTGGAGATTATTTCCGGATCTGTGCTCAGGATAATCGGCCAATCATACAGGATTCTATCTTTTTCCCCAAAGGTCTCCCCACTGTAGCGGCTGCCTCGTATAACCGCCAAATGGAAGATGCCTCGGACAAATGTCTGTGCATCCCCATCCTGTTTTTTTGTAATCCTGGGCGGGTCTGCTACACATCCATACAGTGTTACTGAATTTAATCTTGCCATAATCTGTATCTCCTCACCTTTCTTCAATAAATACAAGAATCTGTCCTTATATATTATGGCGAATCAGAAATAAGCCGACCTAAAAAATGACTAAAAAAACTGTGCTTGTGTAGCACAGTTTTTGATTATGGTATTAATATGCGTGAATTTCCAACTGCGGATCATTCCAAACGGATTCAAGGAAGTGATAACATGGAACTTCTAATTCTCCTGTGGTACGGTTAAATATGGTGATTATATGCCCCGCTTCAGGATTAGGAGTAATATACGATCTGAGGCGTTCCTTTATTACAGGCCACTCTTCAATCCCAGAGATGGATATATATCCTCGCTTCTTCTTTAAGGACACCTTTTTTATAGATCCTGGTTTTTGCCCGGAAAAGAACTGGAACGTCTCTTCTCCGTCCCTCTCATCAAGCTTGGCGTTTCCCTGTATGGATATTACATCCCCGTCTTTTAGGTCATCTACCTGGTTTGCACGGAATGATTTTGGGAAACAACATACAGAAATGGATCCTGACGCGTCCTCCAATTTAAAAGCTGACATTGGTTCCTGGGTTTTCTTTGTTAGGAATATACGCATTCCGGAAATCATTCCGAATATGGCCTTTGATCCCTCATCTACTTCTGCAATTGCAGCATACTCTTCCTTTAACGGTCTTTCGTAAGCATCTGTTGGATGGCCGGAAGCGTACATGCCAAGAAGTTCCTTTTCCTCCTGAAGATTTTTTCTGGTATCGTTGAATATTGTTTCCGTAGGGATTTTAATATCCAGGATTGCTTCTTTTGCCAAATCAATTTTCGCCTGGGCATTTCGTATCCGCTTCAACAGGCTGGCTTTGGTCGGAAGGTTTTTAGTCGTTATTTTCCACTTTTCCCGATCAAGAGAAACTCCCTTTTCTATCTCACCGATCATTGTATTCCAGGTATCAATGTTTTTCTGCTTATCACGGATAATTTTTTTCTGAGCAAAGTATTCCGGAAGTACGGCTAAAAGCGCTTGCCTTTGTGTTAATGCATCAAAGGCTCCAACCTTTGCAAGTGTTGTAACTGTGCTGTCTGAAAGTGCTGTGGTTATCAAAAAATCCGGAATTGACCGACACTCCTCCGTAAAATGATCCATAGATTTTCCAATTCCTTTAATACCGGAAAATCCAAAATAGATTGTCTTATCCTTTCCGGTAAAGCTGGCTTCTGATTTACAGATATCCGGCCCTTTTACTTTAACATGGAAATTTTTAGCTTCCTGAATTAAAGCAGGATATTTACTGATGTCACTGAAGCTTAATACAGCAGTATAAAACTCCGTTGGATATTTCAGCTTAAGATATCCGGTAATGTAAGCAACCAACGCATAAGCCGCCGCATGGGAGCGGTTAAACGCATACTTTGCAAATTCACTCATTTCAGAAAAAAGTTTCGTTGCAAGCTCTGCATCCAATCCGTTTGCAACGCACCCTTTAATCCCCCTTGCCTCATCACCGTATAAAAAGGACTGTTTTTCCTTTTCCAGAGTTTCGGTTTCCTTGTGTCCCATTGCCCGGCGCACCAGGTCTGCCTGTCCGAGGCTGTAACCTGCGAGAACCTGGAAAATCTGCTGAACCTGTTCCTGATACACAATTGAAAGATATGTAGGCTCGATAATTTTGTGGATCTGTGGGATTCTCGCAAGTACACTGTTACGATCCTCTTCCGTTTCTTTTTTATGTTTTCTTCTTATAATTTGTGGAAGGTACTGAAGCGGACCGGGCCGGTAGCAGGCAACAAGCAGGATCAGATCTGAAAACGATGTTGGCTGAAAGCGCCGCAGCATTCCTTTCATTCCTGCTGAACCGAACTGAAAGATCTCTTGGGTCAATCCTTTTGAGAATACTTCGGAAAACACCTCTGGGACAAAGGGAATCCTGTCACAATCAATGTACTGCCCGGTCATTTGATAAACAAGCCTTACTGTTTTTGTGATAATATTCAACGTCTTTAGTCCCAGAAAGTCCATTTTCAGGTATCCCTGCTTTTCTGCGTCTTCCGCATCCATCTGTATTTTCCAGATCCCAGAAGATGTATCATACATCAAAGCCGCTGAATCCCTGATATCTCCGGGATAAATGATCTTCCCACAGGCATGCATTCCGTAATTGATATTAAGCCCTTCTGCCTGTATCGTCATTTCTATAATTTCGATCAGCTCCGGACAGTCCTTGTATTTTATCAGAAGGTGTTCTCCCAAGGTGCAGGTCTCATCGTATTGGTTTCGAAAAAATGTATTTGGTTCTGCGGGGATATCCCGATTAATCTCATCTGCATATTTTAAATACTGCTTTTTAATGGATTCTTCTTCTTGCTTGTGTTCTTTCGAAAGTGATCCTCCTGCTTTTTTCTCCATTTCGCAGATTTTTTTACTGCCTATGATACGCGCCACACTTTTTACCGCTCCTCTTGCAGCCAGCGTAGATGGTGTAGTGATACCACATATTCCGTTTCTTCCATATTTTTTCGTGACATATTCAATGACGATATCCCTGACACCATACTCAAATTCACTTTTGGATAAATCTGAATCGATATCCGGCATACTCACACGTTCCGGATTTAAAAAACGTTCAAAAAGCAGGTCATATTCAAATGGATCCAGATTGGTGATTCCAAGGATATAGCAGACTGCGCTTCCTGCTGCGGATCCACGACCAGGCCCGATTGTCAGTCCGGGAAATGATTGATCAGCATTTATATAAGAAACCATCTGTTCAATATTCATTTCTGAACTGTGCTTTTTCAGGTAATCAATTCTGTTATCCGGCATGTGTCCAATCCTCCGGCCTATATCCAGGAAATCCTGTACGATCAAAAGATAATCTGAAAACCCCATCCGGATGATTATATTCAATTCATACCCTATTTTTTTTATTTTATCTTCTGGGAGTACTTCCCCATAGCGATTTGGAATCCCGTCCAGAGTTTTCGTAATCAGCAGTTCATCCACGGAAGTCAGTTCTTCCTTATGGATCTCTCTCCGTATAGCAGTGCTCCACTGCTTTTTTTCATAAGTGATCGGTTGTCCCATTCGTCTCCTCCTATTCCTGTTTTTCAGCTAACTTCAAAGATACATTCCTAATATGGTAAATCCCACTTATTATAAATTTATCTTTTTCCTGATTTTCCATATTAAAACTGATCAACGAATGGTTCAACTATAAGGAGGAAGATACATGAATCAGGATTTTTTAATTGACGCGTTTTGGAAACTGTCCAATAAAGACTTCAGGAATTATCTGGAGCATGCAGATGTGGAAAAATTTCCATTTGCCAGATATATTATTCATGCACATACTGATTTAGGTTCACCTAAAGATTCTGTTCTTACAATCGATAAGTATGTGAAAGCCGCTGTTCGGATGGGTGCAAAAGCAATTTCCGTTACAGACCACGGTACAATGTACGCTGTACAGCCTCTTTATAAGGCGTGCAAGAAGCATGGTATTAAGCTTCTTGTAGGATGTGAATTCTATGTATGCGAAAGTGTAGAGGATATGAATCGTAAAAAGCATACCCGATTGCACCTGTGCGGATATGCAAAAGATGAAGCCGGATACCGGGCTTTAACAAGGATGGTTACCGCTTCAAACGAACGGATCCTGGTTATAAAGACCTATGACGGCGATTTATCATATCCGTGTATTTCAAAAAAAATCTTAGAGAAATACGTTGGGCCTGGATCAGACGGACATGGGCACGTGATCCTTACTTCTGCCTGTGTAGGAGGTGTACTCTCCGGTATGTCGTTTGCAAACAATGGCCTAAAAACGGATATTGAAATCATAAAAGAACGTATTGGTAAAGGAAAGGATGTCATGGCATCTATAAACCGGATCCTGTCCACCCAAAAAGAACTTGAAGAAAAGAGAACCGCATTTGAGGAAATGCTGCATTCTGCAGACTGTGATGAAACCAGAAAGGAATGGCTGGAGCAACAGATTTCCACAATCAAGAATCTTTCAAAGCAGGTAAAGCCAGAGCTTCGAAAAAAAGAAAAGCAGATGTGTGACCTAACAAAACGCAAAGGATGCACCTTGGAGCTATTAGCTCAGGATATTAAAGCCCTGGAAAAAGAGTGTACTGTTTTGGAAGCTGGATTGATTCCCGAAGATAAAATGGTTTCATTCTTTGAGTCTGAAGCTTTATGGTATGATAAGCTTGCCGGCCACGGAAACTGGTTTGTTGAACTCCAATACCATGGTATTCCGGTTGAATTAAAGTATATGCAGCATATGGCCCAAATTGCGGAGCAGCTGGATATTCCGGTTGTAGCCGCAAATGACGCCCATATGGAGTTACGGAGTGACCTTGAGCTAAGAAAACTGATAAACTCCCTGCGTTTCAATAAATACGAGGAAGCTCAGGAAGGGGACAGTGAATTATATTTAAAAAGCGATATTGAACTATTCCGCATGTTATCTAAGGCCGTCACCCCGGATTATGCATTTAAAGCCATGCTTGGAAGGCAGCAGCTGGCAGAACAATGCTGCTTTGAGCTTAAAAAGGTGCCAAATTACCCTCAATATATTCCCTAATCCGTGAACTACTTGGTCATTGAATGGCCGAGGATTCTCCTTCTGATGTCCTAAAAAAAAGGACCGTCATCTGGCGGTTCTTTTTTTCACTTTCAGACCGGTCTATGGTAGATCGGGGTATAAATCAGATGTTTTTTTTCGTAATCATATCCGGAGATTTCTGATATTTCGCAAACCTTAAAGTTTTTCATGAAAATAACGGTCCCCAGGTCTTTCAGCATATATTCCGCTTCTTCTTTACTATACTTTGTTTCATACATGATATAGTCAGCCAGCTTGTCAATCGCATCCGTCGAACTGGGGCTGTGTACGGAACACCAACACCGATGTCCGGTATCGGCTGCGTTTAAAAAGTATTTCGCCTCTCTTCCCTTGATTTCGCCAATGACAAAGTAATCCAAATCCGTCAGTAATCCGTTCCTTGCCAGATCCTCCAGGCTGTAATGTTTTCCACTGCTGGAATTCATAACAATGTGCTGGAACATAAGATGTGGATGGAGGTCAGAAAATAATTCATCTGCTTCCTGAATGATAAGGCCTGATTTATCAAACGGGATTTTATCTAGCAGCGTATTCATAAGTGTTGTTTTTCCTGACGCACCTTTTCCTGTAAAGATCATTCCCTTCCCGTTTCTTGCGCGATCTACCAGATACGTTGCCAGTGTTTCATCCAGCATGCCTACGCGGATCAGATAATCCAGTCCTCTCTTGTGCTTTGCAATTTTACGGATATGTAGATATGGATACTCAGATGAGTTGATATACGGGGTTGTTATATTGAACCTCATCCTGAAGTTGGGATTGGAAGTAATGTCGGAAAATACATGGATAGCGCTTTCACTCAGATTTAAGTCATTACGGACAGCAAGGGAAAATATGAAACGGAGATAATCATTCGCATCAATAAAATGCAGATCGGATGTGTACCGTTCCCCGCCGATTTTGACGCGTATATTATAGGGAGACAGCACCATAATGTCTGAAATGTCTTCAGCATTGATCAGCGGTTCCAAGATATAATTTCCAAAAACAGCCCTTTCAATTCGCCTTATAATGATATCCATGTCGGAATGTTCTACCTCCGGATAGGTCTTCTTCACGTAATCTTTCACTTTTTCCATAAATACATCCTGTGTGATATCCCCGCCACGCCTCTGCGACCGCTCAAACATCAGTTTTTCCGGGCCTGATGTGAAATAGGCAATTACTTTATTAGTAATCATATTCATTTTATCGTACGGAAGAATGGTCTGTATCTGATCGTCTGTATTGGCTATATGGTAATTTAAAGGGGTATCGTACTCCTTTTTATACGGCGTCGGCTCAAAATTTATCAAGGCCGGCATATACCCAATATGAGTACGATCTTCCGATGAATTCTCACCGGTGACCAGTATTTCTTCAAATTTGGAATGCAATTTCCGTTCAATCTTTGTTTTTACTTTATCGTTTGGGTATTCCTGGAAGTTTTGGTTCAGGTATTTTTCGGCATTGGGAATCCGTCGGTCCAGTGGGAATACTACTGCATAGCAGTAAATTCCCCTCAAGCTGTCGTCTCTTACCAGTGAAAGCACTTGGCGGGCTCCAAATACATCTTCGAGCCCCGAAAGCAATAGCATCATAAATGTATCCGCATCTTTTTTTAACAGCTGTAAATCATCATTCCATATCTCAATTTCAATGGCTACTGTTCCGTCAGGTGCCTTTCCCGGCTTTAAATAATTATATAGTTCCATCCAGGCATTTAAAACAGAAGAACTGAAATTCTGGCAAAACTGGCGCTTCCCTTTTGCATGGGACTGCGCCAGTTCAAAATCATTTTCCTCTCTGATTTTCGTACATTTGTACTCCATCTGAATCATGCAGTTTCCTCCATTCTGTCTTTACTCCCTTGTCCTAAAGCTTCGTTCAGGAAACGGGACGTAGGCTCTTTTCCTCCAATAATCAGAGTACACTTGTTTCTGGCCCGGGTCATTGCCACGTACATAAGCCTTCTTTCCTCTTCCATCCTTTCTTTTGTCAGGATTTCATCCTTACGGATATACGGAATATTTCCCTGATTGCAGGACGGAATATATACACAATCCCATTCTTTTCCTTTTGCCGCATGCATGGTCATAATTGTTACGCCGCGATCCTTATTACGTGCATTTGCTGCCAAAGCCTGCTCGAAAATCCGGTTTTCCGTTTCAACAATGCTTTTGTATTCCTTCATGGATGCAGTACAGCCCATTTCAGCAAGGAGCTGGTTGCGGCTGTCATAATACTCGTCCTCATCCTGATAGTAATAATGACAGTTGTCTTTCACCCATTGATCCAGATCGGCCTCATTCCATATGTATTCCATGGTTTCCCTGATTGTTGCCGCGTTTTTTGCCTTCTTTCGGATGAGGTTGATCAGTCCAATCAGTTCCCTTACTGCACGTGCTTTTCTGGGCGCTTCCTTCTTGACTAGACTGAGCAAATCAGATAGATTATCTGCACGTTCCATTAGGCTATTGCTTATATATCTGCTTGGGCAGTTAATAATTGCCCGTATGTTATCCCAGTCCACATCAGGATCATTGTAAGCAATCATCAGGTAATTGATCATTGTCTTGAATACGGGGCCCTTATGCGGATTTAAAAGGCCTAAGTCACAGTAAAACGGAATATTGTTATCTGTAAGAGGCTTGCAAAGGTTAAGAGCTTCCCGCTTCGTTCTGGTAAGAATAGCCATTTCGTAAAATGGCACATTCGCTCCCTGCTCATTTAGAATATAGGTAGGAATCAATGCCCGTTCTGCGCCTTCATCCATACAGCGGACCACCTGGATGATTCCCTCACCACTGCTGGCACCTGAAATATCCTTTTGAAACCGAACGGTATTGTGTGAAATCAGGTTTCCTGCTGCTTCCACAATTTTTTTATCAGACCGATAATTGGTTGTGAGACGCGAAATACCACATCCATGAAAGGTATCCTCAAATGAGATCATGATCTGTGGTTTGGCGTTTCGAAATCCATAAATACTCTGGTCGTCATCACCGCATATAAATAGATTGTTTTTTGGAGCTGCTACCATATATACAATATTTGCCTGTACCTCGCTGGTGTCCTGAAATTCGTCTACCATAATATAATCATATTGGGATCGGAAAAAATCCAAGACTTCCGGCTTTTGATACAGCAGGTTGCGGCAAAAATATAAAAGATCATCAAAATCCAAAAAAAGGTTCTTTTGCTTATATTTTTTATACCCTTCGTAATACTTCAGAAATTCATCCAAATCCTTAAACAGGTTTGGAGTAAACGACTGTTTGCCCTTCGGTGAAAGTTCTCTGTAATGAGAGATGTCCAGAGCGATTTCTTTATAAATGTTATCCATGTCCCTATAACTGGATAGTTCGATTTTCAGATCACGCAGGAGCGCCTTAAAACAGGCTTTCTGCTGTCTGCTATCAATGATTGTGTAATTCATGAACTCCCGGTTATAACGAACAATTTTATATGCGAAGGCATGGATGGTAGAGAATTCAACTCCAGGTTTTGCGCCTTTTAATCTACTGTATCGTTCATCCAGTTCTTTTGCGGCGTTTTTTGCGAACGTCATAACGAGTATCCTCTGCGGATCTACCCCATGCTTTACCAGGTGTGCAACTCTGTGAATGATCACCGTTGTCTTTCCGGATCCCGGGCCTGCAATACATAGAAATGGGCCATCTACATGATTTACAGCTTTCCTCTGTGCCGGATCTAACTTAACTGCCATTTTGCCATCTCCCTTATCTTCTTTGTCTTTGTTTATATTATGGCAAAATGGAGCATCCGCTTTTGTTCCCTGAACATAAGAAAAGACCCCGAAGGGCCTTTTCTTACTTATTGCTCAGAAATTCTATCCATGCATCTTTCCACGGCTCTGTTCCTGTAAATGGGTCTCCGTTCCGATCAAGTACCTGGACAGATTCGGCATATACATAAATATCATAGGCTTCTACATCGTCTGCCTGCTCAAATACTGTGTTTACACGTTCAAATAGATATGGCGTGTCTTCTCCTGGGCTTACAGGCGAAGTACAGTAATAATACCCTCCAAGATTCTGGTCGTCCTCTTCACGAATGAAAACCCACCCTTCTGGCAGGTGGTTGACGTACGCATCCTGTTTCACTGCGATGGAACCGTCTTCTGGATTAAGTATATCACTTTCCAGGCCGTCTACGTCGGCACTGTAATAATCACCTCCAAGCTCCTGATTGGTAAATCCTGAGCGTTTTGTTATATCGCTGTCCGAAAATTCTGCACGGACACGGATGAAACAGTCAATGCTTCCGGTATTGGAGATCGCTACCGCTTTCTTGTAATCGTTCACGCCTTGAGCTAGTTCATCCGGTGGATCAAAATCCTCATTTGGTTCGATCGTGTTGTTTCCTACTGTAAAACTATTGGTATTCTTCTCCGCATTTGTTAAATATGCGAAAATACCCGTAATAGAGCAGCATCCTACCAGCAGAACCGCTGCGATTGTAAGCGGAATATGTTTAAACACCCGTGTTTTCCCCCGCATATTAGCTCTCCCCTTCCTTTTTATAGAAACGCAGGATTTGAGTCTGTTTATGGGACGGAGCATACTCTGTTGGATCGCTTACCCATGTTTTTGTTTTTCCATATGCTCTAATGACCGTACCGACACGTTCCATTAAAATGTCTCTGTTATGTGTAACGAGCTGTACTTCTTGCGGATGTCCGTGGTCACATACCCTCATCTTAAAGCGGATAAGTTCCCTTTCCATCTGCTTAATTTCAAGAATAGGTCCTTCAAAATAGATCAGGTTCTGCTGGGGTTCTTTAAAGTAACAGGAGTCTTCACCCAACGCCTCTTCGTGGATCATCTTTCTTGCGCGGATAGTATCTGCTACAATGCTTTGTGAAACGTAAATTTTGCCTGTTGTCGCTTTTCTTTTCTTACGGGCAGTCACATGTCCTGTAATATATACCTCATCATTCACAAAAAATTTGTCAATGCCAGTATCGTCTGATTTGAAGAAATAAACTTTAGGAAAATTGGACATCCGCTTTCCTTTCACCTCCTCTGTAATCTTTAGATGTGCGATAATAATCTGGCCTTTATCATAAAGGCTGATAATTCTGCCACATAAGATAGCAACATTGGTATTTTTTTCTTCTTCCGTATTAATAGGTTCGTTATTCATGATCATTTTCCTCCTCGTCTTTTGGGTATCTATCTATATTATGGCGAATCGAATATTTCCTTCAAATTTCACTCAGTCGAATACAAATTCTATTTTCGTCTTTTCTCCGGCCTTCATCACAAGACGAAGCCTTGCTTCACCATTCCCATGTTTAAACTGAAATCCTGTCATTTTTGCAGAAGCTCCAGAATGCCCGCCTCCGTGTCCATCATTTTTCCATGATTGTATCATCTGCATAACAATCTCTTTCGGAAGGATCACTCCCTTAACTTCCTTCCATATATTAAATCTGCAGCCTTCCTTGTAACCACTGCAATAGTACCCCTTATCATTCGATAAAATTGGCTTTCCGCAGATTGGGCATGTTATCCCAAAATCATTTTTTGTCCCTGCTTTTTGCAGGGAAATTTCTGGATAAACTTTTTTTAATTGTTCCATGGACGCTGCCAGATCCTTTGAGTAGTCTCCTTCTTTCATGCTTTTTACGCCGTGTGAAACGTAATTGTAAATTTTATCCAAATAATGGTCTTTGGCAATAGCGCCTTCCACAATACCTTGAAGCCCTCTCTCCCAGCTGGCAGTATATTCCGGATTCAAGATGTTTGGAACTGCGTAATGCAGCACTTCGTAGATCAGTTCGCCCAAAGCCATAGGATGAATCGTCTGCGTTTTCTTATCAATGCTGATATACTGATTCCGGTTCAGTTTTTCAATCACACTCGCACGGGTTGAAGATGTGCCGATTCCGGAACCTTTTATCTGCTCTCTCAATTCTGCGTCTTCAATTAGATTTCCAGCATTTTCCATAGCTAAGATAATAGATCCACTGGTATACCGGGCTGGAGGCTTACTTTTCCCTGACCGTAAGGAAAAATCTGCTGGAAGTATATCATCAGTTCCTGCAAAGAGAGCGGTACCATGATCAAACAGTATTTTGTTCCTTTTTTCCTTCTCTTTTTCATATCCGGCGGCTGCCAAATACCCTTCCTTTTTTAAATATGTAACAGAACCGGAAAACGATTCCCCCTGCCCCATGAGCTCATATATTATTTTTTCGTACTCTGCCGGTTCTAAAAAAACAGAAAGAAATCTCCTGGCAATTAGATTATAAACTTCTTCTTCTATATCCGTCAATTCATTAATTGTATTAGTCTGTCCAGTAGGAATAATCGCATAATGGTCGGATACTTTAGTATCATCTATATATTTTGTACCCAGAAGTCTGTCCGGCGACGCAAGTCCTTCTGATATAATACGGGATGCAATATCTGACAAACCGTCTATGCCGACTAATCCCTGTACATGGCTTTTGCATACTTTGGCCATAGCAGTTGTTAATACCCTTGCGTCCGTTCTAGGATAAGTAGTCAGTTTCTTTTCGTATAAAGACTGCGCGATCTCCAAAGTAACGGACGGGCTGATTTTAAATCTTTTAGCACATTCCGATTGAAGCTCTGCCAAGTTAAAAAGAAGAGGTGCCAGCTTTTTCGATTTTTCTGTGCGACAGGAAATCTTTTTTAAAGATCCGGATTTTTGCAGATCCGTAAGGAGCTCTTTTGTTAAGATCTGGTCTAAAAGTCCAATATCATTGTAATTTTGAGGGGTATTTTTGTATTTTGATTGATCTGTGATTTTCCAATCAGCTAAAATCCCGTTTCCAAGGTCTGCTTGTATTGTGTAATATGAAACAACCCGTGTATTCCGGATTACCCGCTCACGGTTTACAATCATTCCCAATACACAGCTCATTACTCGTCCTACTGCAATTGGATGATACTCTTCTCCCAAAGCGTTCGATACAGCTTTCGCATATTTTAGAGACAGGGCTCGTGAAAAATTGAGCCCGACCAAATAATCTTCGATGGCCCTTGCATAGGCAGAATCAGAAAGCTGGTCATACTCTGATAACGGCTTTGCTTCCTTGATTCCCCGTAAAATCTCTTCCTTTGTCTGCGAGTCAATCCAGACCCGGAATTCTGCAGCTTTAGGATTGTGCCCTGCCTCTTGGCGTACCAGCCTTTGAATATACTCTCCCTCTCTAGCGGAATCGCCGGAATAGTAAATTTTTTCTACGTCATTCTGGTTTAAAAGCCTGGCAACAATATTATATTGATCCTTTGATGAAGCAATTGTTTCGTATTTAAAAGTTTTTGGTATAAACGGAAGGGAATCCAGGCTCCATTTTTTTAATTCAGGATCATATTTTTCCGGATAAGACATTTCAACTAGATGTCCTACACACCAGGTAATAATGATGTTGCCTTCTTCTATGTATCCACTTTTTCGATTACTCCCGTTACATCCCAATGCTTTAGCAAATTCCATTGCAACACTTGGTTTTTCTGTGATAAATAGGCTTTTGCCCATATTTATTGTCCTCCTTCCAGCGTTAGTTCGGAAATCAACCGTAAAATTTCTGGATTATATAGCATTTTATGAATCTCTTTTTTTACTTTTTTCTGATCTTCATTCAGTTTCATTCCCGGCTTTGTAAGCCACAGAAGAAACATAATGTCGGTTCTTGTTGGGTTTTTCATCCGTTCCTTTATCGTTGCAATATCCGGATACCAGTAATCAAAGTTATCTCCCGGCTTATAGATCATCATGTCAATGTTATCTTCTAATTTTTGAAACTCCTGTTCTGTCATTTGGACCATAATATTCTCCTCCATTTTTGATATTTTAGCGGTTACGGACAATCATTGCACCATAAGGCGGTTTGTAATCCGCTGGGTAACAGGGATCTCCATGCTCATATAAATGGAAATGACCGATTAAAGGAGACGCCAGGTGCTCTTTTACATTCAAATACTCTCCGGGATGTTCCGAATCTGCAATAAGAGGCACCTGATTAGCTACGGCCTTCGCAAGCAACGGCGATTCTTGTGCACAGAGCGTGTCGATATGGTCGATTTCCTGAGCGCTGTAATCACTGGCGTATTTTGTATTTGTCAAAAACAGAAAGTGCGGAATTCCATAGCGTTCTGCGTTTCTGCACTCTACGACTCCGGCATATTCACATTGATCAGCCTGATCAGGATTAACCACGATCCAATCCCGTGGACAGATGATAGTCCCATTTTTAACCAGAATAGTCTTCATTACGGGTTTTCGTTTGATCTGATCGACACTAATATCATTTCCATTATTAAAAAAAGTCATAATATCCATGTATTTCTGAGCTTTTTTGAACAGTTCTATACGATCAAATTCGCCGGATCTGTCCATTTGATCAAGAAGCATACGTACCTTAGCTTTGCTAAAATCTATCATATCCGCGCGAATCTCTTCTGGGATTTCGCAGAAGAGATTAATCAGGGTATTGATGGTATTGCCATAAGGTATCCTTGTTTCTTCTTTGATTTTTTCTAATTTTATTTTATTCGCTTCCGTAAGATCGACGGAGATTTTTTTTCCGGATGCCATACCACAGTTCTCCTATTTGTTTTAAGATTACTAAGCGGGATTTCTTAGTCATTCAATAGCCGAGTAGTTGACTTAAGACATGCATGATAAATGATATGTCCTGTAGCTATTATGAAAAAAAAGAATGATTTAAAAAACTCCTGAACAGAAAATAGTGTATGGTAAATACAGAAATAAAAACCTCATTTACAGAATCGGCCTATTCCACCGTTTCCTGTTAGTCATAAAATCCCCTCTTCTGCTTTCTTTTTAGTTTATATATGATCCATAATATAAGCATTGGTATCCCCGTAAAGGCAAGGGCACAAAGCATATAAATATACCACGGCGTTACTCTCTGTTCTTTTTGTTCTTCCTGTTTTTCTTCTATATCTTTTTGCTGGCTTTGACTGTCCATGCCGCCCGTTTCTTTTTGGGGTGCTGCATTTGAGTAGGTGGAAGCTCTGGATTCATTTTGTTCATCAGTATACGCTTCATCAGCCCGGTCAGGCTGCGAATCCACAACAGCTACCTGTATCGTCTGCTCAGAGAGTTTTTTGACCTGAAACTGAGGGCCATTCATATAAAAACGGCCTGGAGCATCTGCTACTAATCCGCCTTCCGCTACCATATAGATTCCATAAGGAAGTGCAATCTGAGCGGAATATCCATTCGCTTCAAACAATCTGCATCCGTATATTTTGTAGGTGTTCAAATTGATAACGTGAACATATACTTCTTCATGGATGTATTCCGGTACATTGGCTGCAAATGTAACATACCCTGTAGCAGAAGACGGCTGTACACCTCCTAAAATCACATCGTTCTCTCCACTGTCTCCCACAAGTTCCTCTGGGCTGTATTTTTGGTTATTAATAATTTGGTATCCGGCAGCCTCTTCTTCCGGAGTCAGCTCAGTGTTTTGCATTTGTTCGATATACTGCAGGTATTGCTCCACATCATTTTTGGATATTTGATTTTCTTCTGTTTGGCTTTCCTCCTGTTGCACTGCAAATGCCTGTATTGAATAAACGGACGATAAATTTAATCCCAAAAGTATAAAAAGAATAAGATGATTCTTTTTCATTTAAACTCCTTCCTGACTGATATTGATAACTAAAATCATAGTCGCTGTGATGTCTTTAATATGGCGGATTTCAAATGATGAAAATTGCAGCAAAAAGAGGCGGATATACCATCATCTATGCCGATGATAATATATACCGCCTCTGTAAATTAAGGACTATTTGTATTAAATAAGTTCTTCTACTTCCGTAGTTTTTATGTCTTCCTGCAGCTGTTCAATCAACGTTTCAAATCTGGTATATCTTGGAACTTTCACTGTATTAATGTGGGCAACTGCCCATTTCCCGTTAATCATAACAAATCTGCATAATTTTTCTCCTGTGCGTTTTGCCATAAAGTTCTCCTTTTCTAATCCTATTGTCTCGTATTACGACGTGAATGGAAATTATCTGTATCCGCCTGTACCATAATTTGGTAAGCAGCATCATGAAACATTGATTCAACCATCCGTTTTTCCCAGTCAGCACGGTCAATCATATTGACCCATTCCCAGCTTTGCAGATCAATCTTGAAGTTTTTTCGGTCTTTGATTGATTGTCCCGAGACACCAACTGCATTTTTAGGATCAGGAATCCCAAGCATCGTAGTAAGTTCTACGCGAAATGGGGCATCTGTTCTGGATGGATCGCAGGTAACAGCAAGCTGGTATGCTTTTGTATACCCGTCTTCATCAACTTTCTTTGTGTTGGGGGTTTTAAATACCGGCCCATAGATACGGTACGTTTTTCCAGTGCTAGGTGCCTTCTGAGCCAAAACATCCTTTACGGATGGATCGGCCTGCATTGCTTCGTATAAAGATGTCATAACCGGTGTTACAGGGTTTCTGTCATTAAACAGCTTAGATGCATATGCTAGAGCTTTACGTATATCCCCGCTAAAAATTTCTGCAACTGATTTTCCATTTGGACATAAGGTACTCTTGGCTTCTATGATAATAGCTGCTAAATTCAATGCCTCTGCCTGTTTTTGATTGCTTTTTGCATAGCGCCCACTGGCTGAGGCTGTCTGGGACAGGTTGCTTGCAGCCCTGCGTGCTTCATTCGGCCCAGCTAGTTCTGCTATTTCGTACGCTGATTTACCTGCATAGCTCTTCATGTCTATTGGCAAAAATAACACCTTCGTATTAAGAATGGACTGTGCATGGGAGGCTCCTTTTTCGTTCTGTTTCTGCTCTGCTTCTGCTTCCATAACTGCCTGCATGGCAATTTCAGTGCGAAGCTTAACATCCGCAATATGGGTGGTTTCAATATTGCCGCTGCCTCCACTTTTCTCAGCAGCTTCTGCAAAATTCAATTCCAAGGATGCCCATCCTTTAAATGTTGTAAGCGGAGACTTTCCTTCATTGATGTCAGCCTGCTCCATTGGCCTTAAATTGGAATTTACGGCAAAAACCAAGCCGTCATTCCTGCCTGTAGAGGCCAAGCATTTGGGATATTTAATATATGGCTCCATATATGTTGTTCATCCGGACACAGCAGCCCAGATGACCTCCTCTCCTGATTTTGATCGACGGTTTCGGCCGTATTGTAGCCGAAACAGGGAATTGCTTCCCCTCCCAACTTAGTCTAAAAAGACCGGCAAATAATTATATTGCCGGTCTTGAGTTGTTGACGTCTTAGCTTTCAGCAAATTCGTTTTCAAGTCCATCTAATGCAAATGGGTTTTCCATATCGTATGGGAACGCCAATGTAGGATCTCCTCCATCATCCTGCGGCTGGTTAGTTGGTGACGCCTGGTAACCGTTAGCTGGCTGGTTTGGCACCTGGTAACCATTTACTGGCTGTGCCGGTGCCGGGGTGTACTGCGGCTGATTAGCTGGTGGTGTCTGGTAGTTATTCACCGGCTGCGGTGACGCCGCATTATACTGAGGCTGGCTTGGTTTCTGGTAACCGTTAGCTGGCTGTACTGGTGCCGGATTGTACTGCGGCTGGGTAGCTGGTGGTGTCTGGTAACCATTCATTGGCTGGGGTGATGCTGCATTATACTGAGGCTGGCTTGGCGGCGCCTGGTAGCTATTCACTGGCTGTGCTGGTGCCGGATTGTACTGCGGCTGGGTAACTGGTGGCGCCTGATGCTGTTTTTTATCCTGGTTTTCATTTTTCGAAACAATGTCACGTACAAAATTAAATGTACGGCAGTTAATTTCTGGACGGCGGTAAACCATTCCATTCTGTCCTGTTTCCTCCTGCAGGACTAATGACCCGAATACCATAACTACGCATGATGGATGTTTTGCAAAAAAGTTCTCAAAACGATCTGCTGTTTTATCCCATACCGTAATTCTGACCCATACACGTCCGTTCTGGTCTGCCTCAGGCATAATACCTGTTAATTTCTGGATATATTCCGCATGTCCATCAATTGCCATGGAAAAACGAACGATTTTGTGATTATTCTGAGTGATCTTTGTTGGTTGAACATTACTTACAATGCCTTCAATTGCAACAGATAAGTATGTACGCTGGTTAGAATCCACTGCGGTAACCGCATCAAAAAATGAACGCCGTCTGTTTTCCTGATGATTCGCCGGAGTATTGAGCTGCTGTGAATATCCGTTCTGTACCGGTGCCTGATTATATGGCTGCTGATACCCATATGGTGGAGCCTGATATCCACCCTGGCTGGCATTGTACTGTGGCTGCTGATTGTTCTGATAAGTGTTCATAAAATTCCTCCTGTGATGTATTCAATCTTACATAAATCAGTTACGCTATTATTATGGTATATTCCATTTAAGATAAAATTTCTTATATAACTGTTTCGAAATCCTGAATCCTAAAATTGGGGTATGGGTTTCCTTTATACCAATTCCAGTTTAAATCTCCGTAAAAAACAATATGATCTGGATATCCTGCCTGCTTAAACGCGTCCCGCATATAAAATCCAGCTGCCTTTAATTCTCCTAACTTAAAAGATATATGTTCCCCATTTCCCATTGGTTTCCAGAAGGACTTTCCCTCAAATCGACATTCCATACGGAAAACAGGGCGTTCTACCTCTTTGCCGAATGGCTCTAATATACTCATGCGGTGGAGCAGATCAACACTGTCTTCCGGTTTTATATCAAGATCATAAAAGTATTCCTCCTGATAGGGTGTTACCGGGTAACCCCTTAAGGCCTGAATTATCTGTAATTCATTATACTGATAAAAGGAAAAGCCGGCTGCTGCAACATGTCCCCCATATTTAATGAGCATTCCCTGAACAGAATCAAGCATTGCTTTTACGTTATTTCCGTCATCTGTTCTTGCAGAACCCGTAGCAATCCCATTATGAATGCAGTACACAAATGTGGGCTTCTTCGTGTTTTCCGCTATCCTTCCTGCAATCAAACCTAAAATTCCCGGAATGTGTTCATTCACGCGGATTATATTAATCATCTGGTCAGCATCATAGTCTAAATGGTCCATAATTTGTTTTGTAACCTGTTTTCTTTGCTCGTTTGCAGCAGATATCTGAGCGGCATATGCTTCCGCCTTCTCCTGGTTTTCCGTAAACATAGTTGCTGCCGAAAGCAGCGCTCCTTTGTCATACAGCCGTCCAGGTGCGTTAAAGATGGGTGCAACACAATACGCTAAGTCTTCTGATGTTACGTGTCCTGCAAGCTCATTCAGTCGCATCACTGCCTGCAAACCTGCGGTTGCCATATTATGGTTGATTGCCCAAAGCCCCTCCTGTACGATTCTACAGTTATCCTCTAAAAGCGGTACATTGTCCGCAATGGTTGAAACAGCGGCAATCGAGGCCAGTTTCGCTTGAAACTCTCGGTCATTTGGAAACAAATACCGTCCTAAACAGTTAACCAGTCCTGCACCGCAGTATCCTACGAAATCATTCCCATATGGTAATGCCGCAGGATCTATTATAATATCTGCATTTGGCAGAATTATTTCTCCCTGATGAACCGGAGCCAGATGATGATCCAATACAATAACATCCATATTGTTTGCCTTTGCTTTTTGGATTGCAAGGATTGCGGAAATTCCGTTATCTATTGTAATAAGCAGGCCTCCCCGCATTTGGCTTACGTGTCTTTCCTGTAATCCGTATCCATCCGAAAACCGCCGCGGCACTGTAACTTTATAATTCTTTGCCCCCAGTTTCCGTAATATAAGAATTATTTCGGCAGCTGCCCCTACCCCGTCTGCATCATAATCCGTATGGATTTCAATATGTTCCCTGGTTTTCACAGCGTGCATGATACGATCTGCCGCATACACCAACCCCTCCAAATGATAAAAATCCTGATACCGTTTGCTGCCATGCCACCCGGTTTTAGCGTAGATATACTCTTCCAGATTCTGATACGTTCCTCTTTTTTTGTACCTCATTGTATAACCTTCCTTTCTTTGTTGAATCATACTTTGCTTTTCTTAATATGGTAATTTTTCTTCCTTATAAAATCGTCCTCCGGATCCGCCATAATATAAACAGCGAACGGAATATTTAACGTCAAAATTGTTTTGAAAAATACCAAGAAAGGAAAACTACTAAATGATCACAAATTTATGGAAAAATATATCTATTGTATGTGGATGCCATAAGCTCCCAATTCCTTTGCAGCCTCATACGGGTTCTGGATTTGGTGCCCAGGGAGGGACGGAACGCTCCATGTTTTATACATGCCCCAAGTATTATCCTGATCAGAGGGATTCAAGCGAAAAGCCGTGTTTCAACCGAATCAGCATTGGTGATTATGAAAAAATGGTGCTCCATTTATCTGAATGCTTGGAAACACAGGATGGTTCTGTAGTAAATCTTGCCGGAATGCGCTGGAAATCAAAAAACGGCATTGAATTTCATGTTTTGGAACATAACCAAAAAAGCATTATTGTGTCTGTTAAAAATCGCCGGCTGCTTAGCTGACGCTCACAAAAAAAAACTGCAAATCATTTGCAGTTTTTTTTGTGATGGGCAAGCGCATATGTTTTGTATTAGATGTTTTTGTTGCTACGCTTTCTGTATAAATGTCCAAATTCCTCTCTCTCTTGCCATCCGGTCCATATATGGGCTCGCCTTTTGAAAGATCCCATCTTTTAATGCTACTACTACAGACATCTTAAGATCAAGGCAGGTCATGCCGTCTTGATACAACTTAGATGCATATCCTAAAAATGAGCTTTGGGCGGACGCTCCTACAATTCCCTTCATTTCTGCTTTAGAAGCCGTTTCTATCAGGCGGGATACCCATTCTTCCTTTGAACTGATCGGAGTGTTTCCTGATGATAACACAGACGCATCGGATATATGCTGATTTATACTTTCTTCGTAAGCGGTCTCCCAGGAATTTTTGACCTTATGGATTCCGCTGATAAAAAAAGTAGACGGATTCTCTGGATCTGACCACGCAGAAGCAATTAGATCTGCCACAGCACCAGAATCACAGGTGACAAAAATATGGATTGGAGATAACCTGCATTTGGGAAATGTTTCTTCAATTGCCTGCGTTTCATTTTCATACTGATACATTACCCGTAATCCATTTGTTTGGTCTGCATGCCATATCAGATTTTTTCCGCTTCCGTTTTCCGAAATAAACCTGCATACCTCTTCCCAGGATGTCCGCTTGGGTTCCCGATAAAATAATCCGATTCCCAGATAATAATTCCGGTTTCCTCTAAGAATCGTATAATATTCCATCGGATAATCACTATCACCAATTTTTTTTGCAAGCAGCAGGTCACGTTCTACGCATGGTTCGGGATCTGTTACGGGAAGCCTTGCTCCCATGGTCCTGCGCATTGCCTTTGATGCGAAAATGAACTCAGATCCGCCATCCCTTTTAAAATAAAACACAGTACGGTTTCTTTCCAGGCATTTCAAAAGGTTTCCTGCTCCTATCTTGTTCATCCGTCCAGCGGACATCACCCCGATATCCGGAGTCAGAACATGCGGAATGCCACGTATATCCTGCAAATACGTCTGCCTACCTGGAACGATCTTTAAACAAAACAATTTCCCTGTTTTATCTTCCTTTTTTAAGTAATGAAGAATCATACAGTCTGTATAGTCAAATTTTTTAATATATGTATTCCGGTCAATCATAGCACAAAACAGCTGAAGTTCTTCCATATTTGTGCCTGACTGTTCCATATCCTCTAAGTTATAATCCTTAAACATATCATTTTCTCCTTTTGGCTGAATGGTACTTTTCTATGGATCCGCCCGCATAAATATCAGCGTCTTTTGAAAATGTCTGTAGATCACAAAGTTCCATTAAGTCTCCGCTTTCTTCTACAAAACGTTTTCTGTACATATCATAACAGAATCTTCCGGAACGACATTCTCCCTGTATGGTTGCCGTTACACTGACGTAAATGAAATTTACCATTTTTGACTTTTTTAGAGCGTACATTCCAAGTATGGATAACTTAGGCATCGCATCATAATAATTTTCCGGTACCTTGTACTGCTCTAAATAAATCCGGTATAAATGCCACAGAAGCTTTCCGGATACCCATACATCCGTAAATGCGTCATGCATTGTATCCTCTTCAAAACCGTACAATTTTGCGACATTCGTTTGTGTAAAGCTCATATCCTCTAAGTCTGCGCGGTCAATTAGTTCGATGGCAATCTGCATCACGTCCAGCGTATTTTCTGGAATAAACCCCGCTCGTCCGTGCCGTTTGTAGAGATTATCCATCATTCGATTATCAAATTTTTCAATCCTATACCCAGCAACTACATGCTGCATTCCAGTTGATGGATTCAAGAAAAATTTATCAATAATGGGGAATATCTCATTTTCATCAGGCGCATCTTTTAAAATGTCGTCTGTAATGTGATTCACGTCCGATGCACCCTTAGGCATAGGAAATGGCGGCTTTATGTACTGATTGATACGATCTGTGATCCGATACTGACCTTTCCGATTTCTCTCTAACTTAACTGCTGCGATCTGAACAATACGGTCTGATAAACAGCTTAAACCTGTGGTCTCTAAATCATACATAATGATGGGGCCAGCATAATGTTTCATAATCTGATCCACTTCCTTACATCGTTTCCTGTTAATGTAAGCTTTTTTTCTTTCTCCAGAAGAAAGTTTGATGGTTGTAAGTTCACTATTCACTGTCTTCTCCTTTCTGATATCTGAATCTGACTGGAAATATATTTCGTATACTATTATGAAGAATCAGGAATCGGATAAATCTTATTGAGCAGTCTTGTCATTATTTATCAGCTGTTCAGCTAAATAACGCATCGTACCAAGAAGGATTTTCCGATCATTTTTGCTGCAGAGACTCAATAAATAAATGAAATCTTTGCTCTCTGCTTCATTTAATTCTGCTTCTGGGTAAAACAAGCTGTAAATAGACATCTGCAACCTACGTACCAAAAGATATAAAATTTCATATGACGGGTTCATTTTACCTTGCTCGATTTTTCTAAGTGTCTTCGCTGCTATATAAACCTGGTCAGCTAATTCCTGCTGGGTTAAACCGTTTTCTTTTCTTGCAGTTCGAATCTGTTTTCCAAGACGGGTTAAAAGATCTTCTTCCATAGTCACTTTATTCTCCTCTGACTGTTTTTTTAATTGCCTTATCGTTCCTATTTTGAGGCATCATTGTTCCCGTCACCAATTATTCACCATTAGGATAAATGGAGAAATCAGTGTATTCAGGCTATAATCAGCGATTGGAATCTGTGTGAAAAAAGTATCAAGCTATCAGCTTACCGTTTTACATGCCAAGGATTCGCCACTCGACAATCAAGGATAAAAAGGGTACAATAAAAGAAGCTGTTCGGGATTCCTCCAGTTTCTGGAATTTCTGTCATTATATAAATAGACAAGAAGTCAATGGAGGTGATACCAATGTTCTTTGATACATATAATGTACGAGATGTACGGACAGCTAATGCAACGAACAGTTTGTTGCTGAAAAAGGAGAAAATACTATGCTTAGAAAAATGGGACATTCAATCGAACTTATTACAGGAGCGCCTCATCTTAAAGGGGAATTTATACTTCCAGAGCAAGTCCGGGTATCTGCCTATCCACAAATTGGTATCTTGTCTTCTATTGAGACAACGCTCCCTGGATTGTACAAACCTGTAAGAACAGAAACCTGCTCCAGAAACGGGGATATTCTGTACAGTCTTATTTTGTTATCAGAATTGGGGCGCAGGCAGATAATCCCCTGCTATTTTGATGATGAGCTAAACGCATACTGCTGGATACGCGATGAAGAAGGATTAAAGGATTCTCTTCGCACTCTTATCGAAGAGGATTGAAAACCAACTTGCAACGGAAACGGAGAGCCATTTCGGCTCTCCGTCTTATTTTTCACTAATACAAAGTAAGCATTAATTATGAAGTTTCTCACTTTTATTTTGACTTTCACTTTCCATCAGTGAATACAATCTTGTATTTTCAGGAAACTCGTTTTCCATCGGAACTAACACATTTCCATTATAGATAAGGCCGCTTCCCGGTGGCTGGTCCGTGATATATTCCAACATCTGGGTGCTGATGTTAAACATACGCTGTAAAATATCCCGATCCAAAGGGGATTGGTTCATCATAACGATGAAAGAGCTGTTTTTCAGAATTGCTTCCGCCTCTGTATTGATAAATGTATCTGAAACACTCTGGCTGATTGCCATGGGCATACCTTTGAATTTTCGCATGCGGCGATAAAAATCACCCATATAAGCTGCGGATGTCCTTGTCTTTGTGTAGAGATGGAATTCATCGATATATATACGGGTATAATATCCCTTGGAACTGTTGTCGATTACGTGATTCCATGTATCGTCCATGCAAACATGCATACCGACTTCTTTCATGCCTCCAGCTAACTTATTGGTCAGATAAATAATAACCCTGTTATCTGTATCAATATTGGTTCTTTCTGCAAATAGCGCATAATTTCCAACACAGTAGCTTTCAATCGCCGTAGCCATATACTGAGCCTGAGGTTCTTTTTGTTTGCACATTTCAGCGTACAGATCCTGCAGCGTTGGCATGGCTGCCTTATCACAGGTAATTCCACGTTTTACCATGTCCTGCATATGTATATAATATCCACGGTAAATGGACCGCACCACACGCTGGATAATGGATCGTTCAATCGGAGAAATAGATCCCTCTCCTCCCAACATGGCCTCGATCAGTGTTTCGACAGAATCACATTTTAAGGAAATTGGATTTTCTGCATTTTTTCCAGTTTGTATATTCATATCCAGTGGATTTAAACGAGTTTTCCCTTCCGCTGACAAATCAATGATAGTTGCACCTATTTGCTCCCCGATCTTAACGTACTCTCCTTCCGGGTCTACAATGATAATCCGGTCGTCCGTATTTAAGTAGACCTGAAGGATTTCTTCCTTAACATTAAACGATTTTCCAGATCCAGATGCTCCAAATACCAATGCTCCGTAGTTTGGGCCTGTTTTCCGGTTATACCGGATCATATTGCCGCTGATGGGGTTGACTCCATAATAAATACCATCCACCTGGTTTAAATCTTGAATATCAAACGGCATAAATACCGCAGACGCTTCTGTTGTTAGGATGCGGTTTGCTTCAATCTGCATCTGCGCCAGAGGAAGGGAAGTATTAAAAGCAGTTTCCATTTGGTTATTCAGCGAACGAAGCAGACACAAATGGGGGATCACGATACTTTTAAGCATTTCGATTTGGCTACTTAATTCTTCCTGTGTATGTGCAAGCAAGGTAATTAAAACGGTTACTTTAAAAATTTTCTGATTCCGTTTTAAAACATCACTCATTAGCTCGCTGGCCTGGTCTCTGGCGTTCTCCAGTTCGGCAGAAACAACACCTGTGTTGTAGATTCCCTCTTTTGCTGCATCGGACTGCATACGGTTAATCTGCGCATTCATGCTATTGGTACGGGTTTTGATTAACTCAGATGCCTTATCCTGATCCATCTGTACAAACGTAACACTGGTGATCATGTTGCAAGCCAGGTTTGAAATATCGTTCAATATACTTGTGGATAACCGGGTGGGCAGATGATCCAACAGAAACGTTTTTCCGTATAAGTCATCTCCTAAACTAAACATAGAAGACTTAAATTCCATAGAGTCTGGAGCAAATAATTCTTTTGAGCTCATACCATGGGATGCTAAAAGATCCAGATTAATCTGGCCATTTTCTAAAAGTGGTTCGACCCTGCGCATAAATGGAAGGGCGCTGCCACAGCGGTATATGTCATATAAGATTTCCATCCGCTCATCAATCGTAAGCGGCATTGTTTCCTGATGGTTAATCCTACGCACATTTTTTGCAACATCTCGGTCCGCTCGTTTCAGAATATCGGTTGCTGCCATAATATCAGAAGCTGCTACTGATATTGTGAATAGTTTATCCTTCGTCAGGTTATTCTTTCCACTTTCTAAATGGGAAGAAAATATTTCGTTCCATTCAGAACGCATCCAATTCTGCCCATCATTTTTCGGCTTCATCAGAATTCCATTTTTTATCTGATCCTGGTCTACGGATCGGTTAATAATTGTTAACTGTCCAATCATGTTTTCGTCGATACAGTTAATAAAACGTTCATATGCCAAGACCATGCTCTCTTGTTTTTCGATTTCTTCTACATCGAAATTTGTATTTTTTAGCCGGTACGTTTTGGAGAACCTTCCATCATAGTCCTCGATAATACCATTTTTATACACGCTGCGATAAGGGATAGACTCCATAACTGTAGTCGGAATCCGTTTCTTTTTTTTCTCTTTTTGTGGCCGTTTTCTATCCGTTTTCAATGTATCACCTTCTTTCAATCATATGCCTGAAACTCAGGAGAAATGGAAGAATCCTGCTTCTTTTTTTTCTTTTCCTGGATTGGTTCTTTTTCTTTTGTCAGGTATAGATCGTAGAAATTCCTGGTTTTATAAACTCTTTTTTTGGGTACGGTTAAAGACCTAAACAGCACATTACGAATGTACACTTCTGTTTCCATATGAAATATCTGCTTACCCCATCCAAACAGTAATGGAACAAACGCAATAAAAAGCGGCGGAATAAATGATGCCGTAGGCAGGTGAAAGATCAGTTTTTGAATCTGGACACCTGCAAATTCAATTATAGCCGCAAGAAGCAAGCATATACACTGTCTTGCCGTTAAATTGGCAATAAATTTAGGTTCGTACTCCCGAATATCCTTCGGGATGGATATGCTAATCATATTCATTCCTCCTCCTATGTCCCAAAAGCTTCATTTATCATTGATTTGGCGATTGATACAACCCCAATTGACGCTAAAGGTGCAACTGCTCTGGCAAATGTTATTAAAAGCAAGCTAAATACATATCCGAATACACCCCCTTGGTCACCTTCTGTTAAAGCGAAGGCACTTCCTAAACTTGCTGTATTGGCGATATACATCGCAATTACAATTCCGGCACAATAAAAAGCGGAAGCAAGCAGTTTTTTGATATACCGCATTCCTTCGTGGCTCTGTTCTGCGTTTGCCAGCGAGGCAATACCAAACGGCAAAAATGCAATCCTTAACATTACCTCTATTTTCGCAGACAGGCAGACGACTACGATAATAACCTGGATGATCAGATTTAAAAACCATGCCACAAAACTACCAAACAGCATAAAAATCAGGGCTAAGAGCGATAGTCTGGCTGTATCAGGTAATGGCATTGTAGTCACTTCACTAAGGCCTTCTAGCGATCCCATCATTGTGTTGCCAAATGATACACTTAAGCTCATAATATGTCCAACTATATCTGCCAGGTGTGATAATGTAAAATCTGCAATTATGAGCCAGATTCCACATCTGATTGTCATGTCCAGCATATCATCCTGAGCACCTGGTCTGCCGTCAAATCCAGATTTTGCCAGTCCGGCCATGAAATTAATCACCATCAGAAGAAATGCAACAGGCGTTATCACAGAAAGGACTGCGGATATTGTTTTAGTATCCACATCGGAAAAAGTCATCGCAGTGATTACCTGTTTCATTGCAAGTGCGGCATGGCTCTCACTGCTTTCTCCCGGAATTGATATAATCTGCTCATACAAAAACTTGATTGCCCCATCCAGCATTTCCATAAGTCCGCTCCCTATAGCCGGAGCAAAATAATATGGCATAAAACCTCCTCTCTGACAAAGAAAAAGCCGATTTCCCGTAAAACAGGTCCGGCTTTTCTTTGATCACATTAAGAAAGCAGAAAGGCTACCAAGGCTGGTGCCGCAATAAACGCTACTCCAATGCCGAGCTGTTTTACAGCTTTGTTAACTGCTGCGGAGTTATCCTCAGAATAAGCTTCCAGGATTGAAAAAATACTGGTGCCCGTTTTGATGATACCTACAAGCACAAATAATCCGGCAATAATCGCAAGCAAACGGTTCATGATATCCTGAGCTTCTACATCCGTATTAACGGTAATTTCATCCATAGATCCATCCAGGAATCCTCCACTGCAAAATACTTTTCCTGGCATTGTTGCTGATAAGCCAAGATATGCGGCGATCGCCGTTGCTTCTACTTTGTCTTTTACTGTGTCTACCTTTTTACTGATAAAGTTAACGGCTTTTTTCATTTTTGCTGTCCCTTTCATAATACCGGTTTCTGTGCAGGCGCACATTGTTTTTCGCATGTTAAAAATCCTCCTCTCATTTGATTTTCTGTCCACATGCGCAGACTTTACTGAAGTAATCTCCAGCATTCGTTATTATTATGGCGGATTAACTTCGAGGTAAAATTCAATAAGAATATTATGTTATTTATACATAGCAAATTTATTTTTTAAATCAAAAAAAAGACTGCATTCGCACCCTTTTCATTGAAATATTATTCGTCTTGTATGGATACTCGTATCCTTTTTTTTAATTATTTTAGTAAAGCTTCTTACGACAATCGCCTAAATTACGACAATTGTTTTTCGTGTTATATTATGTTATATCGTCCATTTTATTGTACAATACAACATAAAATAGACTTATACAATGTGATTTAACATAGTTATTTTGCCTTCATTCATAGACATCCGGGAAGGCGAAGGCGAACCTGGTACGTACTTTGGAGTGATCCTTTACTACTATATTTACCTCTCCGCCAATGTAGCGGGCAGGCTGCTGGATCGATAGCAGAATTTCGTCACTTAATGCTAATTTTCTCATTCTTTTTCCTTTTTGATTTTATTTGATTTGCAATGTTTTATATCTTCATTGCGGATAATTATACAACACATACTGAATTTAGGCAACCGTGAGTTGGCTTACAAACTTATCTAAATGACAGCTCCGACAGCTTTCGTAAAAAAGAAAAGCACCAGAAACGGTGCTAATCTTCATACTTCCCAAGTCCTTGTGATAGTCCATCCCGATCTATGCTCTTAATAAGTTCATTGATCCTCTTAACTATCTTTTTGTCTTCCAGCTGCCAGTCTGTGTATTGCTGCCATGCAGTTGGAGTAAATACCAAATTCATTATTCGTATGCCTCCAGCTCATCAATGGTCTTTACAACAAACCCACCTGCTTCAGCTTCAGCCATAGATTTATCTATCATTGCAAGATAATCAGAGTTTCTCTTCGCTTTCATCATTTCATTATACTCTGCCTCAGATAACATCACAACATTTTCGTTTTTCGGTCTTGATATAATGAGAGTTTCACCCCGAAAAACTTTGTCGCATAATGATTTGAAATTATCTCTAACATCCATGCTCTTTACTGCTAACATTTTCAACACCTCATTTCTGCATTAAAAATCGTATGGTTTTTCGTATTTTTATTATATATTAGCATCTTTTACCTGTCAAGTACCATGATGATATAGGATAGTCTTTGTGAAAGGAATCTTATTCCAGCTTGACCACACCTTCCCCAATGACAGATTCCAGTCTGGCTCTGGCATCACCCACATATTTCTCCGGGGTGTCTATAAAACACCTGTTTTCCAGAAATCAGTTCCCAACTGCTGGCCGGATAAGAGCCGTTATCCTGCTTATAAATTAAAAGCCAGAAACAACATAGCCCATGATGGGTGTCTGCTGTTTCTGGCTTTTGTTGTTTTAAATCTGAATTATTACATTTTGTAAATCAATCATTCCGCCTGCATTGCCAGAGCCATCTTTTTTGCAATAAATACCAGAAGGATCGCGGCTCCTGCAAGTATGGCAGAACCTATGTATCCGGCAACATAGGAGCCGGTAGAATCATAGAAGCTGGCGCTGATTTTAGGTCCCACAAAGGCTCCGATTCCGTATCCGATAAAAATCAGACCATAATTGCGGTTATAGAAACGGGAACCGAAAATGGTTTTTACCATAGGTGCAAATACTACCAGCAGGCCTCCAAAGGAAAAGCCAACCAGACAGATGCAGAGAATAAAGTATGAAAGAGAGTGGGCGGCAGTCAGCATACACATGGAAATGCCGTTGATCGCAAGCACCAGAAGCAGGGAGTTCCAGCCCTTTAACCGGTCATAAATAAAGCCAAAGCCGATTCTTCCGCACATATTTGCAAGGGTCATAATGCTGACGCACATAGCGGCCATCATTGGAGTCTGTCCAATCTGGTTTTGAGCAATCGGCGAGGTGGCGCTTACCATCATGGTTCCGGCTGCATTTGCAAAAATGAACATCAGGAGCATAACCCAGAAAACGGGCGTTTTTACCATCTGAGGAATATTGTAATTGCTGCCGTTTAATTCTTTGGACTGAGCTGCACTGGGAGTCCAGCCTTCAGGCATCCAGCCCTCAGGACAGGGCACGATCATCCAGGCGACTGCTCCCACTCCGATCAGAAAGATAACTGCCAGGATTTTGCATGCTGCCTGTGCTCCGTAGGTATCAATGAGCCACTGGGCAATCGGGGACATGATGAAGGGCCCGCAAGATGCCCCGGCCTGTACCAGGCCGGAAATGGATCCGCTTTTATCAGGAAACCGTTTTAAAGCCGTAGGAAGACAGGCCGGATAAATGGTGCCGGCTCCTGCTCCGGCAAAAATTCCATAAAACAGATAAAGCTGCGGGATGGATGAAGCAAAGCCGGTCAAAAACCATCCGGCTGCAAAAAATGCCAGTCCCAGATAGATCGCCACTCTGGGCTGAAGCTTTTCAGCCAGAAGCCCGCCTAAAAATCCAACGGCACAGTAGACAAACATATAAATCGTATAGGCCATGCTGAATTCAGAGCTGCTCCAGCCAAACCGGGTGGTAAGGGGCAGGGCAAAGAGGCTGAAAAATGCGGTGGCAGAGGTAAAAAGGCTCTGGATCCATACGCCTGCAAATACGCGCCATCTGGTTGCTTTTGTGATCTTCATATTCCTCTGCCCTCCTACTGCTGTAGTGTGCCCAGATCAAGTCCCAGGTCGCGTCCGGAAAATTTGCCTCCGGCCCTGCTGGTTCCCAGCCAGTAAACCATATCGGAAATATCCTCTACATCTAGGAAAGGAACGCCGTCATACATTTCCTGCCAGTTTTTAAAATCGTTTCCGGTCAGATCATTGATAAACTTCACATAACTTTCCGTCTCACACATAGGTGTTTTTACTTTGGTCGGACAGATGGTATTTACCACAATTCCCGTTCCTTTAAGCTCCTGGGCCAGTGTTTTTGTAAGTCCTCTCACACCCCATTTTGCCATACAGTAGGTAGCCAGCTGGGGCGTTCCATACATTCCGGAGGTAGACGCAATGTTGATAATGCGGCCAAAACCCTGCTTCCTCATATACTGAGCGGCATATTTATTTGTACGCCAGGTACCGATCAGGTCAATGTCGATCACCTTCTGAACCTGTTCGTCTGTGAGCTCCCAGGTATAGCCGAAATTGATCACACCTGCATTGGCTACCACCACATCCAGTCGTCCAAAGGTTTCCCAGGCTTTTTCAAACAGCACCTTCATATCACTGTCGCTTGTGATATTGCAGCGTACAGCCAGCGCCTTAACGCCCAGAGCCTCAATCTCCTTTACGGTAGAGGAAAATACCTCTCCTGCCGGATCCTGCATATCCGCCAACACTACGTCAAATCCGTTTTCTGCAAATTTCAGAGCATGAGCCCGTCCCTGTCCCATGGCTCCGCCGGTAATAAGAACTACCTTTCGTTCCATTTTCATATCCCTCCTGTTAATTCGTTGATTGTTACTTTTATAACAATCATTATGTATTACTATGGACCTTTTATTTCATAAATACTATTGAATTATTTTTATTAAATCCATAAATAAAAATACATGAATTTTTGATATGATAAGAATATCATCTATGGATAAAGGGAGGAACGAGTTTTATGAATCTGGAGCATTTAAGATATTTTGAAACCATAGCAAAGCTGGAGCACTACGGAAAGGCGGCCAGTCTTCTTCACGTTACACAGCCTAATCTGAGTCATGCCATGGCACAGCTGGAGGATGAGCTGGAGATCAAGCTGTTTGAAAAATCAGGGAGGAACGTGCGCCTCACCCGTTACGGAGCCGTCTTTTTGGAAGCAGTTTCAGGCTCTCTTGAGCAGCTAGACCGTACGGTCCGAAATTTAAAGGAGATCCAAAGCGGGAGCGGCCTTATTATTCTTGGCTGTACCAGGGATTTAGGATCCAGTCTTGTCCCCGTTCTGATGCGTGATTTTAAAAGGACAGCCCGAGGAGAAAAGATCGTCTTTCAGCTCCATACAGACAGCAGCTTCAGCCGTGTTCTGTTAAATCAGGCTCTTGAGGGGCGTTACGATATGGTATTTACCTCATTGCCTGGAGATCCGTTCTGTATGGAATCCTTTTCTTTTGCACAGCCGCCTTTTATTGCGGCGGTTTCACTAGATCATCCGTTGGCCGAAAAGGATGAGATTTCATTACGTGAGACACTCTCCTTCCCTCATATCTTTCTGTCCAGAAAGTCCGGCCTGAGAGCGTTTACGGATCATCTTTTTTATCAGATTGGGACGTTTCCCTCCATCAGCTATGAAACAGAGGAAGACTTTGTAGCCGCCGGACTGGCCTCTGCCGGCTTTGGCATTGCCATTCTTCCGAATCATCCTTTTTTACACACCATGGATTTAAAGCTTTTAACGCTCACTGACCCGGATCCAAAAAGAACCGCCTATCTCTCTCTTGCAAAAGAAATCAAGCGGTCCAAAGCGGCGGAATATTTTTATGAATTTTGTCGGGAAAGGCTTGCATAATCCTCACGGGATACGTTTTCTTTTATATTAAAAAAACCTTCAATGGGGTACCGTCACTAAGAGGTCCGCTTCCAGCCGGTATAATCGGCTGTGATGTCCAGCCTGCCTCGCAGCAGGCGGGTGCACCAGCTTTTTTTCGGAAAATCATCGGCCAGAGTCACTGTGATCTCCTTTATATTTCTGTGCGTATTCTTCCATAAATTTGTCTAATTCATGGAGATACACGTTCGCAAGCACTGGACTGACACCTGCTCCCTGCGGTACACCGCTGTATGTCCGATTGTACGTCCATTGCTCCATATATCCTGCTTTTAGGAATTTCCAGATAAGTTGTAGGAACATTTCATCATCAATGCGTTTTCTCAGCAATCAGATGATTGTGTGGTGATTAGAACTGTCGAGGCAGGCGTGTATATCACCCTCAACAAACCAGTTTGTTCCCGTAAAGGTTTTCTGAATCTGGTATAATGCTGTCAGACAGCTTTTGTTTGGTCTGAACCCATGAGATGTTTTCTTAAACACAGGCTCATAAATGCTTTCTAAAATCATTTTCACTACTTCCTGCACCAGTTTGTCATTGCCCGACTGGATTACCAGCGGGCGCTTTTTATTGCTGTTTTTCTTAGCAATATATTCCCTGCGTGCAGGTTTTGGCAAGTAACTTTTATCTCGCATGGATTCAATAATCCTTTGGATTCTTTCGTCACTCATGCCATCAATGCTTTTCGTATGCGGAGTGCGGATTCCCCCACTCTGGCTATCGTTCAGGCAGTTTAGCTTTGTACCTCATACACGAATTTTTATTCTTGAATTTTCAGATACACAGGATTAGTACCTTATCATTCAGGATCTCGTCTATTAACAAGAGCGACAACATTCTACACTCCCATTCGGGTTTCCCCTCTCGGATAAGTTGTAGAATAATAGGTTGTGATTTTTCATCACTTGATACTTTTACCTACTGCTTGCTAAAGGCAGTATTTCATAAATACCACGCCGCCAAATTTATAATGCGCTGGCGACTTCTGGGCGCACGCAATTTCCTACCAGGGTTTCCCATATTTTGTCATATTTTGCTTTAATCTGCGACAGGGATTGGAGGATGATCGTACAGGAAATTTCGTATTTCCTCATGGTTGATAACATTTTGTCAAAATCGGGAATTTCTCCGAATAGAGATAGGTAAGCCTCTGGTGTTACCACCTCGGGCTTTTCCGCCGCTCCACACCGTGCGTGATAGTTTCCCATCACACGGCGTTCCACCGACTAAGATTACTTTTTAGTGCCTATATAGTCCTCGAATTGTATTTCTTCCAACTCCCTATGTTTTCGGAGTTTATTGATTTTCTCTTTCATTTCTTCGGTCAAGTCTAAGTCTGTAAGCAACTTTCTGATTTTTTCCGGATTTGTTGCTCTGACCACTTCTGATACCGCTTTTGACAGGATAATTAGATTCCTGTAGGTGTCGTTTCGCTCTCCCTTACAGGGTTTGATGTGCACACAGACCATACCTGATATTGACAGAGCATTATGCGTTACCGCACATTTACCTTTTTGTACGATATACCTCGAAAGAGCGTTTTTCACCATATACTTCATAACATCGTAACTAATACAATTTTCGATGTCGGAATATTTCCTCACATATTTATTGACTTCATGCCTTTTATATTTAGGATATTCGTATGACACATATCCTACAGGTATAATCATTTTTCCATTTATCCACCGAAACTGCTTGGATTTTCCATACTTTTCTTGAATAATTATGATTCATTCCATTGCTTTTCCCTGTTATTTCTCCCGTTGTTTCCGCTTGCGCTTTGCGGCGTTGATCTGCTTCATGCGTGCGGCACATTCCGAGCAGTATTTGGCCCGGTTGGAACGGGGGGTAAACAGCGCCGTTTCCAGTTCCCTATCCTGCGGCAATACCGCTGTCCGAAACCACCTGCACAACAGGGAGTAGGAAATAGACTGGATACAGACACATTCCTCCCCATCGTCCAGGGCGATACAGTTTTCGTCGATGTAGTTACAGCACTCATGCACCAGTTTCCGCGCTCTGTGGTACTGGCGGTAATCCATGACAGGGATAGGTTCAGTCTTGTTGTTCTTCATAGCGACAGTTCCCACACCCACCGCAGCCGTGGCAGTGTTGAGCCTCCGGGCGGCTGTCCGTATCTGCCGGTTCCGGCTGCACCAGCGGAAGGAGCAGATGGATATTTAGGTGGATCGTGACAGGTAAAGTGATTTCTTTCATAAAACAGGTAACCTCCTTGAATGAATTTATTGTTAAATATTCGTGCAAAGTATTGTTTTCTTCGTGCAAATGGCATATACTATAATTACCAGCAGAAAGGGGTTGATCGTATGGCTGGAAATACCACAAACATCAGTATCCGCATGGACGCAGATTTGAAAGCGCAGGCGGACGCACTGTTTACTGAACTTGGCATGAACCTGACTACGGCATTTAACATCTTTGTGCGCCAGTCGCTTCGTGAAGGCGGCATTCCCTTTGAGGTAAGGCTGGAACAGCCGAACAAAGAAACGGTTGCTGCCATGCTGGAAGCGGAAAGAATTGCAAAAGACCCGTCTGTAAAGGGCTACAATGACCTTGACGAGTTGTTTGCTGACCTGAAAAGATGAAAGAAACCAAATATACTGTCAAGTACACGACCAGTTTCAAAAAGGACTACAAACGAGCCATAAAGCGTGGCTTGAAGATCGAGCTGTTGGAGCAGGTCGTAGCATTGCTGGCAATGGGCGAACCGCTGCCGGATAAGAACCGTGACCATGACCTGTCCGGCGATTGGGCAGGTCATCGGGAATGTCATATTCTCCCGGACTGGCTGCTTGTCTATCGCATAGAGGATGATGTTCTGGTGCTGACGCTGGCCCGCACCGGCACACAGTGACTTGTTCGGCAAATAAACCGTCTGCCGCCGTATGGGGAAACCTGTACGGCGGTTTTTTCTGTATACAAAAGTATGTTGTGAAACGCGACGCACTTGGCAGGGGTACACCAAAACGCGGCAGCCTTTATCGCTCCGGCCCACGGTCGTGAGACTTGCCCATTTCCTGTCGGGACAGCTGCCCGGCGGTTTTGCGGAGCCGTTCCACTGCTTTCAAATTCTCCCTCATGGATTTCATGGCAAGCGTGTCCGTCTGCTTTCCGGCGGCCAGCTGGTCGATCTCCCGCTGCCATGCCTTCGGGGTTATCCCCTCGCCACTGTCTTTCAAGTCTTTCAGATACCGGACTGCTGCGTCATACAGGATCAGTTCCCGGCTGTGGCGCTGCTCAAACTGTTCCCGCTTTTCCGGCTTTACTTTGGCAAACTGTTTGTGGATGGACTTGTACTGTTCCCACATCTCCCCGCGTTCGGTAAGAGTGGCGATCCGGCGCTCAGCCTTGGCGATCTTTCCCCGCAGGTCATAGTAACATGTAAAGGGTGGTTTCTGCCATCTAATACATATGACTGCGGCTCATTTGTGGTAAATTGAAAAGCAGTTGTAAGAATGGAGTCAAAAAGCCTTATAACCGCTGGAAATCAACACAAAAGGAGCTGAATTTTATGAAAACTATCTTTGAAGAAATGGGCGGTACATACCGTCAAGTGGGCGATTATTTCATTCCCAGCATTACTTTGCCGGATGACGGCGAATATCAGATAGGCAAATACGGGCGTATGCGCCGCAGCTACCTGAAAGAGTACCGTAAAATCCTCTACAACAACTATGTGTTGGAGGAAACACTGTTCAAGCATTTAGCTGAAATCGATCAAATCGGCAACGAGCGCATTGAAAACATCGTTTCCGCTATGGCAAAGCAGGAAGGCGTCTGTCCCGCCATGCAATCACATTTTCAAACTCCCGTTGTGTTCTGGAGGAATCCTCCAATCGTGCAAGGGCTTCTGCCCGCAGTTCTCGTTTGAGCTTCTTACGATCCGGTTCTTCCTCGTCAGTACCATCCTCAAAGGGATGTTCCTCGGCGTCGGCTTCCAGTTCTTCGATGAGCTGTTCTTCTTTTGCAATCTGGCACATGGCTTGTTCGGATAATTCGGTTTCTTCGGTATCCGTATCATTGTCAGCAAGAACAACTTGGTTCTTCCGCTTCTTTTCGGGAAGATCGTCAGCAGCTTCTTCCTCATCGTCCCAAAGGGATTTTCATCTTCTTCGTCATCGACTATGTAATCGGAATCGTCCGTTTCATATTCATCTTCATAGTCAGTATTTTCTTCATAAAAACCGTCATATTCATATCGTTCGGGGTCGTCGAACACCGCAGCCCCTTCCCTTCGAAAATATTTTCAAAAAAAGCTGGTTACTTCTCTCTGCGCCAACTACGACAACGAGTACGGCTGCCTGCCATTGGACTGTGACTGTCCAGTGTTGGGGATCTGTTTTACCAACAGCGCACTATGCAGATATTTCCGCAAGTCTGTCCTGCCGGAAGATGCAGGGTTGGAAGCCGTATTCACGCAAACACCGACCACTCATTGCAAACAATGCGGCAAGCCGTTCCCAACTGACGGAAAACGGGTGTACTGCTCACAGCGCTGTGCCAAAGGCTTTTTGAGGGCATTTTTGCATTGGCAGGGTGTTAATACCTTTTCTATTAGACGAAAAAATAATGAATATTTCAACACGGAGGTAACTGCCTATGGCAAAAAACGAGAACAGTAATTTTTCTTATATGACTCGCCGCATTGACGGCACCACCTATAAAGTTAAAGTAATATTCAGCGATACAGAAAAAGAAATAATGGAGGATAAAGTTTTACGGATGATTCGCAATGAAACGGTTACAACTGGCGGAACTTGTCGTATAATAGATTCACCACAAATGAGCCGACAGTCTGAAAGGAGCGCATCATGAGCATAAAACAGACTGAAGGAAAAATCATGGAACGGGGAAAAGATAGTTATCGTTAGCCATCTTTTTCTCTTTTTTATAAAAAAATTTCAGGGCCGGTTGTGACTCGCATAAGTCACAACCGGCCCTGTTTTAGGCTATCTATTTCCCGACAACCCCTTTTCATAGAGTGATTTACATATTAAAATAATTCTTCTTCTTTTACACAGTGGTTTTTAAGTTCGCCTACCAGAGACTGAAGAGCATCAACCACATGGGGACGGATATCTCCGCCGACTAACACCAGCATGATATTGTCTCCTACCTCCAGCTGTCCTTCATTCAGCCATACACGGACATAACCGATTCCCGGCATATTCTGTGTGTTCTCTACTGCCTCTTCCACCTTCTCTTTGTCATAAGAGAATACCATTCCTTTCACATCGGATGCAGAAATGTCTCCCTGTCTTACCTTTGCCTTCGCACTCTGGCGGACGATTCCATTGTGGAACAGATACATTCCGCATTCAGGTGCGCTTTTATCTTCTTTTGCCTCTTTGATCCATGCATCCATGGAAGGTACTGTGGTTTTTGTATGCTCCATACGATCCATTTATTTTATCCTCTTTTCTTTATTGTATTAAACCGACATTTTAATATATTATTTTCTGTAAATGAGCAAGTTCGTGATTTTGCACAAAAGAAAGACACTGCGAAGTCAAGTAATGATCTTGATTCATTTATGAAGCTGGCAATATAATTTTATGCAATTTTTCAAATTTGCTCATTTATAGTTATTTTTATATTATAAACGGTTTTTAAATGAATGACAACCATCTCATTGAAGCCAGAAAATCTTCATACACCATAGGCCGTCACTCCTGCGTTTCTGTTTTTCCATGTCGATCACCGGCGAGATAAACATGATCTATCATACATATTTTTAATGCTGTTATCATCCTTCCTTTTCTGTATAATGGTGGAATGGATTTCAATGAAAGGAAGTGAAAATACGATGATTCTATATTTTACAGGAACAGGAAACAGTGAGTATACTGCCCGGAGGATAGCGAAAGAACCCGGGGGAAAAATCTGTAATCTTTTTACAAAAATGCTTGTAAACGGCAAACCCCATTGGGGAAATAAATGTACCCACTGTATGACCTGTATCTGCCGCTGTTCCCAAAAAGTGATTGAGTATGGAAAACACAGTCAGGAGCTTAACCGATACACCTGCCCGAAATAAAAAGAACCGCCCGTCTCCTTTTGAAAAGAGATCAGGCGGTTTTCGGGCTGCAGAACATGTTGGTCTGTTTGATCAGGAAAGACCCGCGTAAACCTTCGCTGCATTCTGATACAGGATCTGTTCCCGCTCTGCATCATTTAGCCCTTCCATCTCCCGAATCCAGCGCACATAGTCGCCATACGGAGCCTCTTTCAGGGCTGAAGGCATATCTGTGCCGAACAGCAGCTTATCTGCGCCCACCAGGTCTCTTGCCAGCCGTACATAGGCTCCGGCTCTCTTCCAGGGCTCGGAAGCATTCATACAATTATGGGGTACGCTTGCCAGGTCAAACCATACATTGGGGAGGGCCAGCCCTTCCAGAGCCCGTTTCAGTTCCTCCTCCTGCTTTCCGTTGGGAGCCAGAAGATGGCAGATCACAAAGTTTACGCCCGGATGGCGGGTAACTGCGTTTTTAAGTCCCTCCGCCTGCCAGCTTTTACTGCCGCACTTTCCGATGTCAATAACCATCACATGGCCCATACGCTCCCCATAGGAAAAGGCCTCCTCCATGCGTTCTCCGTCGATGAGGAAATCAGGATGGATTGCCATCACGCCGGAGCCGGTGCTGACCTCGAACTTTTCAATCTTAAATCCCAGTTCTTCAAACAGAAAGCGCCGGATTCCATCCCGGTCAAAGGAATAGGGATCATAGCTGGCGGCGCCGATAAAACGGTCCGGATACTTTTTTACAGCCTCCCAGGTATAATAATTCTGAAAACCGTAGAAGTTTCCCTGAAGGAGCACGGATTTTTCCACTCCGTTCTCATCCATGATTTCAAGAAGCTGTTCCGGGCTTACGCCGTCTGTATGAAACTGCTCCGGTATCATCCGGACTACCTGTCCGTTGGCATAGCGGGCCATTCCGCCGCCGATGCTGCGCAGCTCTCCGCCGGAGCCGATCCCTGCGATGTACTGGACAATATGGGCGTGGCTGTCGATTATCTTCATAGTTCCTTTTAACCTGCCTTTTCTCTGTTATTTAAAAACGGCATCCATGTTTTCTGCCGGCTTTTTCCTGTCTGTGATGGCCGCCGCAATGTTCCCTTTGCGGTCTGTGGCAGGCTTCCCGCTGTCCTGCTTCACCATAACGGTCGCAGACGCCGTCCTGATCCGCGTCCTCATAATACCTGCCGCATCCCGGCTCGGCTGCAAAGGTGCTTACTGAACCCATTGCAAACACAGCTGCCGCTGCAAAAAACGCTACAGCCGTCTTTTTTATGTTCCGTTTCATAGAGGTTCCTCCCTTCTTTTTATACCATAAATATAACACCGTCCGACGGCTAAATCCAGTGGGAGCCGGTATGTCTGCTGTGCAGTTTTGCAGTTCAATCTGAAGTTTGTTTTCCAAAAAAAATAAACAGATATGGGCATAGTGATGCTAAAAAATAGGATAAAACTCCACCAGAACCTATTCTGACAAGCAGACGTATTATGATTCTGTACCAGCTTATAGGATACAAAAATAGAACTATCCCAAGAGCGCCTAACAGGTCAGGCATTACCAGTTCCAATGCTGTTATGATTATCTGAAATATTACAGTTATACTGGCTGAATAAAACAGGATTTTTCGAGAAAAAAAAACGAAAAATAAATCTTCCAAGCAAAAGAGCGATTGCAAAGATTGCTGCTTCCAGTATGTAGTTTTCCTGTTCTGTATGAACGCTGTATGTGATATCCGCATAAAAACCAATCGTTCCTGTGATCAAACAATAGGCAGGGACAATCCAAAGACCGTGCATTTTATATTTTATATTCAATTACAGCTCTCCTTTTCATGTTATTTTAGGATATACCATATCTTAAATATACCACAAACCTGTGTTTTGCTGTCTTACTATTTTTTTACATTTTTACATGGATATAAAACAAAAAAGCGCCCCATCCGGCTTTCAGCCTCCGGACAGGACACTTTTATTTTACTTACCTATGAAACAAAACTTTCTTCCCATACCTGCCATGCCTCCCTGGCCTGGCGGTATTTTTTATTGTGCCATTTCAGCGCTTCGCTGTTTCCGGCACATTTGGCAAGGCTTTTTTCAAAGCGCTCGTCGATGGATACTTCTTTGTCTCCCTGGATCATCTTATCTGCTAGATATACAACCAGGGTTTCGTCTGCCTTTGAGGGCATCCTGTCCAGCCAGTGGTGCTGCCGTACAATCTCCGCTGCCCGGCTGTAGCCGCTTTCCTTTAAAAGCGCTGCTCCTGCTGCTGCATGATCTGCGCTCCCCTTGCGGATGTCATGAAGAAGGGAAGCGGACCGAACCAGATTCAAATCCAGGAGTATCCCTTTTTCCTGCAGCTTTACAGCCATGGAAAGAGCCTTACGGCTCACTGCCTCGCTGTGGCGGCGGAGGTGATCCGGCATCTGAGCGGTTTCCAAGAGCCATTTTAAGGCTTCCCCATCAGGATATCCCTGTCCTCTGCTGCCCTCCAACTGTAACAGACGGCGGTATTCCTCTTTTGTATCTGCATCTACAAAACTGCCCTCATCAGCGACTTCTACATCCAGAATCAAATCTGAGCAGCTTTTTAAAAAGCCCTTCAGTCCCTGCTCTCCCTGATACGATAATACAGCTTCCATCATTACTGAGCTGAGTTTTACCGGATGTCCACGCCGTCCGGCACATTTTGTCCGGACAATAGGGCTGTCTGCGTCTATGATCTTTTTTACAGTTTCTTCGGTTACGGCAGGCACGTCCACGGGCATGACAAGCACCTCGCTGCATTGTCCTTTAATTGCTTCGAACCCCAGCTTTAACGAATCGAGCATTTCCGTAGAAGCATACTGCCGATTTTGGATAAATATAATATCCGTATCCTTTAACTGCTGTTTTAGCTCTTCTCCCCGGTATCCTGTAACCATTACAACAGGGGATACGCCGGTTCGCGCAAGCATCTGCGTCAGATGCCTGGCAACACATTCTTTTCCAAAGGGAAGCAGGGGTTTAAAATCTCCCATCCTGGAGGAAAGACCCGCTGCTGCAATTACAGCGCCTGTTTGCTTCATATGTTTACCTCTTTTATGCCTGTTTGCTGATCCGTTCTGCACGCTTTACAGCGTAATCCTGAAGAGTCCGTTTAAGGCCGATTTCCGCCATCTGAGCGCAGTGGATGCTCTCCTTTTCAAGTCCGCCGAAAAACTCAGACAGCTGGGCGGCATTGATCAGATATGCTTCCATTACAGGTTTGCCCAGTGCACATTCTGCGACTCTTGCGGCACATGCTTTTAACGGAGGGCAGGCGGTATCGGTAACTGTATAATGAAATTCTGTAATAACTTCCCTTTTTGTATCAATAAACATTTCCAGACAGTCGCCGCATCCCGGCTCTTTAACCTCTCCCGCTCCCAGAAAGTGCTCCGGCTTTCCCAGATTTTCTTTTTTTTCACTGTATAACAGAATTTTCTCCCTGTCCATTTTACAATATCCTTTCTTTGATGCCGGAGAGGTCTTTTGTCCTCCCGCTTTTTATTTTATCCAACTGGATGGCTTAAATCAGAATCCAAGGAATCTCCGGATCATAACCTTTGCCATTTCAATCTTATAACCGTTCATCTCCAGAGGAATTGCCTTCTTAAGGGCAATCTCTGCTGCTTCTTTTGCGGTTTCCTCTGTAAGTTCCTTACCAAGCAGATACTGCTCTGCTTCCTGTAATTTCATAGGAATCGGTGCAGCTGCTCCCAATACAAGGCTGATTTCCTTTACAATGCCTTCTTCCAGACGAAGGGTACCTGCTACTGCAAGAATAGCGAAATCAATTGATTTTCTCGTTCTGTACTTATCATAAACAGCAGTTGTGCCTTCAGAAGGCATTGGAACTACGATTTCCAGAACAATTTCTCCCGGCTTTAAGGTATCCTTTACGCGGGTAGAGCCTGCAAAGAAGGTTTCTGCGTCCAGCTCTCTCATATTTGTACGGATTTTTGCACCGTAAGCATACAGCATATTTGCCATGTCGCTTGGGTTTACAGCCAGACATCCGCAGTTGAAGCAGCGGGATGCCTCATGCTTTACAGCACTTTCATCCAGTCCGCTTAAATCCTCCTTATCCATGGCTCTGTCTTCTACAGAAAGGAGGGACGCCTTTGCTGCCTCGTGATTATGACGGCACTCATTTGTAAAGGATGCCAGTTTTTCTTTCAGGCGGGCAGCAGCTGCCTTCTCAACCTCAAGGGCGTCTGTCTGGCAGTATTTGCGGATAGCGATCGCAGTGTCCTTTCCTGCCGCAATTGCCTTGATAACGGTTGCAGGTCCGGTTGTTACATCGCCTCCAGCAAAAATGCCTTCCACGCTGGTCTTGTTTCCTTCTAATGCCTTGATGCGTCCGCGTTCAGTTTCAACCTCATAAGCGCCTTCCAGGAAGTCCAGATCAGCCTTCTGTCCGATTGCCATCATGATAACATCTGCATCTACTGTAAGCAGATTGTTTTCATCATATACAGGATTGAAACGTCCTGTTTCATCCAGAACCTGAGGACAGTTCTTGAATACGATTCCGCTGACTTTTCCGTCTGTTCTCAGAACTTCCTTGGGTCCCCAGCCGTTGACGATCTTTACGCCCTCTTCCAGTGCCCTTGTAACCTCTTCTTCATTTGCCGGCATGGAATCTCTCTGCTCAAGACAGACCATGGTTACATTGTGGGCGCCCAGACGTTTGGCAGTGATGGCAACGTCCATGGCAACGTTTCCGCCGCCGACTACAACAACATCAGAACCGGGTCTGTCAAGAATATAATTATTTACGTCAATCAGGAATTCCAGGCCGAACCGTGTGAGTTCTTCGCCTGCAAGCCCGATCAGAGGACGTTTCCATGTGCCTGTATCCAACATTACGCTGTCGCTGATTTTATAAATTTCATCCAGAGTAATGTCTGTGCCTACATTACAGCTGCAGCAGAATGTGACACCCATATTTTTAAGAACAGAGACGAATTTTCTTACGATATCCTTTGGAAGCCGGTATGCCGGAATCGCATAGGAAAGGCAGCCGCCCGGTTCTTTCTGTTTCTCATATACGGTAACTGCAAAGCCACTCTGGCGGAGATAGAAAGCGGCGGTCAGGCCCGCAGGACCGGAACCTACGATGGAAATTTTCTTTCCGTTTTCTTCCTTCGGTCCCTGCATAAAGTCCTCGGAATGCTCCAGGATCATATCTCCAAGGTAACGCTCAATGCCGCCTACATTCAGGCTCTCATCATATGTATTGCGGTTGCAGCCTTCCATACAGAAGTGAGCGCATACGCGGCTGGTAATAGCCGGCATCGGATTTACCTCCAGGATTACGCGGGCCGCATCCTCATATCTTCCTGCGCGTACCATTTCCATATATGCGGAGATGTCTGTATGGGCTGGGCAGTTTCCGGTACATGGAGTCTCACATACCTTTGCTGCACCGAAAATGGAGTGATAACGGTTTTCACCCATCATAGCGGAGCAGAGATGGCCGCTCTTACGTGCACAGTCAATCTTTCCGCCTAGAATATCCGGATAGCGGTAATACCAGCAGCGAATGTCCTGACACAGATTTCCGGCTACGGTAGCAGTATTGCGGATGTTAGGAGTGGCAACACTTGTAGCGGCAGTGCTTAAAGCACCCCAGTGCTCTTTTACCGCTTCAGAATCAGCTACCTGACGCAGAGTTGCCTCCGCGCCAATGTGAAGTCCGTCCTCCTTTACTTCGATCTGGGACAAGCCGGGAAGCTTCTTTAAACTAACCACCTGCTCCGGATATTCCGGAAGCAGTCCGTCCTTTAATACGCCAATCAGATCCGTGCCTCCGCCCATGGCAACTGTGCCGGACTGTTTCAGCAGCTCAGACGCATCCTCCACAGAAGATGGATTTATGTATGTAAAATTTTTCATTTATTTGCCTCCTTTTCCTTCAGCGCTTTCAGGACTTTTGCAGGTGAGAATGGATAAGAATCCAGCTTAATGCCGCAGGCATTGTAGATTGCCATACGGATGGCAGGACCGCCGGGAGCCAGTAAGGGTTCTCCTACTCCCACTGCGCCAAATGGATAATCATTCTCTGTGTTTTTCATAGACTCCAGGACAATGTGGTCATGGGGAACTACATCATTAAAGGTTCTTGTCTTATAATCAATATTGCTTGCGTTTAATACCCGGTAATCATTGGGGTCCCATACGGTTTCTTCCATACATGCGATATCAATTCCCGCAAAGAAGGACTGCATCTGGTTGCGCAGCGGAAGCGGGTTTACAATTACGCCTGCATCAGATCCGCCAAAGTGGTCTACAAGTTTAAAGGTACCCATTTCCAGATCCACCTCTACTTCTACAAACTGAAGATGGAAAATGGTACTGTCATGAACACCGTCAAAATGGCCGCAGCCGGTAACGCCGTCTACTTTTCCCATCAGGTGAGGGAACAGAGAGTATTTTTCTTCCGGATTGGACAGACGGCATATGCATCCGCCCTTAAATTCCAGATCATCCTCAGGAAGGCCGAGCTTCTCATGAGCCAGCTGATAAAGCTTCTTTTTCACATCCTCACAGGCGCGCTTTGCTACGATGCCTCCGCAGTAGGTAGAACGGGAACCGGTGGAACCGAAATCAGGCGGCGTCATTCCTGTATCAGAATCGGACACACGGATGGACTCCAACGGCATATCCAGCTCTTCTGCCACAACCTTGAGCATAACGTCTCTGGTACCTGCGCCAAACTCAGACATACAGGTTGACAGATAGACTGCGCCCAGTCCCGTAAGGGTAACATTGGCATTGGATGGCTTTCCGCCGGTATCTGAATGGCCTGCAGCGCCTACTCCCACGCCTCTTACCTTCTTTCCGTCAGCAGATACCCAGGTAGGAACGCCCCAGCCCTTGAATCGGTCAGACCAATGGAATGCATCTGCTGTCTTGACAACCAGATCGCTCCAGTCGGCCGTCTTGTTATACTGCCATGGATGAGGCTCTGCATTTGCATTGTGATACCGGTCGCCCTTCTTCATGGCATTTTTAACCAGGTATGTTACAGGATCAATATCCAGCTTTATACATGCCTCCATAATTGCCTGACTTACCAGAGCCGTAGACTCCATGTAGCCGTATCCGCGGAAGGAACCGGAAGGCATATGGTTGGTAACAACTACCTCTGCATCGTATTTTTTATTGTCTGTTTTACAGAGGATGGGAAGAGTATTAGTTCCTACCGCCAGCATGAATTCCTGAGTGGAAGCGCAGACGCCTGCATCTGCAACCTGGCTCATAACAACTGCGCTTGCCAGACCGTCTTTCTTCATACCAAATTTAAGATGGGCCTTGGTAACCATACGGTTCTGATGGATCGCAAAATGCTCTTCTTTGCTGTAATTAAACATAACCGGACATCCGGCAGCCTTCGCCATTACTGCTGTAAATACAAGAGGCTGCACATTGCCGCTGTATAACTTGGAACCAAAGCTTCCTCCTACTGCCGGAGCGGTAAGGCGTACCTGCTCATAAGGCACATTTAAGGATGAAGCCACATTCTGATGGCAGTACGCAGGAGCAGCAGCGGATGCGATAAAGTTATATGTATCGTTTTCATACCAGCAGATAGTAACTGGAGGCTCTACTGGAAGCGGATTCTGTCCGTTTTCGATAGAAGAATCAACCTCAACGATTACATCTGACTCCTCAAAGCCCTTCTCTACATCTCCTACCTCAAAGTTTATGTTATTTTTGTGAGGGGCAATATTTCCCGGAAATTCAGGATAAAGCTGTGGTGCATCGGGAGCCAGCGCTTCCTCGATGGTGAATACAGGCTTAAGCACCGTGTAAGTTACGTCGATCAGCTTCATTGCTTCCAGAGCGATATCCTCTGTCTCGGCAACTACCAGGGCAACTGCATCTCCGATGAAGCGGACATACTGATCCATAATATGATGATGCTTAGGAGGGGTAAAACCGTTTGTAATGTAAATATTCGGGTCCACATCCTTCCAGGTCACAACGGCAGTAACTCCGGGATAAGCCTTGGCCTTTTCAACGTCAATGGCTTCGATTTTGGCATAGGGATGGGGGCTTCTTAAAATTTTTCCATACTGCATACCAGGCAGCTTAAAATCACCGGTATACTTTGCTTTTCCCGTTACAATCTGAGGACCTAACAGGCGAACCTTTTCCTTGCCTACATACTTTAATTCTTTCATTCCTGCTCCTCCTTTTTGCTTTTATTGCTTTCTACATAGGCCATAATGGATTCTACTGCCGTATAGTGTGTTCCGCAACGGCAATAATTTCCGGCTAATGCTTCTCTGACCTCTTCCTCTGTGGGTTCCGGATTTTCATTTAAAAGCGCTTTTGCTGTCATGATCACACCGGGAATACAGAAGCCGCACTGATAACCGCAGTTGTCTAAAAATGCCTGCTGCAGGCCGTCCAGTTCTCCTGTGGCCCGGTCAGCCAGACCTTCAATTGTGGTAATCTCTGAGCCGTCACAATCCATAGTCAATGTCATGCATGACGTAACTGCCTTTCCGTCCATGATCACGGTACAGCAGCCGCAGGCTCCCTGATCGCATCCGATCTTTAAGCCTGTAAGGCCCAGACGGTCCCTGAGGGTATGAGCCAGAGTCTCGCTTTCGGGCATATCATTTCTGCCCGTTCCCACGGTGATGTCGTAATCCTTTCCGTTTACCTTCAAGGTAATGATTTTTTGAACAAGTTCTTTCATATTGCTTTTTTCCTTTCTATAAAAGTGATCTTTGAATCAAAAGGTACCTTTTTATGGACGTTCATCATTTTTTACCAGGAAGCTGAAGAATACCGCAACCGCTGCGCATCCAACGAAGATGTACCATACAAAGGAATAACTTCCTGTTGCATCAATTACCCGTCCTACAATGATAGGCATAATCAGGCTTGCCATCTGGAACAACAGGTTCTGTGTGGAGGCGGCAGTTGCTGTAAAACGCTCTCCTGCCAGCATCATGGCAGAGGTGGTGTAATGAGTGGAAGGCAGATAGGAAACCGCACCATAGATAATTCCTATCAGAATCAGTCCGGTGTAGCTTCTCTGCATAGAAAAGATAATGGTCATCACACCCATGCCTGCAAGGGTCATCATAAGGAAATTCCGGTGGCTCATGTGAAGTTTCTGGGCAATGCTTCCGGACAGACAGGAGGCGATAATGCCTGCAATGCTGTAGCAGGTAATGATCATGCCACCCTGGACAGGGCTGAAACCGATGCTCTGAACATATTTATTAGTCCAGGTAGCAAAACCTACGCTGATAAACATGAACATAAATCCGCTGGCGCCCAGAAGAAGCTGTTGTTTATTGGTAAAGAAACCAACCAGTCCCTCCAGCATTCCGGCCTGTCCGGTTCCGGGAGCTTTAGCTGCTGCGGTCTGTGCTGCTGCCTTGGGGGAGGAAGCTTCCGGCACTTTCTTTTCAACGGGCTGTACAAATACAGCTAATAAAACCACGATAACAGCTGCTACTGCGCCTACGATCATAAAGGTAGTCCGCCATCCAAAAGCCTGGTTGAGAGGGGCACCTAAAGACTGAGCCAGCGTGATACCGAAAGGCGGGGAAGCCAACACTACGCCCATAGCAGAAGCTCTCTCTTTTGGTGCAAATGTAAGGGCAACTACTTTTGAACACTGGGCCATAACGCAGCCGCTGCTCACACCTGTGACCACACGGATGGCCAGTCCCATTTCATAGCTGTTTATAGCTGACATAAAGGCTGTCATAGCGCCGCCTAAAACGGTACAGGCAATCAGAATATACTTGGGCTGATATTTGTCTGCCATAATTCCGCCCGGAATCTGTGTTACCAGATATCCTGCAAAAAAAGCGGACATATAAAGTCCTGCCTGTGTAGCGTTAATACCAAATTCCCCGGATACGTCTGCCATCAGAGGGCTCCAGATGTACCGGCTCAAAAAGGTAAATGAAAACGCCAGTGTAACCGCTGCCAATGACATATACTTGTTTGTTTTTTTCATTTGAGTTCCCATGACCTCTCCTTTTAGTTATTTTTTTAACATTTGTGTTTAAAAAAAAGAATTCAGCTGACCTTTTTGTACTATACAAACACATTTTGTATACTGTTGATTTTAACCTTTTTTATCCATATAGTCAATATAATTTCGTAATTTAATTCAAAATTTACGTTATTAATTTATATAAATAACGCTTTTTTCGATTTTTTCACACAATACAAAATATTATTTGTATAGCACTATTTTTCTTGATTTTGTCAGATAATATAACAATCTTCTTTGTTCATATTTACTTGGCAAAGATTTGTCATTGAGTTATAATGGTTTGGGAAGGCCAGAGTATTTTCCTTCTGACCATCCATATCAATCTAAAGGGAGTCCAATATTTGAAAGAAACAGAATCCAGAAATTTAAAAGAAGAAATTCTGACGGTAACCGGCCGTATGTTCCTTGAATACGGATACAGCGGCACTACATTTCAGAAAATTGCAGATGAATTAAATATTACAAAAGGCGCCATCACTTATCATTTTAAGAACAAATTTATGATCATGGAAACGTTTATAGATGATCTGTTTAGTCAGATCAAAGGATATGTAGACTCGTTTCCGGAAGAATATAAAAACCGGTACTGGCGTCACTGCATAATCTATATCTACGCCTACAGAAAGATAATGAGCACGCCTAAAAATATGGAATTATTTTATCATAAGGATCAGCAGCTGATCTGGCAGAATCATAAGCTGGCCATGATCGCCGGAATCTATGAAGAGATTGAAAAGGACTTCCACAAATCCTATGACCGGAAAGATCTGCAGATGAAGGCATACATGGATATGGGGGTTCGATCCAGACTGTTTGAAACCTACCAGAATCATCCCGGCGTATTTACCCTGGATCAATACTGCTACTATCATATCTATCTGTTGGGCATTTTATGCAAGCTGGATGAAATGACCATCCAGGAAAACATAAAAGACGCCTTTGCCTTTGCCGATTCCCATCCTCTCGATATACGGTCATGTATTTTTGAATAAAGCGCCCCATTCCGAAGATCCGGAAGGGACGCATTTGTTTTTATCGATCCATTTCCCCGAATCGCTTTGCAATCCGGATCAGAAGCTCTGTAATGGTTTCCATAGATTCTGCACAGATATACTCATACTTCCCATGGAAATTGTGGCCTCCGGTACACAGGTTGGGGCAGGGAAGGCCCATATAGGAAAGCCTTGCTCCGTCTGTGCCGCCGCGGATGGGTACGATCACCGGAGTGATACCCAGCTCTTCCATAGCTGCCTTTGCCTCGTCGATCAGGTACATATAGGGCTCGATCTTCTCTTTCATGTTGTAGTAGGAATCTTTTACCTGTACCTCTATAGAACCAGAGCCGTATTTTTTGTTCAGATAGGCAGCTGCTTCCTTAAACAGTTCCTTTTTATCCTCAAATTTCTGCTTATTGTGGTCACGGATAATGTATTCCAGAGAAGCCTCCTCTACACTGCCCTCCATCCGGTCCAGATGGAAGAAGCCTTCATACTCCTCTGTATACATGGGATTTTCAAAGGCCGGTAGCAGGGACTGAAATTCCATTCCCATTAAAAGGGCGTTTTTCATCTTTCCCTTAGCGCTGCCGGGATGGATGCTGGCTCCATGGATCTTTATCCGCCCGGATGCCGCATTAAAATTCTCATATTCCAGTTCTCCGATCGCTCCGCCGTCCACGGTGTAGGCCACATCTGCTCCAAAGCCATTTACATCAAAGCGGTCAGCGCCCCGTCCAACCTCTTCATCCGGGGTAAAGGCGATACAGATCTTGCCATGCTTTTCCTCCGGATGGGATAAAAACCAGGCTGCCATGGTCATGATCTCTGCCACCCCCGCCTTATCATCTGCCCCTAAAAGGGTGGTGCCGTCAGTGGTGATAAGCGTCTTTCCCTTATAATTTTTCATTTCCGGAAAGTCATTTGCGGAAAGCCAGATGGAGGCGTCCTTATTTAAACAGATATCCTCTCCATCGTAATTTTCAATAATCTGAGGCTTTACGTTTGTGCCTGAAAATGCAGGCGCTGTATCCATATGGGAAATAAAACCCAGAGCAGGTGCCTGATGGCCTTCCTCCAGATTTGAGGGGATCACGCCGTATACATAGCCGTTTTCGTCCTCCCGCACATCCGATACGCCCAGCTCTTTCAGTTCCTCTGCCAGCATATGGCCTAAAACCCTTTGCTTTTCTGTACTTGGCATCTGCTCCATATCATCCGCAGACTGGGTGTCTACGGCTGCATAGCGCAGAAAGCGCTCTGTTACCTGTGATCGATTCTGTACCATTGTGTTTCCTCCTTAAATATACCATTTTCACAAAGTTCAGTTTCTAAAACTGTAAATAAGTATATCACAGGAACCCTATCCTGTCCAATCCGCTTTAGCTTACGTCTCTGCATCCTCCAAACCCTCTCTCAGCTCCAGATCCCTTGCGATCATTTCCAGATAATGCACCAGCATATCCCTGTGAGCTCGGATCCGCCAGGAATGGTCAATTTCATCATAGGTAAAGCTCTTGCGCCCTCCGGCTTCCATCCGGTCCCAAAAGTGCTTTACGGTACGGAAAGGCACATAATATATCTCATCCATCCCCGTATAGTACAGAACAATAAAGGCAATCCCACCCTGAGCCTCAAACTCCTCCATAAAACGGATCTGGTGAGCATGGATGTTCTGCAGAGGAAAAGTAGATGCACTGCATTCCTTGGCATCAAAGCATACGGGAATCCCCTGAACCGCCCCGATATAGTCCACGGTACTCTTCTGGTCAAAATAAGCCAGAGTGATGTGCCGGCTGGACTTATCAATCTGGATCGGTGTGATGGGCGTGGGGATTTTCTGTATCAGGGCAAGCTTTTTCTCCCTGTAGCTGTCATTGGTACGGTTAATCAAATCCTCAAGGGTAGAGCCCCGAAGGCCTCTGGTGTTCCAGGTTCCCATCGTGTGTCATTTTCCTTTCTGATGTCATGATGCTGATGATACACATAAAAGTATAACAGGAGAATCCACTAAGAGCAAGGCGCAAAAAAAGCGCTTTTTCCTATAGATAATTCTCCGGAAAAAGCACTTTTTATTCATAGCAAACGGTTATTCATTATTTTTGACATAGACCGGTGAAACATAGGCCCATTGCCGATTTTTCTGACACACTTCCATATGATATACATCCTGGGAAAGCTGTGGAACGTTATCTACAATTTCCCCCTCAAACTGGTAACGGGTACATGGAAGAGCAGGATGGATTTTAAATGCCTGAGAATGATAATATTCCATTTCTGTCACATAGCCATATTCCAGAAGATCTTTGATAGAAGCTTTATACTCCTTGTGATTGATCTTAAAATAAACAATCGTGTTAAGATCTCCCTGTATCTCAAACACCAGAGAAGAAGTAGAGGGATGGAGTGTAGATTTATTTCCTACCGTATCACAAGTCCATTCTGCCCTGTCTTCATCTATTACAGAGGTATATGTTGCTATATCATTGATACTGTCAGCATCATAGGATTCATCCTGAGAAGGCGCCAGTACGCTTCTTCCGCGGAAATATGGGTTCAGAGCAATGATTTTTCCTCCTGTTACCTGTATTCTGCCATTCCAGCGGTAAAGATTTTGCTTTCCCCACCCCATTTCGACACGGAGTTTATACCGCCCTTTATCAGGAACCTCTCTGTATGTTTCTCCATTTTCCACATAAATCGGCACCTGATTTTTATAAATCACAATTTTATCCAAGGCATATTCTGTTTCTACACTCCAATGTATCTTTCGTCTATTTCCATATGTTTTTGCGCCCATCGGCACTCCGTTTATATCAAAACTGCAGCGGATCCTGTCGCCGGTAACAGCATATGTGCGACCAGCTTTGATGGCCTTCCAAATATTTTCTCTGCTTTTTTCTTCTGCCCATACGGCTGCCATTCCGTCTCCATAAGATCCGGGAAATCCTGCATGATGATCGGTAGATGCTACAAAACTGAACTGTTTGCCTCTTTTTAATCCCTCATATATCAGATTCCGCCCATCTCTCGGCCCCATATTATGATAATATGGGTAATCTGCTTCTTCACACATTCCGCAGCCATGTTTGGAATATACCTCTACCACAGGTGAGATCGAGCTGTCAAATGCGTCCCAGTTGATTCCTCTGTATCCAGCCGGATAACCAATATGGTGAGGAATTACAATCGCATCTTTGCCGCAGGCCTTTATCAGATCTTCAGGTGATCTGCCGTATACCAAGGGAAGGTCATCCTCAGGTGACAGCAGATGATGATCGCCATACTGGCTTGAATGCAGCTCATATCCCTGAAATGTAACAAGTCCTTCCTGACCTGCTTTTTTTACTTTTTCACGTATTTCGGGCCAATGATCGTTCAGTTTTTTGAATCCTACCTCGTGAAAATTTACAACAAACTCTGTTTCGGGACGCTTTTCGTACATATCCGGCCACATAGCATGTCCGGTAAAGGCGCAGAAATCCAACTGGCTTTTTGCACGTTCAATTGCGTGTTCCAGACTTCCAAACCCATATGTAATTCCGCAGTGATTATGAAGGTCTCCCCAATAAATATTCATTTTCTAATCCTCCTGTTTTAAATCCGGCCACTGGATCGATCGTTCTTCTTTCCCAATTCTGATCCGTATGGTGCGTTCTGCTGTTTCAACCTGCGGAATACATTTCATATAGCGTTCTGCCTGATTGGTACGGTCTGCCAGAAAACAGTCGATCAGCAGGTGACAGCCCGGCTTTAGACGCCGGCAAATTGTGGGAAGCACAGCCAGATTATATAAAAGATTTGTGTTTGGGAAAGTATCGATCAGTTTTGCCTCTCCATCTGTTAAAGCAGCTGCCCCGCTAATTCCCCACGGCAGACAGGCAAATATGCTATTTTGATCCTGTTTTATCTGGTCTGGCCTGTATTTTCCGGAAAGAGCTCCTGACTGCACCTCAAAACAGGTTTCCGCTTCAATGGAAAATCCACCGTCAGCAGTGTCAATTTCTTTATCTGTAGAAATATGATGTATTCTGATATGCCATGGCCCAAGAGGAATAATCGCACTTTCTGCTTCAACTCCTGGCATAAGCGTATAGTCCAAAAATACAGCCTGCTCTGTCACTCGAAAATGATTAGTTCCGTATTTCATTCGATAATGTTCATCTCCTGCAAGAGAGGCAGCAAGCGTATTATCGAATGCACCGTCCTGAAGCCTGTGCCCTCTGGACACGCTGAATCCGAATTGATTGGAATATACGAACTTTTCATATTTTTCTGATACACAGCCATGATTCTGGCAGTGCTGTCCTGCTACAAAAGCCTCTGCATGATCATTTTCATGGACAACCAGCATATGAGGATGTGTTAAAAGACGGATCGGCTCGAAAACAGGAAAACGATCCGGAGCCGTCCAGAACGGATGGCTGTCACTTAAAGCCAGCATGAAAAATGTCTTTAATCCCCAGTAGGGTGAGCCAGGCCCGTTATATCGTTCACTCATAAAAAGATTGGGATATCCGTATCCGATACTCAGAATACCTGCGTGATTGAAGATAGGGTGGGAAATCCACTGCATCAGGTTTCCAACCGCAAGGCGCCTGTAAACACCATAGTCAATTTCTTCCACTTCTGCAAAGGCCGCCGCAGAAAAAAAGGCTCCATGAGCAAAACGATATGTAAGGCTTCGTCCATAAGGAATCTCCCGGCCGTCCTTGTCAAACCAGTATATAAAATCTTCGGCAAATTTTCTTCCCCGTTCTTTCAAAATATAACTGTATTCAGGATCTTCCTTTACCATAAACTTTGCATATAGCAAACCATAAAAATGAATTGCAAAAGGGATATAATAGTCCAGCTGTTCCTTATTTCCATCATGGTACCAGCCGTCTCCTTCATAACATCCTTCAATCACAGCCCGATCCTCTTCCATCCGTTCCTTAGACCAGGGACAGCCGATCATACGGAACATGGTATTTACCAAAATCCGGAAAAATCTCCAGTTATTAGGGTGAACACCATGATCGTTGATCTGATTCATCCAACAAAAAAAACGTTTTTTCTGTTCCGTGTTTAACGGTTCCCACAGTGTTTTGGGAGACAGGCTTACGGCAACCGCTAAAGCTGCCATTTCTACCATTTTCTGATCATAATCGACTAGATCCCCCCAATATTCTTCATGTGAAGGGTCTGTACCGTGTATAATTCCGGAGAGATACCGCTGCTTCCACTCCTCCGCTTCCTCTTTTAACTCTTTGGAAAGAGCCGGACTTTCCTGAGACCATAAGGGACCAAGCCCCCATAAAACTCTGGCAAATCCTTCCATTCTGGATGATTTTTCTCCGTAATGCACCCCGGAATCTCCTGCATGAAGCCATGCATTTCCTTTACTGTAATATGGTTTTAACGGACGGATCATATCTAAAAGCAATTCCGCTGCATCAGCTCTGCTTTGAATTGTCCTTCCCTTCCACTTCTCTATCATTTTTCCTCCTCTACCTGAATCGTAACCTGAAGCATACCGGATTCATCTGGTTTTATGACAAATTCCCATGCCTCAAATCCCCCTGACAGGCAAAAAATCGGCTGCGGTTTCTCTATATTATCTTTGTTTGATATGTTTATCTGCAATACTCCTGATTCTCTGGGAATCATAAAACCTTCTTTTGTTTCGGAAATTCCCATATGGTGCTTTCCAATGACAGGAAGGATAAAAGCAGGAACTGTATTGGACAAAGCTTTTGTCACTCCCGTAATTTTTACATAATGATCTGTAACTGTATACTCCAGACAGCCAAATACATGGTGATCGAAAGGCTGATGCATCATATCCTTTAATTCCATCTCCGAACGGATTTTTATTTCTCCATTTGTTTCCTCTGCAGTAATGCAGGGGGTATAGTCATAACAGCTGGCGTATTTTTTTGTTTCCAAAGTCAATTCCAGTCTTGGAACCAGGCTTTGATGCTGAGATTTTTTTAAAGAAAGCTGCATATTATGAGGTTCCTTCAGCCAGTAGTCTGTCATAGATGCCATAATGATCGGCCCGGCTGTTTTATGCCACAGCATAGTCAGAGTTCCGCCGGAAGCATGACCGCCCTTCATATATTCAAAGTCATACCCCGTCACCGTTCCAAGAAATCCGCCCTTCGATATTTTCCATGTATCTATTTCCGGATAAAACATCAGGGGAGCGGCCTGTTCGGAAGGAATAAGTTCGTTTCTGCTGCTCCATTTACCGCAATCAAGCATAGAAGCCAGAACCTTAGCATGACAAAATGTATGATGGATACATGGCTCTTCACCGTGGGCTGCATAATGAGGTCCTCCATACAAAAGTCCTTCCTGGCTGCATTGTTTATACAGCATTAAATTTCTGACAGCAGCTTCATGAAATACAGGTTCTTCTTCTCCCCATATTCCATATGCTGCCTGACAGCCGTCAGAAGTTCGGCTTCCCCAATAAGTCCATTTATAATTCCGTGTTCCAAAACTGTTGTCCCATCCTCCATCAGGAAGCATAAAATAAAGCTGTTTTCTTAAAATCTCCTTCAAACGGCGAAGCAAAACATCATTTTGAACCGTTCTGGCATAAAGAACCAGGGAAGGGATGGATTCTTCTGCATTATAACCTATGTCTACGGGACGACATCCCCGCTTTGTTACATATTCTGCCGGCTGTCCCTCTCCATAAAAAAGGCCGCTTTCCAAAAGATGCATTTTGCAATGATCAGCCAGAATTTTTGCCTGCTTTAAAAATGTTTCCCGGTGCAGATAACTTCCAGTTAAAGCAAGAGCTGCTGCTGCAGATGCATGGTAATTGATATTTGTTTTATAATCAGTCGTTATTGTCTTCTCAATCCACTCCGCCCCCATCTCCATCCGTTGTTCCCATTTTTTTCTGGTATCTGAATCCAACAGATGTCCGTGGTATTTTAACGCTTCACACAGGCTGATTACTCCAAAAACTGTGATTCCATTCCACTCACTTTGAGCATCGTTATAAAAGCTTCCATCATCGCAAACCATGTTGGAACCCCACTCAAAAACAGCTTCTGCTGCATCCTGATATTTTTTCTGGCCTGTGAAATCTGCTGTACACATCAGCGGATACACTGCATCCGAACTTCTTCCATGGATCATCTTACAGGCGGGACAGAAAAAACCGCCATAAAATCGAGGATCTTTTTGTTCCCTTATCTGGTAGCGAATCAAACCATCACACCAGCTTTTTAACAGATCAAAACACCCTTCCCTTTCCATATCTTCTCCTTTACCAGATCATAAAATCTTTTCCCAAAAGCCTGAGTATACCTTCCAAGAAAAAGTAATCTCCGTAAATCAGCGGAACATGAACCTGCTTTCCGTAAGCAACACTTCCATCCTGAAGAATACCGTCTTTTTCTGTATCCCAACAGCAATGCTTTTCTTCAAGTGCTTCCAATATCCGTTCTGCACTGTTTTGATATAAAAATTTTTCATTTTCATCTACTGCCTGCGCAATCTCAAGAAGTCCGCAGGCAGCACAGGCAGCAGCGGAAGTATCCCAACAAACCGGCTCTTCAGGTGCTCTAAAATCCAGAAGAGATACAAAACCGGTGCAGGCTACATTTGCAATAAAATAGTGAGCAGCCCTCTTTGCTGCCTCCAGATACTCTTTCGTTCCCGTATGACGGTATCCCAGCGCAAAGCCATAAACAGACCATGCCTGCCCTCTGGACCAGGACGAACCTTCTGCATATCCCTGTCCGGCCGGAAATTCAAGTGGTTCTCCTGTTAGCGGATCAAATACTGCAATATGATTACAGGATCCATCCGGTCTTTGCAGATATTTTACTGCAGTATCGGTATGACGTCTGGCAATCTCTTCAAAACGGGGATCCTTTAACTCCCTGCCTGCCCAGTAAAGAAGCGGTACATTCATCAGACAATCTACGATCATCCACCCCGTTTTATCTTCATTCCATGCCCGTATATAATTACCTGCCGGATTAAAGCGGCCTGCCAGTATGTTGGCAGCGTGAAGCCCTCTGGTTCGTGATTTTGGATTCTCTGTAAGACGGTAGTCAGCTACTGCCGTGTGGAGAAACAGAAATCCCACATCATGGTGAAGTGCTTCAAAGTGCTCCAAAATTTTGTCAAATTCCTGTTCTGTATGTTCTGCCGCAGTTTTGTATGCAGAGTCGCCTGTACACTGATACATCTGCCAGAGAATTCCCGGCCAGAAGCCGTTGGTCCACCAGGACAGTTTTACATCACGCATATCCGAATATGTTCCATTTTCTGCTATGTAAGGAATACGCTCTCCGAGCCGGAGACATTCCGCATGAATTTTCGCTTCCATCTTCTTAAAAATTTTTTCTGCATCCATATATATTTACTCCTTTACTGCTCCTGCAATCGTTCCTTTTGTAAAATGTTTCTGTAAGAATGGGTACACACAGAGGATCGGAACCGTAGCTACTACAATTGTGGCATATTTAATTGTCATTGCAACGGATTCCTGATCCATGGTTCCTACACCTGTAGTCATTGACGTCACATCATTCTGCATCAGTATCTCTCTTAAAATAACCTGCAGAGGGTAGAGCTCTCTTGTACGGATAATAGCAGAAGCCCAGAACCAGGAATTCCAGATAGAAACACCATAGTACAGAACCATAACCGCTAATATTGCCTTTGAAAGTGGAAGCACAATCTGGGTCAATATGGTAACATGACCTGCTCCGTCAATCTGAGCTGCTTCAATCAGGCTTTCCGGAATGCTTTCAAAAGAGGTCTTTAAAATAACCAGATTATAGGTACTGATCATAAACGGCACAATCAGTCCCCATAAACTGTCCGTCAAATGAAGATCCTTCAAATTCAGATAAAATGGGATCATTCCGCCTGAAAAGAACATGGTGAACATAATAAGCATCATAATCGGCTTTTTAAACATAATTCTGCGCCGTGAGAGAAAATATGCTCCCAGAGATGTCATAATAATATCCAATGATACTCCCACTACAAGTATAAACAGTGTATTCAGATATCCTTTTACGATCATTGGGTTTTTAAATACTTTGTTATATGCTTCCACGCTCCAGCCGGCCGGCTTTAATAAAAGCCCTGTATGTTGGGTAAGCATATTGCTGTCGCTGAAAGATGCTACCACTACATACCATACCGGGTATAGGCAGATCAGCATGATTAACGACAGAAAGATGTAATTGAAAACAGAGAAAATCCGCTCTCCCCTGGAACGTTTTACTTTCATTGATTTCATATTAATCTCCATTCCGCCGCCTTCGGCTGGCGGCACAAATAGTAATGAAAGTGTTCC
>OOBX01000156.1_pt1 | contig 73483 bp, 50 predicted proteins | sample 1671021 | NCBI WGS metagenome assembly OOBX01 (sample SAMN06348114, study PRJEB24527) | human gut metagenome | biome: human gut; feature: ankylosing spondylitis patient; material: feces | host: Homo sapiens | place: China | collected 2015-10 | reverse complement strand
AATATGCATTATTTACGAGAATTGCTATATAACAGAAGTGTTATAAATAATATACATACAGATAAATATATATGTATATACTAAAAAGAAGAAGTTTATAATGATGGTCTGATATGAGAAAGTCTTTTTTCCCTGGAACAACGGGAATCTTTGCTCTGTTTTTTGTTCCCTATATAGTTACAATTATTTTTAATGGTGCCAACACTACATTGATCAATAAAAAATTTAATGTGGAAATGCTTCTGCCGGTGATCGTTTCATCGCAGATTGAAGACAAATATGAACTTGAGACTATAAAAGCACAAACAATCATAGCAAGATCAAATTTTTACCGGACAATGAAAGAGGAGAAAAATCTGGCAATAACTTTATGTCAGATAAAGGAAGAGATGGAGGGGAAATCCCTGGCTTGTGTAATTTTACAGAATAAGTACGAAAAAGCAGTAACAGAAACAGAAGGAAAAGTCATTGTATGGAATAAAGAATTAAAGTTAGTTCCCTATCATGAATTAAGTGCAGGACAGACAAGAGATGGAATGGAAGTTTTCCACAACGAAGATGATTCGTATCTCAGATCCGTACACAGTCTTGTGGATAAAAATGCAAAAGATTATTTGAATAGTGTATACATAAATAAAAATGTCCTTCCGGAAAGAATTGAAATAAAATCCAGGGACAGTGCCGGTTATGTTACAGAAATTCTGGCTGACGGGAAAGTGTTGGAAGGCGAGGCATTCAGAAAAGGAATGGGACTCACGTCCTCAAATTTTACAATTCAGAAGTCTGGAAAGGAAATACGATTTTTATGTAGAGGAAAAGGTCATGGATTAGGATTCTCACAATATGGAGGGAATGAGATGGCAAAGGAGTCTGCGAATGCAAAAGAGATCTTACAATATTATTTTCCTGAGATGGATGTGCTGAACATAAAATCTGTAAATTGCTGAATAGATACGAATATTCTGGACACCCTATAGATATGAAGATGAAAACAGAGGTGAAAGGAATATGATGAATAACAAAGTGACAAGAATCATTGCCAATTCCGTTGGACTGGCCGCTGTAGCAGCATTGGGAATTACAGTTTATCAGTTAGGTACCTCCCCGGTCAAAGAGAAAACTCCTGAAGAAAAAACAGAAAATGTCGGTGAAAGTACACAGGATACGGAAGAACAATTGAGTGAAGATGCAGGAACGAATCATGTGGAGTCAGAAAATCAGTGGATATCCGATGACGGGGAAGATTTGGATGATACAAAGGTTACATTCCAAAAACAAGGAATGTATGGGGAAACAGCTCAGAATACTGTGGATAATAATGAATCAGATAATACTGCAGATGTGGATAAGACTGACAATGCTGTAAATTCTCAGCAAGCAGAAGAATCATCAGTAAATGCAAATATGAAATCCCAGACGATATCAGAAGATCAGGCAGATGAAGCAACAGATGTTTCGGCATCGGCCCTGAATCTTGCGACAGTAAATTTTTCGGAAGATACATTAATGGAGTGGCCGGTGAATGGAAATGTTCTCCTTGATTACAGTATGGATCAGACTACTTATTTTCCGACGCTTGATCAGTATAAATTGAGTCCGGCTATTGCTGTCGGTGCAGTAGAGGGAGCACCTGTGGTAGCTGCTGTTAATGGCAAGGTTTATTCTATAGAGCAGAATGCGCAGACGGGTACTACACTGACAATGGAACTTGGAAATGGATATCAGGCTGTTTATGGACAGCTTACAGATCTGACAGTGTCAGAAGGAGATACAATTAAAAAGGGAACGACGATAGGATATATTGCACAGCCTACAAAATATTACAGCACAGAAGGAACCAATCTTTATTTTGCAATGAAAAAGAATGGAGAACCAATAGATCCGATTGAATATCTTCCATAATGAAATAGAAGAAAAAAACAGGGTTGCCGCAGATTGGCAGCCCTTAATTTGGTATAGGGCCAAGACAGTAACGTATAAACAGTACTTTGATATTTGCAACAGAAATGATATGTGTAGTATAATACAAAATATGTAGTGATTCAGCAGTTAACAATTCGTGGATATCAGATTAGGGGCAAAATCTCCCACAAATTGTGACATACATCTTGCGGAAAGCATTTTTCAGACACGCTCTAGCATCATAAAATACTGCTGGTTATAAAAATACTTTCGGAAATTATACAGACAGCATGAAAGAGGAGCTTTTTATATGAATATTAATGAGATTGCCAAACTGGCAGGGGTCTCCAGAGCTACCGTATCCAGGTATCTGAACAATGGTTATGTCAGTGAGGAAAAGAAAAAAAATATCAGCAGAGTTATTGAAGAAACCGGGTATCAGCCTTCTTCACAGGCGCAGAGGCTGCGTACTAAGAAGACAAAACTGGTCGGAGTAATTCTGCCAAAGATAGATTCCAATACGATCAGCCGGGAAGTTGCCGGAATCAGTGACATACTTACCAAAAAAGGATATCAGCTGATACTGGCAAATACAAATAACAGTGTTGAAGAAGAATTGAAATATCTTTCGCTGTTCAGGGATAATCAGGTCGATGGTGTTATTTTTATTGCCACCATATTGACAAAACAGCACAGGGAAATGATGAAGGGATTTAAAGTTCCGATTGTTTTACTTGGACAACAGCTGGATGGTTATCCATGTATTTTTCAGGACGATTATAAGGCTGCTGTAAATCTTACTGAACAGATGGTGAAGACAGGAAAGAAGTTTGGATATATTACAGTTACGGATAAAGATGAGGCAGTTGGCAGGCAGCGAAAATCAGGTGTGGAGAAGGTTCTTGGAGAAAATCAGATCACATTGGAAAGTGGATGTGTAAAATGCGGAAATTTCACATTAGAGTCAGGATATGAGAAAGCGAAAGAACTTTTTACGGAGCATCCCGATGTAGATACATTGATCTGTGCAACAGATACCATGGCAGTTGGAGCGGCAAATTGGCTGAAGGAGAACGGATATCAGATTCCTCAACAGGTTCAGATTGCCGGAATGGGAGACAGTTTTCTGGGAAAGATCATAGAACCAAAGCTGACTACTGTACATTTTTTTTACAAGACAAGTGGAATGGAATCAGCAAAAGTGCTGGTAGATTTGATAGAATCTAAGGAAACATCATCTGTACATAAAGAAATAAAAATGGGATGTAAGGTGGTACTCAGAGAGTCTCACCGAAATATATGACTGAACATGAAAGAGGAACTCTGAGGCAATCATCAGAGTTCTTTTTTTCTGAATAATTGGATTTACATATATATTAAAGGGAGTGTTTTGGAAATAATATATAAAAAATGGATATAATATTTGTGATATGTTACATATTTACAAATAAAAAACGCCCAGATATAATAGCATATATGAGAACGATTCCATAAAAGTACATACAATCCATAGGAAATACATATTGGTGATCAGATAAGAAATATCGTGAGAGTGCAAGATATCTGCTGAATTATAATCAGATATCAGAGTAAATTTGGAATGGTATAAGATGATATTAAGGTTAAAAGGTATTTTTATAAGATTAACAAGTGAAATTTGTTGAATATGTGAGAATTTCAAAGTATACATTTATATGAGAACGATTCCATAAAAGGAGGATATTATGGATTACAGAAAAACAGCACAGGAGATATATGACCATATCGGTAAAAAAGAAAATATTATTTCCGCAGCTCATTGTGCCACACGTCTTCGCCTGGTTATCAGTGATAATTCAAAGGCTGATAAGGAATATGTTGAGAACATTGAAGGTGTAAAAGGTGTTTTCTTTGCGCAGGGACAGATGCAGATCATTCTGGGAACAGGTGTAGTTAATAAAGTATATGATGAGTTCATCCGGATTGCAGGAGTTTCTGAGAGCAGTAAAGAAGAGCTGAAAAAAGTTGCGGCTTCCAGGGCAAATCCGGTGCAGAGACTGATCAAGACACTTGGAGATATTTTTGTGCCGATTATTCCTGCAATTGTTGCAAGCGGTTTCCTGATGGGAATTATGGAAGCACTGAACTTCATGGTAAACAATGGATTTTTGAATATTGATACCAGCGGTTCTATTTATACATTTGCACAGCTTTTCAGTAATACGGCATATACGTTCCTGCCAATCCTCATCGCATACAGCGGTGCTAAAGTGTTTGGTGCAAACCCGTATCTGGGTGCAGTTATCGGTATGATCATGATTCATCCGAATCTCCAGAATGCATGGACAGTTGCCACAGAAGGTGTTAAAGCAACTCAGAAAGTATGGTTTGGACTTTACTCTATTGATATGGTCGGATATCAGGGGCATGTAATTCCGGTTATCATTGCAGTATGGGTACTGGCTCAGATTGAGAAGAGACTTCACAAAGTAGTGCCGGCAATGTTTGATCTGTTTGTTACTCCGCTTGTAAGTGTCTTTGTAACAGGATATCTGACATTATCCATTATCGGACCTATCTTTGTCACTGTTGAGAACGGACTTCTGAATGGGATTCAGTGGCTGATCGCATTGCCATTTGGTATCGGAAGTTTTATTATGGGTGCGTTTTATGCACCGACGGTGGTTGCCGGTGTTCACCATATGTACACGATCATTGATCTTGGACAGTTGTCTAAATTTGGAGTTACTTACTGGCTGCCTCTTGCTTCTGCAGCGAATATTGCACAGGGTGGAGCCACTCTTGCAGTAGCACTTAAGACAAAGGATCAGAAGATTAAATCAATGGCAGTTCCGTCTGCATTAAGTGCCTGTATGGGAATTACTGAACCTGCGATCTTTGGTGTTAACCTTCGCTTTGGAAAACCATTTGTGATGGGATGTATTGGTGGTGCATTTGGTGCACTGTTTGCATCTGTTACAGGACTGGGGGCTACGGGAACTGGCGTAACCGGTATCTTTGGAATTCTTCTTTGTCTGAATAATCCGGTTTCTTATATTCTTATGTTTGTGATTGCATTTGGTGCTGCCTTTGTACTTACCTGGTTGTTTGGATATAAGGACACTAATGTTTCTGAAAAGACAGAAAGTGTTGAAGCTGTGGGAGATAAATCAACAACAGAAAAAAGCAATGCAGATGATTCTGTGCTTTATAGTGTATCAGAAGGAACTGCGATTTTGCTTTCCCAGGTAAATGACGCTACATTTGCTTCGGAAGTACTTGGAAAAGGAATTGCCGTAATTCCATCGAAGGGTGAAGTTGTTGCTCCATGTGATGCTGTGGTTGAGACTGTTTTTGATACAAAGCATGCAGTTGGTTTAAGTACGGAAAGTGGTATGGAGCTTCTGATCCATATCGGGATCAATACAGTGGAATTGAATGGAAAATATTTTACATCTCATGTAAAGAATGGAGATCACGTAAAGAAAGGCCAGCTTCTGGTTTCCTTTGATATGGAGAAAGTTAAGGCAGCAGGATACGATGTGACGACTCCTCTTATTGTAACGAATTCGGATGATTATAAAGATGTGAAAATTCTGTCGGAAGATTCGGTAACACCATCAGATAAAGTATTGGAGATTGTGAAATGAGTACGCTAACTAAAGTTCTTGAAAGAAATATAAAAGTAATTGAAAAGAACGCAGATCTGACAGAAGGAAGATTCCGGCTTGGACATCATCTGATGCCGCCGGTCGGATGGCTCAATGATCCGAATGGACTATGCTGGTATAAAGGCAAATATCATGTGTTTTTTCAATACGCTCCCTTTGATGTGGAAGGTGGACTGAAATTCTGGGGACATTATACAAGCGAAGATCTGGTAGACTGGAAATACGAAGGGACAGCTCTTTATCCGGATTCTCCTTATGACTGTCATGGTGTCTATTCCGGATCTGCATTGGCAGAGAGTGAAAAACTTCATTTGTTTTTCACCGGGAATGTAAAGATTGACGGTGATTATGATTATATTAATGAAGGACGTGAGACCAGTACGCTTCATGTAGAAAGTGAGGACGGAATTCATTTCGGAGATAAAGAAGAGATAATTTCTTTTGAAAAATATCCGGAAGAGTTTACCTGTCATATCAGAGACCCGAAAGTCTGGAAAGAAAACGACAGATATTTAATGGTTCTTGGCGGACGTCTTAAGGGAGATAAAGGTGCAGTTCTGGTTTATGAATCAGAAAATCTGAAAGAATGGAAATTTAAACATATAATAACCACACCGGAAGCTTTTGGCTATATGTGGGAATGCCCGGACTATTTCGAACTGGACGGGAAGAAATTTCTGTCTGTATCACCACAGGGCTTGAAGAGGGAAGAATTTCGTTTTCAGAATATCTATCAGTCAGGCTATTTTCCGGTAAAAGAGGATGGCTCTGTAGATGAAAGAGACTTTCGTGAGTGGGATATGGGATTTGACTTTTATGCTCCACAGACCTTTACAGATAACAGCGGAAGGCGACTTCTGATAGGATGGATGGGAATGCCGGATGCAGAGGAGGAATATACCAATAAAACCATTGATGAAGGCTGGCAGCATTGTCTTACCGTACCGCGGGAACTGAGGGTGAAGGATGGAAAAATATTCCAGTATCCGGCAAAAGAACTGGAGAGACTCCGAAAAGAGAAAACAATTCTTGATGATGAAAAATCAATTGTTGAGGTTCGTGTAGAAGTAAATGAAGGTTTTGATCTGTTAATTGAAGATATTGCAGTGACAGACAGAAGTTTTCAGATCAGTATGGGCGGACAGATGCTCTTTAAATATGAAAATGAAATTGCGGAGATTGGATTTTCTGAAATTGCGGGTGCAGGAAGAAATAAGCGGAAAGCGAAAGTCAGTGAACTGAACAATATCCGGATTCTTGCAGATACTTCTGCAGTGGAACTTTATCTGAATGATGGAGAGATTGTATTCTCAACCAGATATTATCCGGATCGTGAAGATCTGCAGCTAAAGGTAAAAGGCGGAAAATTCAGGGGAAATCTCTGGAATCTTCGAAAAATGATATTCACAAAATAAGAAAATAAACGTATAATAAAGCAGGTGGGAAAGAAAATCCGCAGTCGGTTTCCCTGCCTGCTTTTTTGACATATTGGTATTTCTGGTGCTGAGAGATTTGGCTGTCAGAAAGAATATGTGTCCGGATGATATACGTGTTTTAAACCGACTGTTTATTATAGAAACAGGGACGACCGCAAAAGATAGCAGTTGTCCTTTACATAAATTATAAAAAATTTCAAATAATGCAATTCCAGACAATAAGACAGTTGCTTGATTATAATATATGACTGTCGGGTGATTATGATGAATTATACTTACATTGTTAAATGTGCAGATGGGACTCTTTATACAGGGTGGACAAACTGTCTGCAAAAACGTATGAAAGCACACAACGAGGGAAAGAACGGCGCGAAATATACAAGGACCAAAAGACCGGTTACACTTGTATATTATGAAGGATTTTCAACAAAAGAAGAAGCGATGAGACGTGAATATGAGATTAAACAATTTACCAGAAATAAAAAACTGGAGTTGCTGAGCTTCTGAACCCGTCAGATAAGGAGAATAAGAGAAAATGAAAAAGATGACAAAATGGCTTGCAGTATGCGCAGTATGTGTGATGGGCAGTGTTCCAGCCATGGCAGCAGAAGTACCGGATGTTACTGTAACACCGATCCCGATTGAAACACCGGCTCCGGATGTAACACCAATCGAGACACCTGCACCAACACCCATACCGGAGGTGAAAAATGGCTGGTGTGAGTATGGAACAAAAAATAAGAAATATTTTAAAGATGGACAGTATCTTACAGGAATGCGTAAAATCCATGGTGAAGTTTATTATTTCAGTCCAAAAGGATTTATGAAAACCGGATGGATCAAATACAATAACAAGAAATATTATTTTGATTCCAATGGAATACGTTACAGTGGCGTTAAGAAAATCAGCGGAAAATATTACTATTTCAGTGACAAGGGTGTTCTGAGAACGAAAACAGTTAAAGTTGGAAATACAATTTATTATTGTACAGAAAAGGGAATTCTGGAAGCCTGGAAAAAAGGAAAGACGATTTATTATCCAAATGGAAAGAAAATGAATTCCACCAAAGCGTATGAGTATGAGACTTTGCAGAGAGCAAAGGATGTTGTCAGCAAGATCACAAAACCGAGTATGTCAAAAAGTGAGAAATTTGAAACCTGTTTCAGATGGGTAATGTATCAGCATTATTACGATACCAGAAGAATATTTTATAATCAGACTGCATGGCCTGCGTTATATGCAAACGATTATCTGATACTGAGCGGAAAAGGCGAGGACTGTTTCTCAGATGCCTGTTCGTTTGCCTATCTTGCAAAGGCTCTTGGATATAAGAATGTTTATGTCTGCGTAGATACAACGGCAACTGACGGAAGCGGTCATTGCTGGGCTGAAATCGGAGGCAGAGTATATGATCCGCTGTTCGCAGAGGCGAAGAGCTATTATGGATATTTTGGCGTGGGATATGGATCCTATGGATTGTATCCGGAAAGAAGAGTAGCTGTGTAATATAAAAGCTTTCCTGCAGGGATTATGCTGCAGCAGAGAAAATTGTATTGTTAAGGGGTTGTAGCACCGGAAAAAATCCGGTGCTGCAACCCCTTGTTTTGTTTATTGGCAAATTGACGGTTATACAGGTAGTGGAGCAACAAAAAAGTACATGACAATGAAATGGCAGGCACTTCCAAGCATAACGAAGATGTGAAAGATCTCATGGGAACCAAAATTCTTATGTCTGGAATTAAAAAGCGGAACTTTTAATGCATAGATCACACCACCGATGGTATAAATGATTCCGCCTGCAAGAAGCCAGTCAAATCCTGCACGTGGGAGTGCATGGAAGATTGGAACAAATGCTAGTACACACAGCCAACCCATGGCGATATACAGTACAGAGGACAACCATTTGGGACAGGTAATCCAACAGCCCTTTAAGATAATGCCGAGGACTGCAATACTCCATACCAGCGCGCACAGAATATATCCAATGCGGTTATGAAGAACGATCAGGCATACAGGAGTATAGCTTCCGGCGATCATCACAAAAATCATCATGTGATCCATTTTTCGCAGCCGTCGATTGACCTTCTCTGTAGAATCTACAGAATGGTAAATGGTACTGGCTGCATAGAGCAGAACCATGGTAAGGATAAAAATACTTAAAGCAACAATATGGAGCACATCATAAGAACGCGCTGCCTTGATAATAAGAGGAACTGCTCCGACTGCAGCGAGAAGAAGGGCAATACCATGAGTGATCGCACTTCCGGGATCTTTTAATTTAAATTTCATAAAAACGCCTCCATTCATTCAGATAAATACAATGAAAACAATATAACATAGTTTTAAAAACTATATATCAAGTATATAAATACTATAACACAAAAAAACAAAAAATCAAGGGCTTATTTTGGAAATCAAAGAAATGTTTGTCCGGCAATGCAAATGAGTTACAGGGTTGCGAAGATGAGGAAAACAGTTGAATCTATATGATAAATCTCCTATAATACAAGTAAAGTAAGTGGTAAAGGAGACAGTTCCATGGGAAAAACCATAACGATATGTTTTACAAATAATAAGGGTGGAAGTGGAAAAACCACAACCTGTTCAAACCTTGGAGCGGCGATGGCTCAGGCAGGGAAAAAGGTTCTTCTGATCGATGGAGATATGCAGTTAAATCTTTCTCTTGCCTTTTTTCCGGAGCACTGGGTGCTGGAGCAGGCGAAAGGAGAGAAGAATCTGTATTGCGCAATCGGAAAACAGGAAGAGCTCAGCGGTTATGTGGTACATACTCCCTACGAAAATCTGGATCTGATACCATCATCTACATTGATGAGTTCTATAGAATATGAACTTTTTACAAAATGGCAGAGAGAATTTATCCTGCGAAAATGCATTCAGAAGATAAAGGATGCAGGAAATTATGACTATATTCTGATTGATGCACCTCCTACGCTGGGGGGTTGGGTGATGAATATCCTTTGTGCATCAGACCGGGTAATTATTCCTGTTGAGGCAAGTCCATGGGGAATGTTCGGACTTGCGAATATGTTTGAATTTCTTAATGAAGTAAAGCAGATTACTCCGGAACTGGAAGTTGCCGGAATTGCAGTGACAAAGGTAGATACAAGAAAGAGTTATTATAAACAGACAATGGAAACACTGCATGAACTTGAGGATATTCATGTATTTGAGCAGATCATCAGAGTGGACAGCTCTGTAGAATGGTCACAGGATAACAGTATTCCGGTTGTGGAATATAAAAAATCAAGCAGAAGTGCCAGGGAATATACGAGATTGGCAGAGGAGGTCATGGAATTATGTCAGTAGGCAGGGAGAGTATTCGGCGTGCAGCAAATGCAGGTGCCGGGAAAACCGTAAAGAAGCCCGTTGTATCCACAAAAGAGGCAGAGAAACCGGAAACAATATCTGTTACAGAAGAAAAGAAAAAAACAGCAAAAGGTTCTGTTCATATTAATGAGGAACTGCCGGTATATCTTCTTTAAAAGTTACTTGTAAGTGCTTGAGTATTTTGTTATTTTATAGAATATAATCAAGTGGTTGCGCAAAAAGTGGGGTATTTTATGGAAACAGAAGAAAAGAAGATATATACAATAGAAGATATCGCCCGGGAGCTTGGGGTAAGTAAGACTACGGTATCACGTGCTATTTCAGGAAAGGGAAGAATCAGTCAGGCTACAAGAGACAGAGTACGGGCATTTATAAAAGAACATGATTACAGACCCAATGTTGTGGCAAAGGGGTTGGCACAGCGTAAAACTTATAATATTGCACTGCTGATGCCGAAGGATTATGTTGCCACAGAGTTCCTTTTTTTTAAAGACTGTATGAATGGAATCTGTGAGATGGCTTCCTCCTATGATTATGATATTATTATTTCTATGATTGATGGAGCAGATGTATCGCAGATACAGAGACTGGAGGCAAATCGAAAAGTCGACGGGATCATTGTAAGCAGAGCAGTGGTAAGTTCCAAGGTACAGAAATATCTGAAGAACTGTAAGGAACCATATATATTGATCGGCCCGTCTTCAGATCCGGAAGTTCCGTTTGTAGATAACAAGAACCAGGAAGCCGGAAAAGAACTGACAAGTATTATGTTGATGAAAGGTTTTCGGAATCTGGCACTTCTGGGTGGAAATCAGTCCTATAATGTTACCGGAAGCAGATATCAGGGTTTTCTGGAAGCACATGAGGAAATGGGAGTTTCTGTTAACGAAAATCTGATCTTCATGGATACGAATAATCAGGCAGCAGTATCTGATGCTGTGAAGAGACTGCTTGAAGAAGGCGCGGATGGTATTGTCTGTATGGATGATGTGATCTGCAGCATGTGTCTGAGCAGTCTGAGGGAAAAGAAAATATCGGTTCCTGCAGAAATAAAAATAGCCAGTATGTATGACAGTAAGAATCTGGAATATAATAATCCACCGATTACCAGTATACGCTTTGATACGGTAAGACTGGGAAAGATGGCATGTGCGAAATTACTGAACATCCTCGGGGAGAAGCCTTTGGAGGATACGTCGACACTGAATTATCAGGTGATGCTGCGTGAGTCAACACAGTAGAAAAATGAAAAATTCTCTGTAATTATTGGAGAATCAATAATCAGAGGATTTTTTTCATGGGAAATTACTTCATAATCTTTCTGTAACATAAAAAGTTCCCGGACAGGATCGCATTGTGGAAGAGAGGAATTATGTCGCTGAAGCGACTCGCCACAGGCGGAGGAATCCTGCAAGCAGGATTCGTGTGTGTGTTTGAAAAATGGAAAAATCAGTCATGAATTGTGTGATATGACAAAAAAGAGATTCGAAATTAGATAATAATGGCTAATTGACTTTATTAATATAAAGGAATATACTAAAAATATGAACAATCGGTTGCGCAAACAAACTTGGAGTAATTGCAAACTATATCCTGTAAGAAGAATGAAATCAAATCCTGTCTGCTTTGACTGAGAAAAGTAATAAGTAGCGAGAATAGTGTGTTTTGAAATTGGATAGAGTATTAAATATGATAGTGAAAAAGAAAACGACTGAGAATAGAGAATTAAGAGGAGAACAAGTATGGACTTTAGAACAGATAAGCTGCTCCATGGCGGTGATTACAACCCGGAACAGTGGTTAAAGAGACCGGATATTCTGGAAAAAGATATTGATATGCTGGAGGAGTCTGGCTGTAATGTAGTAAGCCTTGGGATTTTTTCCTGGTCCACACTGGAGCCGGAAGAAGGTGTATTTCATTTTGAATGGCTGCAGGAAATCATTGATAAGCTTTATAAAAGAGGAATTTCTACAATTCTGGCTACACCTTCAGGTGCAAGACCCAAATGGATGGCAGATAAATATCCGGAGGTGCTCCGTGTAGATGAGACACGTCGCAGAGCATTATTTGGATTCAGACATAATCATTGTTATACGTCTCCTGTTTACAGAGAGAAGGTACATATTATCAATAAGAAACTGGCACAGGAGGTTGCCACACATCCGGGCGTGATCCTATGGCATATTTCAAATGAGTATGGAGGAGAATGTCATTGTCCGCTGTGCCAGAAAGCATTTCGTAACTGGCTGAAAGAGAAATATCAGACTATTGAAAATCTGAATGATAAGTGGTGCACCACTTTCTGGAGTCATACTTATAACAGCTTTGACCAGATCGAGAGTCCGTCTAAGATTGGTGAGACACAGCTTCATGCACTGAATCTGGACTGGAAACGATTTGTTACTCATCAGACAGCGGATTTCATTCATCATGAGATTGCAGCATTGAGAGAGGGAGGAAGCACACTTCCGACTACTGCTAATCTGATGTATTATTTTGGTGGTTTAGATTATTTTAAGATTGCAAAAGAGATTGATGTGGTTTCCTGGGATACTTATCCGACATGGCATAAAGAAGCAGTGATCGATACAGCTTATGACAATGGTATGTGCCATGATCTGATGCGTTCTCTGAAAGGAAAGCCGTTCTTCCAGATGGAATCCTGCCCGGCTTCTACAAACTGGCAGAGTGTGAGCAAGTTAAAGAAACCGGGAATGCTTTTTGCACAGTCCATGCAGGCAATTGCACATGGCGGAGAAGGTGCTCTCTATTTCCAGATTCGCCAGAGCAGAGGTGCTTCTGAGAAGTTCCACGGAGCAGTGATCGATCATTACGGTGGAAATGATACAAGAGTGTTTAAAGAAGTTTCCAGAGTTGGAGAAACTTTGAAAGAAATAAGAGAACTGGCAGGAACAACTGTGAACAGCTCGGTTGCCATGCTTTATGACTGGGACAGCCAGTGGGCAATGGAGGACAGCCAGGGACCCAGAAATAAAGGGCTTCATTATCTGGAAGCAATGTTGAAATTCTACAGAGGTTTCCGGAAGCAGGGCGTGAATGTGGATGTGATCGATATGACCTGTGAACTGGACAAATATAAAGTACTGGCTCTTCCAATGGTTTATATGTTCAAGGAAGGTTTTGCCAAAAAGGTTCGTGCGTTTGTGGAAAACGGCGGTACACTGATCACAAGTTACTGGTCCGGAATTGCAGATGACACAGACAGGTGTTATCTGAAAGGAACTCCTCATGGTCTGATGGATGTGCTGGGAATCAGAAGCACAGAAATTGACGGACTCTATGACTGGGAAGAAAATTCTTTTGTTCCTGTGGCTGGCAATGAACTTGGACTGGATAAGACTTATACATGTAAATATCTGTGCGACCTTGTGGAGCTTCGCGGAGCACGTACTTTAATGACCTACGGAAGTGATTTCTATGAAGGCTATTCCTGTCTGACAGTGAATGAATATGGCAAAGGTAAGGCATGGTATGTGGCAGCAGATGCTGATAAAGAATTCTATGGAGACTTCCTTGAAAAAGTGCTCAAAGATAGCGGCGTTTCCTGCGGAATCAAAGAAGAGATTCCGGACGCACTGGAGATTACAGTGAGAGAGAATGAAAATGAGAAATATTATATTTATCAGAATTTCGGAACAGAAGCTGTAAGCATTCCCGTACCGGAAGGCGAGATCAGTTGGATTTATGGCAATGGCAGCGATAAACTTAAAGTTTATGGTCTTGCAGTTGCGAAGGTTATCGTGTAAAATAAATAACGATGGATGAGGAAATCCCTTCACTTTAAGCAGAGATTGAAACTGCCTGGTGAAGGGATTCTTTTTTTACTCAGGTTTAACCGGGAAAATGATACAAAAAGTTTTTAATTGTATCAGGAAAGGTATAGAAATATGATTTCAAAAACTCAGATCAGATATATGGCAAATTCTTCATCATACAGTAAAGGTGCAGAACTTTATGCAACAGGAAAAGTTTTGGATATGGATGTAAAAAATATGGGTGCGTCTGATGAAATTGTTGCATCTGTAAAAGGCAGTGGAAGAAATATCTATGAAGTAGATGTATCAATCGATACAGAGAATGATGAAGTTGATACCTGCTATTGTGAATGTCGGGCATATGCAGAATATGGTGGACTTTGTAAACATTGTGTAGCGGTTCTTCTGCAATATAATGATTATGAAAATGATATGGATAGTTATGATTACGGACAATCTGTAGAAAAAATTGTAAAAGGTGGCCTGACCCATACGATCAGAAAAGGAGTGCAGATGCATACCACGCCGGAATTGGCTTCATTATTGCAGAAGCAGGCAGTTGCGAAGTCTCTTCCACTGATTCAGGGAAGCACTTATGGAAAAGTAAGGCTGGAACCATATTTTAATTTTGACGGAAGAACATTTACAGTAGAATTTAAAATAGGAATTAATAAAATGTACGTACTGAAGGATGCATTTTCCTTTGATGTTCATATAGCAAATCAGGATGATTATAAATATGGGAAAAATCTTCAGTTTGTCCATACAATAGAATCCTTTGCCGAGGAATCCAGACCGCTTGCGAAATTTATCTGTAAATGGGCAGACAACAACAGACAATTTCACAGATCCTCTTCCTATTATGGATACTATATGGGAACTCTGGAAAAGGTAAGGCATCTGGAGCTGTCAGGAAATGAACTGGCAGAATTTTTGCTTTTGATGGAAGGAAAGACATTGCAGGGAGAATCTATAGGAACCAGAAACACAACCTGGGAAATAACCAGAGAACATCTTCCGAGAAAAATGACCATAACAGGTGCAAAGCAGGGAATTGAACTGAAGGTAAGCAAATTTACGTGTGCAGCAAATACGGAACAGTATAAAATTTGCTTTTATGATAAAAAGATTTATATTGAGAATGTAGAAGAGCTTTTACCTGTTAAGGATTTTCTGGACAGTTTGTCTTTGATTCCCGGTGAGAAAGCGTTTATAGAAAATAAAGATGTACCGGCATTCTGTCAGGAACTTTTACCGGTGATCCAGAAGTTTTTTAAATGCAGAATGGTTGAATTTCATCCGGAAAATTATGGAATGGTTAAACCGGAGTTTCGATTTTATCTGGATGCACCGCAGGAAAATATGATTACATGTAAGGCGACTGTTAAGTATGGAGACAGGGAATTTTCTTTATATACAACGGACGATATTGCAGCAAGGGATATGAATAGAGAAACAGTTGTCAGAAATGTGATCCATAAATATTCGAATGCTTTTAATCCATTTGAACAGTGTGCGGTAATTGCGGATGATGAAGAGATGGAATATGAATTTCTGACAGAAGGAATTCAGGCACTGCAGGCAGTGGGAGAAGTATTTATTTCTGATGCGCTGAGACGGATTGAAGTCCGGAATTCGCCAAAGGTTACAGTAGGTGTTTCCCTGAGTGGAAATCTGCTGGAGCTGAGTATGACAGCAGGAGATATTTCAAAGGAAGAACTGATTGACATTCTTTCCAGATATAATAAGAAGAAAAAGTTCTATCGTCTGAAAAACGGAGCTTTTGTAAATGCAGCAGACTCGGGTCTGGATACAGTGGAAGAACTCAGGGCAGGGCTTCAGCTGACGGATAAGCAGATGAAGCAGGATAAGATTGAAGTACAGAAGTACCGTGCGTTGTATTTGGATGCACAGTTGAAAGAGAATCCGGTTGTTTCGGCAGTAAAGGATAAATCTTTTAAGTCGCTGGTAAGAAATATGAAGACCATTGAGGATAATGATTTTGAGGTGCCGGAGAGCCTGGATAAAGTTCTGCGGGAGTATCAGAAACGGGGATTTCTGTGGATTAAGACATTGAATTATAATGGATTCGGCGGAATACTTGCAGATGATATGGGACTTGGAAAAACGTTGCAGGTGATTGCATTTCTACTGTCAGAATTTCTGGAAAGAAGGAATACTGTTGTTGAAAATATAGCAGTAAAAGAAACTGCAATGTTAAATATGCAGAGTGAAATTGAGACAGTGGAACAGGCGTGCAAGGCAGCAGAGGCGCAGAAAGCTGATGGAAAGAAGGCAGATGGACAAACTGGAAAGCTGCAAAAAAATACATTAATTATAGCTCCTGCATCATTGGTGTATAACTGGAGCAGTGAAATTCAACGTTTTGCACCGGAGCTTACAGCAAAGATGGTGACCGGGACTGCAGCAGAGAGAAGACAGATCCTGGCAGAAGCAGATTCTGAGGATATTCTTCTGACTTCCTATGATTTGCTGAAAAGGGATATCAGCGAATATGAAGGATATAAGTTCAGATGTGAGATTATTGATGAAGCTCAGTATATCAAGAATGCAAACACTCAGGCTGCGAAAGCAGTAAAAGAGGTTCAGGCAGACTTCAGGCTGGCTCTTACAGGAACTCCGGTGGAAAACCGCCTGAGTGAATTGTGGAGTATATTTGATTATCTGATGCCCGGTTTCCTTTACAGTTATAAGAAGTTCAGGGAAGAAGTTGAAATTCCGGCAGTTCAGAATTCAGATGAAGATGCAATGAAACGTCTGCAGAAAATGATCCGACCGTTTGTACTCCGAAGATTGAAGAAGGAAGTGCTTACAGATCTGCCGGATAAGCTGGAAGAGAATATGTTTGTACAGCTAACAGGAGAGCAGCAGAAGCTTTATGATGCACATGTGAAACGGATGATGCTGATGCTGGATAAGCAGTCCGAAGAAGAATTTAAGACCTCAAAGATTACAATTCTGGCAGAGCTGACAAAATTGCGCCAGATCTGTTGTGATCCGTCTCTTATTTTTGCAGATTATAAAGCAGATTCTGCAAAAGTGGATATGTGCCTGAATATGATCAGTAATGCAGTGGAGAGCGGACATAAGATTCTGTTGTTTTCGCAGTTTACGACAATGCTTGACCATCTTGCGAAGCGCCTTGAAGAGGAGAAGATCAGTTACTATATGCTGACTGGTTCTACAAGTAAGGAGAAGCGTGCACAGATGGTAGAGAACTTTAACACAGATGACACACAGGTATTCTGTATTTCTCTGAAGGCAGGAGGAACCGGTCTGAATCTGACGGCAGCAGATATTGTAATCCATTTTGACCCATGGTGGAATCTGGCAGTGCAGAATCAGGCAACGGACAGAGCACACAGAATTGGTCAGAAGAATGTAGTGAATGTATACAAGCTGATTGTGAAGGATACGATTGAAGAAAATATTTTGAAACTGCAGGAAAAGAAACGTGAACTGGCAGATCAGATCCTGGAGGGCGAAGGGCTTAACGGAGGCAGCTTCACAAAAGAGGAACTGATGGAATTACTTTCCGGGAAATAACCGCTTGATTGCAGTTAAATGGCATTTTTTGTAAATACAGAAATGTATATTCTGCCTGTTTTTCCACATAATAACCATACAACACATGATATGGAAACTGAAGGGTACAAAGACAGTAAACTTCGATAAAAGGAAAAACAGGAGGAAGAAAAGTGCATGAAAGCGACAGGAATTGTTCGGCGCATAGATGATCTGGGGCGTGTGGTCATTCCTAAGGAGATCAGAAAAACGCTGCGGATAAAAGAGGGGACACCACTGGAGATTTTTACTGACCGGGAGGGGGAGATTATTCTGAAAAAGTATTCCCCTATCGGAGAACTGAATGTCTTTGCAAAGGAATATGCAGAGGCGCTGGCGCAGTCAAGCGGGATGGTAGCGTGTATCACAGATCACGATCAGGTAGTGGCTGCTGCGGGACAGGGAAGCAGGGAATATATGGGAAAACCTATCAGCAAAGCTCTGGAAGATGCAATCACGGAAAGAAGCTCTGTGTTTGCTAACGGAAATGACAGAAGCAGGATACCTGTGACTCAGGAACAGAGAGAACCTTTGTATTCCCAGATCATGCAGCCTATTATCAGTGCAGGAGATACAGTAGGATCTGTGCTTTTACTGGGAAAGAATGAAAAGGATGTGATGGGTGAATCAGAGAAGATGCTCATCAGAACAGCAAGCGGATTTCTGGGAAGACAGATGGAACAGTAAAATCTGTAGCATATATTTGGGATGTAGTGCGCAATCATAATAAAAAAATAATAATTCATAGAATCTTCAGCAGCTTATGGTGGCGGCTGAGGATTCTTTTTTGTATAATAAGAAGCAGTTATGATTTTCTGGAGTTGTTTATAGTAATGAAATTGTCATGGTAATGAGAGTTGGAAAGGAGATATATTATATGGCTGCAATATATCTGGCACCGTTTTATCTGTTGGTGTGTGTATATATCCTGCTTCGCAGCGTGCACTGGTTTCAGGTACTGCATACGGTTTTTCAGAATGTGTGGGTGTGCAGGGGGATAGGACTTGTATATTTATTTGTAGTGTTTAGTATACTGATCGCATTTATGGCACCTGCATCAGGATTCAGGAGATTTATGAAGCTTCTGAGTAATTACTGGCTCGGTGTTTTGATGTATACACTTATGACTCTGGGAATCGCGGATGGATTGAGACTGTTACTGAAATATCCTCTTAGAAATTTTGCCTTTCCGGGGAGAGAATTGCTTTTCAGTAATATGGGAACTGCTGTTGTGGGAGCTGTCTGTGCGGTGATCATTTCAACAGTCAGTATTTACGGAGTGCTCAGTGTTGGAAATATACATACAACGAAGTACAATATTTCTGTTGATAAAAAGGCAGGAAATATGAAGGAGTTAAATGTGGTTCTGGTCGCAGATCTTCATCTGGGATATAATATTGGATGCAAGCAGATGGAGCAGATGACAGAGAAGATCAATGAGCAGAAACCGGATCTGGTGGTAGTGGCAGGAGATATTTTTGACAATGAATATGAGGCACTGGATGATCCGGAAAAACTGGCGGAGATATTGAGAGGGATTCGGTCGAAGTATGGCGTGTATGCATGTTACGGAAACCACGATATCCAGGAAAAGATTCTGGCGGGATTTACCTTTGGCAGTAAGGAAAAGAAAGAGAGTACCCCGGAGATGGATGAGTTTCTGGAGAAAGCGGGGATTACGCTTCTGAGAGATGAGTATGTGCTCATTGATGATTCCTTTTATCTGTATGGAAGACCGGATTATGAGCGTCCCGGACGGGGGATTGATAAACGAAAGACTCCGCAGGAAATCACAGAGGGTATGGATGTGTCACTGCCAGTGTTGGTTATCGATCATGAGCCGAGAGAACTTCAGGAACTGGCGGATACAGGTGTGGACGTAGATCTCTGCGGACATACCCATGACGGACAGGTATTTCCGGGAAATATTGTGATCAGATTCTTCTGGGAAAATCCCTGTGGTTATCTGAAGAAAGGAAATATGCATAATATCGTTACATCCGGTGTAGGGCTTTTTGGACCAAATATGAGAGTTGGGACTAAAAGCGAAATCTGTGATGTCAGCATATGTTTTAACTGAATCAAAGAGTAAGTCCCCGGCTTCAACTGCCTGTTGATTTTTGCGGTTGGAGCCGGGGACTTGTCTGTTTTGTTACTCTTAATCTGAGTTTATGCTCAGTCGAGAGCTTTCTCACTAATTTCTTCCAGAAGGTCTTTTTTCAGATCCCAGAGTTTCTGAGAAAGGTCTACATATACTTTCTGAGGATTTACGAAACGTCTGGATTCATCCCAGAGAGTATTCTGCTCTTTCTGGCAGTAATCGCGAAGCTCCATAACAGATGGAGATTCATAGACTCGTTTACCTTCTTTGATAACAGGAACGAGAAGTTCGCGTACTTCATAGGTTCCGCCGAGAACTTTTGTTTTTTTCCATGTATCGATTGGATCAAAGAGAACCATGTTCTGATCTGCATCAAGCTTTTCATCAGCAAGGCAGATAAGATCTGCTCTGATTTTTCCGGTTTTCTTATTATAGAGACGATATACGGTTTTATTTCCAGGGTTGGTTACTTTCTCTGTGTTTTCGGAAAGCTTGATCTTAGGTGTGAATTCGGTACTGTCTGCATCTTTGACAGCAGCAAGTTTGTATACACCGCCGAATGCAGGATTATCATTAGCGGTGATCAGTCGTGTTCCGACACCCCAGGAATTAATCTTGGCATCCTGAGCCTTCAGGCTCTCAATGAGATATTCGTCCAGATCGCTGGAAGCGGAAATAACTGCATCGTCAAATCCGGCAGCAGCAAGCATCTTATATGCTTCTTTGGAAAGGTAGGCAAGATCACCACTGTCGATACGGATACCGTATTTGGTAAGCGGAATACCTTCTTCGCGCATTTCCTCAAATACACGAATTGCATTTGGAACACCGGATTTCAGGACATCATAGGTATCTACCAGTAAGGTGCAGGCATTCGGATAAAGTTTGGCATAGGTTTTGAATGCGGTATATTCATCCGGGAAGCTCATGATCCAGCTGTGTGCGTGAGTTCCAAGGACCGGTACGTCGAACATTTTGCCTGTGAGAACACAGGAAGTACCGGCACATCCACCGATGATTGCGGCACGTGCGCCAAAGATACCTGCATCCGGTCCCTGGGCGCGACGCAGACCAAATTCCATGATCGCATCACCCTTTGCAGCATAGCAAACGCGGGCTGCTTTGGTAGCAATGAGGCTCTGGTGATTGATGATATTCAGGATTGCTGTCTCTACAAGCTGAGCTTCCATGATAGGTGCTACAACTTTGACAAGCGGTTCTCTTGGGAAGACAACTGTTCCCTCAGGAATTGCATAGATATCACCTGTGAAACGGAAGTTGCTTAAATATTCAAGGAAGTCCTCTTCAAAAGTATTCAGACTTCTGAGATATTCGATATCTTCATCTGTGAATTTAAGATTCTCAATATATTCAATCATCTGTTCCAGTCCGGCAGTGATGGCAAATGCACCTCCGCATGGATTGGTACGGTAAAACATATCGAAGATAACAGTCTGGTTTGTTGGGTTCTTAAAATAGCCCTGCATCATAGTAAGTTCATAAAGGTCTGTGAGCAGAGTAAGATTATTAGCTCTCATATATAGCTCTCCTTTTGGGTTCATAATAATATCTCGGGTGTAACTGTTTATCGCAATTTACAGATATCAGGCCAGGGCTGAATAGCTTTTGACCTCAGTATCATAATATATAGTCTGGAGAAATTATTATTAAGATTTCCTGCTGCTTTGATCTCTATAGCAAGTTTCTAGTGTGCCGACAAGTTGATTCTTGAAACAATCTTGCGTCAACCTGTCGGCACACCAGTTACGAGAATTGTTATATTTAAGAAAGAGTATATCAGAAGCAGCAATAAGTTTTTATTGATTATAGCATAATTTTTCCCAGAGTACATAAAAAAACTCCGGGAAATAGGCGGTATTTTCATGTTTTTGAAGAAAAATAAAAAAAATTAAAAAAATTTCAAAAAAGGGGTTGCATTTTTTGAAAGACTATTATATAATACCAATTGTCGCGAACGAAGTAGCGAAAACAAAACATAAAGGGCTATCGCCAAACGGTAAGGCAACGGACTCTGACTCCGTCAGTTCAAGGTTCGAATCCTTGTAGCCCTGCTACATGAGGCACCTCGGTATGAGGTGCTTTTTTGTGCTATAAGAGAAAATGAAATTTTTTGGAAGTGAAAGGTAAGATTAAGATGGAAAATTCGGGTAAAAAATATCAGATAGATACAGAAGAAAATAAAATGTTCTTAGGTGAATTGCAGAAAAATCTTTTAAATTTTGGAAAAGGATTTTTATCACCGGGAGGAAGTGCTTATTTCCTTGGGGATGATGGAACACCATGGAAAGACAGAAACAGAGAAACATGGATCACATGCCGTATGGTCCATGTATATAGTATGGGAATCATGCTTGGGGATAAAGAAAGTCCGGCACTGGTCCATGGTGCTGTACATGGATTACTGGAAGAACTGAAAGATCGTGAAAATGGAGGATGGTATCCGGGAATTACACCAGATAATAAATTCTTGCCAGATAAACAGTGTTATGCTCATGCATTTGTTCTTCTGGCTGCTTCTTCTGCTTTGCTGGCAGGAGAAAAAGATGCAGAAACTCTGCTTAAAGATGCATTGGAATTATTTGATAAACGGTTCTGGGATGAAAAACAGGGACTTACTTATGATACCTGGAATACAGAATTTACAGTTCTTGATGATTATCGCGGTCTTAACGCAAATATGCATACAGTAGAAGCGTTTCTGGCAGTAGCAGATGCAATAAAAGAAGAAAAGTACAGAATACGTGCAGGAAGAATTATAGATCATGTTATTGGATGGGCAAGCGCAAATGACTGGAGAATACCTGAACATTTTACAAAGGAATGGAAAGCTGATCTTGATTGCAATAAAGAATGTCCTGCTGATCGTTTTAAACCTTATGGAGCAACACCGGGCCATGGAATTGAGTGGGCCAGATTGATCGTGCAGTGGGCATATTCTTCTTATAAAGATACCCCTGATTCTGCAGAAGTATATTTAAAAGCTGCAGAGAAACTCTACAACAGAGCAGTTGAAGATTCCTGGAATGTGGATGGAAATCCTGGAATTGTGTATACGACTGATTGGGATGGAAAACCTGTTGTTCATGACAGAATGCATTGGACATTGGCAGAGGCAATCAATACATCAGCAGTCTTATGGCATATAACTCATAAGCAGAAATATGCAAAAGATTATGAAGAGTTTATGAGATACCTGGATGATAAGGTATTGGATCATAAAAATGGTTCCTGGTTTCATCAGTTAGATGAAAATAATAATGTGATAGGAACAGTATGGCCGGGAAAATCAGATGTATATCATGCTTTTCAGTCAACCTGGATCCCATATGGAACACCATATATATCAATTGCTTCAGATGTAAAACAGTATATGGAAGTATGCCATCAATAAAGTAAGTGTTTATTTGTACCCGGCGTACAAGATTTCTGTAAAATGCAGCCAGAACCTGACGGAACAAGGTTCTGGCTGCATTTTACTTCAGGATGATAAAAAGAATGATGTGGGTAACTATTTTTTAATCTCCGGCTGGAATTCTTTTACATCTTTGGCAATCTCGCCGCTTAACAGGAGCATGCAGATCAGGTTCGGGATAGCCATCAGTGCGTTGGTGATATCGGAGAAGTTCCATACCAGAGCTCCGGGACCACCGGAAACCATGGCTGTGGCAACACCGACGATAGTTCCGGTACCGATGGTGGCTGCCAGTGCGGTTGTCAGTGCGGAAAAAGGTGATACATCTCCCTGTCCGCGGCTCTTGGTGCCGGGCTTCCTTGCTGAGTGTGCTTTTCAGTGCATAGCCAAGGTTACGCCATGTAAGAAATCTGGTGCGCACAGTCAGGAAGATACCGGTTCCGACCAACAGGATCAGCATCACCGGTCCCCAGACAAAGTCATCAATTCTGGTAACAATTTCTTTATAAAATACTTCGAAGATTTACAGAGCTGAATATCCGTAGCTGCTGACAATGGCATCGATTTTCTGCTGCCTCTGACACATTGGACATTTTGTAGATGAATAGGAATGATAGTCCGGTATATCTTTGGTGTTAAAAATAGAATATACAGGGAGAGAAGCCACGCTGTCTACTCTGCTGAATATGGCTGCGATACCTCTGATAGTGCCTCCGTAATACAGAATGCTCTCGATTGCTTTGGACAAAGTAGAGCCTGTGGTAATCGAACCATTGAGGATCAGTACATTTTTGCCCTTGATCATTGGCTGAAAATTATCACGGAAGATAATCTGTCCGGAATTGCTGGATTCAGGAGTAATCACGTAGATCGTCTGATGAGCATTCAGGGAAAAAATGCCGGCTTTGGTAAGTTCTTCAGAAAGATATGCGCCAATTACTTCCAGTCCGTCCATACAGATAATGGTATCAACAGGAGTAGATACTTCATAATTAGCAGCCAGTTCGTGAGCAATATTCTGTGCTTCGGCAGTTCTGGATTTCATAGTTGTAAGATCCAGATAGTGAGTGATATGTGACTGAGATGTGACGAAATGTCCGGGAATTACCTTCAGCTGAATGCGGCTGTCACCACGGGCGTAGATTTTTGTCATGTTTTCCAGATTCATAAGAATACCTCCCTCGTTGAAAAAAAACGTGTAACTGTTCAGTAGCTTTGCGGTTAGCAGACCATTGAACAGTTATAAATCAGTACACTAATCTTATAAAACATTGTAGCATTGTTTTGCCGAAAAATAAATAATATTGTACAAAATCAATAAAAAATTATGCGATATGTATGAAGATTGTTAATAAAATACCAAAAAACATATAACGATGATCCCCTGGTGCGTTGATGGAAGTATTATTTACGAGGGTTGCTATAGATTGGTTGTGAGTTATGGAGAATGGAATAAACAGTGATGGGTGTGGAAATGGGAAACAGAAGAGAATATTCTATAGAAGTAATATATGTGAAATGATATAATGATTTTCAGTCTATTATTGACTGTCAGAAAAAGAGAAAAGATGAGATAAAAAATGTATATAGCAGAACGAATAGAAGAATTGGATGAAAATAGGAGCCTGATAAAAGTGACAGATTAACAGCCTGATATTTTGACTGCGAAAAGTGAATAATCATAAGAAAATCTTAAGAATTTGTCCCTTTCATATTAAGAAGCTTCGATTATTCTAATATCAGAAATACAAAATAAGAAGCCGGGATGTCTGTACATGAGAGATTTCAGACAGGCATTTCGGATGATGAGGGAGGTGTGTAAAGTGGCTAATATTCTGGTCTGTGATGATGATAAAGACATTGTAGAGGCAATCAGTATTTATCTGGAGCAGGAAGGCTATACGGTCCTGAAGGCATACGACGGTGTGGAGGCGATTAACGCATTGCGCAGTCAGTCGGTGGATCTGCTGATCATAGATATTATGATGCCGAAGCTGGATGGCATCCGGGCTACTTTGAAGATAAGGGAAGAGAATCCTCTTCCGATCATTATTCTTTCTGCGAAATCAGAGGATGCAGATAAGATCCTTGGATTAAATGTAGGGGCAGATGATTATGTAACCAAGCCCTTTAATCCCCTGGAACTGGTGGCAAGGGTGAAATCACAGCTTCGAAGATATACAAGGCTGGGAGCAGCAATACCTGTGGAGAATGCTCATATCTACGAGACAGGAGGTCTGAGCATAAACGATGACCTGAAGGAAGTCAGGGTGGACGGTGATGTGGTGAAGCTGACACCTATTGAGTACAATATCCTGTTTCTTCTGATGAAGAATCAGGGAAGGGTATTTTCCATTAATCAGATCTACGAAAACATCTGGAATGAGGAAGCAGTTGCAGCAGATAATACAGTGGCAGTGCATATCCGGCATATCAGAGAAAAAATTGAGATTAATCCAAGGGAGCCAAGATACCTGAAGGTTGTGTGGGGGCTTGGATATAAGGTGGAAAAAATTTAACCAAATCAAGTAAGTCCCCTGCTTCAATTGCGAAAAGCAATAAGCAGTGGGTGGGGACTTGCTTGTATCAGGAGGCGTGCAAGCGCATTCTGATAAACTGCGAAGCAGTTATTTGGTTATGAGCAAGTAGCAAAGCGGATTGCGAATATCCGCTTGACAAAGTAATAAATTAAATAAAAAAGGAAAGGGACAAACATTATGAAGGGAAAAGGATACAGAAGCAGTTCTGTCAAGGCAATCTGGATCGTGATCGCGCATCTGGCAGCAGTTGCAGCAGCAGTCTGTGCAGCTATGTTTGTGATGATCTATCAGACTGGAATCCGCCTGGATGACAGAGGCAAAAGTTACACAGAATCAGAAGCATTTGAGAAACAGGTCAGCAACAGAGGATCAGATATTCTGGTCAGTCTGGCAGCGCAGGATGACATTAACTATCTGAAAAATGCTGGTTCATCGGCAGTGATTGATCTGGCAGAATTTGAGGAAAAAGGAAACACCCGTGATTCCATCAGAGACCTTTCTCTGAAAAATACTTCCGGGCTTGCGTACTCTGTAAGTGATCTTCTGGAGTGGGGAAAAGACTGGGAGGCAAACTATTATGAAGGTGTTTATGACGAAGATTCACAGGTCATAAGATGTGAATCTTCTGACGGAACCAGCCACTATTTTTATCGGACTGACTTTAAAAAGATGGTGGCAGATGGAACACTGAAAATTAATTACAATACAGATTTTCTTGAAGAAGATGATTTCGAATCAAAGACCGAGTCCGAGAAACTGGATACCGTAGCAGATGAACTTTATTACAGATATACCTCACAATCAGAGAATATCGGCAACGTTACGGATACCAGAACAAACACAGAATATCCGGGATGTTTTTTCGTAGAACTGAGTCAGCTGGACGAGAAATTTGCACCACAGGGAGCTGAGAATATCCTGGATGCGGTAAACAAAAGCACGGAATGGAATGGGAGACTGGAGGATGCATATAAGGAGTTATTCACACTTCTGGACTGCATCCGTGCCATACAGTCAGATGAACAGTTCAATGATTATGAAACATCACTGGCATCCGTCTTTCACAGCGTGGGAGACTATACCGAAGGGAGTACCAACCTCACATATCTTTTCGCAGATAAAGAAACACAGACAATCTATACAAATAAAAAAGCGTACAGCAGTTACGCACAGCTGGAGCAGAACCTTGAGAAAATATTTAAGGAAAAAGCATATGCAGTTGTTTACCCGGAATTAAGTGAGTGTGTTACAAATATTCCGGGTGCAGATCTGCAGGTGTGGAATCATACCATTGATCAGAGCTTTGACACAAAGGATTTTGTATTTGCAGTTTCGGTTGATACGAAATTTTCTGTGGCAGATTCCATGGCTGATGAGGCAGAGAACTATGAGACATATTCAAAGCTTATGTTTCCGATGCTGGCAGGAGCAATCTTCGGAAGTGTGCTCTGGCTGATCGGTATGGTGTGGCTGACTGTGACAGCAGGAAGGAGACCAGAGGATGAAGAAATACATCTGAATGGATTTGACAGATGGTATACAGAAATTGCGGCAGGAACAGTAATCGGTATATGGCTGGCAGGAACGATCATATCGGGAACCTTGATCGCCAACTCATCATTGGGTTACAGTCATGTAGTAGTGACAGTGATTGTTATCTGTCTCATATGTGGGACTTATACAATGGCATGGTTTCTGATCGGATATCTCAGCCTGGTAAGAAGAATAAAGGCAGGAACCTTATGGAAAAACAGTCTGATTAGAAAAGTTCTGAAATGGATTGGAAAATGCAGTGGGAAGCTTGCCGATTTTGCCAGAGCTTTTTCCAGAAATACAGCAGAAAAAATAAAAGTTCTGCTTGTGGGAGGTGCATTTTTATTTTTGCAGTTCCTGATCATCGGCTGCGTATTCAGTGGTGCAGGAGTATTCCTGCTGGCATTGATGGCTGTAGATGTGGCTGTTATGATTTTCGCCATCAGAAAAGCAGACGGACTGGATCTTATTATGGATGGTCTGAAAAAAATAAGCGATGGAGAACTGCAATATAAGATCAAAACAGATACACTTACCGGAAAACAGAAGGTGATGGCAGAATATATCAACAATATTGGCAGTGGTCTGGATGCTGCTGTGGAGAACAGCCTGAAAAAAGAAAGGATGCAGACAGAGCTGATCACAAATGTTTCCCATGACCTGAAAACACCTCTGACTTCCATTATCAATTATGTAGATCTGATGAAACGGGAAAATCCGACAGATCCGAAAATACAGGAATATTTACGCATCCTGGATGAGAAATCTCAGAGACTGAAGGTGCTCACAGAGGATGTGGTAGAGGCATCCAAGGCAAGCACCGGAAACATCAAGCTGGAGATGAATGATATTGATTTTGTAGAAATGGTGCAGCAGGTGATCGGAGAATTTGAAGAGAAATTCCAGGAGAAGAACCTGACTATGATGGTACATTTCACAGACGAACCGTCCATTATCTACGCAGACGGTCAGAGAATGTGGCGTGTTCTGGAAAATGTATTCGGCAATGTTGTGAAGTACGCAATGGAAGGCACCAGAGTTTATGCAGAGATCAGCAACAGAAATAAAAAAGTAACCTTTTCCCTGAAAAACATTTCAGCACAGCCTTTGAATATCTCTGCGGATGAACTGACAGAACGATTTATCAGAGGAGATGTGGCGAGAAATACAGAAGGAAGCGGACTGGGACTCTCTATCGCAAAGAGTCTGACAGAGCTGCAGGGAGGTGAGTTTAAGCTATACCTGGATGGGGATCTGTTTAAGGTGATGATCACATTTGTAGCAAAGAATTACAGTAAATAATATAACGTAGAACAAAGATAAGGCATAGGCCAGTTTATAAAAACTGTTTTATGCCTTATATTTTTGGCTTGTTATAATAATAGAAAAGAAGTATATTAAAAAATCATAGCGACATAAGAAAAGGGGACATAAAAAATGAATTACAGTTTTAACAGCAGAGTCAGATACAGTGAGACAGGTGAGAACGGCAAACTGACATTACCGGGTGTTTTGAATTATTTTCAGGATTGCTGTACATTTCATGCGGAGTCGGTCGGGCTTGGAGGAGACGTGCTGAAGGCAAGAGACAGAGCGTGGGTTCTTTCTTCCTGGCAGGTAATTGTGGATGAATATCCTGCTATGGGAACGGAAATCAGGATCACGACAGCACCTTATGATTTCAAAGGATTCATGGGTATGCGTAATTTCACCATAGAAACAATGGATGGGAAGAAGCTTGCCTGGGCGAACTCCAACTGGACACATCTGGCCATCAGTACAGGGATTCCGGTGAGACTGACACCTGCAGATACAGACAATTACATACTCGGCGAAAAGCTGGAAATGGATTATGCACCGAGGAAAATCAAACTTCCGGATGACATGACTTCACAGGAATCATTCACAGTGCAGAAGCATCATCTTGACACTAATCATCATGTAAACAACTGTCAGTATATCTGTATGGCAGAAGATTTCCTGCCGGAAGATTTCAAAGTATACCAGATGCGTGCAGAGTATAAGATGCAGGCAAAACTTGGAGATATAATCTGCCCGAAAGCAAAAGCAGAAACAGGAAAGGTGATTGTATCGCTTGATGATACAGACGGAAAAGCATACGCAATTATAGAATTTCAGCAAAAATAACGGTAAAAATCTTCTGAACAGGATGAATAGCAGGACAGAATTGACAAAGATATTTCGGAATTGATGTGTGGTTTTGTGAGAGATTTTTTGAATAAATTATTTACAAACAACAAGAAACAATATATAATACATTCATAAACAACAAGAAACAATATATTGTTAAAAACAAACAACATAAAACCACAAAAAGCGGAGGGTATATATATTATGAAAATTCTGGAATCTAAATTTGTACAGGGATTTATCAAAATGGCAAATGACGGTTATCTTCAGGGATGGCATGAGAGAAACGGCGGAAACTTAAGCTATCGTCTGAAACCGGAGGAAGTAGAGATGATCCGTCCCCGTCTGAATACACCTGGAGAATGGATACCGATCGGGGTAGAGGTTCCGGGATTAGCAGGAGAGTTTTTCCTTGTAACGGGAAGCGGTAAATATTTCAGAAATATTATCGTGGATCCGGAAGTATGTCTTGCGATCATTGAACTGGATGAGACAGGAACAAATTACAGAATCCGCTGGGGCCTGGTTGAGGGCGGCAGACCTACCAGTGAGCTTCCGACTCATCTGATGAATCATGAAGTGAAGAAGAAACTGACAAACGGAAAACATCGTGTTATTTATCATGCACATACGACAAATACAATTGCTCTGACATTTGTTCTGCCACTGGATGATAAGATCTTTACAAGAGAGTTATGGGAATCTGCTACAGAGTGTCCGGTTGTATTCCCGGACGGCGTAGGTGTTGTCGGCTGGATGGTACCGGGTGGAAGAGAAATTGCCATAAAAACAGCAGAATTAATGAAGAAATATGATGTTGTTATCTGGGCACATCATGGAATGTTCTGCTCAGGTGAAGATTTTGACCTGACATTTGGTCTGCTCCATACGGTAGAAAAATCTGCAGAGATTCTGGTGAAGATTCTTTCTATGACTCCAAATAAACTTCAGACTATTACACCGGACAATTTCCGTTCACTTGCAAAAGATTTCAAGGTAAGTCTGCCTGAAGAGTTTTTGTATGAGAAACAGTAAAATAATCAACATACAAGTTGGTACATGTACCGTACAAGTGCTATAATACAGATATTAAGAGATTTTCCGGGTGGGATATGCAGAAAAAAGCCGGAACATCTGAAAGCTGTTGTAAAAGAATATCTGAAAAGCAAAAGGAGAGGTACGAATCATGCTGGAGAAATTAAAAGAGGAAGTTTACAAAGCAAACATGGATCTTCCAAAATACGGACTTGTTACATTTACATGGGGAAATGTAAGCGGAATCGACAGAGAATCAGGACTTTTTGTCATCAAACCAAGTGGGGTTGATTATGATCTGCTGACACCGGATGATATGGTTGTTGTAGACCTGAATGGAAATAAGGTAGAAGGAAAATACAATCCATCTTCTGATACAGCAACTCATGTAGAACTGTACAAAGCATTCCCGAATATCGGAGGAGTTGTACATACACATTCTTCATGGGCAACAAGCTGGGCACAGGCCGGAAGAGCAATCCCATGTTATGGAACCACACATGCAGATTATATTTATGGTGAGGTTCCATGTGCACGCTGTCTGGAGGGCAAAGAATTTGAAGAATATGAGAAAAATACAGGACTTCTGATCGTAGACCTGTTTAAGGACAAAGATTATGAAGCAGTACCTGCAGTACTTTGCAAAAACCATGGACCATTTGCATGGGGTAAGGATGCTCATGAAGCAGTACATAATGCAGTTGTTCTTGAGGAAGTTGCCAAGATGGCATCACGCTGTGAGCTGATCAATCCACAGGTAAAACCTGCACCACAGGATCTGCAGGATAAGCACTACTTCAGAAAACATGGTGCAAATGCATATTATGGACAGAGAAATAAATAATTGCTGATCTGAAAATAAAAGATATGAACTTGTTAAAGATATAAAAAATCTCCCGGATAAGAGTAAGCGCTTCTCTTATCCGGGAGATTTTTTGTAGCAGAAGAAACAAGGAAAATTCTTCTGCCATATTGCAGAAAGTCCGGGCAATTTTCTGCAACTTTATCGAAGGAGGAGAACGTTTCAGGGCAGACCGTTAGCATGAATGCAAAAGATGTCATGATCCTTGAAAGATAATAACAGCTGAACTTTAATATTGTATGGTTCGTTTAATTTGCAGTAAACGGGACAGCAACATTTTATTTTGCACCTTAACAATTACATATATTTACCTTATAATGAACTCATAAGAAAATGCAAGAAATTAGGTTGATATACCGGAATAGTAACAGTAAAGATTTCAGACAACCGGAGGAAATGCATATGAAAGAGCAGCAGGAAAAAATAAGAGTATTAGATCCACATATAATACTGATATTGTTTATATCAGCGTTTGTATTCGGCATAGGAATGCTGATGATTTTCCTGGAAAGAAAGGAAATAAGAACAGAGGGATATGAATTTATAATTTTTAGTGTGGAAATATTAATGTTGCTGTTAATCTTGTATTATATGAGAACTGTTGTGCTGAGCAGAGAAGGCTGTACGGTATCCTGGCTGTTTTGGAAGAGAAATTATAAATGGGAAGAGCTTGCTGTTATCAGAGAGGATGTCTGGTATACATATGGTAAAGGGGGGAGCATACGTTATCAGGGGATTGTATTTTCCAAATATGCAGTAAATAAGAAGAAAAAGAAATATACTACCAGGATGATCGTTGATGCGTTTCCGCTTTCAGATTGTTTTTACATTACTTTTGATGAACATGGCAATGTTTTTTCTTATAAATTAGAAAAAGGAAAAAAGCAAGTTATTAGAAAAATGTACGTAAATGTTCGTGAAAAAATGAAGGAATGGGGAGTGGAGGCAGAAAAAGGAGAGGGAATAAAAGAAGAAGAAAAACAAAGACAATATGATGAAATGATAGAATTGAGGAGGCAACAAAGAAAAAAAATTCAAAGCAAAGGAGCAGACTGTACAAATTTAAAAGAATATCAGCAAGAAGTAATAAAGATCAGAGATTTTTTGCAGATAACCATGGTAATACTTATTACGGTACTGCTTATTTGGACAGGGCTGTCTGCTGAAGAGGGAGAAAGAATTCCAATATTGATTCTTGAGTTTTTGATTGATGCACCATTATTGTTTTTCTCTTCAAAAGTCGTAACATTAAGTAAAGAAGGCTGCAAAATATCGTATCTGTTTTTCAAAAAAATGTATAAATGGGAAGAACTTGAAATTATACGTGAAGATTATTTTCCAAGTTTCCGAGACAGGAGAAGCAGAGGGATTGTTTTTTCTAAAAGAAAAAAGAATAAAGCAGGATATATATATACAACACGGGAAATTGTAGGATCAGGTCATATTTTAGAGTGTTTTTATATTGTTCTTGATGCAGATGGAAATATACATTTATATAAGCGTCTGGCAGCAAAGGATGGCAAAACAAAACTGAGAAAAGTAGCTGTAAATATTCCCCAAAAATTAGCGGAATGGGGAGTAGAAATGGAAAAAATGATGAAATATACAGGAGGAACTTATGATTTATAAGAAGATTGAAATTGCAGTAGACGGATATAAAGAAACTGCAGATTTATACACTTATTTTCTGGATAATTCCATTGAAATGCATATCAACAGAAAGCGTCCGGTAGTTGTGATCTGCCCGGGAGGCGGGTATGCTATGACTTCTGACAGAGAAGCAGAACCAATCGCCATGCAGTATCTGGTAAGGGGATATCATGCAGTGATCCTGCGCTATAGCGTAGAACCTGCCAGATATCCACTGGCACTCTTGCAGCTTGCGAAGTCTGTTGCTTTTTTAAGAAAAAATGCCGCAGAGTTTCATATTGATACGAATAAAATTGTTCTGCAGGGCTTTTCCGCAGGTGGTCATCTGGCAGCAAGTCTTGGAGTTTTCTGGAAGAAAGATTTTATTGCACAGACACTTGGGGTAACTTCTGATATGGTGAAACCAAATGGTATGATCTTAAGTTATCCGGTGATCACTTCCGGTGAGTTTGCACATACAGGTTCCTTTGAATGCTTGCTTGGAGAGGATTATAATGATCTTGATAAGAGAAAAGAACAGTCTCTGGAATTCCAGGTATCTAAAGATACACCAACCACATTCCTGTGGCATACAGTGACAGATGATTGTGTTCCTGTAGAGAATTCTCTGTTGTTCTTCAATGCGTTGCGCAAATTTGAAATTCCGGTAGAAATGCATCTTTATCCGGTTGGCGGACATGGTTTAAGTCTTGCAAACGAAGAGACAAGCCACGAAGACGGCGGCTGTGTACAGAAAGAATGCCAGTCCTGGATGGAACTGGCGTGCAAGTGGATGCAGAATATATAATACACGATAAAGAATCTGTCTGAGTGTATGTGAAATCGAGTTGGAATAAAATACATCCTGATCTATAGTGAACAGTAACGTAAAATAAGATAATAAAAAATAATAAGGCGGCATTGTGCCGCCTTTATTATTTATGTTATACTAAAATATAAAGCTAATGTCAGAGGATGATGAAAGTATAGTATATTTTTAATTTTCTTTAAAAAGATACTATCACAACAGAAATGGAGATTATATGATAGAGTTAGGAAAAAAACAGAAATTAACAGTAGTAAAGTCCGTAGATTTTGGTGTATATCTGGGTGAGGATATGCAGGCAGATGCAAAGAACCGTGTTCTTCTTCCGTCCAGACAGGTTCCGGAAGGAACAAAAGAAGGCGACAGCATTGAAGCATTTATCTACAAGGATTCTCAGGATCGTCTTATTGCAACAACAAAAGAACCGAAGCTTCAGGTAGGTCAGACAGCAGTTCTGAAAGTCTCTCAGGTAACAAGGATTGGTGCATTCCTTGACTGGGGACTGGAGAAAGACCTTCTGCTTCCATATCATGAACAGACTCTGAAAGTAAGAGAGGGAGAAGATGTGCTGGTAGCACTCTATATTGACAAGAGCAGTCGTCTCTGCGCAACTATGAAGGTTTATCATTATCTTTCCACCAGAACTCCTTATGTAGTGGGAGATATGGTGAAAGGCCGTGTTTATGAGATCAGCGACAGATTCGGTGTATTTGTGGCAGTTGATGATAAATATTCTGCACTGATCCCTGCAAGAGAAGCCAAGGGAAAATACCGTCCGGGCAAGATTCTGGAGCTGCGTGTCAGCGAAGTAAAAGAAGACGGAAAAATGAATGTCACAGACCGCCAGAAGGCATACCTGCAGATCAATGAGGATGCGGAGAATGTCCTTGAAGTGATCAATGAGTTTGCAGGTGTTCTTCCATTTGATGACAAGGCATCACCGGAAGTAATCCAGAGAGAATTCGGCCTGAGTAAGGGAGCGTTTAAACGTGCTATTGGTCATCTGATGAAAGAAGGCAAAGTAGAGATTAAGGACAAGAGAATCTACGCGAAATAATAACAGTAAAAATATACTGCGATAAAATTGCAGATATTAGAACAGGAGAGAAATAGAGTTGGAGTTTACACATCTTCACGTCCATACAGAATACAGTCTGCTGGATGGTTCCAATAAGATAAAAGAATATGTAGCCCGTGTCAAAGAACTTGGCATGGACAGTGCGGCGATCACAGATCATGGAGTTATGTATGGTGTGATTGATTTTTATCGTGCAGCAAGAGCCGAGGGAATCAATCCGATTCTGGGATGTGAGGTTTATGTAGCCCCCGGCTCCCGATTTGACCGTGAAGCAGGAAGCGGCGAAGACAGATATTACCACCTGGTTCTTCTGGCAGAGAATAATCAGGGTTATGCAAATCTGATGAAAATTGTGTCCAAGGGTTTTACAGAAGGATTCTATTATAAACCGCGAGTAGATCTTGCGGTATTAAAAGAGTACCATGAAGGGATTATTGCCTTAAGTGCCTGCCTTGCAGGTGAAGTGGCCAGGTATCTTCAGAGAGGAATGTACGAAGATGCAAAGGCAGCAGCTCTTCGTTATCAGGATATTTTTGGCAAAGGGAATTTCTTCCTGGAATTACAGGATCATGGAATCCCTGCGCAGAGACTGGTAAATCAGGAGCTTCTCCGTATGCACGAAGAAACAGGGATTGACCTTGTGGCAACCAATGATGTGCATTATACAAGGGCGGAGGATGCTGATCCTCATGATATTCTTCTCTGTCTGCAGACAAACAAGAAACTGGCAGACGAGGACAGAATGCGTTATGAGGGCGGCCAGTATTATGTGAAATCCCCGGAAGAAATGGCAGAACTTTTCCCATATGCTTTGGAGGCCCTGGAGAATACTCATAAGATTGCACAGAGATGTCATGTTGAGATTGAATTTGGCGTGACCAAGCTTCCAAGATTCGATGTGCCGGATGGTCTTACATCCTGGGAATATCTGAACAAGCTATGCTTCGAGGGACTGGAGGAACGTTATCAGCCGGTTACAGAGGAATTAAAAGCTCGTCTGAATTACGAATTATCTACTATAAAAAATATGGGCTACGTGGATTACTTCCTTATAGTATGGGATTTTATTAAATATGCCCGCGATCATGACATTATGGTAGGACCGGGACGTGGCTCTGCAGCGGGAAGTCTGGTTGCTTATACCTTGGGCATCACACAGCTTGATCCTATTCGCTATGATCTGCTCTTTGAGCGATTTCTGAATCCGGAACGAGTATCTATGCCTGATATTGACGTTGACTTCTGCTTCGAAAGAAGGCAGGAGGTTATTGAATATGTCCGCCGTAAATATGGGGATGATTGTGTGGTTCAGATCGTTACTTTTGGTACGCTGGCAGCCCGTGGTGTGATCCGGGATGTGGGCCGTGTACTGGATATGCCTTATGCACAGGTGGATTCCATTGCGAAAATGATCCCGCAGGAATTAAATATTACTATAGATAAAGCCCTTACTATGAACCCTGAGCTGAAAAAAGCATATGAAGAGCAGGATGAAATTCATTATCTGATCGATATGGCAAGACGTCTGGAGGGACTTCCCAGACATACCTCCATGCATGCGGCAGGTGTTGTTATCAGCCAGAAGGACGTATCAGAATATGTACCGCTTTCCAGAGCATCAGACGGGTCTATTGTCACTCAGTTTACCATGACAACACTGGAAGAATTGGGACTTTTAAAAATGGACTTCCTGGGACTTCGTACTCTGACTGTGATCCAGAATGCAGTAAAGCTGATCCAGAAGGATGCAGGAGTGACTCTGGACATGCAGAAGATTAATTATGATGATAAAAAGGTTTTGGATTCCCTTGGTACCGGTCGTTCTGATGGTGTATTTCAGCTTGAAAGTGCGGGAATGAAAAACTTCATGAAGGAACTGAAGCCTCAGAGTCTGGAAGATGTGATCGCAGGAATTTCTCTTTACCGCCCGGGCCCCATGGATTTTATCCCTCAGTATATCCGGGGCAAAAACCGTCCGGATACCATCCGTTACGACTGCCCTCAGCTGGAGCCGATCCTGAAGCCTACGTATGGGTGTATTGTCTATCAGGAGCAGGTTATGCAGATTGTTCGGAACCTGGCAGGTTATACTCTGGGCCGAAGCGACCTGGTACGTCGAGCAATGTCCAAAAAGAAGGCCTCTGTCATGGAAAAGGAGCGCCAGAACTTTGTTTACGGAAATGAAGCAGAGGGAGTTCCAGGCTGTATTGCAAATGGAATTGATGAGGCAACGGCAAATAAAATATATGATGAAATGATTGATTTCGCCAAATATGCCTTTAATAAGTCCCATGCAGCAGCCTATGCAGTTGTTTCCTACCAGACAGCCTATCTGAAGTACTATTATCCTGTAGAATTTATGGCTGCACTTATGACGTCGGTTATTGATTTTCCCAATAAGGTTGCAGAATATATTTTGGTCTGCAGACAGATGGGGATTAAGATCCTGCCGCCGGATGTGAACTGTGGAATGTACGGATTTTCTGTAGATAACGGTGCAATCCGATATGGCCTGTCCGCTATAAAGAGTGTGGGACGTCCGGTTATTGAAAGTCTGGTAAAAGAGAGGAAAGAGAACGGACAATATCGTTCCCTGAAGGATTTTATGGAACGAAACTCTCCGCAGATGAATAAGCGAGCAGTAGAAAACTTTATCAAAGCAGGTGCACTGGATTGCCTGGATGGTAACCGCCGCCAGAAAATGCTGGTTTATCAGAAGATTTCAGACAGTATCAGTCAGGAGAAGAAGAATTCACTGGCAGGCCAGATGAGCCTTTTTGATCTGGTAAGCGAGGAGGACAAGAAAGAATTTGAAATCCGTATGCCCGATGTGGAGGAATTCGGAAAAGAGGAACTTCTGGGATATGAGAAGGAAGTTCTGGGAATCTACCTCAGTGGTCATCCTCTGGAAAATTACCGGGAAATGATGGAGAAAACCATTTCTGCGAAAACCTCGGATTTTCAGCAGGATGAAGAAACAAATCTTCCGAAAGTCATGGATGGTCAGAAAGTAATTATCGGTGGAATGATTACGGATAAAACCATCAAATATACAAAGAATAATAAGGTTATGGCATTCCTCACAGTGGAGGATCTGGTAGGAACAGTGGAGGTAGTTGTGTTCCCCAGAGATTATGAGAAAAGTCAGCAGTTCCTGAATGAAGAAGGCAGAGTATTTATTCAAGGCAGAGTATCTGCAGAGGACGATCGCGCCAGTAAACTGATCCTTGAAAAAATCCGTCCCTTTGACAATATGCCAAGGGAAATCTGGATACAGTTTGACAATAAAGAAAGCTACACACAGCAATCTCAGGAATTGCTTGCAGACCTCAGACGTTCACCGGGTGACAGTGCTGTTGTGATCTACCTGAAAGACGTAAAGGCCATAAAGAAGCTTCCGGTTGGATATCATGCACAAATTCAGGACTCATGGCTGAACTATATGTACGAAAAATATGGTAAAACCAATGTTAAAGTTGTAGAAAGAGGATTGAAAAACTTATAGAAATGCGCTAAACTATACCCGAATATGTGTATAGTAAAAATGAGATAGATTCAGAAGATGGAGGAAGAAAAGATGGCAGAAAACAAGATAAAAACCATTGGTGTCCTTACCAGCGGTGGTGACGCACCTGGAATGAATGCTGCAATTCGTGCAGTTGTCAGAAGAGGTTTAAGCAATGGATTAAATGTAAAAGGTATTCTGAAAGGATACAATGGTCTGTTAAACGAAGAGATTATTGACATGAGCGCAAAAGATGTATCTGATACAATTGAGCGTGGAGGTACAATCCTTTATACAGCACGTTGTGCAGAATTCCGTACAGAAGAAGGCCAGAAACGTGGAGCAGAGATCTGCAGAAAACATGGAATTGACGGACTTGTTGTCATCGGTGGTGACGGATCCTTCGCAGGTGCTCAGAAGCTTGCGAATCTCGGAATCAATACAATCGGTCTTCCCGGAACAATCGACCTTGACATTGCATGTACAGAATATACCATCGGATTTGATACAGCTGTAAACACTGCAATGGAAGCAATTGATAAAGTACGTGATACTTCCACTTCTCATGAGAGATGCAGTATCATCGAGGTTATGGGACGTGGTGCAGGATATATTGCTCTGTGGTGCGGTATTGCCAACGGTGCTGAGGACGTTCTGGTTCCTGAAAAATATGACTATGATGAGCAGAAGCTGATCAATAACATTATCGAGAGTCGTAAGAAAGGCAAAAAGCATCACATCATCATCAATGCAGAAGGTATCGGTCATTCTGAAGCAATGGCAAAACGTATCGAAGCTGCCACAGGTATCGAAACACGTGCTACAATCCTTGGACACATGCAGCGTGGTGGAAGCCCGACATGTAAAGACCGTGTATATGCATCTATGATGGGTGCTCTGGCTGTAGACCTTCTTATTGCAGGCAAGACATGCCGTGTTGTCGGATATCGTCACGGTGAATTCGTAGACTTCGATATCAATGAAGCACTTGCTATGCAGAAAGGTATCTCTGACTATCAGTGGGAAGTATGCCAGTCACTTTCTCATAACTATGATAAAAACAACAAATAACAAATGAATAAAAAGATGCAGTTATATAACAGACTGCATAAATTAAATACTGCTCAGATAATTACCCTCGGTTTTGCGGGGGTGATTATCTTAGGGGGATTACTTCTGTGGCTGCCGTTTTGTACGGCACCCGGATACCACACATCTTTTACAGATGCCATGTTTACCGCAACCACAAGTATATGTGTAACAGGGCTTGTGACAGTTGTTACGGCAACTCACTGGACTCTGGCAGGCAAGATTATTATTCTTGTCCTGATCCAGATCGGAGGTGTGGGACTGATTTCCCTGGGCAGTATTATTTTTATAAGTCTGAGAAAGAAAATATCGCTGAGGAACCGGCGTGTTATCCAGGAGTCCTATAATATGGACAGAATGGGTGGGATGGTCAGGCTGGTGAAGAAAGTTCTGATCTGTGTGTTTGGAGCAGAAGGAATCGGTGCAGTGTGTTATGCAGTTCGATTTATTCCGCAGTTCGGTCTGGCAAAAGGTCTGGGATACTCTGTTTTTACGGCAGTATCTGCATTCTGTAATGCTGGTATTGATCTGCTGGGAGAGGACAGCCTGGCTCAGTATGTTGCTGATCCGATCGTAAACTTTACAAGTGTAGGACTGATCATTATGTCAGGTCTTGGGTTTGTGGTCTGGTGGGATATCTGGGATAAGATTAAACGAGTCATCAGAGGGAAACTTCCTGTGGGACGTGTGTTTAAAAATCTTCGTCTTCACAGTAAGATTGTGTTGATGATGACGCTGATACTTGTTGTGGGCGGTACAGTACTGATCTTTCTGTTTGATCATGGAAATCCGGAAAGTATTGGGACATATTCGCCGGGAACGAAGTGGATGGCATCTTTGTTCCAGTCAGTTACCACAAGAACAGCCGGATTTTTCACTGTAAGCCAGGAGAGATTTTCCAATGCAACTTATATGCTGTGCCTGATATTGATGTTGATCGGCGGTTCCCCTATGGGAACAGCAGGTGGAATTAAGACAACAACAGTTGCGGTCCTTCTGCTGAGTCTGAAATCCAATCTTCAGGGAAAACGGGATGTGGAAGTACACCACAGGAGAATCAGAGACAGCTACATCCGTTCTGCAATCGTAGTGACAGGTATGGTACTTACAGTACTTATTCTCATGAGTATGCTGTTGTGTGCAGCCATGCCGGAAGCACCCATAGAAGATGTTGTTTATGAAATTACATCTGCGGTTGCAACGGTAGGACTTAGCAGAGGGCTGACACCCTGCCTGAATACAGCAGGCAAATGGATCGTGATCCTGACTATGTATCTGGGAAGAATCGGTCCGCTGACTCTGGGAACTGCAGTGACTGTACGTGCACAGAAAATGCCGGCAGATTCACATCTGGCAGAAGAAGATATTATGATCGGATAGTAACGGTTCGGCAGTCAGGCGGATATTCGCAGAGGATAACGAATACATGTTCAGAAAGAGAAATGAGGAAGAAAATGAAGAACAAATCTTATGCAGTGATTGGTCTTGGGCAGTTCGGGATGACGGTAGCCCTTACTCTGGCAGAGGCGAACTGCGATGTACTTGCCATTGACGATAAAGATGATAATGTGCAGGACATCGCAGAGAAAGTTTCCTATGCTGTCAAGGCAGATGTGCGTGATCCGGGAATTCTGGAATCGCTTGGAGTTCAGAACGTAGATGTTGCGGTCATCGCAGTAGCCGAGAATATGGAGGCCAGTATTACAGCAACCATGCAGGTGAAAGAACTTGGAGTTCCTTTTGTCATGGCAAAGGCAATGAATTCTCTTCATGGCAGGATACTGGAGAAAATAGGGGCAGATAAGGTGATTTATCCTGAACATTCCATGGGTATCAGAGTTGCAAGAAATCTTCTCTCCAGTGGATTTGTCGATATGTTTGAGCTTTCTTCTGATTTCAGTATGGCAGAATTTAAGATCCCGCGGGAATGGATAGGAAAAACACTTCGGGAGCTGAAGGTCAGGGAAAAGTATAACATCAATCTGATCGGTCTGAAGCATGGCGACAAGATGAATATGAATGTGGCGCCGGATGAAGTGTTTCCGGCAGACTGCACAGTTGTTGCAGCAGGAGCAAACAGTGACCTGAATAAGGTTTCGGAAAATTGAGGATAAGATATGATCACCAGTGTAAATAACGGACAGGTAAAAAATATCATACAGCTGAACCAGAAAACAAAAGCCCGCAGAGAACAAGGGCTTTTTGTTGCAGAAGGAAGAAAAATGTTCGGCGAAGCACCGAGGGATTGGATCTCGAAGGTGTATGTATCAGAAGCTCTCAGCGGTGATGCAGAACTGATGGCTCAGGTGGAGAAACTTCCATATGAAATAGTAACAGATTCTGTTTTTCGACAGATGAGCGATACGCAGACGCCGCAGGGAATTATGACAGTGCTTAAGAAACCTTCCTATATAATGGAAGATATTCTCGGCGGGAAAAATCCGCTGGTTATGATTCTGGAAGATCTGCAGGATCCGGGAAATGCGGGAACTATTCTCCGTACAGGAGAGGGTGCCGGAGTAAGCGGAGTTCTTCTGACAAAGACCTGCGTGGATATCACAAACCCGAAGGTTATACGATCAACCATGGGTTCTGTCTACAGAATGCCTTTCCTATATGTGGAAAGTGTGGTATCATTAGCACAGGAACTGAAAGACAGAAATATCCGCACATTTGCGGCGCATCTGCATGGTAAGAACTCTTATGATCAGGAATCCTACACAGGAGGAACTGCTTTCCTGATTGGCAATGAGGGAAAAGGACTGACAGATGAAGCGGCAGACAGTGCTGATTGTCTGATACGGATTCCTATGTGTGGAAAAGTAGAATCTCTGAATGCTGCCATGGCATCCGGAATTCTCATGTATGAAGCTGCTCGTCAGAGACGATAGCAGACGAAAGGAGGAGTTTCATGCAGCCTTTGATCTGGCTTGGGATTCTTGCGTTATTGCTTGTTGTAGAGGCAATTACGGCAGGACTGACCACCATCTGGTTTGCCGGCGGCGCACTGGTCGCTGCTATTGCATGTTATGCAGGAGCGAACCTCACTGTACAGATATTGCTGTTTCTGTGTGTTTCATTGGTACTTCTCATCTTTACCAGACCACTGGCAATGAAGTACTTCAACAAAGAAACCATACAGACCAATGCAAACAGTCTGATTGGAAAGAAAGCAGTTGTGATTCAGGAGATTGACAATCTGGCGCAGACAGGCCAGGTTCGTATCAATGACATTGAATGGACTGCACGTTCTGCTGATGACGAAAAAATCGGCGAAGGCACCGTTGTAACGATCGAAGAGATCCGAGGTGTGAAACTTATCGTAAAACAGAATAAGGAGGATTAGTTATGGGCGTGGTTTTTCTGATAGTTATTATCGTTATTGCGGTATGGGTCCTTGCATCCTGCGTCCGCATTGTACCACAGGCATATGCAGTAATCCTGGAACGTCTGGGAGCTTATCAGGCAACCTGGAGTACAGGAATTCACTTCAAGGTTCCGTTTATTGAACGAGTAGCCAGAAAGGTAAATCTGAAGGAACAGGTAGTGGATTTTCCACCGCAGCCGGTTATCACAAAGGATAACGTAACCATGCAGATCGATACTGTCGTATTCTTTCAGATCACAGATCCGAAGCTTTATACTTACGGTGTGGAGAATCCGATCATGGCAATCGAGAATCTGTCCGCAACAACATTAAGAAATATTATCGGTGACATGGAACTGGATGAGACACTTACATCACGTGAGACGATCAATACTAAGATGAGAGCTTCTCTTGATGAAGCTACTGATCCATGGGGAATCAAGGTCAATCGTGTGGAACTGAAGAACATTATTCCTCCGGCAGCTATCCAGGATGCAATGGAGAAACAGATGAAAGCTGAGCGTGAACGTCGTGAAGCAATCCTGATCGCAGAAGGTCAGAAGAAATCTACGATCCTTGTTGCAGAAGGTAAGAAGCAATCCGCAATTCTGGATGCAGAAGCTGAGAAACAGGCAGCAATCCTCCGCGCAGAGGCTCAGAAAGAGCGTATGATCAAGGAGGCAGAAGGACAGGCTGAGGCAGTTCTGAAAGTTCAGAATGCCAATGCAGAGGGTATCCGCATGATCAGAGAGGCAGGAGCAGATGAGGCAGTTCTGACACTGAAGAGTCTGGAAGCATTTGCCAGGGCAGCAGACGGTAAGGCAACCAAGATCATTATTCCGTCGGATATTCAGGGAATCGCAGGTCTGGCAAGTTCGCTGAAAGAGATCGTCACTGATCCGAAAGCGGAGACAGACAAATAACAAAAGAGAATAAATGACATCGGGGAGAGAATTATTATGAACTTAAAAGGAAGAAACTTTCTGACACTGAAAGACTTTACACCGGAGGAGATCACATATCTTATTGATTTATCCGCAGAACTTAAAGCAAAGAAGAAAGCCGGCGAGCTTCACGAATATTACAGAGGCAAAAATATTGCACTTATTTTTGAAAAAACAAGTACAAGAACCCGCTGCTCTTTTGAGGTAGCTGCCCATGATCTTGGAATGGGAAGCACATACCTGGATCCGACAGGTTCTCAGATCGGTAAGAAAGAAAGCATTGCAGATACAGCAAGAGTTCTGGGAAGAATGTATGATGGTATCGAATATCGTGGATTTGGTCAGGAAGTCGTAGAAGAGCTTGCAAAACATGCAGGTGTTCCGGTATGGAATGGCCTTACGAACGAATATCATCCGACACAGATGATCGCTGATATGCTGACAATCCGTGAGCATTTCGGAGATTTAAAAGGACGTAAGCTTGTATACATGGGTGATGCCCGCTACAACATGGGTAATTCCCTGATGATTGCCTGCACAAAACTTGGCATGCATTTCGTAGCCTGCACAACTAAGAAATATTTCCCGAATGCAGAGTTAGTTGCTCAGTGCGAGGAATATGCAAAAGCATCCGGCGGAAGCATCACTCTGACAGAGGATGTTCAGGAAGGAACAAAGGATGCAGACGTTATCTATACAGACGTATGGGTATCTATGGGTGAGCCGGATGAGGTATGGACAGAGAGAATCCATGATCTGACACCTTATAAAGTAACAAAGGACGTTATGAAGAACGCAGGAGAGAAAGCAATCTTCCTTCACTGTCTGCCTGCATTCCATGACCTTAAGACAAAGATCGGCAAGGAAATGGGCGAGAGATTCAATCTGACAGACATGGAAGTAACAGACGAAGTATTTGAATCTGAGCAGTCCAAAGTGTTTGATGAGGCAGAGAACCGTATGCATACCATCAAAGCTGTTATGGTAGCAACATTAGGAGAGCCGGAGAACAAATAATGGCACATCTGTATAATGAAGAAACAATTTCACAGGCGATAGACACAAAATGGGCGGGCAAAACCGTCCATTTTGCAAAAGAAACAGATTCTACCAATTCATGGATCAAGCGTCTGGCAAAAGATGGTGCAGAGCATGGAACTCTGGCAGTTGCGGAATTCCAGTCTGCGGGAAGAGGGCGTTTTGACAGAAAATGGGAAGCGCCGGAGGGCAGCTCTATTATGATGACACTGCTCTTACGTCCGGAATTTTCACCGCAGTATGCGTCTATGCTGACACTGGTTATGGGAATGGCAGTGGCACAGGCAGCAGAGGAACTGGGGTTTAACGTAAGTATTAAATGGCCCAATGATATTGTGATCTCTAAGAAGAAAATCTGTGGTATCCTGACCGAGATGGGAACAAATGGTGTGAAGATCAATTATGTTCTCATCGGAGTAGGAATCAATGTAAACCTGAAAGAATTTCCGGAAGAGATGCAGGACAAAGCGACTTCACTGATTCTGGAGGGCGGTCATGAATATGACAGAAATCAGGTGATTGCACTGGTGATGAAATATTTCGAGATCAACTATGAGAAATTTATCCAGACCTGTGATTTTACTCATCTGCTGGATGATTACCACAGAATCCTTGCAAATCTGAACCAGCCGGTCAGAGTGATCGATGGTGACAGAAGTTTCGAAGGAATCTGCAGGGGGATTGATGAAAAAGGTGAACTGCTTGTGGAAAGGCAGAATAAAGAAGTTGTGAAAGTCAGCGCAGGAGAGGTTTCGGTGCGTGGGCTTTACAGCTATGTATAAAGATTCTGAATAATTTCGAAAGAGGGAAACAGTAATTTATGTATCAGGACAACATTACTCTCTGCGGCGCAAGCGCCTATGAGAAGAAATTTTATTTTAATCAGGATTTCAATGCACTTCCGGATCATGTGAAGAAAGAGCTTCAGATCATGTGTGTTCTTTACACAGAGGATGTAGGAGGAATCCTGACTCTGGAATTTGACGAAAACGGCAGACTTCAGTTTAAAACAGAAGCTCTGGAAGCAGATGCCCGCTACGATGAGATCGGAAGCGGACTGAAGATCAAACAGCTTCAGCAGGACAAGAAAGAACTTCTGGAATCTCTGGAAATGTATTATAAAGTATTCTTTCTCGGAGACATCCCGGAAGAAGAACTGAAGAAAACATCGGGCAGTGAGGACTGAATCCATGCAGACAAGGAATGAGCCGGTACAGGCAAGAGAACCATTCATGAAGATGCAGTGGAAAATAGGAAACGTACAAATTGATAATCCGTTTGTTCTTGCACCAATGGCAGGTGTCACAGACCTGCCATTTCGAACGCTCTGTAAAGAGCAGGGGGCCGGACTGATCTGTATGGAAATGATCAGTGCAAAAGCGATTTCTTTTCACAATAAAAACACTATTGCCCTGATGGAGATTGATCCATGTGAGCACCCGGTTTCCATGCAGCTTTTTGGCAGTGAACCGGATCTTATGGCAGAGGTTGCGAAATCCATTGAGGACAGAGATTTCGATATCCTGGACATCAATATGGGATGCCCTGTGCCGAAGGTTGTCAATAACGGTGAGGGATCTGCATTGTTGAAGAACCCGAATCTGATTGAAGAGATCGTTCGAAAAGTATCATCTGCAATCAGTAAACCGTTGACTGTCAAGGTGCGAATCGGATTTGAGAATGAACCGGTAGATATTGTTGAAATCGCGAAACGTATTGAGGATGCGGGAGCAGCAGCACTTGCAGTGCATGGGCGCACCAGACAGCAGTACTATTCCGGTACTGCAGACTGGGATACAATCCGCAGGGTAAAAGAAGCGATTACCATTCCTGTAATTGGAAACGGGGATGTAGATTCTCCGCTGAAAGCAGAAGCACTGGTAAAACAGACAGGATGTGATGCTGTTATGGTGGGACGTGCAGTAAGGGGAAATCCCTGGTTATTCCGCGAACTGAACCATTATTTCCGGACAGGAGAACTGTTGGAACGCCCGTCTGTAGAGGAAATACATGAAATGATCCTGCGTCATGCCAGAAAACAGATTGAATTAAAAGGGGAATTCGTAGGAATCCGTGAGATGCGTAAACACGTTGCCTGGTATACTGCAGGCATGCGTCACAGCGCAGGGCTCAGAAGAGAGTCAAACACCATAGAAAGTTATGAAGCTCTGGAGGCGCTTTTATCAAGATTAGTATAAAAGTTAAAACCATGTGAAATGAGAAATATAAACAATAGCAAAGGCGCTCGGAATGCTTGACAATCCGGGTGCTTTTTTGTATAATACAGAAATTGTGAATATCCTAGAATAAGTCTGCCCTTTTTCAGGTATGATGTATCAGGAAGCACATAAATCCATGTAGTGATCCGGGGCGAAAAGAAACGCAGAAGACTATACCGGATGTTGAAAGGGAGTAAGGTTATTATGGAAGAAAAGAAAAACTTACTAACTTATGCAGGACTTAAAAAATTAGAAGAAGAGCTGCATGATTTAAAGGTAGTAAAGAGAAAAGAAGTAGCAGAGAAAATTAAGGAAGCCAGAGAACAGGGCGACTTATCTGAGAATGCGGAATACGATGCAGCGAAAGACGAACAGAGAGACATTGAAGCACGTATCGAAGAAATCGAGAAGATCTTAAAGAATGCTGAAGTTGTTGTAGAGGACGAAGTAGATCTGGACAAGATCAGCGTTGGATGTAAGGTTAAAGTACACGATTTTGAATTCGAAGAAGACATCGAGCTGAAGATCGTAGGTTCCACAGAGGCTAACAGCCTTGAAGGCAAAATCTCCAACGAATCTCCCGTAGGAAAAGCACTTATCGGTGCGCATACAGGTGATGTAGTAGAAGTAGAGATGCCGGCAGGAATCATGAAATACAAAGTTCTGGAGATCCAGAGAAACGTATAAGAGACAGATGACTGAGGTGCGCGTAGAGATTTATCATGCAAAGGCATAACGCGCACCTTTCTCTGACTATATAAGCAGATAATAAGAAGACAATAAGAAGTTTGTTATTTCTTATTTTTGTCTGTATATCTGATAAATTGATATTTGAAAATACAGGATTCTGTTGAATGGAATCTTCTGTTACATCTGATATCACATGGAAATGTAGAATAAATGTAACTATTCAGTAGTCTACTATCCCGCGAGGTGTTTTGGCACGTAAGTACCAAAATCCCGAGACATACAAGCCAAAATGCCATCACCGCAGGTGATTTTTAATGCATTTTGGCTCGTAACTGTGAAGGTACTGAACAGTTATGAACAAATAATAATTATACAAGTATATAAGGAGGAACCAAGGTGGCACAGCAGAAGCAGGAACAGGATTTAAACCAGTTACTGAAGGTACGTCGCGATAAACTGGCAGATCTTCAGGCTAATGGAAAAGACCCATTTCAGATCACAAAGTTTAACCAGACTCATCACTCAATGGAAGTGAAGAGTCTTTATGAAGCACATGAGGCAGAACTTCTCAAAGATCGTGCAGAAGTAGATGTAACAGGTCTTGATGAAGAACAGGCAAAGGAAGCTGTTAAGAAAGATTACGAAGAGAGAAGAGAAATCATGGACGCAAGCCCGATCCACGTAGCGATCGCAGGCCGTATGATGTTCAAGAGAGTTATGGGTAAGGCTTCTTTCTGCAATATCCAGGATTTACAGGGAAATATTCAGGTATATGTAGCAAGAGATGCGATCGGAGCAGATTCTTATGCAGATTTTAAGAAATCCGATATCGGTGATATCTTCGGACTGGAAGGTTTTGCATTCAGAACAAGAACAGGTGAGATTTCTATCCATGCAGAAAGCATGACTCTTCTTTCCAAGAGCTTACAGATTCTTCCTGAGAAATTCCATGGACTGACAGATACAGATATGCGTTATCGTCAGAGATATGTAGACCTTATCATGAATCAGGACAGCAAGAACGTATTTATCAAACGTTCCCAGATTCTGAAAGAAATCCGTAACTTCCTTGCAGACCGTGACTTCATGGAAGTGGAAACTCCGATGCTGGTTGCAAATGCAGGCGGTGCTGCAGCAAGACCGTTTGAAACTCATTATAATGCACTGAACGAAGATGTTAAGCTTCGTATTTCTCTTGAGCTTTATCTGAAGAGATTGATCGTTGGTGGTCTTGAGAGAGTTTATGAGATCGGACGTGTATTCCGTAATGAAGGTGTAGATACCCGTCATAATCCGGAGTTTACTCTGATGGAGCTTTATCAGGCATATACAGATTATGAAGGCATGATGGAACTGACTGAGTCTATGTTCCGTTATCTGGCAGAGAAGGTTTGTGGTTCTGCGAAGATTTCCTACAATGGTATCGAGATCGACCTCAGCAAACCTTTTGAACGTCTGACCATGAATGATGCGATCAAGAAATATGCAGGAATTGACTTTGATGAAGTTGCAGATGATGAAGCAGCTAAGAAGCTTGCAGATGAGCATCATATTGAATATGAAGAACGTCATAAGAAGGGTGATATCATCAACCTGTTCTTCGAGGAATACTGTGAAAAAGAACTGATCCAGCCAACCTTTATCATGGATCATCCGATCGAGATTTCTCCGCTGACAAAGAAGAAACCTTCTGATCCGAATAAGGTAGAGCGTTTCGAGCTGTTCATCAATACATGGGAAATGTGTAACGCATATTCCGAGCTCAATGACCCGATTGACCAGAGAGAGCGTTTCAAAGCACAGGATGCTCTTGCTGACGCAGGAGATGAGGAAGCAAACCACACAGATGAAGACTTCCTGAATGCACTGGAGATCGGTATGCCGCCTACAGGTGGTATCGGATACGGAATTGACCGTCTTGTTATGCTGCTTACAGACAGTCAGGCAATCCGTGACGTACTGCTGTTCCCGACAATGAAGTCCCAGGGCGCTGCTAAGAACGAAGCAAACAACGTTGCGCAGGCTAAAACGGTTTCAGAAAAGCCAGTTGAGAAGATTGATTTTTCAAAGGTAGAAATCGAACCATTGTTCAAAGATGAGGTAGATTTTGAGACTTTCAGCAAGTCCGATTTCCGTGCAGTAAAGGTAAAAGAGTGTGTCGCAGTGCCGAAGTCAAAGAAACTTTTACAGTTTACTCTGGATGATGGAACAGGCGTAGAACGTACCATTTTAAGCGGTATTCACGCATTCTACGAACCAGAAGAACTGGTAGGTAAGACACTTATAGCTATCACAAATCTGCCACCTAGAGCAATGATGGGAATTGAATCTTGTGGAATGTTACTTAGTGCAATCCATGAAGAAGAGGGCGAAGAAAAACTTCATCTTCTGATGGTAGATGACCATATTCCGGCTGGTGCAAAATTATATTAATATCAGGACACTTCGCTTTTAGTGAAATACTAAAGGCGGAGTGTTATTTATGTTATAGGAAATTATTCTGTAATGTTCCTATAACATAAATAACACTCCGGGCAGGATCGCACTGCGATGGAGAGTAATGATACTGCTGCAGGTATGCCATATATGGCATATATAAGGCACAAAAAGGAATATGTCAATATCCCCCCGCAGGGCTTACTGATGTCAGAATTGTCTGATATCATAAAAGCCAGTTACCAATAAAGAAAAAGCGAGGGAACATGAAATGAAAAAGGGTTTATTGACAATGGCCGGAGTGCTTCTGACTGTATCACTGGTCAGTGCCGGAACAACAGTGCCTGTACTGGCAGAGGAAGAAACAACACTGGTATACGGAAGCGGAGATTATACCAGGATCAATCCTGCTATGGATGAACATGGAGAGATCAATATTCTGATCTTCAACGGTTTAACTGCACATGACGGAGATAATCAGGTAGTTCCGGGACTGGCAGAGAGCTGGGATTTTGATGATGAAACCAATACTTATACATTCCATATGGCAGAAGATGCCAAGTGGCAGGACGGCGAACCTGTGACAGCAGAGGATGTTAAGTTTACTATCGAAGCGATCATGGATCCGGAAAACGGTTCTGAGAATGCACCCAACTACGAGGACGTAGAGGAAATCAATGTTATTGATGATCATACGGTTGCGTTCAAGCTTGAGGACAAAAACGTTGCATTCCTTGACTATATGACAATGGCAGTTCTTCCTAAGCATCTGCTTGAGGGAGAAGATATGCAGACCTCTGATTTCTTCCGTAATCCGGTAGGAACAGGTCCATACAAGATCGAATCCTGGGATGAGGGACAGGCGATCACACTGGTTAAGAACGAAGACTATTTTAAGGGTGAGCCTTCCATTGACAAAGTTGTATTCAAGATCGTACCGGATGACAATGCGAAAGCACTTCAGTTAAAATCCGGAGAACTTGATCTGGCATTATTAACACCAAAGGATGCAGCTGCTTTTGCAGATGATGAGGCATATACATGCTACGATATGAAGACTTCTGACTATCGTGGAATCATGTTTAACTTTGGAAATGAATACTGGCAGAAAAACCGTGATCTGATCCCGGCAGTATGCTATGGACTTGACCGTCAGGCGATCATCGACGCAGTTCTCCTTGGACAGGGAATGCCGGCTTATGGACCTCTTCAGAGAAATATCTACAATTATGAAGATGTAGAGCATTATGATTACAATCCTGAAAAAGCAAAAGAAATTCTGGAAGCTGCAGGATGCGAGATGGGTGATGACGGATTCTATTATCGTGACGGCGAAAAAGTGGGATTTGTGATCAGCGTAAGTGCAGGAGATCAGGTACGTATTGATATGGCTCAGATCGCAGCACAGGAACTGAAAGAGATCGGCATGGATGTATCAGTAGAGATCCCTGCACAGACAGACTGGGCAGGACAGATGGCATTCCTGATCGGATGGGGAAGCCCATTTGACGCTGACGACCATACATACAAAGTATTCGGAACAAATAAGGGAGCAAACTACTCCGGCTATTCTAATGCAGACGTTGACAAGTATCTGACAGAAGCAAGACAGTCAGCTGATCCGGAAGTTCGTGCAGAAGCCTATGCTAATTTCCAGAAAGCTCTGGCAGAGGATCCGGCTTATGCAATGATCTGCTATATTGATGCCAACTATGTTGCTGACAGCAATATTAAAGGAATTGATCCTGATACAATTATGGGACATCATGGAGTTGGAATCTTCTGGAATGTAGCAGACTGGACTATTGAATAATAAAATGATATCAGGGTCAAAAGGTCAAAAAGCCATTCATGCTTGCGCCATAAGACCTTTGACTCTAACATCATAAAAAAGATAAAGGTTGTGACGGGGGCACTAAAGGTGCCCCCTTTTTACACGAGCGGAAAAAGGATTAAAAATGGAACATTTATTAGAGGTTAAAAATCTTTCAGTCAGCATTGACGGTCCTGTCGGAGAAGTCCAGGCAGTAAGAGATGTGTCTTTTTCATTAAAAAAGGGAGAGGTGCTGGCCATAGTCGGAGAATCCGGATGCGGGAAGAGTGTGCTTTGCAAAAGTATCATGAAGCTTTTGCCTCCAAGTGCAAAGATTAAAGAGGGCAGCATCTGTGTGAACGGACAGGATATCACCTGTTACAGGGAAAAGGAGATGCAGAAACTGCGTGGAAGAGTTTTTTCTATGATCTTTCAGGATCCTATGACATCCTTGAATCCAACTATTAAAATTGGAAAACAGATTGGGGAAGCAGTGGTGATCCACAATAAGAACTACACGAAGGAACAGGTAAATAAGAAGGTTCTGGAACTGATGGAACTGGTAGGTATCTCCCATCCAAAGGAACGATATCATCAGTATCCGTGGCAGTTCTCCGGAGGAATGCGTCAGAGATGTGTTATGGCCATCGCTCTGGCAGCAGATCCGGATATTTTATTTGCAGATGAACCAACTACTGCACTGGATGTGACCATACAGGCACAGATTCTGGATCTTCTGCGGGAAATACAGATGAAGCTTGGAACAGCTACCATACTGGTATCCCATGATCTGGGAGTGGTTGCACGTGTGGCAGACAGAGTGGCAGTCATGTATGCAGGCAAGATCGTAGAGATCGGTACAGCAGAGGAAGTGTATTATGATCCCAGACATCCATACACATGGGGGCTGATGAGATCACTGCCTGCATTTGCAAATGGAAAAGAAAGCCTGTACACTATCCCCGGCATGCCTCCTACTTTGATAGATCCGCCGAAAGGTGATGCTTTTGCATGTAGAAACGAATATGCCCTGAATATTGATTATGAAGAAATGCCGCCTATGTTTAAGATAACAGATACTCATTATGCGGCAACCTGGCTGCTGGATCCAAGAGCACCGCAGATCAAATCACCTATGGGAGGAATCGTCCATGAGTAAAGAAATTTTATTGGATGTCAGGCATCTGACTCAGCAGTTTCATCTGACAAAAAAGATCAAGGTAAAGGCTGTAGATGATGTCTCATTTCAGATCCATAAAGGTGAGATCTTTGGTCTGGTAGGGGAATCTGGTTCAGGAAAGTCCACAGTTGCCAGATGTCTGATGAATATATATCAGCCGGCTCAGGGAGAAATCTGGTATAAAGATGTAAATATCTGCGACAAAAAGGAATTTAAAAAGCATAAAAAAATGCTGCAGACCCGCCGCCAGATGATATTCCAGGATTCCGCATCCAGTCTGAACCAGAAAATGAAGGTGTCAGATATTATTACGGAACCAATGAGAATCCAGCATATCACACCTCCGAGAGGAAGCTTTGTGAAGGAAGCTGCTTTTCAGATGGAATATGTAGGACTTGAGAACAGTTTCCTGGACCGTTATCCATCTGAATTATCAGGGGGACAGAGACAGCGAGTGGCCATAGCCAGATCTCTGTGCATGGAACCGGAATTTCTGGTGGCTGATGAACCGATAGCTTCCCTGGATGTGTCCATACAGGCACAGATCGTCAATCTGTTCCGTCATCTGCAGGAGGAGCATGGATTTACATTTCTGTTTATCGCCCATGACCTGGCTATGGTTGAGTATCTCTGTGACCGTGTGGGAGTTATGTATCATGGAAAACTGGTAGAACTGGCGTCATCAGAAGAATTGTATTCCAATCCGGTGCACCCTTATACAAAAACATTGCTGTCTGCAATTCCTGTTCCTGACCCCATCAGGGAAAGAAAAAGAGTCCTGCAGTATTATGATGGCGAAGGAATGGAAAACAGCGTGTGGACAGAAGTATCACCCGGACATTTTGCAATGCTTCCGGCTGAAGGAAAGGGGGGCAGTATATTATGAGACAAAAAAAGTTAGTCTACTATGGTAAAAAATGCCTGATATTCCTGATCTCAGTATTTATATTGTCTGTAGCTGTATTTTATGTAGCCCGTCTTGCACCGGGAGATCCGTTGATCTCCTATTATGGTGACCGTACAGAGAAGATGAGTCCGGAAGAACGTGAATGGGCTATGGAGAAACTGGGGCTGAACGAACCAATTTCTGTGCAGTATGTGAAGTGGGTAAAAAATGCTTTTCATGGAGAATTTGGAATTTCATTTAAATATAAACAGGATGTGGTAGAAGTGATCGGCGGCCGTATTGGCAATACACTTGTACTTGGAGGAATCGGATTTATCATTATGTTTGCCGGAGCCTTGCTTCTGGGAATCCTGTGTGCCTGGTACGAAAACCGGCTGGCAGACCGGCTCCTGTGTAAGCTGGGAACCATATCCAGCTGTATTCCTGAGTTCTGGATGGCTCTGGTCCTGATCCTTGTTTTTTCCGTAAATCTTAAGATCCTGCCAAGCAGTGGAGCTTACAGTACAGGAAATGCAGGAGATATCGGTGACAGAGTGCTGCATCTGATTATGCCTCTGACCATCGTGGTCATGGAGCATTTATGGTATTATGCTTACATGATCCGAAATAAGATCCTTGAAGAGGTTCGCGCAGATTATGTACTTTTGGCAAAGGCAAAAGGTCTGGATAAGAAAAAGCTTATGTTCAGACATTGTGTCCGAAATGTAATGCCTGCTTATCTGAGTATTATGGCCATTGCAGTCCCCCATGTACTTGGAGGAACCTATGTGGTAGAAAGTGTATTCTCTTATCCCGGAATCGGAGCTCTGTCCTATGAGAGTGCCAGATATCATGATTACAATCTGCTGATGCTGCTTTGTATGATGTCAGGAATCCTGGTTATTTTCTGTAATATCGTCAGTCAGACGATCAATGAACAGATAGATCCCCGTATGAAGGATGAAGTAATAACCGAGAAATCGGAGGTAGTAGAAGGATGACCAATCATTTATTTGAACTGGCAGGAAACAGAAAGACAGAAACCGTAATTCCCAAATCAAAGAAAAAGTGGTATCAGGGAAAACCCGTTGTTTCAGCAGCAATCCTGATTCTTATCGTACTGGGCTGTCTGTGTGCGGAACTAATCATGACAAAGGATCCTACTTATATGGATCTGTTAAACTATAATAAAGCCCCTGACAGGGAGTTCCTTTTTGGAACAGATACTATGGGACGTGATGTTTTTTCCATGATCTGGTATGGAGGAAGGATCTCGATCCTGATTGGTGGATTAGCCACTGTTATTTCTACTTTTATTGCAGTGGTAGTCGGCGCCTTCAGTGGTGTGGCACCTGGGTGGCTGGATGAACTGATCATGAGATTTACAGAGATATTTTTAAGTATACCAACTCTGCTTCTGATCATTTTGCTGCAGGCTATTATGGGAAATGCCAATATCCTGAGTCTGTCCTTTGTAATCGGTGTGACCAGCTGGACCAGTATTGCGAAAGTGGTACGTACAGAGGTAAGACAGATACGAAACAGTGAGTATATCATCGCAGCAAGATGTATGGGAGCAGGATTTTTCCGTATTTTGTGGAAGCATCTGGTGCCGAACTTTTTCTCATCCATTATGTTTATGGTAGTCATGAACGTAAGAACTGCAATGATCTCTGAGGCGACTTTGAGTTTTATGGGGATTGGACTTCCGATAGAGGTTATCACATGGGGAAGTATGCTGTCTCTGTCAGATAAGGCATTAATGACAGGTTCCTGGTGGATCATTCTGATCCCGGGACTTTTCCTGATCACCACAGTGCTCTGCCTGACCAATATAGGAAACGCCTGCAGAGAGCGGACAAACAGAAAAGAAAGTAATTTTTAAAATTTAACGGAAATCCCGCTGTCTTGTTGCTGATTTGTCTGAGTTATGGTATTATATAGTTATATTCAGCTAATATATACAAAAAAAACTATAAAAACAAGGCAGGAGTGGTCAAAATGTATCAGGAAGAATACAAACGCTGGTTGGCAGCAGATCTGCAGGATGCGGATCTTAATCCGGAGTTATCCAAAATCGAAGGAAACGATGAAGAGATTAAAGATCGTTTCGCAGTAGCGCTGAAATTCGGAACAGCCGGACTTCGCGGAGTTCTCGGAGCCGGAACCAACCGTATGAATATTTATGTAGTTCGCCAGGCAACACAGGGACTTGCGAACTGGGTAAAAACACAGGGCGGTAATCAGACAGTAGCCATCAGCTATGACAGCCGTCTTAAGAGTGATGTATTTGCAAAAACAGCAGCAGGCGTACTGGCGGCAAATGATATCAATGTCAGAATTTATGACGCGCTGATGCCTGTACCGGCACTTTCCTTTGCAACACGTTACTATGAATGCAATGCAGGTATTATGGTAACAGCATCCCACAACCCGGCTAAGTACAACGGATACAAAGCATATGGTCCTGACGGATGCCAGATGACAGACGATGCAGCTGCCATTGTATATGAAGAAATCCAGAAAACAGACGTACTTACAGGCGCGAAATATATGTCCTTCGCAGAGGGCGTAGAACAGGGAAAAATCCGTTTCGTAGGAGATGACTGCAAGCAGGCTCTCTATGAAGCCATTGAATCCCGCCAGGTTCGTCCGGGTCTCTGCAAGACAGCAGGGCTGAAACTGGTTTACAGCCCGTTAAACGGATCAGGCCTTGTACCTGTAACTCAGGTATTAAAAGATATCGGAATCACAGATATCACAATCGTTCCGGAACAGGAATATCCGAACGGATACTTCACAACCTGCAGCTATCCGAACCCGGAAATCTTTGCAGCTCTGGAGCTTGGATTAAATCTCGCAAAAGAAACAGGTGCAGACTTAATGCTTGCAACTGACCCGGATGCAGACCGTGTTGGTATTGCAATGAAATGCCCGGATGGTTCCTATGAACTGGTAACAGGTAATGAGGTAGGTGTACTCCTTCTTGACTATATCTGTGCAGGCCGCGTTGAAAAAGGCACAATGCCAAAGAACCCGGTAGCAGTGAAATCCATTGTTTCCACACCACTTGCAGATGCAGTGGCAGAGCACTATGGAGTAGAACTCAGAAGCGTACTTACAGGATTCAAGTGGATCGGCGATCAGATCGCACAGCTTGAAGCAGCAGATGAAGTAGACAGATTTATCTTCGGATTTGAAGAGAGCTACGGATACCTTGCAGGACCATATGTACGTGACAAGGATGCTGTTATCGGATCTATGCTGATCTGTGAAATGGCTGCATATTACAGAAGCATCGGAAGTTCCCTGAAACAGAGAATGGAAGAGATCTATGCACAGTACGGACGTTACCTGAACAAAGTAGACAGCTTCGAATTCCCGGGATTAAGCGGAATGGATAAGATGTCAGCTCTGATGCAGGGACTTCGTGACAAACCTCTCACAGAGATCGCAGGTCATGCCATCGTAAAAGTAACAGATTACCAGAAACCGGAAGAAACAGGACTTCCTGCAGCAAACGTACTGATCTACAAGCTGGATAACGGTGAGACAGTAGTTGTCCGCCCATCCGGAACAGAACCAAAGATCAAGATCTATTACACAACTCTCGGCAAGAACCTGGAAGAGGCAGAAGCTGAGAAAGAGAAGCTTGCAGAAGCATTAAAACCGATCATGGCATAAGCAATTGTAAGCAGAACTGAATAAAATATACCAAACCGGAAAGGCTGTGCTCATTGGAGGTGCAGTCTTTCTTTTTGTAACCCGCAGGGGCATTACTGTTACTGTGAACGGAGTGAACAGTAACGACTTACTTGATTCGGTTAAATAGGATTGATATAATTAACACTCTTTGCTACAATAAAAAACAGCGAAAATAAGAATAAGACTGCTTATGAATGAGAGGAAAACATACTATGGAAGAATATGAAGTAATCAGCATCCCGGTATCTGACGGAACAGAACGGGATTTTGCGATCATGGATACCTTTGAATTTGAAGGACAGGGATATCTGGCAGTTTCTCTGATCGAAGGAGATGAGATCCAGGAGGGCGTTTACATTTACCGTTACCACAATGCAGAAGATGGAGATGTTGTGGTAGAGCAGATCACTTTGCCTGCAGAATACAAAAAGGTGACAAAATTTTACGAACAGATGTAAGCAAAAAAATATCTCGAAAAGAACCTGCATCTTGTGATAAAATAAAAAAGAAAATCAAATTTTGATTAATAAAAACAGGAGGAAAAACGATGGAAAAATCAACCGTTTATTTTACTGATTTCAGATGTCCGGTTGGCACCAGCCAGCTTGATAAATTGAAGAAACTCTGCGTTACAGCCGGAATCAAAGACATTGATATGGATGGAAAATTCGTAGCTATTAAAATGCATTTCGGAGAACTTGGCAATCTGGCTTTCCTGCGCCCGAATTACGCAAAAACAGTAGCTGATCTCTGTAAAGAGCAGGGAGGACTTCCGTTCCTCACAGACTGCAACACTCTTTATCCGGGAAGCCGTAAGAATGCACTGGAGCATCTGGAGTGCGCAAATCTCAATGGATTTAACAGCATTTCAACAGGATGCCAGATTATCATCGGTGATGGCTTACGCGGTACAGACGAAGTAGAAGTACCGGTAGTTAACGGCGAATATTGTCAGACTGCACTGATTGGACATGCGATCATGGATGCAGATATTTTTATCAGCTTAAGCCACTTCAAAGGTCATGAAGCAACCGGCTTCGGCGGTGCACTGAAGAATATCGGAATGGGATGCGGAAGCCGCGCTGGTAAGATGAAACAGCATGCCAGCGGAAAACCTGCAGTAAATGAAGAACTCTGCCGCGGATGCCGTCGCTGCGCGAAAGAGTGCGGAAGTGATGCGATTACATATCCGAATAAAAAAGCAGTCATTGATTATGATAAATGTAAAGGCTGCGGCCGTTGTATCGGAGCCTGCGGTTTTGATGCAGTATACAATCCAAACAGCAGTGCGAATGAACTTCTTGACCGTAAGATGGCAGAATATGCACAGGCAGTCTGTCATGGCCGTCCGCATTTCCATGTAGCACTTGTTCAGGATATCAGCCCGAACTGTGACTGCCATGGCGAAAATGATGCACCAATCCTTCCTGATATCGGAATGTTTGCAAGCTTTGACCCGGTTGCTCTGGACCAGGCCTGCGCAGATGCCTGTCTGAAAGCAACTCCAATCGAGAACAGCCAGCTTGGAGAACACCTGGCAAAACCTGACTGGCATTGCCACCACGACCATTTCAAAGATTCCAACCCGAACATTGAATGGCAGGCAACACTGGATCAGGCAGAGAAGATTGGTCTGGGAACCAGACAGTATGAACTGAAGATTGTGAAATAATATGTTTATCAGCAGTGGAAAATAAATGCGAAAAAGTAATAAACAAAAAGGACCGGATGAATGAACTATATTGTCTTTGACCTGGAATGGAATCAGAATCCTTCGGGAAAGAAAACACGTAACGACAGGCTTCCATTTGAGATTATCGAGATTGGGGCTGTAAAAGTAAACAGCAAAAAAGAAATAACGGATCATTTTCACCGACTGATCAAACCACAGGTCTATAAATGGATTCATGACAGCATCCATGAGGTAATTCATGTAGATTATAAAGATCTTATGAAAGGAGTGCCCTTTGAGCAGGCAGTCAGGGAATTTATTGACTGGTGTGGAGAAGACTGGTACTTTTTTACCTGGGGAAATCAGGACGTGATGGAACTTCAGAGAAATATGAAGTTCTATGGCCTGCTGGATCTGCTTCCCGGACCTGTGACCTATTATGATGTGCAGAAACTATACAGTATCAGTTATGATGACGGTACACACAGGTGTGCATTGGAGCATGCAATCGATGAGCTGAAAATAGAGAAATCCAGGGGATTTCACCGGGCGCTTGCAGATGCCTGGTATACAGCGAAAGTCCTGGAGAAAATAAATAACATAATCATCATCAATCATCCGTCACTGGATGTTTACCAGAATCCAAAGAAGAAAAAAGACGAGATACATATTTCCTATCCGGATCATGACAAATATGTATCCAGAGAATTTGCCACAAGAGAGCGAATCATGAAAGACCGCGAGGTGACCAGCACCAGATGTCCGGTCTGTCATCTGCCTGCAAAGCGCAAACTCCGATGGTTTATGAATAATCCAAAGGTTTATTACAGCATATCCAATTGTGAAGAACATGGACTGATAAGAGGCAAGATCCGCATCCGAAAAACAGAAGATGAGAAATATTTCGCTGTGAAGACATTGCGTTTCACAGATACAGAAGAAGCAGAGGAACTTCGTGAAAGAAAAGAAGTCCTCCGCCTCAGGCGAAAACTAAAAAGAAGCGTTGAGAAGGAAATCTGAAAGGATCTCCTTTTCATATTGCATTCCATATCCGACCATATGGCCGTCTAAATAATATTTACTTTTAATTCGCTTTGGACCGACAGAATTGTTCAGAAGTTTCTGCTTCTTTACAAGCTGGCTCACATCGGTTCCTGTGGGGACAGTTACGTACACATGCCTCATATAATAGAAGGAACACAGATTATTCCAGTCCTTTAACAGGTGCTTTTCGCATGGGAGAAATACTGCCGGTACCGGATCGGTATCTATATTCAAGTCTACTTTTTCAAAATTGTCGAAGCCGTAATCCAGCAGAGAAGTTGTGTCAGGAAAAGCACCGTTTGTAGAATTCAGCACAACTGCAATGAGAATGGAATTTCCTCTCTTGGCATAGGTGACAAGCGTACTTCCCGCTGCATCGGTGTATCCGGTCTTTCCTCCCAGAACCCCATCGTATGCATAAGACTGTCCGGGCATCATCTTATGGTGATTGAGAAGATAACGGGTTTCAGACTGCTTATTAGTCGGAGGAATCTCATAAACCTGTGTGGTCACAAATTTACGGAATCTGGGATTATACCAGGCTGCCTTTGCAATCTTCATCATATCACCTGCGGTGGTATAATGCGTCTCATCCGGAAGACCATTTGGATTATTAAAATGGGTGTTCTTACAGCCAAGCTGAGCTGCCCGCTGATTCATCAGTTCAACAAACTTCTTTACAGAACCGCTTGTTTTTTCTGCCAGAGCAAGAGCCATCTCATTGGCGGATTCCAGCATCAGAGCCATCAGGGCCTGCTCTACTGTGAAAACCTCTCCTGTTTCTGCGTAAATGCTGGAGCTTCCGGCCTCAATCCCATAAGCCGCTTCCTGCGACATGGTGATCGTATCGTCCATATTCAGATATTCACAGGCCAGAAGAGCGGTCATGATCTTAGTGATACTGGCGGGATATAGCTTATCCTTGGCATTCTTGGAATAAAGAATAGTATCAGTGACTGCATCCATCAGCACTGCGGACTGTCCCTCGATATTAGGACCTGTGGGCCATCCTTTGACAGAATCGATATCTGAGGCCTGTGAATAGGTTTCTGAATGACCGGCTTCAGGAGTGGCAGAGGTCTCGGCAGCGTAAGTGACTGCAGGCTGGGAGGTCAGAATCCCTGCACAAAGCATTCCGGTGAGGAAACGTTTCATTAATTTATGAAATTTTGTTTTAAACATTTGAAATTACCCTTCATTAAATATACATAGTAGTTGCTTTCCATATCCTAGAGCGTGTCTGAAAAAGGCTTTCTGCAAGATGTGCGTCACAATTTGTGGTATATTTTGCCCGGATGAGGGCGCCGTAGCGGGCTACGGCAACTGAATTCGGGTGAAATATACCGCAAAGTGGGGCGTGCAGATTGCGGGAATGATTTTTTAGACACGCTCTAGTACATCGTTTTAAATGACGTTCGGACAAAATATTCTACCTTATTATATCATTAATTACAATGCCTGTGTAAAATTTATATGATAGTATGTTAACAGTGTGTTACTGTTCGGGAGTTTGACAGTAACCAGTGTTATTAAACAGTAACAGGATTACCCTAATATTCAAAAAAATACTTGACACAGTGAATTTTGTGACCTTATAATGAATCCGCATAGTTAAATAAATGATATGTCCACAAAAACGTTGATGGAGAGAGTAACTGCAGGGGAAAGCAGACAGCGAACCGGGGAGGGTGTGAGCCCGGTGGTGAGTAAATGCAGTGAAGATCACTCCGGAGTTGCAGCTCTGAAGGGTGTACAGACAGGTAAGAGCTGACGGAAATCCCCGTTAAAAGATTCATGTATCGGCAGAGGATGCCCGTACAATGTAACAGGTGGTATAGCGAACGTCAATAAACCTTCGTCCTTTTACAAAAGGGCGATTTTTTTATGGGCTTATTTTCGTTCTTAAAGGACACCGGAAATATTTTTCAGTGTATATAAACGTCCTGCATATTTTCAGGTGTCTGATACAAATAATTTAAACAGGAGGTAAATTACTGTGTACCAGAAAGTTGATACGAACTTAAACTTTGTAGACCGTGAGAAAAAAGTAGAAGAATTCTGGAAAGAAAACCATATCTTTGAGAAAAGTATGGAGAACAGAAAAGAAGGAGAAACCTATACATTCTATGATGGACCGCCCACTGCAAACGGCAAACCGCACATCGGCCATGTACTTACCCGCGTTATCAAGGATATGATTCCGAGATACCGTACAATGAAGGGCTACATGGTTCCGCGTAAAGCAGGATGGGATACCCACGGACTTCCGGTAGAACTGGAAGTAGAGAAGAAGCTTGGTCTGGATGGCAAAGAGCAGATCGAAGAATACGGTATGGAGCCATTCATCAAACAGTGTAAGGAAAGCGTCTGGAAATACAAAGGAATGTGGGAGGATTTCTCCTCTACTGTTGGTTTCTGGGCCGATATGGAACATCCATACGTAACTTACTATGACGATTATATTGAATCCGAATGGTGGGCATTAAAAGAAATCTGGAACAAGAAGCTTCTGTATAAAGGCTTCAAGATCGTTCCTTACTGTCCAAGATGCGGTACCCCTCTTTCCGCACAGGAAGTATCCCAGGGATACAAAACTGTAAAAGAGCGCTCCGCAGTTGTAAGATTCAAGGTTGTTGGTGAAGATGCATACTTCCTTGCATGGACAACAACACCATGGACACTTCCGTCCAATGTTGCACTCTGCGTAAACCCGGATGAGACTTACTGCAAAGTAAAGGCAGCAGACGGATATACCTATTATATGGCAGAAGCACTCCTTGACAAAGTCCTTGGCAAGCTTGCAAAAGAAGAAGGCGAGAAAGCATATGAAGTTCTGGAAACCTACAAAGGAACAGACCTGGAATACAAAGCATACGAGCCGCTTTTCGCATGTGCAGGAGAGGCAGCAGCAAAACAGAAAAAGAAAGCTCATTTCGTAACCTGTGATAACTACGTTACTATGAGTGATGGTACAGGTATCGTTCACATCGCACCTGCGTTCGGTGAAGACGACAGCAGAATCGGACGTAACTATGAACTGCCATTCGTACAGTTCGTAGACGGACAGGGTAACCTGACAAAAGAGACACCATACGCAGGCGTTTTCGTAAAGAAAGCAGATTCTATGGTCCTCACAGATCTGGACAAAGAAGGCAAGCTCTTCGATGCTCCGAAATTCGAGCATGATTATCCACACTGCTGGAGATGTGACACACCACTGATCTACTATGCAAGAGAATCCTGGTTCATCAAGATGACAGCAGTTAAGGATGACCTGATCAGAAATAACAATACAATCAACTGGATCCCTGAGAGCATCGGTAAAGGACGTTTCGGCGACTGGCTTGAAAACGTTCAGGACTGGGGTATCAGCCGTAACCGTTACTGGGGAACTCCACTGAACATCTGGCAGTGTGAATGTGGACATATGCATTCCATCGGAAGCCGTCAGGAGTTATTCGAGATGAGTGGTGATGAGAGAGCCAAGACAGTAGAGCTTCACCGCCCATACATCGATGAGATCACACTGAAGTGTCCGGAGTGCGGTGGAGAAATGCATCGTGTACCGGAGGTTATTGACTGCTGGTTCGACTCAGGAGCAATGCCTTTCGCACAGCATCATTATCCATTTGAAAACAAAGAATTATTTGAGCAGCAGTTCCCTGCAAACTTTATCTCCGAGGCAGTAGACCAGACCCGTGGATGGTTCTACTCACTCCTTGCAGAATCCACACTGCTCTTCAACAAAGCACCATACAAGAACGTAATCGTTCTGGGACATGTTCAGGATGAGAACGGACAGAAGATGAGTAAGTCCAAAGGAAATGCAGTTGATCCATTCGATGCACTGAACAAATACGGCGCAGATGCCATCAGATGGTACTTCTACATCAACAGTGCTCCATGGCTTCCGAACCGTTTCCATGGCAAGGCAGTTGTGGAAGGACAGCGTAAATTCATGAGCACACTGTGGAATACTTACGCATTCTTCGTATTATATGCAGACATCGACAACTTCGACCCGACCAAATATGAACTGAACTATGACCAGCTTCCTGTAATGGACAAATGGCTCCTCAGCAGATTAAACACAACTGTTCAGGCTGTAGACAATGATCTGGCTAACTACAAGATCCCGGAAGCAGCAAGAGCACTCCAGGAATTTGTAGATGAGATGAGTAACTGGTATGTAAGAAGAAGCCGTGAACGTTTCTGGGCAAAGGGAATGGAGCAGGATAAGATCAATGCTTACATGACTCTGTACCATGCACTGGTAACCATCGCCAAGACAGCAGCTCCGATGATCCCGTTCATGACAGAAGATATCTATCAGAACCTGGTAAGAAGCGTGGACAAAGATGCTCCTGAGAGTATTCATCTCTGCGACTTCCCAACTGTAAACGAAGCATGGATCGACAAAGATCTGGAAGCAGACATGAAAGAGCTTCTGGAGATCGTAGTTCTGGGACGTGCCTGCAGAAATACAGCAAACATCAAGAATCGTCAGCCAATCGGAACCATGTATGTAAAAGCTGAGAAGAAAATGAGTGAATTCTACACTGACATCATCGCAGACGAACTGAATGTCAAAGAAGTAAAATTCGCAGATGATGTAGAATCCTTTATCTCCTACAGCTTCAAACCACAGCTTCGTACAGTAGGACCGAAATACGGTAAACTCCTTGGAGGAATCAGACAGGCTCTCACAGACATCAATGGAACAGCAGCAATGAACGAACTGAGAACCAACGGTGTCCTGAAACTGGATATCAACGGAAACGATGTAGAGCTTACAGAAGAAGACCTTCTTATTGAAACAGCACAGACAGAGGGTTATGTATCTGAATCTGACGGTGAAACATCCGTAGTCCTGGATACAAACCTGACACCTGAACTGATCGAAGAGGGATTTGTACGTGAGATCATCAGCAAGATCCAGACCATGAGAAAAGAAGCTGGCTTCGAAGTTATGGACAAGATCGTAGTATACGCTCACGGAAACGACAAGATCCAGGATGTCATGAAAGCACACGAAGATGAGATCAAGTCAGAAGTACTTGCAGACGAAATGGTACTTGGCGAGACCGATGGTTATGTGAAAGAGTGGAACATCAACAAAGAAGCAGTAACTATGGGTGTTAAAAAACTGTAATTGACAACATTCGGTCAATTACTGACAAGGTACTGATAAGTTACAGGTATTTCACAGAAAACCCGAGACATACCGCGCGAATTTATGCGATTAGCATAAATTCTGTGCATCGCGAAGCGTGTTGCTGTGAACAGAGTGAACAGTAACGATAACAAAAAAATGTTATAAAATTCGGCAATTATACACATGACAGACTGTCGAAAAAAGAGTATCATTATCTTTGACAGTCTGATTTCAGAGAGGAAATTGGAGGCAGAGATTCTTTGCCCCCAATTTCTCTGATATGAGAAAACAGAAGAGTTGACGGAATGAAGAGGTTCACCGGCAATATCCGCAAGGTGTATTGCTGAGAATAAAGTGAACAGTGAAACCATTACGGGAGGTATGAAATGACAAACGAAATGTTCAAGAAAGAGGCATTCAAGAAAAGCGTAAAAGACAACGTAAAATTCCTCTATCGAAAAACAATTGAAGAAGCTACACAGGAGCAGATTTTCCAGGCAGTAAGCTACTCTGTAAAAGACGTTATCATTGATAACTGGCTTGCAACACAGAAAGCTTACGACGAACAGGATCCGAAGATCGTATACTATATGTCCATGGAATTCCTGATGGGACGTGCTCTCGGAAACAACCTGATAAACCTTTGTGCTTACGGTGAAGTAAAAGAAGCTCTCGAAGAACTGGGATTTGACCTTAACTGTATCGAAGATCAGGAACCGGATCCGGCACTTGGAAACGGTGGTCTGGGAAGACTGGCTGCATGCTTCCTTGATTCTCTCGCAACTTTAAATTACGCAGCATATGGCTGCGGAATCCGTTACCACTACGGAATGTTCAAACAGAAAATCCAGAACGGTTATCAGATCGAGGTACCGGATAACTGGTTAAAGAACGGCTACCCATTCGAACTGCGTCGTCCGGAATATGCCAAGGAAGTACACTTCGGCGGATATGTAAGAGTAGAGTACGATCCTGAAAAGGGCGGAAATAAATTTATCCATGAAGGATATCAGGCAGTAAAAGCCATTCCTTATGATATGCCGATTACAGGATATGACAATGATGTAGTAAACACACTTCGTATCTGGGATGCAGAGCCGATCGTAGACTTCGAGCTTGATTCCTTTGACAAGGGTGATTACAAGAAAGCGGTAGAGCAGGAGAACCTTGCCCGCAATATTGTAGAAGTCCTTTACCCGAACGACAACCACTATGCAGGTAAAGAGCTGAGACTGAAACAGCAGTACTTCTTTGTATCTGCAAGCCTCCAGGCAGCAATTGCCAAATACAAAAAGAAACATGACGATATCCATAAATTATATGAAAAAGTAACATTCCAGATGAATGATACTCATCCGACTGTGGCAGTAGCAGAGTTAATGCGTATCCTCATGGATGAAGAAGGACTTGGATGGGATGAAGCATGGGAAGTAACAACCAAATCTGTTGCTTACACAAACCATACTATCATGTCCGAAGCACTTGAGAAATGGCCAATCGAACTCTTCTCCAGACTGCTTCCGCGTGTATACCAGATCATCGAAGAGATCAACCGTCGTTTCATTCTCGCTATCCAGGCAAAATATCCGGGAAATTATGAGAAGATCAAAAAGATGGCGATCATCTATGACGGACAGGTTAAGATGGCTCACCTTGCAATCGCAGCAGGCTACTCTGTAAACGGTGTTGCACGCCTTCATACAGAGATCCTGAAGAATCAGGAATTAAAAGACTTCTATGAAATGATGCCTGAGAAATTCAACAACAAGACAAACGGTATCACTCAGAGACGTTTCCTGCTCCATGCAAATCCACTCCTTGCAAACTGGATCACAGAGCATATCGGACCGGACTGGATCACAGACCTTCCGCAGTTAAAGAAACTTGCAGTTTATGCAGATGATGAGAAAGCACTCCAGGAATTCATGAACATTAAGTTCAAGAACAAAGAGCGTCTGGCTAAATACATCCTTGAGCACAATGGCGTAGAAGTAGATCCGCATTCCATCTTCGATGTACAGGTTAAGAGACTTCACGAGTACAAACGTCAGCTCCTGAACATCCTGCATGTTATCTATCTGTACAACCAGATCAAGATGCATCCGGAAATGGAATTCTATCCAAGAACATTCATCTTCGGTGCAAAAGCATCCGCAGGTTACGCAACAGCCAAGAAGATCATCAAACTCATCAACTCCGTAGCAGATGTAGTAAACAACGACGCTTCCATCAACGGCAAGATCAAAGTTGTATTCATCGAAAACTACAGAGTATCCAACGCTGAGTGGATCTTCGCAGCAGCAGACGTTTCCGAGCAGATCTCCACAGCAAGTAAAGAAGCATCCGGTACAGGTAACATGAAGTTCATGCTCAACGGTGCTCCTACACTTGGAACAATGGACGGTGCTAACGTAGAGATCGTAGAAGAAGTTGGCGCAGAAAACGCATTTATCTTCGGTTTAAGCTCCGACGAAGTAATCAACTACGAAAACAACGGCGGATACGATCCAAACGTGATCTACAACACAGACGAAGAAATCCGTCAGGTACTGATGCAGCTCATCAACGGAACCTTCTCCAATGATACAGAACTCTTCCGTGACCTGTACGATTCACTTCTCAACACAAAGAACACAGACAGAGCAGACCGCTACTTCATCCTCGCAGACTTCCGTTCCTATGCAGACGCACAGAAACGCGTAGAAGCAGCATACAGAGATGAAAAAGGCTGGGCTAAGAAAGCACTCCTCAACACAGCATGCAGCGGTAAATTCACATCCGACAGAACTATCCAGGAATATGTAGATGATATCTGGCATCTGGATAAGGTTATTGTCAGAAAGAAATAATACGCTATATTTATAGAAGTAATTGCTTCTGAATAAAAATAAAGCCCCTGGCAGTACAGTTATCAGGACTGTATTGCAGGGGCTTTTTGCTACAGTAGTGACATAATACATTAATTCATTTGTACGGGAAATTTTGTGTACAGACATATAATATAAAAGAACAAAAAGTTCCTAAAAACAGAGATTTGGCTGGAAAAATGAGAAGACATCTGTTACAATAGAAAATACAAAACAGAGTACCGGAGATGCAGAAACTGCTCTTTCTCCTGCCATTTTATGTCATAAGATATGAAAAAAGCAGAGAAGATATAGAGAAAGATCCAGAAAAACTTCAGAAATTGCTGGATGAATATGTGACAATATCCAGAAGACTGGAAGAAAGTCTGCTTGAAAACGGAAAAGAAGCACTGCATCGTTACCTTGTGGAAGTAATCATAAAAATTGCAGACTACATTTTCCCAAATTCAGAAAAAACAAAGAAGAGAGTTGACCGAGCCATGGGCGGAGAAGTATTAGAGCTGAAAACAGATAAGCTGATAAATGAAATAAGGCAAGACGTGAAAGAAGAAGTGAAAGCGGAAGTGAAAGAAGAAGTGAAAACAGAGACGAAAGAAAAAATAGTAATTTGTATGCTGAAAAGAGGCAAAAGTACATTGGAAGAAATCGCTGCAGATACACAGATGCCGATTGAGCAGGTTGAAAGAATAAAAAAAGAACAACAGTTATAAAATGAGAAAATGGCAGAGAATTATAGAGGGTTCTCTGCCATTTGACCATACAGGGGTTGATACATCATCTTGTGATTAGAACGAACAACTCACCACATTTGTAACAAATTATAGATTTTTAGCATGAAAAATCAAGGAAAATAAATGCTTTTGAAGTGTATGAAATTTAAAAAAATCGTAAAATTCTTGAGCATTACCCTTGACAAAAAGTGGTGAAAGCACTATTATTAACCATAACAGACAGATTATGTCTAGGAATCTTTACCCAAAAAGAAATAGTTATATTAAGGAAAGGGGAACTATAATCATGACAAAGATTAAAAACACAAAGAAGGGCATGGCAAAAAAGACATTAAGTATGTCACTTGTTGTTGCAATGCTTGCTACTTCTAATGTGCCGGTATGGGCTGATGAGTTCAGCGATGGTACAGATGCTGCTGTAGCTACTGAAGCTCCGGCTGCTGAAACATTCTCTGATGAGACTGCTGAAGCTCCAGTTGTAGAGGATACTACTGCTGATGTTTCTCCGGCTTCTACTATCGTAAATGAAGGAAATATGTCTATTGACCTGTCTACTGAGGAATCCAGTGTTGTATGGGGTGCATCTTCAGACAAAATAACTGTTAAAGGTACTGTTAATAAAGATGGTGCAGCTGCTACTTCATGGAAATATCGTTGGGTAGATGAAAATGGTATTGCTGTTAAAAATGATACTATTACGGTTTCTAAGCACAAGGATATGAATGCTGCAGTGGCAGCTATGAGTCTTGATGTTTCAGGTTCTACATATGCTGGAAAAACTCTCACTCTTTATATTTATGATGAAAATCCAGCAAGCCAGACATTATATGATATCAAAACAGGTGTAACAATTACTGTAGAAAAACAGAATTTAAAAGATGTTGCTGAAATTAAAGGAGTTACTGATCTTAAATATAATGGTTTTGCAAGATCTTTTAATACAGAAAGTGTCAGTGTAGAAAAAAAATCAGATTCTTCTACTATTGATTCAAAATATTATGCTCTTACATCTACAAGTGCTACCAATGCAGGAGATGAAATTATTGTAACAGCATCTGCGGATGATGTAGCAGATTCTCCTTATAAGGGAAGTATTTCTGTAACAAAAAAAATTGTTGCAAAAACATATAATAAAGATGATAAAGGCAATGATTCCGTTGATATTATTGCAAACGTAAATAAAGGTCTTAGTTTCCCATATACAGGTAAAACAGTTCACTTATCTAAAGACAATGTTACTGTAGCAGAATCTAAATCCAAAAATAACGGTGATGATGGAAAACTCAGTGGAGCAGATTTATCTGGCGCATTTAAAGATGCTACTGTAACTGGTACAAAAGCGGGTGCAAGTTATCCTGTATCTGTAACACTTGATGGTTCAAAACTCACCAATTTTGCAAATGAGTCTGGAAATGCATTAAATGATACAGTATTGGCAAATACAGAGAATACTGTAGAAATCACAAAACGTGATCTTTCTGCGGCAGGAACAAAGATTTCTGTTAATACGGCAAGTGGATATGTGCCAGTTACTGCAACATCAGCTACATTATTCAAATATTTAACATTTACAGGTGTTGAAGGTACTGATATTGAACTTGCATATGATACAGATTATGTTGTTTATATTTCTGATGGAAAAGTTACACTTGATCCAAAGAAAGAACTTACTAATGGAAAAGAGTATACAGTAACTGTGGAAGCAAAAGACGGCGGAAACTGCAAAAATAAACAGGATTTCAAAGTTATTGCAACAAGTGCTACTTTAGAGTCTGTAACTCATGAACATGAATATACCACTCCATATACTGGAGAAGCAATTCAGCCATCTAAAGCTGATTTAGGAAAATTATATATCAACTATATCGGTGATGATGGTAAGACTAAACATGAACTTCTTGATCCTGATGCATATGAAATTACAGGCTACACTAATAATACAGATGCATCTGGATTAGACTCTAAAGGTAAGGATTATGTAAAAAAAGCATATGCAAATATTAAGATTACAAGCGGAACATACAAAGATCAGACAGCAGCTATTCCTTTCATTATTGAACCATTAAAAGTAGAGGCAAGCTACATTACTGTTCCAGAAGATGTTGCAATCAATAATTCTTATAAGAAAGCATCTGACTATAAAGTTGCATTAACTGTTGTTGCGAAAGATTCAAGTGAAAAGAAAGTACAGAAGACTCTGACAGCAGATGACTTTACTGTAGATTACGCATGGAAAACTCCAGCTACAGGAAATGAAGTAGGAAACTATATCACTTCAATTGTTACCATTACTAATAAAAACTATATTTTAGGAACATCCGATGGAAAAACATATAAAGTTCAGAACTTTGTAGGTGAAACAAAGATTGTCGCTAAGAAACTGACAGATTCTATGGTTGTTGTAAATCCATCTTCATACACATATACAGGTGGTAAGATTACACCAAACTATGCAGTTATTGATGGTGCAATTGCTCTTTACAAGAAGGGTGACATCAAAGATGACACTAAAGCAGAATACGAAGAAGTTTCTATTACTGATGCAGTTAACGTAGGTACTGGTACAATTAAAGTAAAGGGTATAAATGATTTCTACTCTGGAACAGCAACTGGTACATTCACAATCACTGCTGCAAATACATCAGATGTAAAAGTTACAATTGAGAATGAGGACTACACAGGAAAACAGGTTAGACCTCGTATGAATACTATTAATGTAACTTTAAATGGAAACGATGTAACAAATCAGTTTGAAATCGTATCTTATGGTGAGAACAAAGAAGCAGGAAAAGGAACTGTTGTATTAAAACCAGTTGATGGAAACAAGAACTTCACAGGTTCTAATATCACTGCTGAATTTAATATCATCAAAGAGAAAGTAACTGGTAAGTTAAATGTTTATAATAGCAAAGGTTTTGAGGATTCCAGTCATATATTTGATTATGATGGAAATGCTCATACATTTGCCAAAGCTGTATTAACACTTGATAAGTCTAACAAGACAACTGCAAAAGAATCTGATTTTGAAATCAAATATGTAGATAATGTTGCGGGTAAAAAATCTACACAGAAAGATTCTGATGGTAATCCAATTAACATCGGATATGTTTATGCTGTAGCTAAAGAAGGCACAGGATTTGCAGGAGATGGAAAACAGGATATTGTTACTGCAGATGGAACAATTATCAAAGGCGTAGTTGCAAAGGTTCCTGTAAAGATTAGAAGTGTTCAGTTTGTAGATAAGAATGTAAGCCTTAAAAACGCAACATATGCAGCAGGACTTCCAGTAAAACCTGAAGTAACAATCCAGATTGGTGGAACTACTTTAGTTGAGGGAAAAGACTACACATTAAAATTAATGAAAGATGGAAGCGAAATAAAACCAACAGATGTAAGTGTAGGAAATATTTACGGCGTTGAAATTGTTGGTATCAATGGATATGAAGGATCTAAAGTTACTTCCAGTGCAACTAACAAGTTATATTGGGGGGTTGACAAAAAGAACCTCAAAGATTGCAATGTAACTGTAAAAGATGGTGTTGTCTCTGTAGTTAACGGATACATCCCAGTAGCTTCTACAGAATACACATCCAAAAATAACAGTGACGGCACATACACAGTAACTGCTGTAAGCACATCCAAAAACTATACAGGTTCTGTTACTGTAAAAGCTGATGGGAAAGCTGAAGATGAGAAGCCAAACGCTCCAATGATCAGCAGCGTTAAAGTTGTTGGCAATCAGGCAACAGCAATCCTTTCAGGTGATTCCGAAGGTGCGGCAGGTTACGATTATGTAATCTCTACAGATCGTGACTGCATCAAAAACAAAGACTACGCTTCTGTAAACAAGAATCAGGTTAGCACCTCTACTACATTCAAATATGTACAGCAGGGAACCTACTACGCATACTGCCACGCTTGGAAACGTGACGCAAACGGTAAGAAAGTATTCAGCGACTGGTCTAACGCATACCCATTCGTTGTATCCGCAATCACACCGGATGCTCCGGTTATCACAAACGTTAAAGTAAGCGGATCTACTATCAAAGTAACATACAAAGCAGCTGCCAATGCAACTGGTTACGACGTAGTACTTGGAACATCCTCCAAGAAAGAAAACGGTGAGACACGTCCATACCACTATGGCGATCACAAAGTACTGAACCTCAAAGAAGGTACAGTAACAGCAACATTCAAGAAAGTACCAAAGGGAACATGGGTAGTTGGAATGCATGCATTCAACAGAACATCCGAAG
>OOBX01000147.1_pt1 | contig 78215 bp, 36 predicted proteins | sample 1671021 | NCBI WGS metagenome assembly OOBX01 (sample SAMN06348114, study PRJEB24527) | human gut metagenome | biome: human gut; feature: ankylosing spondylitis patient; material: feces | host: Homo sapiens | place: China | collected 2015-10 | reverse complement strand
ATCAAACTCTCCAAGATATCTTGAAGCTATTTGAATAGCTCATTATTTGTTGTCGCTACCATTAAGTAGCTTTGAATTATGGTTGGTTTTGACTGTGTCAAAACCCGCACTCTGGCATATGTTCAATCATTTTGATTGATTACCTATCATTGTTCAGTTTTCAAAGATCTGTGCCCCTTCATATGGGGTACTTGAATATAATAACATTTCCATATACTGATGTCAACAATATTTGGACAATTTTTACGACAAATTTCAGGAAAATTTTATTATTATTTTTGCACAATTTCACGACCTAATTTTACAGATTTAAAACTTGAGTTATATTACTCTTTCAGACATATCATATAGGGAGAATTTAAAATAAAAAGAAGCCGCAACAAGAATACATCTATTGCATTCTGTTGCGACTTCTTGTCTATATGACAGTGTGTTAATAGAATCCCTTATTTGTGTCTCAACACTGTATATTAAAAACTTTTATATAAGGTTATTGTAACTGCACATTCCTTATAACAAAAGCTATACATATAATGTGATTATATATGTATTAGATGATTAGTTATCTGTCTGAATCGCTTCACGAAGGTTAATTTCGTGCATGTCTCCAACAGAAGGTTCTTCTGCAGACATATTTTTTACAGTTTGTTTTGTAGCAAACCAAACTGCTTCGTTCATGTAATAACGCAATTCTTCATTAGATACATGTTCTTGATCTTGAGCCATGATATCAAGCATAGCATCTTCCAATGCTTGTGCTTCTTCATCAGTCAAAGGACCGCCAACGGCCTTTTGTTTTTGAAGCAATTCATTCATGCGATCAACCATGCTGCGCAATACATTGTAACCATAGCTATTTGTGTAACCTTGGTCCTTATCATATTTAGGGAATGTGTAATAGCTATACTCGTTTTTATTACGGTTTTCACCATTCCAGTTCAATGCAGTTTCTTGGCCATGTACATAACCTAAAGAATGTTTACGGAAATAATCAGCATAGTTATGCTTATCTTTAGAATGTAACCATTTAGCTTCTTCTTTAGTTAACGCTTGATGATTATTCTTTTTGCTTTCAGCTAAAGCAATGTGTTTTTCCGCATTTTCCCATGCTTTCACAAATTCATGGATACTTTGCACTGCCTGAGGGCTAGCCACAGGAACCAATACAACAGAACCTGTTGTAGGCGCTTTAGCCGGATTTGGTAAAAGCAATGGATCATCAAATGTAGCAGATGCCGCATTAACATGGAATACGCCACTGCCGAATAATACTGCCGCTGTGAAAGCAAGCAAAGTGGATTTTTTCATTATATATTCCTCTTTTCTATCAACGAATTAAATCGGGTGAGAGGACCCCCAAAAGGGAATCCTCAACCCGTAATGTTCAGCATGAACGTATTATAAACCTAGTCTTGCCATCATTGCAGCAATATTAGCTTTCATTTGTTCATTTTCAGCTTTCAAATCAGCTACTTCACCTTTTAATCCTTGATTTTCAGCTTTCATTGCAGCAAGTTCACGTTGCATTGCATATGTAGAACTGATAGGTCCTTTACGATAACGATCTGCAGTTTCTGCTTCACCGTCTCTGTTGCCTACTTTCCAAGTTACACCAGCATTTGCCATCATATGGCTATTGCTACCCGCCCAAGCTACGCCAGCATGTAACATCATGGATTCATTTTTGTAATGAGCCACGCCTAATGCCAATGCGGAGTCACCACGGTAGTTACCATAACCTGCCATGATTTGAGTAGGTTCGTAAGGATCATAAGCCATAGGTTTCAATGCAGACAACGCGGAGGATAAAGCACCAACTTGACGAACTTCTTTTACAACATTATTCATGCTGTTTGCAACACGATTAAGTTGGGAACCATTAACAGCATCAGTAGAAGTGGAGCTAATTTCACCTGGTGCTACGTTAGTAATCTTATTACCACCGTTATTCAAACCAGAGCTTGTTAAGGATACGCTGCCACCACCATTATTTTTGATTGTGATACCATTACCGTTTGTTACAGTTGTATGACCGGAGTTATCCATAGTTGTAATGGAGTTGATACCAGTAATATCTTTTGCCAAACGAACATTCAAGCTGCCGTTGTTATCGGAAATAACACCGATATTGTTTGCAGAGGAAAGTTTGCTTTCATCAGTAACGCCACCTTTAACGGTTACTTTTTCACCTAAGTTACGATGGAATTCACCTTTGTCACCTGCAAAGTCTAAGCCAGCTTTCTTAAGGCCATCGATACCTTTTTTCAAGTCGCCGATGTTAGCACCATTTGTTAAGCTGCTGCTATTATCAGCAATATTGTTGATATCTTCGCCTTCGCCATAACCACTTGCCATGTTAACAACTTTATTGCCACCATTGTTCAAGCCGTCCTTAGTCAATGTTACTGCACCAGTACCATCTTTAGGGGACCCTTGACCTGCTGGAGGAGTAGTAATTGCAACACCGTTGCTGCTAACAGTAGTAGTTACTTTAGTACTACCCATGCCAGATGTAACAACCACACCATCTGCAGTTGTGCTTGTTCTCTTAGTCTTTTTGTCAGTAGTTACAACACCGTCAACAGTCAACTCAGTGGCCTTAGTTGGATTATCTACAAGTACACCTTTAGCTGTTGTTTGAGTTGTATTATTTTGACTATCAGATACTTTCACATTATCTGCAGTAAGAGTAGTCTTATTACCAAATGTATCAGTGCTTGTAACACCTCTACCGTTTGTTAAAGTGGAGTGTTGTTGATCGTCTGTAGTTGTAGTTACACTGCGTAAGTTCAAGTCTTTTTTGATATCTACAGTGTATGTTTTGGACTTATCCGCATTTGTTGTAGATGTTACAGTTGTATTGCCGCTATCGCCAGCTTTCACTGTTGTAGTTGCTGCCGCCATGCTGCTCTTCAACTGTTGAACGTTAACTGCATCTGTATCATTTACACCAGCTGCCACGTTAGTAATCTTTTGATTATTTGCGTTTAAGCCTTCGTTAGAAATGTAAGTTTTACCGCCTACAGATACGCCCTTATCATCAAGAACAACTTGTTTGTTTGGATCGGAACCAACAGTTACGGAATCAAGACCTTTAAGGTTCTTAGCGAGTTTAACGTTCAAGTTGCCGTTTTCATTAACTACGCCAATGTTACCATTTGAAAGTTTAGAAGCATCAGATTCGCCACCTTTGAGTTCCAATGTTTGACCGAGGTCTTTATGGATAGCTTCACCGGAGTCGCCTTTGAAGTTCAAGCCTTTCTTAGTCAAGTCTTCAGTGTTTTTATCAATTTTGTTGTCTACAACTTTCAATTGATCTTCTGTCGCAGCTTGACCATTAGTGATCTTATTAGGATCCCAAGTTCTGTTAGTCAAATCGTTAACAGTACCAGAACCACCATTGATAGTCACCTTACCGGAGTTGATAGTGCCGTTTGTACCATTGATATTTACAGCATTAGCACCTTCGCCAGCTCTAATGATACCTGTTGTACCATCGAAATGAACGGATGTACTACCGGAGCCCAATGTCACTGTGTCTTTCAAGTTAACAGTGTATGTTTTAGCTTTTGTAAGATCGTTGATTTCTTCTTCAACATGGATGTTCTTGCTACCTTTTACCTTAGTATCGGACGCAGCTTTTACTTCGTTCAATTGTTTAAGGTTAACAGCATCACTATCTTCTGTACCAGCTTTAACATTTTTGATTTGCGTATTGTTAGCATTGAAGCCGTTGTTTGTAACAAATGTATTACCACCAATAGTCAAGCCATTGTTGTTGATTGTTGTTTGACCAGTTGTTACGCTGTTCAAGCCTGTTAAATCTTTTGCAAGTTTAACATTCAACTTACCGTTTTCGGATACCACACCGATATTGTTGTCAGACAATTTAGCTTTATCAGTAATGCCACCTACAACATCCAATGTTTGACCAAGATCTTTATGGATTACTTCGCCAGAATCAGCTTGGAAGTTTAAGCCTTTCTTAGTCAAGTTTTCAGTGTTCTTATCAATTTTGTTATCTACAACTTTCAATTGATCTTCTGTTGCAGCTTGACCGCTTGTGATATGTGCAGGATCCCAAGTAATGTTAGTCAAGTTGTTTACAGTACCGTTCGCACCGTTAACTAGAACTTTACCTGCATTGATGTTACCTGTTACGCCATCAATTGCTACTTTACCAGCATTAATTGTGCTGTTTACGCCATTGATAGTCACTGCATTTGCACCGTTACCAGCTTTTACGATACCAGTTGTACCATCGATATTAACAGCTGTGTTACCGGAACCTAATGTTACAGTGTCTTTCAATGCAACTGTGTAAGTTTTAGCTTTTGTAGTTGGATCTACAGCTTCATCAACGTCAATGTTTTTACTACCTTTTACTTTTGTATTAGATGCAGCTTTTACATCGTTCAATTGTTTAACATTTACAGCATCATTATCTTCTACACCAGCAGTTACGTTTTTGATTTGCGTATTGTTAGCGTTGAAACCATTTGCTGTAACGAATTGTTTGTTGTTGATTGTCAAGCCATCGTTGTTGATTGTTGTAGCACCAGTTGTTACGCTGTTCAAGTTTGTTAAATCTTTTGCAAGTTTAACATTCAACTTACCATTTTCGGATACCACACCGATATTGTTGTCAGACAATTTAGATTTTTCAGTAATGCCACCTACAACATCCAATGTTTGACCAAGATCTTTATGAATTAATTCGCCAGAATCAGCTTGGAAGTTCAAGCCTTTCTTAGTCAAATCAGTGCTGTTGTCAGTGATCTTCTTATCAACAATTTTCAATTGGTCTTCTGTTGCAGCTTGACCACTTGTGATGTTTGCAGGATCCCAAGAGATATTTGTCAAGCTATTTACAGTACCATTTGCACCGTTAACAAGAACTTTACCAGCATTGATATTGCCTGTTACACCATCGATTGCAACTTTGCCAGCATTAATTGTGCTGTTTACACCGTTGATAGTTACCGCATTAGTGCCATCACCAGCTTTTACGATACCTTTTGTACCATCAATATTAACTGCATTATTACCAGAACCTAATGTTACAGTATCTTTCAATGCAACTGTGTAAGTCTTAGCTTTTGTTACAGTATCTACAGTTTCATCAACATTGATGTTTTTGCTACCTTCTACTTTTGTATTAGATGCAGCTTTCACATCGTTCAATTGTTTAACGTTAACAGCATCGTTGTCTTCTACGCCAGCAGTTACGTTTTTGATTTGCGTATTGTTAGCATTGAAGCCATTTGCCGTAACGAATTGTTTGTTGTTGATTGTCAAACCATCGTTGTTGATAGTTGTTTGACCAGTAGTTACGCTGTTCAAGCCTGTTAAGTCTTTTGCAAGTTTAACATTCAACTTACCATTTTCGGATACCACACCGATATTGTTGTCAGACAATTTAGATTTTTCAGTAATGCCACCTACAACATCCAATGTTTGACCAAGATCTTTATGAATTAATTCGCCAGAATCAGCTTGGAAGTTCAAGCCTTTCTTAATCAAGTCAGTGCTGTTGTCAGTGATTTTCTTATCAACAGATTTCAATTGATCTTCTGTTGCAGCTTGACCGCTTGTGATATTTGCAGGATCCCAAGTTGTATTAGTCAAGTTGTTTACAGTACCTGTAGTACCATTGACAGTCACTTTACCGGAGTTGATAGTGCCGTTTGTACCATTGATAGTTACAGCATTAGCACCGTCACCAGCTTTTATGATACCTGTAGTACCGTTGATGTTGATTGCATTATTGCCAGAACCTAAAGTTACATTGTCTTTCAATGCTACTTTGTAAGTTTTAGCTTGTGTATTAGGATCTACTGTGGAGTTAACATTGATATTTTCGCTACCTTCAACTGTAGTGTTAGATGCATTTTTAACTTCATTCAATTGATTCAAGTTAACTGCATCATTGCCATCAGTACCAGCTTTTACGTTTTTGATTTGTGTGTTATTAGCATCAAAACCGTTAGCTGTAACGAATTTATTACCACCAATTGTTAAACCTTCGTTATTAATTGTTGTAGCACCAGTTGTTACACTTGTTAAGCCAGTCAACTCTTTAGCAAGTTTAACATTCAACTTACCGTTTTCAGATACCACACCGATGTTATTGTCGGACAATTTAGCTTTATCGGAAGTACCACCTACAACGTCTAATGTTTCGCCAAGGTCTTTATGAATGCTTGTAGCATCATCGCCTTTGAAGTTCAAGCCCTTCTTAGTCAAGTTGCTACCATTGTCAGTAATTTTCTTATCAACAACTTTCAATTGGTCTTCTGTTGCAGCTTGGCCGCTTGTGATGTTATTAGCATCCCAAGTGATATTTGTTAAGTTGTTTACAGTACCTTTAGCACCGTTAACAAGAACTTTACCGGAATTGATATTGCCTGTTACACCGTCAATCGCTACGTTACCAGCAGTAATTGTGCTGTTTGTACCATTGATAGTTACAGCATTGTTGCCTTCGCCGGCTTTTACAATACCTTTTGTACCGTCGATGTTAACAGCTGTATTGCCGGAACCCAATGTTACTGTGTCTTGTAAACCAACTGTATAAGTCTTAGCTTTAGTAAGTGGATCTTCAGAATCAGTTACATTGATGTTTTTGCCTGCTTTTACAACAGTTTTAGCTGCCGCTGCGTTGTTAGATACTTCTTTCAACTGTTTAAGGTTAACTGCATGATTATCCTCAGTACCAGCTTTCACGTTTGTGATTTGAGTATCGTTAGCATTGAAGCCATTACTTGTAACAAATGTGTTGCCACCGATTGTCAAACCATTGTTGTTAATAGTTGTAGCACCAGTTGTTACGCTGTTCAAGCCTGTCAAATCTTTAGCAAGTTTAACATTCAATACGCCGTTGTTATTAACTACGCCGATATTATTTTCTGAAAGTTTAGATGCGTCAGCTTGACCGCCAGAGATTTTCAAAGTTTGACCAAGGTCTTTATGAATTGCAGTACCTGCATCACCTTGGAAGTTCAAGCCTTTTTCTACGATTTCAGTTTTTGTAGTATCAATTTTATTGTCTACAACTTTCAATTGATCTTCTGTAGCAGCTTGACCATTAGTAATAGCCTTAGGATTCCAAGTTCTGTTAGTCAATTCGTTAACAGTACCTGTAGTACCATTGATTGTTACTTTACCAGAGTTGATAGTACCATTTGTGCCATTGATAGTCACAGCATTAGCGCCGTCGCCAGCTTTCACGATACCTGTTGTACCGTTAATATTGATAGCTGTGTTACCAGAACCTAATGTTACTTCATCTTTCAAGCCTACAGTATACGTTTTAGCTTTAGTTACATTGTCGATGCTTTCATCAACTTTAATGTTTTTACCTTCAGCTACCTTTGTATTTGCTGCAGATGCACTGTTGGATACTTCTTTCAATTGTGCCAAGTTTACTGCATCGCTATCGATTGTACCACGAGCAACGTTAGTAATCTTGTTACCACCATTATCCAAGCCTGTTTTAGTAAGGGATACAGATGCATTGTTTGTAGCACCGTTGCTGATAGTTACACCGTTAGAAGTAACTTTTGTATCGCCTACAGTTACGCTGTTCAAACCTTTAAGGTCTTTAGCCAAACGAACTTTCAAGTCGTTAGAGCCATCGGATACAACACCGATATTGTCTTCAGCAGTCAATTTGGATGCTTCTGTGATGCCACCTTTAACGTTTACTTGTTCACCAAGTTTTTTATTGATTACATTACCGGAGTCAGCACCGAATTTCATGCCTTTATTGATCAATTCTTCTTTAGTCTTGAACAATTGGCTGCCATTGATAGCATCTGTGGATGTAGCTGTTACAGCACCGTCTTTTACATTTGTAATAGTAGTGCCATTAGCGCCTTCCAATGTTACCTTAGTTTTATCAACAACACCGTTATTGATGTCGTATTTAACAGCACGATCTGTCAATTTATCTACAGAAGTCTTGGATGCAATGTTATTGATTGTAACTTGCTCTTTAACGCCTGCATGGTTTTTATCCTCTACAGTCAAGGATACTTCACCATTGTCGTTTACCTTGTAGGAACCGTCACCAGCGGAGTTTCTTACAAGACGATAGTCAGTTGCACTGCTACCTTGTTGAGTAATTTGTTCGCTAACTTTTTTCAACTGATCTTCAGTCGCTGCACGACCGGATACGATAGATGTGGAATCCCAGCTCTTATTGCTCAAGTTAGTTACATAATTACCAGTTTCGCTCACATGTTTCGTATTTTGAACAGTTTGAGCGCCCATTACAACGCCACTAGCAGTTACTCTACCTGCTGTACCATCAAGAACTACTTGATTGTTACCGCTACCCAATGTCACTTTGTTGTTCAAACGAAGATCATATTTAGCACCTTCAGTGCTTGTAGCAGGAGTAGTTGTCAATTTGAGGTTATCATCGGAAACAGTAACTTTAGAATGTTTACCTGCTTCGATTTTCACATCATGTAATTGGCTACCGTTTACAGCATCTGTAGAAGTAGAGGATACTTCACCAGCTTTCAAGTTAGTAATTGTTGTACCGCCTTGGCCTTCTAAAGTAACCTTGTTTTTATTAACAGTAGTACCGTTAAGATCATATTTAACAGCACGTTCTGTCAATTTATCCAATTCAGTTTTGGATGCGATGTTATTTATTGTTACTGTATTAGCAGGGTTGTTAGGATGAGCTTCATCTTTAACTTTTAAGTCAACCTTGTTGTTTTCTACAGAGTAAGAACCGTCTGCAGAGTTTGCATTGTTGATCAAACGGTAATCTGTTTTAGCCGCATTAGTAGTCTTGATTTCATCAGACACTTTTTTCAACTGATCTTCAGTTGCTGCACGACCAGATGTGATGGTAGGGTTTTGAACATTCCATTCTTTATTGTCCAAACCAGTTACATAGTTTTTATTGTCGCTATGTTTACCTACGCGAACAGAACCTGCAGTTACGCTATTCAAACCTGTTAGGTCTTTTGCCAACTTAACATTAAGGTTGCCGTCTTTAGCTACAACACCGATGTTGTTGTCAGACAAAGCACCTGTAGCGCCACCTGTAATACCTAAAGTATCGCCAAGTTGTTTGTTGACTTTAACATTGTTATCGCCTTGGAAGCTTAAGCCTTTAGCGATTTTGTTAGTGTTATTTGTGATATTAGTAGTATTGATATCTTGTTGCTCTTTAGAAGCAAGGTTCGTCAACTTAACTTGTCTAGGGTTGGAACCATCAGCATCAGCAACAGTCAATGTCATGCTACCATCAGCAGCTACTTTATATTCGCCATTGCTACCTGCTGCAGGGTTTGCAATCAAACGGTAGTCAGTTTTGGAAAGACCATTAGAGATTTTAGAGATATCAACATCGAATGTTTGATTGTCATTACGTGTCAATGTCAATCTCTTACCGTCATTGGATACTGTACCAGATGTAACATACGTGTTTTTCAAACCTGTTACTTCAGCAGTCAAACCATTTGTACCGGTCATGTTAATCTTGCCATTACCGTTTGCTTCATACGTTGCAGAACCACGTTGCAAGTATTTATCGTATTTTGCAGCAATACGAGAAATATCACCGATATTAGCCGCATTTGTTAATGTATCACCGCCAGATTGTACATTGGTAATTTGATAACCACCAGCATTGATACCGGTTTTGCTCATAGATACGCTACCAGTTGTAACGGAGTTGAAGTTTGCATTATCAACTGTTGAAACCGTAACATTGTCTCCGACGCCTTCTAATTTAATATTTTTACCAGCGTTAAAGTTCACTGTACGGTTTGGAGCTTTTACATCTTTAACCTTTTGGCCATTAACTTGAAGTTCCCAACCAGAATTTGCGGATTTGATAGCTTCATGAATAGTGTTTTTACCTGTATCACCAATATTAGTCATGGTGATAGAGCCGTTTTGGTCAACCTGAGCATTGCCGCCTAAGATATTCTTAGTGCTGTTAGCTACATTACCTACTGCATTAGCAACGCCATATAATTGGCTACCATTAATAGCATCTGTAGATTGTGCATTCACACGACCAGCAGCAACGTTTGTAATTGTACGTTTTGTAGAAGTATTACCTACGCTAACTGTGGAATCAGCAGTACCACCTGCATAGTTGTATTTTAAACCATTAATAGTTTCACTAGCTGTGCTTACAGGGGCAGCTGTTGCAGAATTAGCACCTAATGCAACGCCACGAACATTATTTACTGTTGCTTTGCTACCGAGAGCTAAACCTTCGTTTTCTTGTACACTAGCTTCGCTACCGATTGCTACCGCATCAGTTACTTCTTTTTGAGCTTTAAGTTTAGTGATTAATTCAGGATTATCTTTGTAAACGCTACGATCACGTACACGTTCTAATGTACCAGCTTGAGCGCTTACGCCCAATGCGATGGAACGGGAACCAGTTGCTTGTGCATCATCACCGATAGCCACAACATTTTTCTTGTCCCCATCTTGAGTGCTCAAAGCACTCGCTTCACGACCCATAGCAATAGAGCCGTAACCTTCAGAATGAGCATTGTTACCGATAGCTGTGGAACGTTCACCTAATGCCCATGCCGCATTACCTGCAGCCACAGAAGATCCGCCCAATGCATATGTATCATTACCAAGAGCAACGCCGGAACCACCATGAGCACGTGCAGAGTTACCTACAGCAACGGAATTATTTACTTTGTATTGAGGATCATTTTGAATGCCGGATTCAGCATTATTACCGATAGCGATGCCGTCTTTGGCACGAGTTTGCGCATTGTTACCAAGAGCAACCGCATTATCACGATAATGTGCTGCACCGTTACCAATAGCTACACCTTGAATGCCTTGAGATGTAGCACGATTACCGATGGCTACGCCTCTTGCATAAGCTTCACCTTTATAATTTGAGCCAGAAGCAACATTAGCACCAGTACCCATAGCAACGCTGTCTACAGTATTTGATTTAGCACCTTGACCAATAGCAACGGAACGAGCTGCATTAGCTTGGGTATTAGTTGTTTCATCATATGCTGTATACGGTGTGCCTTTATCATCATATTTAGGATTTGGATTTGCAGAGCCGATAGCAATAGATTGATCACCTGTTGCTAATGCGGAGTGACCCATAGCCAAGCTAGCTTTACCTTGTGCAGATGCTGCTGTACCTATAGCCGCCGCATATTGTTCGCCTGCATAGGCTTGACGCATCATAGCCAAGGAGTTAAAACCCTTTGCCTTTGAAGCCGAACCGACAGCAATAGCACCGATTTGTTCAGATTGAGCATAGTGGCCTAAACCGATACCCAACGCACGAGATTGGGAATAATCACCAATAGAAATACCAGACACAGAACCATCATTAGCACGGGCGTTTGCATTGTTACCAATTTGGATGCCAAACACCTTATTATTTGTATATAAATTTCCTAGTCCTGGATTGCCCGGTGTTTTGTAATCATACATCTGAATAGTAGGAGCCTTTTCGCTAGGATATAAATACGTAAACCCACCATCATTATGTCCTTCACCAGGAGCCAAAGAAAGGCCTCTAACAGGTGCTGCATCAACACCCGAAATCAACCCACTACCACAGGTTAAAACCATAGCCGCCAAACCAACTTTTACCGAAGCTTTAGCGGAATTACTAACAAAGCTTTTGGAGCCACGAGTATGGCTTTTTGCGATTTCAGATACAACGACATATGCGCCCCGTACCTGACTCCAAATTACCCTATAAATACGATTCATTTAGTAGTACCTACCTTTCACACAGTTTTATAAGGGATTCTAAAACCAACACTAAAACACTAAAAATAATAAAATTTTCATCAAAAATTTAATTACTATACATATAAAATATCAGATTAGTTTATGAATGTAAATATATTTTTTTCACATTTCGCTCATTTATTTTCAGAACTTTAAACTTCTTTTAAAAATTGATTTTCTTACTCATTTAAATATATTTTCAATCATAAAAACCCTTGCTACAATGGGCCAAACAACACTTATAATCTAAAACTAATGATTTTATAGTAAATTAATCACATTCATAATTTTCGATTAAAATTATATGTTCTGTATTATACACTATTATGAAAGGTTTGTGAAGTCAAATACAAAAAAAGAACGAAAGTCTTTTCACAGTAGACTTTCGTTCTTTCATCTTATATACCATATAGGGTTAAAATCATCTAATCTTCATGGGTATTTTCTGGTACATTAACAGATTTTACCACATGAATATAAAATGAAATTTATATGATTTACATGCCTAAACGACTCATAATAAGAGCTAATTGTCGTTTAGTTTCTTCGTTATCTTTCTGTAGACGAAGGTTGTCTTCTTTCAATGCCGCATAGTCTGCAGTTAATTTTTCATCCTGCGCTTTCATGCGTGCATTTTCAGCTTTCAAAGCAGTCATTTCATCCTGCATTACGTACATAGAGCTGATAGGACCGCCCTTGTAGCGCTCAGGAATAGCCTTCTTCTCATCAGAAGAACCGAATTTACGAGTTACACCGGCATTCACCATATTATGACGACTACCAACAGATACGCCTGCATGGAACATAGTATCTTCCGATGTATAATGTGCAACACCTAACGCCGCTGCGGTTTCACCTCTGTAATTGCCGATACCAGCCATCACTTGAGTTGGTTCTAACGGATCATATTGAATCGGTTTCAACGCAGACATAGCTGCCGCATGAGCACCTACACGTTGCGTTTCGCCCGCCACGGAATTAATAGCATTAGCCATTCCTTCCGTAACACCCTTCAATTGATTTACGTTAACCGCATCCGTGCCGTTTACACCAGGGCCTACATTGCTAATTGTTTTACCACCGTTATTCAATCCATCTTTAGTAAGGCTTACGGTGTTACCGCTAGCAGGAGTAATGGTTATGCCACTTCCGTTTACAACCGTAGAGTTACCTCCAGCATCCTTAGTAGTTACAGATGTAAAACCTTTCAAATCTTTCGCCATACGAACTTTAAGATTAGTCCCGTCAGATACGACGCCTACATTATCTTCGGACGTCAACTTGCTAGCATCAGTAATGCCACCGACTACGTTTACCTGTTCGTTAAGCTTTTTGTTAATCACATTACCGGAATCGCCACCGTATTTCATACCATCGTCTTTGGTTGCCACTTGATGTGTCTTGCCCTGTTCATCTTGGTACTTAATACGAGTAATAGCATTGCCTCCGAGATCAGAATCACCCTTATCAGCAGTTATATCCGCATTGCGACCATCTTTGCCAGTTAAACCGATGTGACCAACGCCGTCTTTGCCCGACATAGATACAGCATCTTTACCGTCTTTACCTGTAACAGCTACTTTGCCGTCTGTACTATTCGCAGCGTCTGGACCTGTAATGGAAACGCCATCTTGACCATTTTTGCCGACTTTCACCTTATCAGTCGTTACCGTATCGGCAGTGACCGTTTTGGTAGTAATGCTATTGGTCTTAAGATTCTTAGCCATTTTAATAGTAACATTACCATTTTCGGCTACTGTTTTAATATTTTCTCCAGAATAATCACTATCGGCCCCTTGGCCTTCACCTTTTATGGTAACCTTTTGACCTAAATCACGGTGGAAATCACCTGTATTACCGGCAAAATCCATGCCTTTCTTCGTAATGTCATCACCTAAATTATTAATCTTATTATCCAAGGCTTTATGGGACTTCTGCAATTGATCTTCTGTAGCAGCACGACCACTTGTGATATTGTTAGGATCCCAATCTTTGTTTTCCAAACCTGTCACATGACCGTCCTTGCCATCAACAGAGACCTTACCTGCTGCAATCTTACCATCTTTACCATCAATAGTTACCTTGTCGCCAGCCTTAATTGTACCGTTTGTACCGTCAATCGCCACATTACCAGCCTTGATTGTGCCCTTATCACCATCGATTTCAACTTTATCACCTGCTTTAATGGTGCCTTTGTTGCCGTCGATTGTAACCTTGTCACCGGCTTTGATTGTACCGGTTGTACCATCCATCGCAATTTGTTTCGTAGCATCAGATCCCATTGTTATTTGGTCTTTGAGGCCCACTTTGTAATTTGTAGAGCCATCACCATTAGTGGTCTTATCTACTTTAATATTATTACCTTCTGTTACGATTGCCTTAGCAGCGTTAGCCGCTGTATCCAATTGAGATTTATTAACCGCATCCTTAGGATTTGTACCGTCAGCTACGTTTGTAATCTTATTGCCGGCTGCATCAATACCATCTTTCGTCATAGATGGACCATTGGTAATCTTCACGCCGTCCTTTGTAATAGCAGTCAACGGGTTGCCATCCTTATCTTGAACGGTCATGCCTTCACCATTAACAACGGTTTTACCGTTTGCACCATTAGTGCCATTGTTGAAAGTTATGGAATCTAGGCCTTTCAGATTTTTTGCCAAACGAACATTAAGGATATTATTTTTGCTAATAACACCGATATTGTTTTCGGTCAACTCAGATTCATTGGTGACACCACCCTTAATGTCCAATTGTTCATTAAGTTTCTTCTTGATGGTAGTACCGGAGTCACCACCATATGCCATGCCATCATCTTTGGTTGCCACTTGATGGGTTGTGCCATTTTCATCTTGGTATTTAATGCGCGTGATTTCATTTCCATTAACATCAGCAGCGCCTTTATCAGCGATAATATCCGCACTGCGACCATCTTTACCAGTTAAACCGATGTGACCTACACCGTCTTTACCGGACATAGACACTACATCCTTGCCGTTTTTATCTGTAACAGCTACTTTACCGTCGGTGCCATTCGCCGCATCCGGACCTGTAAGAGATACGCCGTCCTTACCGTCTTTGCCGACTTTCACAGATTCAGCCTTAAGGTTTTTGTTCATTTTTACATCAATTGTTGTATTACCTGTTGCAGCATCTTGTTTGATGAAAGTCTTAATATTATCACCACTATAGTCGGCATCAGCAGCTTTGCCTTCACCTTGAACAGTGATAGTAGAGCCTAATTTATTAGTTTGTACACCGCCTACATTGGCATTGAATTTAAGGCCTGTATCAGTTTGACCTGCCAAGGCTTGTTTCAATTGGTCCTCTGTTGCAGCACGGCCGGATACGACATTACCTGCATTCCAAGTCTTATTATCAAGACCAGTCACATAGTTGCCCGTATTAGCAGGGTTCGCACCATCGGCTTGTTTACCCATTGTCACATTGCCAGCTTTCACAGTTTCCGCTGCCGTAACAGTGGTAACGTTAAGGTCTTTCTTCAATTTAAGGCCAATCTTCGTATCGTCACCGGTTTGCGTGATTTCTGTCGTAATATTGTCGTCGCCGTTTACTGTTACCTTAGAGCCTAGCTTGTTCGTTTTTTCATCGTTATTATCAGCATTAAAACGAAGGCCTTTATTGGTAAGTTCAGTCTTAGCATCATCAATATTTTTGTTGAGTTCGGTTTTAGTATCACCAATTTTTTTATTGAGTTCAGTCTTGGTATCACCGATATTTTTATTCAACTCGTTCTTAGTATCGCTAATGTTTTTATTTAACTCAGCCTTAGTATCACCAATGTTTTTATTCAACTCGGTCTTAGCATCACTAATGTTTTTATTTAACTCAGTTTTAGCGTCATGCAATTGACCACCGTTAACCGCATCTTTGGAATTAGCAGCAATATTACCATCAGCAACATTGGTAATCTTTTGGTTGTTCGCATTGATACCGTTTGGAGATACATAAGTCTTACCGCCTACGGTCAAACCGCCACCATTGATAGTTGTACCGCCGGCTGTCACACTGTCCAAGCCGGTCAATGTTTTTGATAACTTCACGTTCAATGTGCCTGTGCCATCAGATACAACGCCAATATTGTTATCCGTTAAATCTGCGGCCGCAGCTCCACCTTTAATGGCAACGGTACCACCTAGCTTCTTATTGATAGTTGTGCCGGAGTCACCGTCAAAGTTCAAGCCTTTATCCACTTCGGATTTAGACGCCACATCTTTAATCGTTACGGTTTTTGTTTGATCCGGATGGTTCTTATCTTGGACTGTCAATGCCACGTCACCGTTAGCATCTACAGTATAGTCACCATTGGAGCCTGTCGCAGGATTAGCAACAAGACTGAAGTCCGTTGCACTAGCGCCTTGTTTCTTAACTTCGTCACTAACTGTTTTCAACTGGTCTTCCGTTGCTGCACGGCCAGATGCAATTGTAGGGTTATCAATACTCCAATCCTTATTATCAAGACCAGTTACATAGTTGCCCATATTAGCAGGAGTTGCACCATCGGATTGTTTACCCATCGTTACAGTGCCAGCTTTCACAGTTTCCGCTGCAGTAACAGATGTAACATTAAGATCTTTCTTCAATTTAAGACCGATCTTCGTATCGTCACCGGTTTGCGTGATTTCCGTCGTAATATTGTCGTCGCCGTTTACTGTTACCTTGGAGCCTAGTTTATTCGTTTTTTCGTCATTATTATCTGCGTCAAAACGAAGGCCTTTATTGGTAAGTTCAGTCTTAGCATCACTAATATTTTTATTTAACTCAGTTTTAGCGTCATGCAATTGACCGCCGTTAACCGCATCTTTGGAATTAGCAGCAATATTACCATCAGCAACATTGGTAATCTTTTGGTCGTTCGCATTGATGCCGTTTGAAGATACATAGTTCTTACCGCCTACGGTCAAACCTCCACTGTTGATGGTTGTACCACCAGCTGTTACACTGTCCAAGCCGGTTAATGTTTTTGCCAACTTCACATTCAATGTGCCTGTGCCATCGGATACAACACCAATATTATTATCTGTTAGATCTGCAGCTGCAGCTCCGCCTTTAATGGCAACAGTACCACCTAGCTTCTTGTTGATAGTCGTGCCGGAATCACCGTCAAAGTTCAAGCCTTTATCCACTTCAGATTTAGATGCTACATCTTTAATCGTTACGGTTTTTGTTTGAGCCGGATGGTTCTTATCTTGGACTGTCAATGCTACATCACCATTGGCATCTACAGTATAGTCACCATTGGATCCCACCGTAGGATTTGCAACGAGACTGAAGTCCGTTGCATTATCGCCTTGAGTTTTGATAGCTTCAGTAACTGTCTTCAATTGATCTTCTGTTGCAGCACGTCCGCTGACAGCAGTCGGATTAGTTACGCTCCATGTCTTATTATCAAGACCTGTTACGTAATTCCCCGTATTAGCAGGGCTTGCACCATCGGATTGTTTACCCATAGTTACAGTGCCGGCTTTCACAGTTTCCGTAGCCGTAACAGATGTAACATTAAGATCTTTCTTCAATTTAAGACCAATCTTTGTATCATCGCCAGTTTGACTAATTTCTGTCGTAATATTGTCGTCGCCGTTTACTGTTACCTTAGAGCCTAGTTTATTCGTTTTTTCAGCGTTATTATCCGCATTAAAACGAAGGCCTTTATTGGTAAGTTCAGTTTTAGCGTCACCAATATTTTTATTCAACTCAGTCTTAGCATCGCTAATATTTTTATTTAACTCAGTTTTAGTGTCATGCAATTGACTGCCGTTCACCGCATCTTTGGAGTTAGCCGCCACATCGCCATTAGCAACATTGGTAATCTTTTGATCATTCGCATTGATGCCATTTGGAGATACATAATTCTTACCGCCTACGGTCAAACCACCACTATTGATGATTGTGCCACCAGCTGTTACGCTGTCCAAACCAGTTAATGTTTTAGCTAACTTCACGTTTAACGTACTGCCATCAGATACGACACCAATATTATTGTCCGTCAAGTTAGCAGCCGCTGCACCGCCCTTGATGCTAAGCTTATCACCCAACTGTTTGTTAATTACAGCGCCGCTATCTCCATCAAAGTTAAGACCTTTAGCAATAGTCGTATTGATGGCAGAAATAGCATTTCTATTAGTCGTAATATCTTGCGTATTTTGAGCAATATTTTGTTTATTTTGTGCAATATCAGTCTTATTTTTACCGATGTCAGTCGTATTTTGAGCAATATCAGCCTTGTTCTTAGTTATATCTTGTTTATTCTTACCAATATCAGTCGTATTCTGAGCAATGTCAGTTGTGTTTTGAGCTATTTTATCCTTGTTTGTATTAACCTGTGTATTAACAGATTTCAACTGATCTTCTGTTGCAGCACGACCGGTTACGGCTTGTGGATTATCTACATCCCAAGCAGTATTGGTAAGGCCAGTTACTGTACCTGTAGTACCATCCACAGATACAGGATTAGCAGTTCCTAAGGTGATTTTATCGCCTAGTCCGATTGTAAATTCCTTACCGCCGGCTGCGTTTGTACCTTCATCTACAGTGATATTGCTGTTCTTAGCTTTCACAGTACTTGCCTTAGCAGTTCCACCGATAGCATCCTGTAACTGGCTAAAATTAACCGCATCAGTAGGGTCTGTGCCTTTTGCTAGACCGGTAATCTTTTGATTATTAGCATTGATACCGCTCGGCGTTACATAGGTCTTGCCACCTACGGTTAAACCACTACTATTGATGGTTGTTCCACCAGCTGTTACGCTATCCAAACCGGTTAATGTTTTAGCCAGCTTCACATTTAATGTGCTGCCATCAGATACGACGCCGATATTATTGTCCGTAAGATCCGCCGTAGCACCACCTTTAATGGTAACAGTATCGCCCAATTTTTTATTAATCGCAGCACCGCTATCGCCATTAAAGTTTAATCCTTTATTGATGTTGGTTACATTTGTATTGACCTTATCATTAACGGATTTTAACTGATCTTCCGTAGCAGCACGACCACTTACAGCTTGAGGATTATCCGCGTTCCAAGACTTATTATCGAGCCCTGTTACAAAGTTACCGTTTGCACCGCCTGCACCACCAGCTTGTTTGCCCATAGTCACAGTGCCGGCTTTCACAGTATCAGCGGCAGTAACAGTGGTAACATTGAGATCTTTCTTTAATTTAAGACCGATCTTAGTATCGTCACCAGTTTGACTGATTTCTGTCGTAATATTATCATCACCATTTACCGTTACCTTGGAACCCAATTTATTGGTCTTAGCACCGCCTGTATCCGCATCAAACTTGAGGCCTGTATTAATCACATCATTCTTCGCAGTCGATATGTTATTGTTTAACTCGGTTTTAGCATTATCTATATTGCCGTTCAGTTCAGTCTTAGCGTCATTAATATTCTTATTAAGTTCAGTTTTGGCATCACCGATATTTTTGTTTAATTCAGTTTTAGCATTATTAATGTTGTTATTTAATTCGGTTTTAGCCGCATGAAGTTGACCGCCGTTAACCGCCTCTTTGGAGTTAGCTGCTACTTCACCATCAGCAACATTAGTTATTTTCTTGTCATTCGCATTAATGCCGCTCGGAGTTACATAGGTCTTACCGCCTACGGTTAAGCCCCCATTATTGATAGTTGTACCACCAGCTGTCACACTGTCCAAACCAGTTAATGTCTTAGCTAGTTTCACATTTAATGTGCTGCCATCAGATACGACACCGATATTATTGTCCGTCAAGTTCGCAGCCGCTGCACCACCCTTGATGCTAAGCTTATCGCCCAACTGTTTTTTGATTGCAGCGCCGCTATCTCCATCAAAATTAAGGCCTTTAGCGATAGTTGTATTGATTGTAGAGATAGCATTTTTATTGGTCGCAATATCTTGTGTGTTCTGAGTAATATTTTGCTTGTTTTGTGCAATATCAGTTGTGTTCTTACCAATGTCGGTCGTATTCTGAGCAATATCAGTTGTGTTTTGAGCTATTTTATCCTTATTTGTAATAACTTGCGTATTAACAGCTTTCAACTGATCTTCTGTTGCAGCACGACCAGTTACGGCTTGCGGATTATTTACATTCCAAGTGGTATTTGTAAGGCCTGTTACAGTTCCTGCAGTTCCATCCACATTTACAGGATGTGCCGTACCTACCGCAAGTTTATTACCCAATCCAACAGTGAATTCCTTACCACCGTTCGCATTAGTACCTTCTGTTACGGTTACGTTCGCATCTTTCCCTTTTACCGTAGTGGCCTTAGCAGTACCACCGATAGCATTTTGCAATTGACTGAAATTAACCGCATCATCAGGCGCTGTACCATTAGCAACACCGGTAATCTTTTGATTATTAGCATCGATACCGTTTGGTGTTATATAGGTTCTAGCACCTACACTCAAACCATTTCTACTAATAGTAGTATTTCCTGCATTAACGCTCTCTAATCCTGTTAAATATTTTGCCAACTTTACAGTCAATCTACCGGTACCATCGGATACAACACCAATATTATTATCGGATAATGCCCCTGTAGCACCGCCTTTAATGACTAGAGTATCACCTAATTTTCTCTTAATCGAAGCACCTGTATCGCTGCTAAAATAGAGCCCTTTTTCAAGAGTATTATTGATAGTGTTAATATCATTCTTATTAGTAGTAATATCACCTTGTATTTTTGTGATATTTCGTGCATTGGCACCAATACGGCTTGAGTTATCTGAGATATTCTGCGTATTTTGATTAATAAAATACTGATTGGAATTAACTCTCTCATTAACCCGCTTTAACTGATCTTCCGTAGCAGCACGCCCTGTAACAGGTGCTGGATTATTTACATTCCATGATGTATTGGTAAGACCTGTGACCGTTCCTGTACCACTATCTATGGTTACAGGATGCGAGGCCGCCCCTTTCCCTACAGTAATCTTATAATTTAAGCCAACAGTATACTCCTTACCACCTTTCGCCGTTGAGTTTTCCCTTACCGTAATATTACCATCATCATTTGCTTTTACTATGGCTTCTTTAGCTGTACCGTTAATTGCGCGTTGCAACTGACCGTAGTTAACTGCGTCCTGACTACCGCTACCGTCTGCAACACCTCTAAGCTGTTGATTATTGGCATTAAGACCACCTGTTGACACATAGAGTTTACCGCCTACAGACACCCCTTTATTATCAATCGTAGCAGTTCCTGCTGTTACGCTATCCAAACCAGTTATTTTTTTAGCCAATTTCACATTTAGTGTGCCATTTCCGTCTGCTTGAACCCCAATATTGTTGTCAGCCAAAGCACCGGTAGCGCCACCTTTTATTCTTACTGTGTCACCTAATTTTACTTGGTTCTGAACAAAGTTATCACCATAAAAGAACAATCCTTTATCGATATTGTCTTTATTATATCTAATAGCATCGTGGATCGTGCTTTTACCTGTAAAGCCGATATCACTCATCGTTAATTTACCGGTATCAGGATCGAGCGCTGCATTACCGCCAAGGATATTTTTAGTAGTAGTGGCTAAATTGCCCAAGCTATTTGCTACGGCATATAGCTGACTACCATTAATAGCATCTGTAGACGAAGAATTCATACGCCCTGCTGCCACATTTGTAATCGTGCGTTTTACTGTATCATTACCAATACTTACGGTAGAATCTGCCGTTCCTCCCGCTAAATTCTTATACCACAAACCATTTACAAACTGATTCGGTGTACTATGAGTATCCGCAGTCGCAGAATTAGTACCTAATGCAACTGAGCGATTATGATTTTTATTTACCGTCGTATTTCTACCGAGAGTAACACTATCCTCTGCATAGCTAACTGCACGATTACCGATGGCAATACTATTTTTCTGAACTGAGTCAGAGTCTGTACCAATAGCTAAAGAAGAATCCTCACGGGCATTACTTTCCCAGCCCATTGCAATAGAATTAAGTCCTGTTGCATAGGAATTTACACCGATAGCACGAGACCCTTCAGCCTTAGCTTGTGCATTATTACCGATTGCAACGGCCCATTTACCTCTTGCCTGTGATCCGTTGCCCATTGCAACGGCACCACCAGCAGCGGCTTTAGCATTATTACCAAATGCCATGGAGGATCCACCCCAAGCTCTGGCATTGGTACCAAATGCCTGATCATTATCGGCACCCACATAGTTACCGGCCTCATCATATCCAGCCCAAGATGTATTACCAAGGGCAAAGCCATTTAAAGAAGCTACTTTTGTCAAATTACCGATAGCGACACCATTATTTACTTCAACCGTTGCATTTCTTCCGATGGCAACACCTTGTACATTACCAACATTAGCCCTATTTACTTTTGTAACAGTAGCACCTGTACCCAATGCCACACTGTTATCTGCCAATGCTGTACTATTGTCACCTATCGCTACAGTACCATTTTTAGCTTGAGCGCCGGCCCCTTGCACAATAGTACTCCCATGCACGATCATTGGAGACATCATGGACATAAATAAAGCCGTAGCAATTACAGGCCCTGACATCTTGGCAAATACCGATGTCATTGTCGATCGTTTCGACATATTCTTCGCTGTTTCAGCTACAACGACATAACATCCTTTTGTACGACTCCAGATTACTTTAAAAATTCGGTTCATCTCGTTTTACTCCTTGCATAAAACTATCAAATTATATGAATATAGTAAAATATTTTATATTTCTTTTAAAAAGTAAAAATACAGTTAATATATTGCTATTTACCAATGCATATCATATTAAACATATCATATTCTATACTAAAAGTAAAAAATTTTTCACTCTACACTCACTTCTAAATCATAAATATTTATGAATATACAAAAAGACCGTCATATACCTTATGAATATGCTAAATGTACTAATTTTTTCGCATAAAATTAACTTCATGAAAAAAATGTATTTCACCTTAGTAAACTATTATGATCCAATTATTATTCACCTATATCACTCACCTATTTTAATTACATTACAAGTTAACCATGACATATATATGCTCATAACAACCATTTCATCTATTTTTTGCATGCAAAAAGGCGCCAAAAGCATTTCGCTTTTGGCGCCTTTTATAGGCACTGCCTTATCAATATGTTATTTCATATTACTTCAAGCCCGCCTGTTGCATCAATAATGCAATTTGCGCTCTCATTTCTTCATTGTCGCGTTGTACTTTTTCGTATTTAGCTTTCAAAGCAGTCATTTCATCCTGCATTACGTACATAGAGCTAATAGGGCCACCTTTGTAACGTTCAGGAACTGCTTTCTTAGCATCAGAAGTACCGAATTTACGAGTTACACCAGCATTCACCATGTTATGGTGGCTACCAACAGATACGCCTACATGGAACATTGTATCTTCTGCTGTGTAATGTGCAACGCCAAGAGCTGCCGCAGTTTCACCTCTGTAATTACCGATACCAGCCATTACTTGAGTTGGCTCCAATGGATCATATTGAATAGGTTTCAATGCAGACATAGCCGCCGCATGTGCGCCTACACGTTGTGTTTCGCCTGCTACGGAGTTAATAGCATTAGCTAACCCATCTGTAGCACCTTTCAATTGATTTACGTTAACTGCATCAGTGCCATTCACGCCAGGGCCTACATTGGTAATTGTATTACCGCCATTGTTGAGGCCATCTTTAGTAAGGCTTACTGCGTTACCGCTAGCAGGTGTAATTGTTACACCGCCACCGTTCATAACAGTAGTATTACCTGCAGCATCCTTAGTGGTTACTGTTTCAAGACCTTTCAAGTCTTTCGCCATACGAACCTTGAGATTGCCAGTACCATCAGATACGACACCTAAATTGTCTTCTGTAGTTAACTTGCTAGCATCAGTAATGCCACCCACTACATTAACTTGTTCGTTAAGCTTTTTCTTAATTACGGAACCGCTATCGCCACCGTATTTCATACCATCGTCTTTAGTTGCCACTTGATGTGTCTTACCATTTTCGTCTTGGTACTTAATACGTGTGATTGCGTTACCGTCTAAGTCTGGATCACCTTTATCAACGGTAATATCCGCATTACGGCCGTCTTTACCAGTTAAACCGATATGACCAACACCGTCTTTACCGGACATGGATACAGCATCTTTACCGTCTTTGCCTGTAATACCTACTTTGCCGTCTGTACCGTCAGCACCGTTAGGACCAGTAATAGATACGCCATCTTGACCGTTTTTACCAACTTTTACCTTATCAGTAGTTAAGCTGTCAGTCTTAAGGTTTTTCGCCATCTTGATATTAACATTACCATCTTGGTCGGCTACTGTTTTAATATTTTCGCCGGAGTATTTATCGTCAGACTCTGTACCTTCACCCTTGATAGTAACCGTTTGGCCTAAATCACGGTGGAATTCACCTGTATTACCAGCAAAATTCATCCCTTTCTTCGTGATTTCATCCCCTAAGTTATTAATCTTATTATCTAAGGATTTGTGAGATTTTTGCAATTGATCTTCTGTAGCAGCACGACCGCTTGTGATGTTGTTAGGATTCCAATCTTTGTTTTCCAAACCTGTCACATAACCGTCTTTACCATCAACAGATACCTTACCTGCTGCAATCTTACCATCTTTACCGTCAATAGTTACCTTGTCGCCAGCTTTAATGGTACCGTTTTCACCGTCAATTGTTACGTTGCCAGCTTTAATAGTACCTTTGTTGCCGTCGATTGTCACTTTATCACCGGCTTTGATAGTACCTGTAGTACCATCCATTGCGATTTGTTTCGTAGCATCAGAGCCCAATGTCACTTGATCTTTAAGACTTACTTCATAGTTCTTGGAACCATTCGCATTGGTGCTAGGTGTCACAGTAATATTATTACCTGCCGATACCGTTGTGGATGCAGCTGCTGTGGCTTTATCCAATTGAGATTTATTAACTGCATCGTTAGGGTCTGTGCCGTCAGCTACATTCGTAATCTTGTTACCGCCGTTATTTAAGCCGTCTTTTGTAAGACTTACTGCATCGCCACCAGCACGATTGATGGTCATGCCATCACCATTGATAACAGTATTATTGCCGCCGTTTGTGAAAGTAGCAGACGTCAAGCCTTTCAATTCTTTCGCCAAGCGCAATTTCAATGTATCAGAACCGTCGGAAACAACACCGATGTTATCTTCAGTAGCTAATTTGCTTTCATCGGAGATACCGCCCTTAACATTCACTTGATTGTTAAGTTTCTTTTTAATTACATTGCCTGTATCGCCGCCGTACATCATACCATCGTCAAGCGTTGCAAGTGTATGTGTATTGCCGTCTTTATCTTCGGTCACTAAACGATTAATGCTTGTACCATCTACACCGTTTTTAGCGTCGCCACCTTTAAGTGTAACGCCGTCTTGACCAGGCTTACCGGCAATTGCCACACTATCAGCTTTGAGGTTTTTGTTCATCTTCACATCGATAGTTGTGTTACCATCTTGATCTTGTGTGATGAAAGTTTTAAGGTTTTCACCGCTGTAGTTAGCATCAGCATCATTACCTTCGCCCTTAACAGTAACTGTAGAGCCAAGTTTATTAGTTTTTACACCGCCACTATTAGCATCGAATTTCAAACCTTTATTAGTTAATGCGTCTTCGCTATCTTTGATTTTATCTTTCAAGTAATCCACATTAACCGCTTCGCTGCCATTATTACCTGTCGCATACGCCACATTTGTTACGTGAGTACCACCAGTTTTATTAGCATAAGGAGAACCTTCATAAGTTACTTTTGTCTTATCAACGGCACCATTATTGTCCAAATCATACTTAACAGCACGATCATTTAATTTGTCGAGGCTAGATTTAGATGCAACGTCCTTAATCTTAACAGTTTCTTTTTGACCTGCATGGTTTTTATCCTCTACAGTTAAGTCAACATCACCGTTAGAATCAACTATGTAAGCCCCATCTGCAGCAGCTGCATTTTTCACCAAACGGTAATCTGTAGCATTAGCACCTTGGTTCTTAACTACATCACTGATTTTTTTCAATTGATCTTCTGTAGCAGCGCGACCGCTTACAGGATTAGATGTATTGACATCCCAATCTTTATTATCAAGACCAGTTACATAATTCTTAGTATCAGCGTGTTTACCCATTGTTACACCGCCGGCTTTCACAGTATCTGTAGCCGTCAATGTTTGAACATTAAGATTTTTGTTCAATTTAACGCCGATTGTAGTATCATCACCAGTTTGCGTAATTTCAGTAGTGATATTACCATCACCATTTACTGTTACTTTAGAACCAAGTTTGTTCGTTTTTTCATCGTTATTATCAGCGTTGAAACGAAGGCCTTTATTGATAAGTTCAGTTTTAGCATTGCTGATATTAGTATTTAATTCATTTTTGGCATCGTGCAATTGACCGCCGTTTACAGCGTCCTTACTGCCTGCGCCTACTGTACCATCAGCAACATTAGTAATCTTTTGATTATTCGCATTGATACCTGTTGGAGATACATATGTTTTACCACCTACAGTCAAACCGCTGTTATCAATCTTAGTATTACCAGCTGTAACGCTATCCAAACCTGTCAATGTTTTAGCTAATTTAACATTCAATGTACCATTACCGTCGGATTCAACACCGATATTACCGTCGGACAATGTGCCTGTAGCACCGCCTTTAACAGTAACTGTATCGCCTAATTGTCGGTTACTTACAGCACCAGTATCACCAGCAAAGTTCAAGCCTTTATTAATTTTTGTATTAATATTGGAGATGTCTTGCTTGTTTTGAGCAATATTGCCGGCATTGTTTGTAATATTTTGCTTATTATCAGCGATAGCTTGTTTATTCTTATCGATTTGATCCTTATTGGTGTTAACTTTATCGTTAACTTTTTTCAACTGATCTTCAGTAGCACCGCGACCAGATTCAGCCACAGGATTGTCTACATTCCAATCTATATTTGTAAGGCCTGTTACATGACCAGCATCACCGTCTACAGTTACAGGATGTGCTGTACCTACAGTAATTTTATTACCTAAACCAACAGTATATTCCTTACCGCCTGCTGCGTTTGTACTTTCTGTTACAGTTACATTCGCATCCTTTGCTTTTACAGTGGATGCTTTGGCTGTACCGCCGATAGCAGCTTGTAATTGACTATAGTTAACTGCATCATTAGGGGCGCTACCATTAGCAACATTAGTAATCTTTTGATTATTCGCATTGATACCTGTTGGAGATACATATGTTTTACCACCTACAGTCAAACCGCTGTTATCAATCTTAGTATTACCAGCTGTAACGCTATCCAAACCTGTCAATGTTTTAGCTAATTTAACATTCAATGTACCATTACCGTCGGATTCAACACCGATATTACCGTCGGACAATGTGCCTGTAGCACCGCCTTTAACAGTTACAGTATCACCTAATTGTCGATTACTTACAGTGCCTGTGTCGCCAGCAAAGTTCAAGCCTTTATTAATCTTTGTGTTAATAGTGGAAATATCTTGCTTATTTTTAGCGATATCAGTTTTGTTATTCGCAATGTCGCCAGCATTTTTTGTGATATTTTGCTTGTTAGTATTGATATCTCCAGCATTTTTATCGATGGCAGCTTTATTGGTATTAACTTTATCGTTTACCTTTTTCAACTGATCTTCTGTCGCAGCACGGCCGGATACAGCTACAGGATTATCTACATTCCAATCTTTATTTTGAAGACCTGTTACATGGCCTGTAGTACCATCAATAGTTACAGGTTTTGCTGTACCTACTTTAATAGTATTCCCCAAAGTCATGTTAATAGTTGTATCACCATTAGCTTGTGTAATTGCGGCATTGATATTACTGCCATCACCTTTGATAGTAACTTTAGAACCTAATAGGTTGTTTTTCGCACCACCTGTATTAGCATCGAAGTTAAGACCTTTATCAATAGTGTCTTTATTGAATTTAATAGCATCATGAATCGTGCCTTTACCTGTGTTACCGATATTGCTCATCGACAAGTTACCAGTATCAGGGTCAAGCGCTGCATTGCCACCTAAAAGGCCTTTTGTAGTACTTGCTAAATTACCCAAGGTATTTGCAACACCATATAATTGGCTACCATTGATTGCATCTGTAGATTGTGCATTTACACGACCTGCAGCCACATTTGTGATAGTACGTTTTAGTGTATCGCTACCTACACTAAGTGTGGAATCAGCAGAACCGCCGGCATAGTTTTTATACCATAAGCCATTTACCAATTGATTTGGTGTGCTTACTGTAGCATCAGTCTTGGAATTAGCACCTAGTGCAACGGAGCGTTCATGTGCAGCATTAGCAGATACACCTAATGCCATAGAGTTTGTTTGCTCAGCTTTACTGCTTAAACCTAATGCTACAGCACCTACCGCACCAGTAGATGTAGAAGATTGCACACCTATTGCTAGGGAATTACCACCAGATGCAACAGAACCATCACCAGCCGCGATATCAGCGTAGCCATTTGTAGTACTACCCCAACCGAGTGCAGTGGAGTGAGAGCTATTAGTTGTAGCATTCGTCCCCAATGCAGAAGAGCCCTGTTTCAAAGCCTTAGAACCATTACCGATAGCTACGGCCCAATCACCTCTAGATTGAGAACCATTACCCATAGAAATGGCACCGCCACCACCGGCTTTTGCATCATTACCTAGCGCCATGGAGGAACCACCCCAAGCACGAGCATTAGAACCGAAGGCTTGGTCATTATCTTTACCTACAACAGTTCCATTCTCATCAATGCCTGCCCACGCTTCATTACCAAGCGCAAAACCATTAGTAGAACGAACGCGGGTACTATTACCAATAGCAACTGTATTATTACCACTCGTATATGAGTTACGACCGATAGCCACGGCTTGTGCCCCATCAGCACTAGTGCCGGAACCAATAGCAATTGCATTTACAACCGTAGTTGTAGCACTTTGACCGATAGCAATACCACCAGTTCTTTGATTTGCCGGAACACTTTTCCCTTTATTATCATCAACAGTTACAGTCGCACCACGACCAATAGCGATACCAGCCAAAGTTCTACCCTCGTCCGTATCTCCTCTACCTACAGATGCACCCGTACCTACTGAAATACTATAATCACCCGTAGACGCTGTATTATCACCAATCGCGATACCGCCGTCATTTTCAGCTGTTGCACCGTTACCTCTTGTAATAGGTGCCCCCAAGACATCCGTAGGCATCATAACGCCTGTCAACATAACGGCAACTGCTGTAGCACCTACCATTTTAGAGAATACAACCGATAAAGAGGAACGTTTCGTCATGTTCTTTGCTGTTTCTGCCACAACGACATAGCAGCCCTTTGTGCGATTCCAAATCACTTTAAATACTCGATTCATTAATCTTTCTCCTATAAAACTTATAAAACTTACTAACTAACTATCTACATATTTAATGAAATAACAATGATAGATCGATGATGTATTGAGAATTCATCGACATTCTTGAATGTATATATCTAAAATACCACAAATTACGGGAAAAGTAAACTTTTTTTCATTTTATTTTCATAAAACTTTTGTGTTTAAGTTATTAATAATTTCGATAAAATTAAATATACTGAATATTCTGCATAAATGCTGTATTTTTTTACTATTATTCACCAACTTTCATAAATAATACTAATATGCTCCATAATTATGTACCAATATCACATCATATATAACCAATTTATTTTCTCTTCATCATTCTGATTTATGATAGACCATATAATAGAATGATATCTTTTCATAAACAGATATCGTACAGTGTTTCTGCCATTTTGACTCAATGTACGTACACAATTACTACATACCTACTTAAGCCAATTAACTATTGCACAATCAATAAAGGTAGCATTTTATTATATAGTAAAAGGAATGACAGGTGAAATTCAAATCGCCTTCATTCCTTTTTTATTCTAATGCACTCTAAAGGCGTATCGGCGGGCTTTATAGAAATAGAGCATATGTGTATAAAAACAATTTATACGATTACTCCATGTGTTTTTTAATTTTTATTGTTATACTGAAAGCAGAAAGGAGGAAGAAATCTATGTCAGAACTCAATATCTTACAACAAAATATAGATAAACCAAATACGGTTACAGAAGAAGATATCGTAGTTACACGAGATAATCAAACTTTCACAATCAAAGGTCGCTTTAATGGGGAAGAAGGCGTATTCACATATGATGCGGACGTTCAACCTAACGATCAGTTACAATTTCTGCATCACAACTTTACGGCCATCGTAAAAAAAATTACATATAAGGTGATTCAAGGTCAGCGAATCACATTGATTGCAAAATTATATGCATAAAAATATCGGGGTATTGTTAATACAAACAACACCCCGATATTTTTTATCGGCCATACAATTATAAGAAATACAATACAACACAACAACACTTAATTCTTATAATTGAATCATCTAAAATTATTAAATTGTTGGTGCATTAATCGCTTTACGAAGATCCACTGTGTGAAGTTCGTCCATCGCAGGAGCTGCTTTTTCATCCACAGGTTTCACGCGATTATTGCCGTCTTTCATAGCTTCGTTCAAGCTGAAGATAACCATTTCGTTCATGTAGAAACGCAATTCATCATCATGTACATTGGCTGTATTGCGATCCAAGATATCGATGATTTGTTGCGCATAGTCCAATTTAGCGTCTTCAGATACAGTCGCATGTTCTGTAAAGAACTGTTTGTAATCATTATACAAACGATCTAACGCCATGCGCGCATAGCTATCGTTTTTGTAACGATGACTCACGATGTACCAGCTGCGACGAACGTTCATGTAGTACAACACATTGTTACGGTACCGTTCTTGACCGGTCATAACGCGGGAATCATCCATGATGCGCTTGCCCTTTTGGTCCAATTGGAATTGTGTGAAAGCATTCACTACGTCGCGAACTTCTTCGCTAGGCACAGGAACAGCCACTTCTGCTTCAATCACATTCAATGGTTCAGCTGGTTGTTCCGGCATCATCAATCGATCTTGAGCCGCATCCGCTTGACCTACCGCACACACACAAGCAAGTGCCAATACAGGCATAAATTTTTTGAATTTCATAAATCCTCCTAATGATGAGCCGCCTCCCAAAGGGCGGCTTTCATATTCCTTACATAATTCTTACATGACTAGAGTATACTAAATACCCCATTTAATCAAGTCAAATTTACTTTGTAAGCCCTGCTTGTTGCATCAACAATGCAATTTGAGCTTTCATTTGTTCATTATCTTCCTTCACAGAAGACAATTCATTGAGGCTTTCTTGCATGCGTGCATTTTCAGCTTTCAACGCTGTTACCTCATCTTGCAACACATAAACGGAGCTGATAGGGCCACCTTTATAACGTTCTGGAATCGCTTTCTTCGCATCGGAGTTACCGAATTTGTGAGTTACACCGGCATTCACCATGTTATGGTGGCTACCAACAGATACGCCTACATGGAACATAGTGTCTTCTGCTGTATAATGTGCAACGCCAAGAGCCGCCGCAGTTTCACCTCTGTAATTACCAACACCAGCCATTACTTGAGTTGGCTCCAATGGATCGTATTGAATTGGTTTCAACGCAGCCATAGCCGCTGCATGTGCGCCTACACGTTGTGTTTCGCCCGCTACAGCATTGATTGCATTCGCCATCTTATCTGTTGCACCTTTTAATTGATTTACGTTAACCGCATCAGTGCCGTTTACACCAGCCGCAACATTGGTAATTGTATTACCACCGTTGTTAAGGCCATCTTTAGTAAGGCTTACTGCATTACCGCTAGCAGGTGTAATTGTTACACCGCCACCGTTCACAACTGTGGTGTTGCCCGCAGCGTCCTTAGTGGTTACTGTTTCAAGACCTTTCAAGTCTTTAGCCATACGAACCTTGAGGTTGCCAGTACCGTCGGATACAACACCTAAATTATCTTCTGTAGTCAACTTGCTAGCATCAGTAATACCGCCGATTACGTTTACTTGTTCATTAAGCTTTTTGTTAATCACCGCACCGCTATCGCCACCGTATTTCATACCATCGTCTTTAGTTGCCACTTGGTGGGTTTTACCATTTTCGTCTTGGTATTTAATACGCGTGATTTCGTTGCCTTCGATATCAGGGTCACCTTTTTCAACAGAGATATCAGCACTGTGACCGTCCTTACCATTAAGACCGATATGACCTACACCGTCTTTACCGGACATGGATACAGCATCTTTACCGTCTTTACCAGCGATACCTACCTTGCCGTCTATGCCGTTCGCCGTATCTGGGCCTGTGATGGATACGCCATCTTGACCATCTTTACCAACTTTAATAGTCCCTTTATCGCCGTCGATTTCAACCTTGTCGCCAGCTTTGATTGTGCCTGCATTGCCATCAATAGCGATTTGTTTCTTCGGATCGGAGCCCAATGTTACTTGGTCTTTAAGACTTACTTCATAGTTTTTGGAACCATTCGGATTGTCACTTGGCGTAACCTTAATATTATCGCCCGCTGTTACCGTTGTAGTCGCAGCAGCTGCAGCTTGATCCAATTGAGATTTATTGACTGCATCAGTTGGAGCTGTACCAGCAGCTACATTCGTAATCTTGTTACCACCATTATCCAAACCATCTTTAGTTAGACTCACAGGGTTACCGCTAGCAGGTGTAATTTTCATGCCGCCGCCATTTACAACTGTAGTGTTGCCTGCAGCATCTTTAGTTGTTACTGTTTCAAGACCTTTTAAGTCTTTTGCCATACGAACCTTGAGGTTATTGCTACCATCGGATACGACACCTAAATTATCTTCAGTAGTCAACTTGCTAGCATCAGTAATGCCACCGATTACGTTTACTTGTTCGTTAAGCTTTTTGTTGATCACGGCACCGCTATCACCACCGTATTTCATACCATCGTCTTTAGTTGCCACTTGGTGTGTTTTACCATTTTCGTCTTGGTATTTAATACGCGTGATTTCGTTGCCTTCGATATCAGGGTCGCCTTTTTCAGCAGTAATATCCGCACTTTTACCGTCTTTACCGCTTAAACCAATGTGACCCACACCATCTTTACCGGACATGGATACAGCCTCTTTACCGTCTTTACCGGTAATGCCTACCTTGCCATCTGTACCGTTCGCCACATCAGAACCTGTGATAGATACACCATCCTTATTATCACCTTTGCCAACTTTTACAGACTCAGCTTTAAGGTTTTTGCTCATTTTCACGTCAATCGTCGTATTGCCTGTTGCTGCATCTTGTTTGATGAAAGTCTTGATATTTTCACCGCTATAATTGCTATCAGCATCTTTACCTTCGCCTTGTACAATTACTGTAGAACCTAATTTACTAGTTTGTACACCGCCTACATTGGCATCAAATTTAAGGCCTGTTGCAGTTTGATTTGCCAAAGCTTGTTTCAATTGGTCTTCTGTTGCAGCACGACCAGATACAACATTACCTGGATCCCAAGTCTTATTATCAAGACCCGTAATATAGTTGCCTGTATTACCAGGGTTCGCACCATCAGCTTGTTTACCCATTGTTACGTCCCCTGCTTTCACAGTGTCTGTAGCAGTAACAGATGTAACATTAAGGTTTTTGTTTAATTTAAGAGCAATCTTAGTATCATCACCAGTTTGAGTAATTTCTGTAGTGATATTATCATCGCCGTTTACAGTTACTTTAGAGCCTAATTTATTCGTTTTTTCATCGTCATTATCCGCGTTAAAACGAAGGCCTTTATTGATAAGGTCAGTTTTAGTATTATCAATTTTATTATTTAAATCATTCTTGGTATTCGTAATTTGGTCACCAAGATCTTGCTTAACTTGATGTAATTGACCACCGTTAACTGCATCTTTAGAGTTCGGAGCCACGTCACCGTTAGCAACATTTGTTACCTTTTGGTCGTTTGCATTGATACCATTTGGAGATACATAATTCTTACCACCTACGGTCAAACCGCCGTTATTGATGGTAGTATCACCAGCTGTAACACTATCCAAACCTGTCAATGTCTTAGCCAATTTCACATTTAATGTACCAGTACCATCGGATACAACACCGATATTGTTATCAGACAATGTGCCTGTAGCACCGCCTTTAACAGCAACCGTATCACCCAATTTCTTATTGATTGTTGCACCGGAGTCACCGTCAAAGTTCAAACCTTTTTCAATAGTTTTATTGATTGTAACTATATCGCCAGCGTTCTTTGCGATATTTTGCGTATTATTAGCAATATTACCAGCATTTGTTGTGATATTTTGTTTGTTATCTGCGATAGCTTGTTTATTTTTATCGATTTGATCCTTATTGGTATTAACTGTATCGTTAACCTTTTTCAACTGATCCTCTGTAGCCGCGCGACCAGGAACAGCAACAGGATTGCCTACATTCCAATCTGTATTTTGAAGGCCTGTAACATGGCCTGCATTACCATCTACAGTTACAGGATGTGTAGTACCAACATTGATTGTATTACCTAATCCAACAATATATTCTTTACCACCTGCTGCATTTGTACCTTCTGTTACAGTTACATTTGCATCTTTTGCTTTCACAGTAGGCGCTTTATCGATAGAGTTAATCGCATTTTGTAATTGACCATAGTTAACCGCATCATTAGAGTTAGTACCATCAGCTACATTGGTGATCTTTTGGTTATTCGCATTGATACCGTTTGGAGATACATAGTTTTTACCATCTACGGTCAAACCGCCGTTATTGATAGTAGTACCGCCAGCTGTAACGCTGTCCAAACCGGTCAATGTTTTAGCCAATTTAATATTTAGCGTATCAGTGCCATTGGAAACGACACCGATATTGTTATCTGTCAATTTAGTTGCATCAGTCACGCCGCCTACAACATTAGTTTGTTCGCCTAATTTACGAGTGAATTTATTGTCTGCAGCACCTGCAGCTTTTACATCACCTGCATAAGATACGCCTTTTTCCACTTCCGTTTTAACTGCGAACAATTGGCTGCCATTGATAGCATCCGTGGATGTAGCAGAAATACGACCGGCCGCTACATTAGTAACAGTCCGTTCCATGCCTGCCTTGCCTACACTTACTGTGGAAGCAGGATTTGTGCCTGCAAAGTTATGAGTTGCCCCATTGATTGTTGCAGAAGAAGTAGCCACAGCCGCTGCTGTTTCAGAGCCATTACCGATAGCTACGGCATTGTCATTAGCTACTTTCGTATTATTACCAAGAGCTAAACCGTTAGCCCCTGTTACAGTAGCACTGTTACCTAGAACCATGCCATTGTCACCGGAAATAGTAGAGTTACTACCTACTGCATAGGAATTATCCGTTGTAATGGTGTTTTTATAACCAAACGCACCAGCTGTATTACCTTTAACCGTACCAGCAGTAACCTTTTTAATTTTATCGCCATTAGCTTCTGTAGTTTCTGTAACAGTAGCAGTCCCTACCGTATTGTCACTACCGATAGCATATGCATTATTACCGTAAACCTTATTGCCTTTACCAAGAGCACCTGCGGATGCACCAGATAAAGCGGCATTCGTCATATCAAAGCCCACTGTATTTGTATCGCCGAGAGCTGTGGATTTCTCCCCATAAGCACCAGCCTGACTACCAATAGCAAGAGAGTTATTCCCCCAGCTACGAGCCATAGCACCGATAGCGGTGCTAGCCACACCTTTTGACAAGGAGTTAGCACCGATAGCATTAGAACCCGTGCCTAAAGACTGCGTCATCATACCAATAGCAAGGCTGGCATTTCCGATAGATGCAGTATTTACATAGTTCTTACTATCATTAAGAGCTGCTGTACCCAATCCACCTGGATGCAACGCAGCCACTTCACGGTTAAAGTTTTTCTGCGTACCTGGCACCGCTAAATCAGGAATAGCCTTATATAAATCAGGCTTTGCCTGATCGATATCATCACCGCCGATAGCGATAGAAGACTGACCAATAGATCTTACATCACCGCCGATAGCGACAGATTGTGTGCCATATACCTTCGCTACGCTACCGATAGCTACAGATTGTGAAAACAGCTGTCCATCACCATCAGCAGTAGCATTTCTTCTAATTATATTAGCTTCTGCTGCAGCACCGATGACTACGTCACCACGAGAACCGTAAGAAGCGGCTTCTGCACCCATTACAACTGCACCGGATCCAGGTTGTTGATGATACTTGGAAATCGTGCTCTTCGCTTGACGACCTATTACAATATCGCCATTTTCCTTTGCAACTGACCCTTGACCGATAGCAATAGTACCCGCAGGATATGGAACCTTCACTCGTTGTTGACCTTCAGCCTTTGCACCATTACCGATGGCAATACCATTTTCACTTGTTGCTAATGTAGTCGCGTCATTACCTACAGCCACAGACTTAGCACCTGCGGATTTCGCATTATCACCGACTGCAACGCTATTGCTACCAGTAGCAGCAGCGCCAGGGCCTTGTACTACATTTGCTTCTGCAATTCCCGATACTAAACAACCCGTAATAGCAAACGCGCATAAAGCCGCACGGAAAGTAATGCTCGTTCTTGCAGAATTCACACTAGCTTTACCGCCACCACTCTTAACTAACTCAGATACTACAACGTAGCAATTTTTAGCTTTACTCCAAATTACATTATAAATTCGATTCATGTTATTCCTTTCTCACGAACTACCGATTCTACCGGTTACGCATTCTGTTTATAGCCTCATATAAAAAACAAAATAAAAGAAGAAGTAATAGACATAAAAAATCATCTACACTTCTAACATAAAACAATAGTACTCAATACTATAGTTTAAGTACTATTACGTATATCTTTTTCCTTTAAGATACTCACTCTAGTGACTACTATATCAAAAATATTCAATATTGTAAACAACTTTTTCATGTTTCATTCATTTTTATAGTTTATTTAATAGATTTAAAAAATAAGATAGAAATTCTTCATCTTTTCTATATATTTATGGAATTAAATTTACATATTCATATATGAGAGATTTAGTCTATGTATGACAAAAGCCGAGGCAGTTTGTGCCTCGGCTTTTACCATTTATATAGTCTAAATTTTATTGAATTGTGGGCGCATTAATCGCTTTGCGAAGATCCACTGTGCGAAGTTCGTCCATTGCAGGAGCTGCTTTTTCATCCACAGGTTTCACGTGATTATTGCCGTCTTTCATAGCTTCGTTCAAGCTGAAGATAACCATTTCGTTCATGTAGAAACGCAATTCATCATCATGTACATTGGCTGTATTGCGATCCAAGATATCGATGATTTGTTGCGCATAGTCCAATTTAGCATCTTCAGATACAGTCACATGTTCTGTAAAGAACTGTTTGTAATCGTTGTACAAACGATCTAACGCCATGCGCGCATAGCTGTCATTTTTATAACGATGGCTCACGATGTACCAGCTACGACGAACGTTCATATAATACAATACATTATTGCGGTACCGTTCTTGCCCCTTCATAACGCGAGAGTCGTCCATGATATATTTGCCTTTTTGATCCAATTGGAATTGTGTAAAAGCATTCACTACGTCACGAACTTCTTCGCTAGGTACAGGAATGGCCACTTCTGCTTCAATTACGTTTAATGGTTCAGCTGGTTGTTCCGGCATCATCAATCGATCTTGAGCCGCATCCGCTTGACCTACCGCGCATACACAAGCCAGTGCCAATACAGGCATAAATGTTTTGAATTTCATACTTCCTCCTTATGATGAGCCGCCCCGGAAAGGGCGGCTTTCACAATCCTTACATGAGTGGTTAAGAACTCGAATATTCAGATTCGATTATTTTGTAAGACCTGCTTGTTGCATCAACAATGCGATTTGAGCTTTCATTTCTTCATTATCGCGTTGTACTTGATCGTATTTAGCAGTTAACTCTAGATCATGTTGTTTCATACGTTCATTTTCAGCTTTCAATGCAGTCACTTCATCCTGCAATACATACGCGGAGCTGATAGGGCCGGCCTTATAACGTGCAGGAACCGCTTTCTTCGCATCGGAAGTACCGAATTTGTAGGATACGCCCGCATTAATCATGTTGTCATGACCGCCAAGAGATACGCCCATATGGAACATTGTAGATTCATTAGTATAGTGCGCCACGCCTACAGCTGCAGCGGTGCTGCCTTTATAATGACCTACAGCAGCCAATACTTGAGTTGGTTCCAATGGATCATATTGTAATGGTTTGAGGCCAGAAATAGCTGCACTAGTAGCACCTACATCAGCGATCTTACCATCCACGCTACGCATAGCACTGCTCAATTGATTTACGTTAACCGCATCAGTACCATCTACACCAGGGCCTACATTAGTAATTCTATTACCACCGTTATTGAGGCCGTCTTTAGTAAGACTTACAGCATTACCTTGAACAGGTGTAATTGTCATACCGCCACCGTTCATAACAGTTGTATTACCAGCAGCATCCGTAGTCGTTACGGACTGAAGACCTTTCAAGTCTTTAGCCAACTTGATGTTATAGCCATCACCAGCAGCGTTTTTCACAACACCGATATTATTATCTGCCAAACGGTTCACATCAGCACCACCAGTAAAGTTCATAGTATCTCCCAATCCACGAACCACTTTACCGCTATCGCCAGGTTGGTCACCTTGGAATACACGGCCTGTTCTAGCCTTGTTGTTGAAGTCATCATTAACAGCTTTCAATTGATCTTCTGTTGCGGCACGACCAGGAACAGCTACAGGGTTTTCAGGATCCCAAGTTTTGTTATCCAAACCTGTTACGAAGTTGCCTTCTTTACCGTCGGAAGTTTGCTTACCTACAACTACGTCGCCAGCTTTCACCGTATTTGCCGTTACAGAACCGTTGTTGCCGTCGATTTTAACTTGATTATCACCTTTACCGGCTGTAATCGTTCCTGCAGAGCCATCCAACTTAACTTCTTTGTCGCCATTGCCGGCTGTAACAGTACCTTCGGAACCGTCAATCTTAACTTGTTTTGCCGGGTCCTGACCAAGAGTGATCTTATCGTTCAAGGCCATTTTGATAGCGCCATTGTCCACGGAAGTTTTGATGTTGCCGTCACCTTTCAAGTCGATTGTCTCGCCCAGAGGTTTCTTCACGGATTGACCGTCTTCCGCTTTAAGACCGAAACCTGTGGATTTGATGTCTTCAATAGCTGTATGCAATTGACCACCGTTCACAGCGTCTTTGCTGTCTTTTGCAACATTACCGTCTTGAACGTTTGTAATTTTATTACCAGCTGCATCGATGCCGTCCTTCGTCATGGATGGACCATCAGTAATCTTCACGCCGTCTTTTGTAACAGCTGTCAACGGATTACCAGCTGCATCATTAATAGTCATGCCTGTGCCGTTTACAACGGTTTTACCATTTGCACCGTTAGCTCCGTTGTTGAAAGTAATGGAGTTTAAGTCTTTAAGGTCTTTAGCCAAACGAACATTGAGGATATTATTTTTGCTGATAACGCCAATATTGTTTTCAGTCAAATCATCTTCGTTTGTTACGCCACCCTTAATGTCCAATTGTTCATTAAGTTTTTTCTTGATAACGTCGCCGGAGTCACCACCGTATGCCATACCGTCATCTTTAGTTGCCACTTGATGTGTCTTACCATTTTCATCAGTGTATTTGATACGAGTGATTTCGTTACCATTGAGGTCCGGATCACCTTTTTCAACAGAAATGTCAGCGCTACGGCCGTCTTTACCATTGAGACCGATGTGACCTACGCCGTCTTTACCAGAAATAGATACAGCTTCTTTTCCGTCCTTACCAGTCACAGCTACCTTGCCGTCTGTACCGTTGTCAGGACCTGTAATGGACACGCCATCCTTACCATTTTTGCCAACCTTCACGGATTCAGCTTTAAGGTTTTTATTCATCTTCACATTGATAGTTGTATCACCAGATGTTGGATCTTGTGTGATGAAAGTTTTAAGGTTTTCACCGCTATAATCATTGTCATCTGCAGTTCCTTCACCTTTAATAGTCACTTTGGAGCCAAGCTTGTTAGTTTTTTCGCCGCCTTGGTTAGCATCGAATTTCAAACCTTTATTAGTCAATGCGTCCGCACTATCCTTGATTTTGTCATTCAAGTAGTCCACATTAACCGCTTCGCTACCATCGTTGCCTGTAGCATATGCCACATTCGTTACGTGAGTACCGCCTTGTTTGTTGTTATATGCAGGACCTTCGTAAGTAACCTTGGATTTATTAGGTGTTCCGTTAGGATCCAAATCATATTTAACAGCACGGTCATTCAATTTATCAAGTTTGGATTTAGAAGCAACGTCTTTAATTGTAACAGTTTCTGTTTGATCTGGATGATTCTTATCTTGTACAGTCAATGCTACATCGCCGTTCGCATCTACAGTGTAGTCTCCATTGGAGCCTGCCGCCTGATTTCTGATCAAACGATAGTCAGTGGAGTTAGCACTTTGAGCATCCAACGCTTTTTTCAATTGATCTTCTGTTGCCGCACGACCGGATACGATCTTATTTGCATCCCAATCTTTATTATCAAGGCCTGTTACATAATTGCCTGTTTCGCTGTCGCCAGCTGTGTTGTTAACAGTTTGACCACCCATAGTAGCACCGCCTGCTTTCACAGTCTTAGCGGCTGTTACGGAATCAAGATTTTTAAGGTCTTTCGCCAATTGAAGTTCCAATTTGTCAGTGCCATCAGCTTTTACGTTGATGTTGCCAGATGCGCTCTTGAACGCTGCAGATTCAGCTTCAGTTACGCCTTCACCTTGTACTTTCACCAAGGAGTTCAATTTTTGTTTATTCACGGTACCAATGTTGTTACCAGTGAATTGTAAACCGTCCTCCATAGTCGCAACTTGGTGTTCGCCATTGCCGTCTTTGTAAACGATACGTGTAAGACCATTTGTACCATCAACGCCTTTTTCGCCTTTAACGCCTGTCATAGGATCGTCGTAACCAGGTTTCACGGACAAGTCGATACCATTAGTACCATTCACGCCGTTCGTTCCAGCAGGGCCTGTCAAGCCAATGTGGCCTACGCCGTCCTTACCGGAAATAGAAACTGCTTCTTTACCGTTTTTATCAGTCACAGCTACCTTGCCATCTGTACCGTTCGCTGTGTCAGGACCTGTAATAGCTACGCCGTCCTTACCATTTTTGCCAACCTTCACAGATTCAGCTTTAAGGTTTTTGTTCATCTTCACGTCAATAGTCGTATTGCCTGTTGCCGCATCTTGATTGATGAAAGTTTTGAGGTTTTCACCGCTATAATCAGCGTCAGCAGCAGTACCTTCACCTTGAATTGTAACAGTGGAGCCTAATTTGTTAGTTTGTACGCCGCCTACATTGGCATCGAATTTAAGACCTGTATTAATAAGTTCGTTTTTAGCATCATGTAATTGACCGCCGTTTACAGCATCTTTAGAACCAGCTGCTACGTTACCATCTTTCAAGTTAGTAATTTTTGTACCGTTAGGACCTTCCAAAGTTACTGTGTCATGGCCTGTGTTACCGTCATATTTTACGGAGCGGTCTTTTACTTTATCGAGTTCAGTTTTGGACGCAATATCCTTAATCGTTACAGTTTTAACATCACTGGATTTTTCGTCTTTTACCTTCAAGTCAACTTGATTGTTTTCAACTTTATAAGAGCCGTCTACGGCGTTATTCGGATTAGCAATTAAGCGGTAATCTGTAGCACTTGCATTAGATGCTTTCAAAGCATCGCTAACCTTCTTAAGTTGGTCTTCTGTCGCTGCGCGTCCTTCTACATATGTAGGATCTGAAATGTCCCAAGTTCTATTATCTAAACCTGTTACAAAGTTACCAGTTTGGTTGCCACCTTTTTTATCCGCTACCGTATGGTTACCTACAGTGGCAGTGCCTGCTTTCACAGTGTCGGATGCCGTTACAGATTGCAAGCCTGTCAAGTTTTTCGCCAATTGCAATTTTAATTTTGCATTGCCATCTGCACCGACAGCTGCAGAGGTAACACCGATATTATTGCCTGTAGCAAGATCGGAAGCGCTTGTTACGCCACCTGTGATGTCCACTTGTTTATTAAGTTTAACATTGGATGTAGCACCCATGTCGCCTTTGAATTTAAGACCGTCGTTCAAGGTTGCCACTTCTTCGTTAGAGCCATCAGGTTTTTGGTATGTAATACGTGTTGTAGTCGTGCCAGGAGCGCCGTCTACACCAGGTTGACCGTCACGAGTAACGGAAATGTTAGTTGTTACACCATCTTTACCGTTGATGCCGATTTTACCGTCTTTACCATTTGCACCAGTAGCAGTAATCGTTTCTACATTAAGGTTTTTACCAAGTTTCACATCAATTGTGCTGTCGCCGTTAGCATCTTGAGAGATTTCCGTAATGATATTGGAGTTATCCCCTTTAACTGCTACTTTGGAGCCCAATTTATTTGTTTTTTCACCGCCTGTATTAGCGTCGAATTTCAAGCCTTTATCAATAAGATCTTGTTTAGTTGTATCAATCTTATTGTTTAATTCATTCTTAGTATTTGTGATTTGGTCACCAAGATCTTGCTTAACTTGATGTAATTGACCGCCATTTACAGCATCTTTAGAGCCAGCTGCTACATTACCGTCCTTCAAGTTAGTGATTTTTGTACCGTTAGCACCTTCCAAAGTTACTGTATCTTTGTCAGTTTCACCGTCGTATTTCACGGAACGATCTTTTACTTTATCAAGTTCAGTTTTGGACGCAATATCCTTAATTGTCACAGTATTAACTGTACCAGATTTATCGTCCTTCACTTGTAAATCAACTTTATTGTTATCAACCTTATAAGAGCCGTCTGCCGCATTGTTCGGATTAGCGATTAAACGGTAGTCAGAAGCACTTGCATTAGCCGCTTTCACAGCATCGCTCACAACCTTAAGTTGATCTTCTGTTGCCGCACGACCAGATACAAAGGCAGGATCAGTTAATGTCCAATTTTTATTGTCCAAACCGGACACAAAGTTACCATTCTGAGCAGCACTTTTGTTATCTGTTACAGATTGGGTACCCATAGTAGCCGTACCAGCTTTTACAGTTTTTGTAGCAGTTACCGTATTAACATTGATGTCTTGACCCAATGCAACCTTAATTGTTGTATCGTCGCCAGTTTGTGTAATTGTAGTGTTGATATTAGTGCTATCACCAGCTACTGTTACCTTGGAACCTAATTTATTTGTTTTTTCGCCACCATTATCAGCATCGAATTTCAAACCTTTATTAATAAGCTCTGTTTTTGTATTATCGAGTTCTGTTTTAGATGCGATATCCTTAATCGTTACAGTTTTCTTATTCGCAGGATTTTTAGCATCTTGTACAGTTAAGTCAACTTTATTGCCAGATACAGTGTAAGCTTTATCAGCAGCACCGCTGTTTTCAGTCAATTGATAATCTGGAGCGTCTACGTCAACTTTATATGTTTTATATGTACCGTCCGTACCTTCTGTAATCGTTGTGTTTTTACCAGCTACAACCTTTACTGCTTTTTGCGCTTCATCACGAATAACGGATTTACCATTGTCAGTAATATTGGACAAGTCTTTATTTGCCGCATTGTCGATTTTATTCTTAGTAGCATCAGTCAACGCCACATCGATTGTTTGGTTGTTAACAGATGTCGTAACATAAGAACCGTCGCCTTTTACAGTCAATGTTTGGTTATCCAATAAAACGTCGTTTTTACCAGTATTGCCAGCTACTTTCAAATTAACATTGCGCAATTGTGCCACGTTAACAGCGTCAGTATCCGCAGTACCTGCAGCCACGTTTGTGATTTGACGAGTTTTTGTACCGCCATCACCTACGGACACCGCACCCATAGTGGATGTCAACGCAGCGCCAGTCAATCCGCTATATCCGTTTGTACGGCTGTCTGCAGTTTTAACATTATAGCCTGCTTTGCCGGCCGCAACGGAAGCAACGGAATTCGCACCCAATGCAACGCCGTCATCTACGCTGGATTTAGCTTTATAACCGATAGCAGTGCTGTTCGCATTAGCTGCAGTCGCATCAGCACCGACAGCTGTCGCGAAGTTACCTGCTGCAGAAGTACGTACACCAGCTGCTGTCGCATTATTGCCTGTAGCACCTGTGTTATCGTAGTTCGCATCGGCAGATGTGCCTTTAGCACTAAAGAAATTCGTTTGCGCCGCTTCAACAGCCTCTTTTACCGTATGGTATGTGCTATTCTTGATATTGAAATCAGGCGCTTTATATGTAGAACCATTCGCTTCATAGCCCGTATAGGTAGGACCTGCGATGGATTTTGCCAAGTTACTGTTTACAAATTTTAATTGTTTAACATTTGTTGCGTCAGTATCGTTTTCACCGCCCGCTACGTTGATGATACGGCGTTCAGAACCTACATTACCCACCGCAACTACACCGTTTGCAACATTGTTATTTTGTTGGTTAGTGAAAGCAGAGAAACCATTAACCAAGGCACCTCTTACTTCCGTACCAGTGCCCAATGCCAAGGAGTTATTGGATTCTGCAACGGCATTTGTACCGATAGCCATGGAGTTAGTACCTGTAACAGTTGCACCAAGACCGATAGCTGTCGTATTAGTATTGTTTGCTTTTGCTTCTTTACCGATTGCAATGGCACCATCTTTAGAGGCATTCGCCGCACCACCAAGTGCAAGCGCATCGGCACCCAAGGATTTTGCATTACCACCCAATGCGATGGAGTTGGATAATTTTGCTTGGGAAGAACTACCCATAGCGATAGCATCAGCACCAGCAGCATTAGAACTACTACCCATAGCAAAACTACTTACACCACTTGCATTTGCACTTTTACCCATCGCTACCGCATTTTGTGCGGATGATTGTGCCGTATTACCGATGGCAAAGGCATTCTCTGCACTAGCATTAGCACTATAACCCATAGCTACCGCATTGGCGCCACCAGTACTGGATGAAGAACCGAATGCCATAGAATCATCTGCACCAACTGCAGTACGAGCTTTCGTACCGAAAGCAAGAGAACGAGCCCCTTCTGTTACGGTATTACCATCGCCATTATATTTAGCACTTGGAGTACCATGTTGTTGACCAGGTAATTTTATAGTTTCTGCCGCACCGATTGCGATGGATTGATCCGCTTTTGCTGTAGCGGAGTAACCCATGGCAAAACTACCATTACCCTTTGCCCAAGATGCAGTACCCAATGCTGTGGAGAACTCACCTTCTGCAGCGGATTGACGCATCATAGCCAAGGAGTTAAATCCGCTCGCCTTTGTAGCTGTACCAAGAGCCATAGCAGATGGTGATAAAGCCTGAGCATAATGACCTAAAGCAAAGGAAATACCGCCTGTGGCCTGAGCATAGTTACCGATAGCTAAACCGGAATAATAAGTTGGATTACCAGTTTCCTGAATATTTGTATTTTTACCGATAGCAATGCCAGCAAAACTATTTTCTGTATAGTTACCTCTATCTGTACCATTGTACAAATGACTGTTATCAAATGGTGTCAGGTTCCCAGGGTTTTGATAATTATATAAATAACTACCTTCACTATAAACTACATTACCAGTAGCATAATTAGCTCCATTTACATTATCAATAGTCATTGCAGTATAAGTAGCTGCGTTAGCTGTAGTAATATTACCACCCATCAATAATGCAGCCACCGCCATAATCGCACTCATGCGTGCCCAGGTTGTACCGTTTTGTACGGATTTCACCTTGCCGCCACCTGTTTTTACAATTTCAGATACTACTACGTAGCATTTTTTTGTCTTACTCCAAATAACATTATAAATTCGATTCATAATTATCCTTTCTTACCGAAAACTCAGTAAAACACACCACTTGTGTTGCATAATATTGCAAAGATAATAAAAAGAAGAAGTATAACGATTAATTATCATCTACACTTCTTACACCAAATATTAGTATTCCAAATTACGATCTGAATACTATAATTATTCATGATTCTTCATCATATACTCATCCACGGCAATACAATATCAAAAAATTTCTATCTTGTAAACAACTTTTTCATCTTTTCTTCATTTTTGTCATTTATTTATTTCTATTTTAATACTTTTTAATTTTAAGAAATAAAATCTTCATCTTTCCTATTAAAATTTACGATAAATCCACATATCGGAATATAACGATTATTGTAATTACGTAATCAATTTCATATTTTTAGACTTTTCAGTTTAGTACTTTCATAGATAAGATAATTTTATATACAGAAAAATTATCACCTACAGGTACACGAAAAAGCCGAGGCCCTAGAGCCTCGGCTTTCACAATATAAATCATATATATTCTATTTTTTATTAACCCTTACACGTTCAATAGTCGGTTGTCCTTCATGGTTCTTGGCAATAGTATCCACACGGAATAGTGCCATTTCAGGACCAAATTCAGATACGAGTCGATCATCGACAGCAACACCGTTTTGAATAGCTCGGTACACAATTTGAGCAAATTCATAACGGGTCAACATACGGTCTCCTCCAAATGTACCATCAGGATAGCCTTCTACAAGACCACGTCGAGATAGATCGCTAACCGCCGCATATGCCCAGTGATTATTCGGCACATCAGGGAATAATGTGCTGCGGTCTGCTTTCATATTCGTTCCGGCCAATCCATTCAAAAGAGCTGTCAACTTTTGAATCTGCGCATTTTGTACCGCTACAGTTTTCTTAAGTTCCAAAACTTCCTTACCGATGGCCACACGAGAACGAGATACATTACTGTGAGCACCTACTTTCACAGACATACCGGCATTCACAACGGTTTCGCCATTACCGACAGTGGATCCTACACTAAATTGCAAGTCCTCATTCGGTCTGTAGAAAGCCCCCAATGCAGCGGCATTACCGTCATGGTAGTGGCCATACCCAGCAGCAAAGTCCCATTTTGCATCAGGATCGAAATCCAACGGATGCAAAGCGGCAAGTGCGGCCGCTCCAGCCACAGATTTGTTGACCTTTTTATCGAGACGAGCTACATTCCGCCCCATATTGGTTACATCCTGCTTGATATTAGTAATGTCACCTTGAATATTGGTTACATTCTGTTTAATGTTGGTCACATCACCTTGTATATTGTTAATATTTGTTGTGTTATTTGTAATCTGGTTCGTTATATCGTCAGATAGGCTTACCTTATAATCCTTAGTAGTTCCGTTCGTCGTAGTTGTCACATTAATATGCTTACCTGCACTGACGGTAGTGGAGCCGTTCGCATTCACTTGATTTTGCAACTTTTTGAGCTGTGCCACATTCACCGCATCCGTATCCTTTGTGCCGGCTGCTACGGATGTAATCTGACGCGTAATATTGTTATTTGCATCACCGACAGATACGGCTGATTTAGTCGCCTTCCACGTAGAATCTGTATTCGTAGACTGTGCCTTTGTGCTCGGATCATACCCAACGGATCCAGCCGCTACAGTAGCCTTCGATTCGCTGCCCAATGCAACGCCACCCTCTACGGTTACATTCGTATTATGTCCGACAGCAACCGCATTATTAACAGATGTCGTAGTCTTGCTGTCTGTGGAACCGATGAGAACTGCATGGTTGGCATCTTTCACCTCACGATTATCCCCCATTACAAGACTATTCTTAGAATTAGTCACCGTATTTTCAGACCCTATTACGGTCGTATTGGACACCTTATCCGCCGTATTGTGAAAGCCCGTCAACATGGTATTCATACTTTCATTTCTTTGGGAGCCAGTCAATGTATTATTGACACCCATAAGTGCGGAGCGAAGTGTATAATCCGCCTTATTACCGCTACCAAATGCCATAGTAGAACCGCCACCGTTAGAATCTCTGACAGCGGAACGTAATGTCTCAGCTAATTCCTTAGCGGAATTACCTCCCGAACTTGGCGCTGAGATACGAGTTACAGAATTCGTTATTTCATTGCCTGCACCAAATACGAGAGACCCATTGGAGTTAAAGGTTCGATTGGCAGTGCCTACGATACTATTTGCAACCCCAGAGTATTGAGAGCTAGCACTTGCCGATTCAATACTATTTAAAGACCCTGTAATAGTAGCACCAAAATTCTTAGTGGCATCAGCGGTAGTGGTAGGATAACCTGAAGAGGCAATCGAATAAGCCCCTACAATAGAAGAAAACAAACCATTAGAATAACTATTCGCTCCTATAGTTGTGGAAAATAAATGTCCATTATTATTTTTGGTATTAGAACTATCTACATCCACATCACCTAATTTTCCTTTATAATTATGGGTCCCCAACATAATACTGCCAGAACGAGCATAGGTGTTTTGACCAATAGCCATTCCGGTTACCATCTTTTCAGGATTTTTTGGGAGCCCGAAAGGTATACCAAAAAGATTTTTGTATCCAGCCTGATTAAAATCAAACGCTCTTTCCATTCCGCCTACCATATTTTCGACGAATGAATTCGCACCTATGGCAATGCCGCCACCTTGATCAATATAATTATTAATATGTGCCTTTCCACCAATTACAATATCACCTGTGGACGGCTGTCCGACACCACCCGAATACTCTATAGTAGCCCCTTTACCAATGGCTACGTTTTCCGCCTTTGGTGCATTGCTACCCGTACCGATGGCTACACCGTTACCGCTACCCGGTGCCACATCCACCGCTCCGGCCACATATAGGCTCGATAACAACACACCATTAATCAACACCGATAATATAAGTTTACGCTTGCTCATTTTATCCTCTCCAATCCCTAATGAATTCCACGTGTAACTTATTCTTCATTATATTTTCATGAATATTGTGCCACTCTTTTTCTATTTTGTAAACAAAATAAATTTTTATGAATTAATGTATAAAAAAAGGAACTGTTTTATCATATCAGATGACAATCATCTGATATGATAAAACAGCTCCCTATGTTGCTTTTATCTAAAAAATAAATATGGATTCTTATGCTACTTTTATCAAAATAATAAATATATATATATATATCAATCTATCAATCAACGTGCACCATATGTTGGCGACGCACATTTTCCAGCATATTCGCACGAACCGATGCTTTTGTATCCGATCGATGGTTACCACGAAACCATGCCGTATCGACACCGGCTAGCCGGAACATGATTTTGCCGTACGGACTGCCATGCTCATGCTCCGGCTTATTGTAGCCCATGTCCACGGAAATCCTCGGCGTGAGCTGTAACTCCGTACCGATGCGCAAGCCATGCTTATCCTCACTACGCCGCAACTGCCAACGATAGGCTTCCATGTACACGCGCGCCCAACGGGCATTCTTGAAGCTAGTCCCATATTCCGCAGTATATCCGTTAGATACACTCTCCAAGCGTGTCGCACCATCAAAAGAACGCTCACCAGACACACCACGATACCAGTTCATGCGAAACGCACCGATCCCCGACACATACTCTAGCCCGACACTCATGCGACCGTGATTGCCTCTGAACCGATGGTCATAAAACAGATTACCACCGTAATAATGGTCATCGTTCGCAGCAATTCGGCGATAGCCGATACCCACATTCGCCGTCGTCCCTGTATCCGCTGCATTCGCCAAACGCTCCTGTGTAAACCACACATGGCGAGATGTCTCATCATAATGACCTAGTGGCTGCAATGTTTCCACACCATACAAGGGCTTCCAATTTTTCTGAAAACGCAATGACACGACGGTTCTCTGCATCCAGGGCTTCGCCTTCGATCCGTGCATTGCGGAATGAACACCAGTCATAACCACTGCCTGCAACGCAGAATTGACCGCATCCGTATCGGAATAACGAGTCGTCTTTTTATCTGTGGAGTCCGGCATCTCCAATCCGCCCTGACCGATAACATGGTCCGGCGTATGGGACGAATTAACATGGAAGGTATCTGAGTCGTCAGATAATACGGCCTTACTTTCACTATGAACTTGTTTTACCATAGTCCCCTGCATAGGCTGCGCTGTTCTGTCCACCTGTTTTCCCAACACGGGCATAACGGACATACACAGGGCCACTACTAACACAACTATATATTTCATTACACACTCTTACGTACAAACACACTTTTCATTACGCACATAATTATTTATTTAATTATGTACTTAATACGTTATTACACACGATTACACACGCCGATGACTCATGATTTTATCATGAACAAAACATGAAATTATTTCTATTTTATATAAATATATAGAGGCTTGTCAATGCATATAGAATGCAATGTATACATATAAAATGCTAGAATACAATTTATAGAATAAATAAATATTTAAATTTTATAAATATGTGTCAAAGGTTTCTTATTAACTATAAATACCTATAGAATATATTGTATATTTATTGGAATTATGTGAATATTCTATTTACAATATACCTTTTTGGTATTATAGTAGCCATGTAAGTCTTTTTATGAAAGTTTTGTGAAAGTTTGTTTGTACACAAAGGAGTGTATACGATGAGTAAGAAACGTTTTGTATTAGCAAGTGTTGTAATGGTAGCTTTGTCCGCCTCAGTTTATGCGGCGCCGGTTAATATCGTTGATAACAATGGTAACATCGGCAAGGAAGGTCAAACTTTCACCGCAGGAACAGGCGGCAACATCACCCTCGGTGAGAACGCCGGTGCGGCGAACGGAAAAGGTAAGGGGCCCAATGCCCAAGGCAATAATATAGCCTTGGGTGCAGCTGCTGGGGCCGGCTCATCAGGCGGTGGCAATATCAACCTTGGGGCGAAGTCCTTCCGAGGCAGTACTGGCGATTTTAACGTAACCGTCGGTTTCGCCGCAGGTAATGCAAGCCAGTTGACGAACTCCATTGTCATGGGGACTCAATCAGGGGAAAACTCCGCAGGTGATAAAAACGTGTGGATTGGGAACTTCCAAGGTGCTAACAGTAAAGCCAGCAATTCTGTAGCCATCGGGTCAAATTCGACAGTAAACGGGCAGTTCGACCTTGCCGTAGGGCATTATGTAAATGTAAAAGCCGCAAAAGGTTTGGCTGTCGGCTCTTATAACACACTATCTGAAAAAGCGACCGCATCTGGCGTATTCGGTCAAGGCCAATACGGTAAAACAGCTATTGATGCGGCCAATTCTTACAGTATAGGTAATTACAACCACATTTCTGGAGAAAACACCTTTGTTCTCGGCAATAATGTGACTACCTCTCTAAAAAACGGAGTTGTCCTTGGCAATGATTCCGCTGACGGCGATGTAGTCGGTACAGCAAGCCATACCTTTGAAAATGGTACTACCGTCAACTATGCCGGCACAGCCCCTGTATCAACAGTATCCGTAGGGGCTAAGGGCAAGGAACGGACGATCACCAATCTCGCAGCAGGTCGCGTGAGTGCTACCTCTACAGATGCAATCAACGGATCCCAACTCTACGGCGTTCATCAAATAATTGATACCCTTGGTAAAAGTACAAGTCAACAGCTTAATAATTCTATCAGCACCATTGAAAAATCTGTACAACATGTATCGCAAGAGGTACAACGTGTCGAATCAGAATCCAATAAAGGCGATGCTCGTGCCGCTGCGTTAGCTGCATTACATCCATTACCATATGATCCAGATAATCGCGTTCAATACATGGCAGGCTACGGCCATTATAAAAATGCGAATGCAGTAGCTCTAGGTGTAGGCTATTATCACAAAGATAATCTTTTACTCACCACAGGGTTTACGATGAACAATCACGTTATGGCCAATGTAGGCATCACCTATAAACCGGGAAAATCTTTATCTACGGCTATGTCCCCTACCTCTTATAACGCACTAGAACAACGCGTACAAGCATTAGAAACTCAAAATAAAGATCTACAAGAAACAGTAAAACGCTTGGTAGACAAACTTGAAAAATAATAAGATCCCTTTATGGTAGTCCTATGACTACTTTCACAAAAACACACTAAAACCAAAAAGCTGTACACACAGTCGATTTTTGAACCACCTTTGATGTTACATCCGTTTTGACATCAAAGCCGTTTAGTCTAATCTATGTATGTACAGCTTTTATGATTATTTATATGTAGTTATTATAATAATGTATTTCATCTCAATTTGACGATATATATTTTTATCCCTATAATATAAGTAGATAGCCAGACGAGTGGTTCCGTTAGGCTCATCTCAGAACTATAAATAATTGATGAAATGGCCTTTCAGTTATCCAGTTACTGGTAACGAAGGGCTATTTTCTTTTTCCAAAGCAAAAGAAAAGGCAGAGATTATATAACATGTCCTCCATTACTAGATGTTCAGTAATGGAGGACATATCAATAATTCCTGCCTTTTTTGTTTATCTACGAGCCACGCGCATGGCTGCCATCATGCCTGGCGACTTCCAGACGGATTGGCCATTATCTGATACGAGTTTATTATTATCGTAAAATACGTCTGCATTGTAATAGTTGTCATCACTAGATGTCACTTTGTAGCTAAGACCTGCTGTTGTGTACACCGTAAAGTTGAGTATATCCCCCACCCGTTTTACAGAGTCTTGATCTACATACCAGTTATTACCGAGATACGTCGTAGCATACACATCTTGACGAGCTTCTACATCATTTGTGCTAATGCCAATTAATACAAGCAACGCCGCTAACATATATAAAAATTTACGCATTATAATTACCTCCCGTTTTATGGTAAGAATACTTATATATTATACCAAAAAACACCGATAATCGCATTATAATGGCAGTACTTTCTCAACTCTTGACTGAATTCGCTCGAGTCTCGGCGTGATTGCTTTCATCACAGGTTTTTCTATGAAAGCTAACCGCACATAGTCTACAATCATACCGATGACAAAAATAAGCGCCACTACAAGAATTGCATACAGAGGTAATAGTATTGAATCATAGTACTGATACGTTGCCAATACATTATCCCACATGTAATGAAGGAATAGCTTATTATCATGCAATAGGTATATACCAAAGGTAGTAGATGCTACCGCATTGATCCAAGGACGATAAGTGATCTTTGCTTTCAAAAAAATAATAAATAAGCCAATGCCTAATAACAATTGAAAGAAGCCATAATCATTTTGCGTAAAGTAGAAAATCTGTTTCATATACGCTAGATCCATCATGGCTAGTACATCGACGAGGATGTCCCCTAGAAAGGCCCCTACAAAGCCTATGGCGGTAAAAATAATACCTATTTTCTTTGTTATATGTGAGCCGTACAGCTTGATGTACGCCCCCAACGAATAGAATACGACAAAGGAAAAGATATGTTTAAATCCAAAGGTGGTATGCGGTACATTAGTCCACAAATTCAGCACCGTCGGTATTAAGAACCAAATTACCGTGGAAACCACTAGGAGCATAACGTAGTATGTATGCTGCAGCCAATGAAGTACTCGATTAATAATAGGCGTTAATAAATAGAGTACTAAAAAGTTCTGGGCGAACCAACTCATGGCACCAATAGGCAATAAAGCGAGCATCATATTCCTTGACGTCACCGTATCGAGTCCTAAACCCATAGCTACGCCCAGCATGGCAATGCTGTAAAACCATATTTGCCCTACTAACTTCGCAAACTTGTGCAGCTTAAAACTACTAGAAACCATAAAATAGCCTGTTATCATAACAAAGGCGACCACACCAGCCTTGCCTCCAAGTCCAAATACTTGGAGAAACACCTTATTAAACGTTAAATCTGGTGTAAAGGGGAAACAACCGTGCACGCTGAAATGGTGCATAATAATTAGTATCATCGAAATGATACGCAACAATTCAATATTGCTCGCTCTCATTCTCTATACCTCATATTCTTCCTCTCAAACTATATGAATACTACACCAACTGGTAACTATACCGAAATGATGTGTATATATATCAAAAATACATGGCGTATATGAGGGTGTTGTGACAAATTTTACACATAAAAAAGACAGCTGATATAATCAACTGTCCTTTTATTAAGCTATAGTTATTACGATAATAATTAATGTACAAAAAATTAGCATTTTGTACATCAATCTACTATTTAGAAAAGTGATGTTCAAAAATCCTCCTTTTTGAACATTAATTTACTAAGATTTATTAGTTATTAATTCAATAAACATCCTCTTTGAGCAAGTGAATGCCTATTTAGATAATACTCATACTACATACATATTAGAAAAGTAATCTAATCAACTAATAGTTTTTGGCAATCGTATTTTCATTTTCCTACCACTTATAAGCTCCTCTATTATTAATTTCTTGATAACAGCACATTTCTTTATCGTATCAAAAATTGTAGCAAACATAATACCTGTACATATACAACTTAATATAAGAAAGAATAAGTCCATAAGAATAGAGTGTTCAAAATGGCTCCAATAAGCTAATCCTATTATTCCAACAAACAAAATACCATAAAATCCAATAGATTTGAACTTAGAAATACTCAAAAGCATAGTTGAAACAAAGCCTACTATACTACAACCTAACAGTACTATTATAGTAATTATTATAAATTGACTATAAGCAAAAATAATACTTTCACTAGCACCTTCCTTCAGGACTTCTATTGCCAAATTTGATCCTATACTTACTATAAGGGCCAAAATAGCACCTAAAGATATAGTTCCCCATATAAACATGTATCGACTCTCAAAATCACTTACTAATAATTCATGTATAATTTGTAACTCTGAATTAGATTTATTCATTAATTGTTGTTTTATATAAGAACGATACTGTGTATATAGATCGGTTGTCATAGAATACCAAATAAATGTTAATAATTGAATTATTTTACTCATAAGCCTACCATTTATATAATAAGTTTGTTAGAAAAACGTTAGAACTTACCTATTAAATTTAGATACAATACTGTAAAGAATTCCTTTCTCATAGGAATTGAAATTAAATTTCCATTGAATGGTAAAATAAACCAAAGCATAAAAAACAATATTACTTATAAATAAATAAATTGATTTCTGTAAATCTATTTGAGACAAGATTATATTGCCAAAAAAAGTTGTTAATACACATACAAATAAGATAGGAAAAATTTTTTTCCAAAAATTAAAAATATCTAACTTTAAATATTTTTGATAATATATATTCATTAAAAGCCCATTACCTATTAACATACATAGACCTGTAGCAAGTGCTCCACCAATAACACCATATAAATCAATCCAATAATACGACAAAACAATATTTAGTATCCCCACAAATGTATATATCATAGCTCTTATATGGAAAACATTTCTAGCTTGCATAATTGCTAATCCTACATTTTGTATTAAATCTATTGTAAATGGAATAATTATTAACAGTGTAATTGAATATACTATACTAAATTCATCACCAACCCAATAGTGAAGAAATCCATGCCCGAATATAATAAAACAACTTGTAATAAAAGAAAGCAAATAAAATTGTAGTCGACCTATACGTAAAAATAACTCTTGAAATGATTTATTATCATAATTCTCAGCTACCATTGTTGTAACTTTTGGTAATAATGTTCCGGAGATAGCTAAAGATATATTCATATAATTAATATAAATTTGACTAGCTATTGCATAAACAGCTACTGCAGCTGCACTTATTTTCATGCCTATTAATAACTGACTACTTTGCCAAAAAATTTGATCAACTACAGAAACAATAAATAAACTAATTGACAAATTACGAATTGAAATAATAATACTATTATCCCAACCATAATATCTAAATACTATATCTAATTTATATCTACAATATAAGATTTTTATAATTGCTAATACTAAGTTAAATAAAGTTTGTACTATAACAACACTTAATGCTGTTGGATAGAAATATACAGTAGCAACTATAAAGAACGGTTGAAGAATAATTTGTAATAAACTTATAAACCTATGAAAAACGAAGCGTTCTCTTGAAATAATTATTGCATCAAAAACTTTTGAGGAAAACAACATAAGAAGATTTATTAATAATAAGATGAAAATAGTTTTAGCACTATTTATCATACCTGGAGTCAAACTATCACTAAAAATAGTAGGAATAAAATAGTAGAATATCAAACCTATCAAACATAGTATTAATCCTATTATCATATATAAGATTAATGACATGGTTATTAATTTATCAATACATTTCTGATCATTTTCAACTCTGTATTTTACTAAGAATCTAATAATGGTAGTAGATAATCCAAAATCCAAAACATTAAAATATGCAATTATAGATCCTAACAATCTATATAAACCAAATTCAGAAATACCTATAAAAGTTAATAAAATTGGGACATATGCTAAATTGATTATAGTATTACAAAACAACATAGCATATGATAATAAGGTTCCTAGTTTTCTTTGTGTAGAAAGAGTTTGATTCATATTACCGCACCTTCTTATTTGTAATATTATACAAATACAATATTAGAGGTAATATACGCAAGTATAATAAAAAATATTTTATTAAAAGAGCTATATCAAATTTATATACTAGATCAAATCTAAAAATTGATTTCCATATTTCACGACGTAATAATTGATTAAAGTCTTCGTTTATAGAAAAGAAAGACTGTGTATTTTCTTTACTAAAGTAGTATATATAAAAAATTTCTTTTATTACACTAAAGCCTTCTTTCATAAGTTCAACTTGGTCATTAGTATTCCAGATAAATGACTGCATTATTTTCAAACGTTGCTCAGATAATTCAATAAAATTAAATCTAAATCTATGTAATGTAGATGATTGTGTAAATATATAATAATACCAAGTATTATATGCTATTGCCATATTATAGTTTTGAGATTCTAATATTCTAAAATTCCACTCTTCATCTTCACCAAAAATAAGAGAAGCATTAAAAAGATTATTGTCCATAATACTTTTTTTTAAGATTTTAGCAACTGGACCACGAGAAACATAAGAATTACTTCTCCAAAATTGCTTCATACCCAAATGATACATATGTGTATGAAGCATCTTTTTATCTTCTAAAGATAAAAGCTTAAAATTATTAAGTAAATCCCTATTTAATTCAATAGATGAAATATCATGTACATATTCAACTAAGCCATACAAAATATCTACATCATTTTCAGATAATATTTTATCTGCTTCCTCTAACATAGTTTTAGAGATTATATCATCTACATCTACAAATGTTATATAGTTTCCATGACTAAATTTTAAACCATAATTACGTGCATTAGATACACCTTCATTAGCTTTATGATATATACATATATTATTTCTTTTATAATTATCTAAATACGCTGCACACTCTTTATTACTTCCATCATCAACTATAATAATTTCATAATGATTATATGTTTGTTTCAATATACTTTGTAAACAACGATCTATTTCTTCATTTGTATTATTAAATACAGGAATGATAATACTAAAATAATTCATTTTAGATTTATTAATCCCTTCTTTTTTACATATTTAACTTAGAAAACTTATAAGTAAAAGCATATGCTATGGCTAAACTTACCCAAGTACAATATACTACAGTAGAAGACCCATTAATATTAGATATTAAACAACCTAATAAAGTTAACAGTGTTACAGATAATTTTATTTGATCACCTTCATTTAGATTTCGTCTATTACAAAATAATCGATATAAAGCAATAATAAAGGGCATTATAAATATAATACTGCCAATAATACCTTGCTCCATAAGTCTAGTCAAATAATCATTCATTGCATTAATATTTTTAGATAAAATACCTTTTGATTTTACAGTATCCATCCACATATTAATTTCTCCATTATCATTATCTTCCTTTTCAAATACATCAACCATATATAATGTACTTAAACCAGGTCCAACGCCAAGAAAAATATGATCTTTAGATATTTGGAGACTAGCATTAATTAAACCAAATCTAGCACCATTACTACGTGTATTCTTTTTATTTAATGAGTTCAAATTATTATCTAAATATTTTTCTACTTGTAAATTATTAACATGACTATTATTAATATCTACTGTCATTCCATTAATAATAGAAATAGAAATAAATAATGCGATAATAGATATTGCAATAATAGATAAAACTTTTTTTATAAATATCCTATAGATAAATATAGACCATAATAATAGTAGTGCTAAAAGTGCGAGATACACAGCATTAGCAGTTCTTGCCTGTGATAAAAAAACGATCACTGCTAAGCCGAGACTATAAAATCCATAAAAAATTGTATATTTTTTTGAATTAGATGCTAAATACTTTCCCCATATAAAAGGTATTACAAAAGCCATATAATTACCAATATGAGATGGTTCTGAAAAAATACTTCTAATTTGTTGTCTATCCCATAATAATGGAGGCCACCAGCTATCATCACTCTTAACCACATGAAAATATGGAGTAATCGTAACTAATAAATCCTTTGCATATGAGTTTCCATAATAATATAAAATTTCTATAATTGTCACTATAATAACAATAAGACTCGATATTATCACAGCTAGATTAATATACTTCCAGTATTCATCAAAATTACGCTTCATATATAAATACATAATATATGAACCACCAAAGGTATATATTATTGTTAATATAGAGTTTTTTAGATTACGAAAAACAAAAGAAATAGTTGTGCCCAACTGATTATTATCTACCAATCCAACTTTATTTGAAATACTATTAATAAATCCAAAAGATTCTGAGCTTGTATTAACAAAATAATTAGTATCAAAATATGGATATGTATATATCCCAATAAATAGTGATAAAATGATAGCCCCAATATAAATCACAAGATATCTAATCATAAAATACTTTGAGTTATCTACTATAGGTATCTTTTTTATATATTGTAAAAATAATGTATATATACCTAACCCAGCAAGGAAATACCAAGAAAGCATTCCAGCAAAGTTTGTTCCAATAATATTAATAAATCTAGGATGTGCTACATTACTAAAACCTAAAAATAAAATAATACAAAAAATAAAGATTAAAGCTAATTTATCATATTTTTTTTTAGTATTTTCCTCTTGATAAAGGTTAGGACTCATATATAACTCCATTAAATAGTAATAACACTATCATTAACTCTAAATTTATTAAGTACTTTTACTTCTTCAATCATATCTTGATGGCTCATTAAGAAACTTTCAGAATTCTTTCTAATACATGTTAAGAATTCAACAATCTCGTAACGTAAACCTTCGCCTTCAAATTTATAGAAGTATTTTCGATTCAAGTTTACATCTTCAAAACGCAATTCAAAAAATTCTGTTTTCCACCAAGGCGCTGGTACGTAAATATACCCTTTTGAACCAGATATAACTAAATCACCTTCTGCTTTGGCATTAATAGCTACTGTAGCAGAAGCCATAGCATCATCATAGACGAAATTAATCTTTGATAAAATATCGACATCATCGACTTTATGGCTTATAAAATCAACATGATTATAATCAAAACCCAATAATTTAAAGATCGCTAATAAAGGATATGCAGCGAGAGATAGAATACTGCCCCCTGCTATCCTAACTTGATTCTCTAAATCATCGCCTAATACCTGTGTGAAATTGGCTTCCACATTAAATATCTTACCGATTTGCCCACTACGTGCCATGGCTATTAATTTACTAAAAGCAGGACTATACGCTGTCTTCAGTCCTTCCATTAATACCAAGTTGGAAGTTTTCGCCAAGTTCATTAAACGTAATGTTTCATCAAGGTCACTGCTAAATGGGAATTCTGTTAATACATGTTTTTTGGCTTGTAGTGCTTTTTCGATATAAGTTACACGTTTAGATAATGGCATATTAATGTATACCGCATCTACCTCATCTAGCAATATTTTAGATGAACTAAATTGCTCTAAATCATTAAACTGATGTGATTTATAGATAGTATCAACCGCATCTGTTTCTGTGTAACCACCTATAATATCAATACCACTTACAAATTTAGCTTCATCTAAAAATCTATCTAAAATAACTTCATTACCAATAATACCCAATCTAACATTCTTGGAATTTCTGATTTGAGTACTAGAAATGCCTTGTGTTCTTGGTAAGTAAACTACCTTACAATACTCATTTAAATAATCAAAATATCCTTCCCAATCAGATCCCACAGTAAATATATCTATATTAAATCGTTTGATATCATCTATTTTTTGTCCAAAATATTCTTCTACTACGATTTCATCTGCAAAACCTGTAGCGCGCACATTATCAATACGCGTCATCAAAGAATCACGAACATTAAATTTGCCTCTAGATTTATCAAAATAGTCAGACGTAACCCCAACAATAAGGTAATCACCTAATGCTTTTGCATTTTTTAATAAATTATAATGTCCCTCATGAAACAAATCATATGTTCCATATGTTATCACTTTTACCATATTATTTACCTGTAATCTCTTTAATGACTAATTTCATTGTTTCTACAAGCATTATATTATCCTCAATGGTCGTATCACCAATATGAGCAACGCGTAGGACATAGTCTTCATTAACCCCACCTGTAGGATTTACAAAAATATCATATTTGTCCTTCAAGATTGTAAATACATCTTTAGCAATTGGTTGTTCAAAACGGATAGGCGTAACCGCATTACTAATAGTGAAAGTAGGAAGAGATACTGGTAATTCTTTAATTCTATTTCTAAAATCCTTCGCCACACTATCAATACGAGCTAAATAGTTTTCAAAACCTTCCTCTTCAATAAGTTGTAATGCCTTATTCATTTCTAAACATACCCCAACAGCAGGTGTGAATGGTGTTTGACCCCTTGTAAAATTCTTTACATATTGGTTGAAATCAAAGTAAAGATTCTTAATATGATTATTTTTTACACGTTCTTCATATAATCTGTCACTAATTACAATAGGAGATATACCTGGTGCAATACAAAGTCCTTTTTGAGAACTTAAAATAGTAACATCAATATTATTACCAGCCATATCATAATGATCAATTAAGAATGAACTAATTGCATCAATCACCAAGTACGCTTGCTTCTTTTTAGCAAAGCTACTTAATAAATTAATATCATATAACTGTGCTGTAGAAGTTTCATCAATATTAGCAATAACAAAAGTAAAGTCTTGTTCTTCTACTGCAGTAAAGTGTTTAGCAGTCAACTCCTCGCCATCGTCTAGTTTAATCACAATATGAGGGATCTCATGGAGTTTACATAAATCAACAAAACGTTGACCAAAAGTACCACCATTAATAACTAGTACATGGTCAGTTTCATTCATACAATTCATAATAGTAGCTTCTAATGCGCCTGTACCAGAAGCTGTTAAGTAGATGGATTTATAGCTTTCTGGTGCATTCATAAACTTTTTAAGCAGTCTATCTGAATCTAACATAACTTCAGAAAATTCCGTTGTTCTAAAATAAGGAACTTGTTGATGTCTTACATCAAGAATTTCCTTTCTCATTTGTGTTGGTCCTACTGTAAATAATTTCATAGTCTAATCCCCCTCTTATTGTTTCCAATACACTCTATAGTTATGATGTGGTACCTGACGATCTTCAGGTGGTGCTTCCATATAATTATTGTACAAATGACTTAAATAGAAATTGCTATCTGTAAGTCCCCAAAACTCAGTATCCTCAAAAGGATATAAACTTCTATTATCAAACAAGCTCTTTTCATATACCTCTCGTTTATTACCACTTGCACAATCAACAAGAACACTTATGTATTTCGCATTGGAAAATGGATACTGTTGTGCATCTTGGTTGATTTTTTTGATTAAACTCATAGTTGGCAAAAAATGCATTAAGCCGATAGCACCAAATTTTAAAAATGTCCGAACATAACCTTTTAACTTAGCAAAGCTACCTTTAGAATCTACATAGCGATTACTGAATGTAAACTTCATAGAAGAGCCATGAAATAACAAGTTTAAAAGTTGTTGGTGTCTAAAAAGTTTTTGTTGAGCCTGTGTATCATCTGGTAACCCATCAATAGGAAAGATATCTATAAATACACCGGCTTTATCAAAATTACGCCACAATGTATTATCAACCATAACTGTTTCTTGATCAAATACCTTTGCCATTGTATAGGTATATTTATCATCATTTTCAATAGAATATACTTGATATCTTGGATTATGGTCATTATATAACTTAATAAAGCGATTATAATCATCGCGTGGCATCATGATGTCAATATCATCATCCCATGGAATAAAACCTTTATGTCTAACGGCACCCAACATCGTTCCATAAGCTAATACATATCGAATATCATGTGTATCACAAAATTGTGCCACATCTTTTAAAATATCTAAAGCGACACCCTTAATCTCCGAAAATCCAATTTCTCGCATCAAAAAAATTCCTCCATAATACAAATAAGTCTATTATTTAAAGAATTTTCTTTTTAAGAATAATCCACCTTTTTTCAACCAGTTTTGTGGCTCCATAAATGATACGTTTTGTTCTTTATAGCTAATATTATTAGCTTCAATCCATACATCAAGCAAGATTTCACTAACAAAGCCATAGATACGTGCTTCATACGTATCATAATCAGAAATATCAACACGTTTTTCAATTTCTTCTAAGATGGAAAACATCCATTCACAGTATTGATCAAATAAATCTCTACGCATAACAAACATATTGAACATATGAGCCCAAGTGCGATTGCATACCTTTGTAAAAGCAACGCTATATTCGGGATATTGTTCAGCGATGATTTGCTCTGCTGCATCTAATCCTGAGCTATGGTGGGCATTATTATAGTGAGAACGATTAGACTCAATATAATATTTACGCTTATCTGCTACTACTACAGGATATTGTGAAAGTAGTTTCTCCCATTCTGCACCCATCAAGATTTGATTCTTTTTATCTTCTACGGAGCGCACCTCTTTGCGCGTAAAATAACGTCTGTAATGAACAAGACCAATATAGTCCGCGTCAAGGTTTTTCCATGCCCAATAGAGACCCGTCAATTCACAGTAATTAGCATTCTTTGAAGATATATTATCTCCCGTATGATCACCAGTATAACCAATATCGGCCTTGCCTTCTCGTCCTACATGGATCGGCATATATACAGAATCTTCAGGCATCCAATATTGTTTATGTGTGGCAACTAAAATCTTTATATTCACTAGTACTCTCCTACTTGAGTATTGACTCTCCAGTCGATTCACCTACCATATGAAAATTCGTTCAGGCTAGCTCTTTTTCTACTAATAATAAAGCACTAGCAATGACCTTATCCATATCGTAATATTTATATTCCCCTAAACGACCACCAAAGATAACATTGGAAATCGTTTCAGCCTTTTTAACATATTTAGCATATAGATCCAAGTTCTTTACATCATTTACTGGATAATACGCTTCTTCACCGATTTCCCAGTCCTTTGGATATTCTTTTGTTACATACGTAACAGGCTGTGTACCAAACTCAAAATGCTTATGTTCAATGATACGAGTATACGGAATCTCTCCTTCCGTATAGTTCACCACCGCAACGCCTTGATGATTTTCCTCTTCGAGACGCTCTGTTTCAAAGTGAAGACCACGATATTCTAATACCCCTTCAGAATAACCAAAGTATTCATCTATAGGGCCTGTGTAGATAATCTTATCTGCCAAAGATTCGTATTCGTTCCGATGTTTGAGGAAATCTACACCTAAGCGGACTTCAATTCCCTCTAACATGCGTTCAATCATCTTGGTATAACCACCCATAGGAATACCTTGGAAGCGATCATTAAAATAGTTATTATCATATGTATAACGCACAGGTAATCGTTTAATAATGAAAGCTGGTAACTCTGTACATTTACGGCCCCATTGTTTTTCCGTATACCCTTTGATGAGCTTTTCGTAAATATCCATACCTACAAGACTAATAGCTTGCTCTTCTAAGTTCTTTGGCTCCCCTGATATAGCAGCTCGTTGTTTAGTAATGATATCTTGTGCCTCTTTTGGAGTTCGAATATTCCACATTTTAGAGAATGTATTCATATTGAACGGCAAATTGTACATCTCGCCTTTATAGTTTGCTACAGGACTATTTACATAGTGATTAAACTCAGCAAATTGATTCACATAATCCCACACATATTTCAAGGATGTATGGAAAATATGAGCACCATAGACGTGAATATTGATATCATCTTTGCTTTCACAATATAGATTACCTGCTATGTGATTGCGACGGTCGATGACAAGTACAGATTTACCACGCTTGTGCGCCTCATGAGCAAATACAGCACCAAATGGGCCTGCCCCAACTACTAAATAATCGTATTTCATTAATAGGCCCCTTTCGATTTAGCAACAGCCAATACAGTTTTCAACAGATATACAATATCGATCCATACAGACCAATTATGCACATACCAAGAATCCATGAGAACTCGTTCTTCATAGGTGGTATCACTGCGACCACTTACCTGCCAAACACCAGTAATCCCTGGTGGTACAAGGTAAAAGTCATTAATATAGTCGCCGTATTTTACAATTTCATCTCGAACAATAGGTCTTGGCCCTACGAGGCTCATGTCCCCAACGAGAACATTCCACAACTGTGGCAATTCATCAAGACTTGTCTTTCGAAGGAATTTTCCGATTCTTGTAACGCGAGGATCATCTTTCAATTTAAAATCTCGCTCCCATTCTTCACGAGCAGCTGGATTATCTTTTAGATATTGCTCCAAAGCCTCTTGTGCATTTGGCACCATGGATCGGAATTTATAACAAGAAAATGATTTCCCACCTTGACCAACGCGTTTATGTCCAAATACGATAGATCCTGGAGAATCTAAGTAAATCAATATAGCAATGATACCGAGAATTGGTAAAATCAAAATGCCACCACATACCGTAGCTACAATATCAAAAATACGTTTAAAAACACGGTTAGATTTGCGTGCTAGGTTATTTTGCACACGCAATACGACGGCTTGTTCTTCCATCATGCCACGTGCTGTAATATTACTGGCTGGTAAACCGAATAATTCAGGAACAAATGCTACTCGTTTTACTAATACTTGTAATCGATTAATCAAGGATACTAATTTTTTAGACTCAAGTCCCGGAGCACAAATCAGTACAGTTTGAACGCCTGTATCTTTAATAACGCTTTCTACATCTTTAAAGGCTCCAAGGCATGGATATTCTTTAGCGATGAATGATGATTTAGGATTATCATCTACATAACCAATAATCTTATAGGTAGTAATCGGCATACGCTCTAATGATCTCTGTACAAGTTCTGCTGTCTTTCCCGCCCCAACGAGAAGAATCGGAATTGTTAAATATCCTGCTTTTGAAAGTAATTTTCCTACAATAAAACGCTCGCTAAAGATAAATACGAGCATACATATATAAGCAAAGGCAACAAATAAACGAGACACATCATTAATAACATGTCCTGTGTACATGAGAACAATCGATACGACAACCCCTATGGTAATGCTGCGAAACAAATTTTTCATCGTATCCCAATAAGGTGTTACCACAGAATAGACATTATTAAGCAACAAGATAGTTAAAAATACGATAGGCACAATACCATATACGTAAATTTCTTCTACCTTAAAATTTGAACTTACTGGTAAAATTGATAAGTTTAAACGCAAATAATAGGCTGCTAATATCCCCAAAACAATAGCAATATAATCTGCTATAAGTACTATGAGCTTACTTATAAATAACTTTTTATTATTGTTATTACAGATAGAACGATTCATACTAATACCCCAATTATAAGAAAAGGTTGTTTTCTCAATCTCAAAATATTAAGAAAACAACCTCTCTATCATACGAATACAATGTACCAATATTTACATATATTGTATCATATTTAAATATATAAAACTATAAAAAACATAGATTTCACCTATCTTTTATGTAGTTATTTATTCTTTAAGTCTATTTAAATCCTACTTAATTGTCTATTAAATAGTAGTTAGATGCCTTCCAATACAGCTATATAATTCTCAATTATCCCGCAATTGAAGCATAATCCCCATAACAACCCAAAAAATGCGAATACCCGATGAATTACCCCAAGTATAATCAATAGATCCAAATAAAAATAAATAACTAATAAAACCTACAATGATTGATAAATCATAAGGATTTGTAGATATAATATAGCTTTTTACTGATTTATAGATTGTGAAAATTGAGAATCCTAAAAACCCAATTAGACCTAGTATGCCAGATTCAGAGGCTATTTGTAACATATTATTATGAGAATGACCTAAGTCTTGGGTTTCTTTTTCTGATTTATACTGCTCTCGATATGTTTTCTGCCACAAACCTGGACCAACACCAATTACAGGATGATCCATAATCATTTTTCTATCCGACTCCCATACATAGATACGGCCTAAATTTGAGCCATCAGTAGTTACATTAAAGGTGCTTTCAAAACGAGCCATATAAGCTTGATTACTAGTAAATATAAAACTGATTCCTATAGTAGCCACAAGAAGTACCAATAAATAACGAATGTTAACAAAGGAATAGCGCAATGTAATAAGTACACCATTAATACCATTAAATAGCCAAGAACCACGGCTTTGATTGCCTAACATTCCCAACACTATACTAAATAAAGAGAATACAGCTGATTTTTTTACATAAGAAGGAAATGTTTTATCATAAACAGTGATTAAAGCTAATGAAAAAGCGAGCGTTAACAACATAGCTAGCCCCATCATAGAGCCATTAATGACACCACCTGCACGACCCTCTGTTCCTACATTATACCCCAGTAAATATTGTACAAAGGCAGATAGAGCATCGATGCCTATATACACAAAAAATATTGATAAAATAGTATATAATTTGCGAGAACTCTTGATAAATAGCAAGATTGGTACGATAATTAAAATCTTCCAAATCCAAATATTAAAGAAGTACTTAGTCGTCACTCGTATATTATCACTAATAAATGCAGACGGTAATATACATAACAGCATACCTAAGTACGCCCATCCATATTGGCGTATCGAATTTGGTATAGAAACTTCATCTCTTTTATACCACCATGTTAAAAGTGTAACGAGTACTATAAGTCCATAAATAAAATTACCAAAAGCCATAGATGACCGCGTCGTACATATCATAATTGAAATGAGTACAGTAAGTATCATTTCATAATTCTTAAGTATCCAAGATTTCATACTAACACCCTTATCCCCTTATTGTTATTATCTAATAATTAAGTATAGTTACGACTTACATATAACGTATAAATGTATACTTATTTTATTAAATTTTTCATATGTTCTTGAATTTCTTGTTCATATTGATCGAGTAATTCATAGCGTTTACGATATTGGCTACGTTTTTGTGATTTAATCTCCTCAATAGGCTTACGATATTCCTCTAAAGGAATTTTGAAAAAACGTTCATCACTACATAGTACACCGCCAGATTCCTCCCACAATGAATCTAGCTCAGCTACCTTTGCACGATGACCGCGAACTAAATGAGTATTCGCATAAAAGCCTTCATCAGATACAGCGTAAATAGATTCTACCTTACAAATGGCTGCAATATGACGTAATAGGAACATGATAAAGTTTTTTGGACGATAGCCAAACATCTTTTTTGTAACTATTTTAGCATTATCAAGACCATCTTTATAACCTTGAATCGTACCAATCCACATAGCAGATTCCCCATTAAAACCTTTACCAAAACGGAAGTTAGCATGGTATACCCCTTGATTACCCAAGGTGAGTAACAAGGTCAAAAAACCTTCTTTACGCTGACCAGGTCCATAATATAAACGAGCTACCATATCAAGGTCTACCGATTCCCATACGATATAGCCACGATTCATCCGACTTACGTCATCATAAATATTATCAGGATCTACAGAGTACATCTCACGAATTGCTTCATCTGTAAATATATCTTTCAAATAATCAAAATGATTAACAATAGCCTCTAATCGTTCCTGAGGTGTAGAGCTTTTAAACAAGAAAAATCTTGTCATCAACTCAAATAAACCAACTTGTCGGTCTAATAGTGTTAAATCAGGCGTGTAACTTGCAAAGTAGTTCTCTAGCGCCTCTATTTCTCGTTTATTTCGTATGGAGCGCATTGTATGTAAGAAGGTACGACGTGTTTCCCTCCAACTACGCTTGCCGTAAATCTTACGACCTCGCTGCCATTGTATTTGTAAATATCCCATCTCATACTCCTATCCACTAATACAACTAACAAACTTTATCATTAATGATTAGTGGAGTGTAAATTATCTATAATCGCAACTAATTCATCAGCTACACGATTAACAATGAATCGTTCCTCAACAACACGTCGTGCATTTGTGATAATACTTGATAAATCTACCGCATCACTCATCACATGCTCCACTGCTTGTTGTAATGTATGTTCATTCAAAGGATCAACAATAAATCCAGATATACCATCTTCTATAATTTCTCTCTGAGCCCCAGATCCACTCGTAATGACTGGTACACCGCAATACATAGCCTCACAAATAACAAGACCAAAGGCTTCACGCGTTACAGTTGGCAATAACAAGCAATCAATTGATCTATATAAACCTTCAATATCAGGTGTAAAACCTATAAATTCAACATAAGAATGCATGTGATGCGCATCTATATAGTCTTTAAGTTTTTTGATTTGATCCTCTGTACCAGCCCCCGATATAATCAACCGAATATCTGGATTGTTTTGATGAATCTGTTCAAGAGCACTTAAAATCAGATATAAACCCTTACGTTCTGTAATACGCGCACTATATCCAAATGTAGTAACTTTAGATTTCATTGGCACATTATCTGCAAATGAAAGAAATCTATTTGGATCAATACCATTATAAACAATATAATATTTACTAGTATTCTTAATAATAGGTGTCATAAGGTCATCATAAACGAGTTTAGATACACATACAAAGGCATCTACTTGTGAATTGATCCATTTATGATACATATCTGTTTTACCAGGTACAAGATTATGTTTAATAAACATCAATTTAGCACCCGTTAACTGCTTAAGAGCAATACAGAATAAGATATATTTACCAGAGTGGCATACAATTGTATTAATTCCTTGTGCTTTCATCTGTTTGGCTACTGCATTAACAGATAGAAAACCCTTCAAAGTATAGAGATTGGCAGTCATCACATGGCCGACTTGAGCATAGCGAGATTGCATCTCTTCATTTGATTGGTCTACTAAGGTATAAGCAGCCCTATGTCGTTGTTGTAATTGTTTACAAATATCATATACATATTGTTCACCACCGCCCCAAATTTTGGCGCCTACAATATTGATTATAGACATAGGTTCCTCCTATCATATACAGATCAATACACATATAGTGGCATCCATTGATGTATTCGAAATAATGTTTACATATACATCAATAGATATCATCGTCTAATTATACTACGACTTATTCATACTGTCCTCATGATTAATGAGCCACATGGTCAACAATGTCCAATCACGAGCATCATCCCCATGATTATCAATAGGCCGAATTGGCTCAACCGGTTTATAGGACGGTATGTTGCTTTCACCATAATCCATGCGAACATCGCCCATCATATGCGGCGTAATCCACTGGTACGGCGTAACTAAAGTTTCTGGCTGCTCATCAAACAAGGACGGCACAATGGAATAATATTCAAAACCCTTTGGTGCAATGGTTTCAATAATGGTAGGCATGAGGCTCATATGCGTGCCAATGGGCACCGTAATCACATCCTTAGTGAAAGCAGGATGTTGTAACAACCCTACGGTACAGAATGTATCGCGCAAGGTATAGTCCCGTTGAATTAAAGATGTATTATTCAATGAGCCAAATAGATTAGAGTGATCACCTGTAACAACAAATAAACTATCTGGAAAGGCCTCTTTCATAGCATTTACAAAGTTAAATATTGCCTTATCACTATAGCGATAGGTAGCCAATTCTTTATTGCGTTTCTTATTAGATTTTAGATCATCCCCAAGATTCGGCATGACCTTTTCAGGATCATAATCTAATAAGGAATCCTCCATTTTATAAGGACCATGATTGGATGTAGTGTAAATAAAATGGAATGTCGGATGATCTAATCCTTTAATTTGTTCCGTTATATTCTCTAAAAATACGTGATCGTATACGCCCACCCAAGTTTTAGGTGCATCAGGACCACAGAAAACAGAAGCGCTTTCCACACGGTCAAAGCCTTGAGCCTTACCGAAGTGATTAAAGTTGCCGTACGACGCATTACCACCATACCAATAAATCGTATCATAGCCTAATCGCTTCATTTGAGCTGCCAAAGAGGTCGGCAACGGTTCATGCCAAAAAGCTTCCCGTTCATTGATTTCCATACCCGCATCATAGACGCCGGATAATAGACTTACAATGGATGGACGAGACACATTACCAGCAGGCAAGAAATTAGGTACTTGCACCGTATGAGGATTATCTTTAAAATCCCATAAACCAGGACATATATTGAGATCCTTATAAGGTTCATCAAGAGACCATTGAGGGATACTTTCACCAACAATAAAGAAAATATGCTGCGGTTTATCAATACGAGGACCTGATGCAACACGTTTAAATGCATGAAGCGGTGTGTGTAGATCCTGCCATGAATCTTTGTATTCGTTAGGAACAATACGATAAATGGCGTCATCAATATCTTCAGGAGATGCGGTATATTCATCACGTAGCGGATGTTTAAACACCGTTTCTAAGGCACATAAATCTGGCACTGTAGCACGAGCAAAGAATATATCTTCTTTTACCACTGTAGGAATCGTATCCCATTCTGGTTTATCATCATGAGATAAGGTACCACCGTAGCGGAACCAATAGAATCCTAGAACAGATGCCGCCACAAGTCCTATATTCCAAGCTACAGTAGGCCAGGTTCCTTCAATGTTTGGATATGGTATAGATGGCAAGGATAAGAAGAAACCTCCCATGAACCAGGATATAACTGCAATAGGAATCAATCCTAGAATGACAAGAATTCCTCGGTCTTGATTAAAGAATACATCAATCAAATTCCGTTTCTCTGCATGATTTCCATAATGAACCATATAGTTGTACGTATCATGGAAATGCTTGTAGAAGATCATTTTTCCTGCAAAGGCTGCGTACAGTACACAGGAATACATCGTTAGACCTACTAATCGTATGGAATCTTCTATTTGATGGTACCCTTCAAACCATAGTGCAGGGAGTGTCACCAAGACTAAAGGTAATAAGAATACATAGGCATCAAAATCCATGCCCCACCAAAAGCCGTAACGCAATGAACCTAGAGCTGATTTCCAACGACCTTTCCATGTTGAATACGGATTATAAATAATCATAAAAATGATTCGAAAGATACTACTCAATATGGGTGCCCAAATCATTAATTTTATATTTTGTTGTAGGGATAGAAAAAATTGTTCACTCATTTATACTTCCATATCTACTTAAAGAACAATACTTCCCCATAGCAACCTACTTATACTACATTACTGATTATAATTGTCCATTAGATTTATTCAAATAATACAATTTTACATACTTTGTCATGGTGTACATCATATGATAGATCGATAATAGAAAACCTATTTTTCCGTCTAATATGCCACCTTGCAAAATATATATCTTGAAAAATGCCCATGTAGGGCGCAATATAATATCCCCTAAAAAATTACAAGACTTCCCTTGTGCCTTGTATTTATTAGCTGCTACCGTCGTATACTTATTGAACTTCTCAAAAAATTGATGCCAGTTATCATACGTATAATGATACAATTTTCCCTCTAATGTATCTTGTGGATACGGACTGATAAAAGCTTCGTGAACAGCCCCTTCCACAGTTGCTCCCTCTCGAGGCATCAATCGTAATACCTTATCAGGCCTCACCACACCATGGGTTGCCTGATTATAATGGAATAGATTATATCTGCGTAACCAATACGCCTTCGGTTCACCTTGAATAGCTCGTTGAATAGACTTTGCTAACTCTAGTGATACACGTTCATCAGAATCGACAAATAGAATCCATTCACTCTGGGCTTGTGAAATACCAAACCGTCGTTGTTGTGACCAATCTCCATTTAAGGGATGTGGTATAACCTTTGCACCCAATCCCGTAGCAAGTGATACTGTCTGATCTGTACTGCCATCATCGATGACTAAAATTTCATCAGCAAATTGAATACTCTTAATACAATCTACAATATGTTGTTCTTCATTGCGCGCTAAGATAATAGCCGTCACAGTACTCATAGATAATCCTTTAACTTACAAATCAATTAAATTTAATGGATAAAAATGTATATTTCTTTATTTGATGACATCCCCATGTTTAATGCGCCATGCCGCAAGTTCACGCATGTTTTTAATCATATCCCCATAGGATTGAGGCATGCTCGCACTTTGTTCTAACACTTTGCCACTTTTATCAAGATATAGTCTATGATTAAATACAAATTCCTCTTGTGTAAACAAGCTTGGTACCATCGCTTCATAGGTTTGACCAGGTCGGCCTACCAATTCCGCCAAGGTTGGAATGATTTGAATGCTCATGCCGAACGCATTAGGTGCAAGCCAATCTTTATGAATACCACGACCATAAAAAATAATAGGAATAGTAGATGCCACATTAGGACCTACTTCACGAGCAAAGTTAAAGCGTTCGCTATGGTCACCTGTAATGACGAACAGTGCAGACGGATCTGCTGTTTCTTCGCGAGCGATAAAATCACCCATTACGTGGTCTGCGTACCAAATATGGCCCATTTTGTTCAATTGCTTATCGTTTTCTTCGATAGAATCTGGCAAATGCCCTTTTACCTTATTCACATCGTAGCCTTCCTTAGCCACATTGATGCTATACGGTGGATGATTAGAGGTGGTCATAATCACATTGAGGATTTTTTCCCCTCTATGCTGATCCATGTAGGCAGAAATAGCTTTAAACAAGTCTTTATCGCCTACGCCCCAAGCATTGCCGTCTTCGCTTGGCATTTCAGAGGCATCGTGGAATTCATCGAAACCTTGAGATAAAACAAAGTTTTTAACATTTTGCCATGTGCTAAAGCCACCATACCAGAATACAGTCTTGTAGCCTAGCTTTTTCATAACAGGACCAATGCCTAAACCGTAAGGTTCTTTGAAACTTTCACCTTCATAATTAGGATATAGCCCTGTATCAGGCATCCCCGTCAACAAACCATTGATGGCCGGCATCGTACCGGTGCCTTGGGCAAGGGCTAGCTGCGTGCTCATCGCTTGAGGGCTGGCAGCGTATTTACGACCTTGCTCAACGAGGTACGCACCAGGCCCGTTATATTCAGCGAGGAACGGCCACAAGCCATAGGATTCTCCAAGAACGAGGTTTATAGACTGCGGTTGATCCGCTAATCGTTGTGTCGTAATGGTTCTCGTGAAAGAACCGTCAAAATTTGTACCGTTAAACTTACCACCAACGGCAGTGATTTTTTCATTTAACTCTTGAGGCGTTAAGTTAATAACCTCAAGCTCAGCCGTCCGTTTTGCAATGCTTTTAACACGATAGAGAGCCTGCACATCGTCTAGAATATTTTCGTTCAACAAATTGGAACTAAGTCGGGCCGCACTTTCCCAGTTAATAGAATTTGTATAGCTGAAAGCACCGCCAAATCTAAAGAATAGACCTATTACACCGATAGCGACAGTTAATCCAATGCCCGTCATCCATTGCGTTTTCTTCGTTTTAGGATACCAAGTAGTACAAAGTCGTTGATGATCTGCAAAATCACTATTTCTTACATTATCCGCATCATCACAATTCCTTAGATCAACAGCGTAGTCACTATATTTCTTGGCCCCCCACGCTAGGAAACGAACTAGAAAATAGCAAAGCGCTGCGCTCAATACAACGGCCCCTATGATGTACATGAGGGCATTATATTCATTGATAGCGGTATTTACAATGGCGCCGATATCATCGTTTTTACCGTTGATGAGCATCGCATTGTAGGAAGAGTTAAATATCTTGTAGAACGGAATGCGTCCCAAAAACAGGAAGGTCAACAATATAGTCGCAATGGAGTAGAGGACCTGTTTAACGCGCAAGGACGGCCATTTTGGCACAAAGGTATGTACCAACGTCCCCCCTAAAAAGCCTAGTAAACACAAAGAACCGACGGTCTTGAGACTCAATCTAAATCCTAGCCACAAGGATGTAAGGATATTCTCCATCGTCACGGAAGCTAGTTGTGATTGAAATACTGCAAGAAACACGATTCTAAATGCAGTCAACAGAACAGAGAAAAAGATAAATACCTTAATCTCTGTTCGTATGCCTTCAAATAATCGCTGCCATCGGTTCATCATTAACCCCTAACTGTTGAATCTTATAACCAAATTGTTAATTCACTAATCCAACTATATTGTTACAAATGTAACAAAACTACATAACTATCAATTATTTCGGATATTTCTTACATTTAGGACCTTTACATCGTTTGCATTTACCGCATCCACGGTCGATAGTCTCAGCACCTGCTGATTTCTTTGCACTAGCACTCTCCTTGACCATCTTTTCAGAGGCCTTACTATTCCATACGGAAACTATCGATTCTGCTTTTTTGCGGATTCATCCTTTTTGGATTTTTTATCCTTTTTCTTGTCTTTCTTCTTATCTTTTTTCTTGAAAGTATCAGCTAAAAAGACTGTTTTTAACTTATCATTTAAAACTTTAAGCTTCTTTTCAGCCTTGTCTTTCTTTTTCTTTAACTTTTCTTCGTCTTTAGAGCGTTTTTCTTCCTTAGACTTCTTGTGTTTTTTCTCTTTTTTATCTTCTTTATACTTTTTATCTTTCTTAGATTTTTTGTCGTCCTTGGACTTTTTGTCTTCTTTGGATTTCTTATCCTCTTTAGATGTTTTATCTTCCTTGGATTTTTTATCGTCCTTAGATTTCTTATCTTCAGAACCGTTAATACGCGCCCATTCATCGTCAACGCGTTTCAATTTCTTTTTAAGAAGCTTCTCCATCTTCTTATTTGTTTTATCGGACTCTAAACCGGCTTTACCAAATAATAAAGCATTCACCGCCGTGTATGGATCGATAGAGGACATATCCTCATCATCCACGTTAGCTGCCTCTAATTTCTTATCTTTTGAAAGTTCTTCAAGACCATCTACATCTATCGCTTCATCTTCATCTAAATGATGAATTGCTAAACTTTCAACGCCTTCTAATGGTTTTACATCAAGGTGCTCAATCGCAGTATCTTCAAAATCCGCCATTTCCTTACCAGAGCTTTCACCAAAACCAGTAAAGAGACCACCTATAGATTTTAATTCATTCAATTTAATATGATTCATGCCCACCGTAGAATCATGATGCACAGGAACATCAGATAATTGTACCTGTTCCATAGCATATGCATCATCATTATAACTAGCGCCCTTGCCAAGTTCAGATGTATTAGAAATAACGATATCTTCCTTATCGTCGCCTAACACATCACCAAATAAATCTTCTTCTAAAGATTCGTAAGAATGCAATAAGGCCATACGTTTTTGAACATCTTCAATTTGATTCCACAAATCAACGAGAGAAGATGTATAGTACACCCGTTCTTTTACCTCTAAATACGCTTGGTAAACGATAGATAATTCGGTTTCATTAAGGCCTTCCTCTGCACCAATTTCTTCAATCATTTGTTGAATCTGTTGATCTCGGTCATATCGTTTAATTAACGCCTTACGAATGCGTTTAATCAACATTGTATCGATGAGTTCCATATGCACCTCCTATATTCAATACACTCAGTCCTACCCGCTACATTAGCGTATACGAATCAATGTATAGAATCATAAAAATGAATTGATTTAATAATCTCTAATATATTATTATAGCAGAATTTATCTGCTTTTTCCTTAATAATATGTGTAAAAGTTCCTTAAAAATAGAATAAAACCTCAATTTAAATACGTCCCTAATTGTATGCATTTCATACTACTAAAACACTATTCAAACCGAGGTTATTTAATTAACTGTTACATCAAAATATATCTAATTGTTACATAAATGTCTTAAATTACTGCACTAAAACAAGTTAACTGAATAGACGAGAATTCGCTCCTTTGCATCGCTAGCCTCAAAGAGGTCACTACAATCAATAGCTTCCTCTTGTTCCAAGCGCACATGGTTATTTAAAAAGTTCTCCACCTCTTCATTAACATAGTAGAAAAATAACTTAATCTCCCGAGGATTATGATATAGCGAATCAAAGATATTTCCTAATACCCGCTTAATCGTATGGAGTGCAAAGGGATTAAAGAAAAAGCATCGATCAGACTGATCTGGCAATTTATACAGCGCCGCATCACCTAGTACAAAGCTTACACGATTACGAGCAGCAGGGCTTTCACCATTGATTAAAGCCTTTTCATAGAGCCGTTCATCATATTCGATGCCTATGGAATGGCAGCCCGTTTGGTAAGCCATAAAAATACTCACTCGGCCCTTGCCACTGCCATAATCGATGAGCGTATTTTTCTTGCGAATATGACCGCTATTTGCCAAGCGCTCCAGCACGCAATAATCTGTCGGCTCGTACGGATGATGCTCCGTATCGGAACGACTATCATCGCGACCAGAGGTTTTAATTTGTAATACACTTTCCCACTCTTGCTCTGTTGCCATCTATATAATCCTATTATGAGGCCAAAATATATGACCTAATATTTAATACTAATCTTAATTTCTATACATACTATACCCTTATTAGGGCACTATTTACTAGTTCAGTAACACCTATAGTATATAACAAAAATATCCACAATCGGGTGCTTTTGTTATATGAAACACTTATTAATGTCGATATGGTATACTAGGAGTAATATTTCTATTATTCTCATGTGCAGAATTATATGTCATTAAAAAGGAGTATCTACTTACATGGACAGTGATCTGACCTTAGATTTTATCATTATCATCGTATTAATCATTGCAAATGGTTTATTCTCCATGACGGAGTTAGCCATTGTAAATGCGAAAAAACGTAAGCTTGAAGAGTTGGCAGAATCAGGCAATGAACGTGCGAAAACAGCCTTTGAATTGTCAGAGAACCCAAATGAAATGTTCTCTACCATTCAAATCGGCATTACCCTCGTAGGCATTTTAACTGGTTTGTATTCTGGTGCTACCTTCTCTGGACCTTTAGAAGATATATTAGTAGCAAATATTCCAAGCATCGAACCATACGCAGCCTCTATAAGCTCCTTCATTATCGTTGCTATCATCACCTATTTATCCCTCGTTATCGGCGAACTCGTGCCTAAACGCTTGGCCTTAAATAGCCCTGAAAGCATTGCCGTTGTAGTAGCAAAACCAATTTACTGGCTATCTGTGGCGTTAAAACCAATCGTTAGCTTCCTCGGCGTTTCCACAGAATTCCTCTTAAAAATGCTAGGCGTTACTGTAAAAGAAGAAGCACCTGTTACAGAATCTGAAATTAATAAAATGCTTACCGAAGGCGTTGCTATGGGTGCTTACGAAGAGGAAGAACCTATCCTCGTAGAAAATATCTTCCATCTTGCAGATATGAACGCAGGTGATATAATGACTCCTCGTACACAGCTCAAATGGATTGATCTTAATGGCACGGAAGACGAGATCATGGAGGTCCTCAAGAATGCCAACCATTACCGCATTCCTGTAGGTACCGATTCCTTGGATGAATTAAAGGGTCTCGTTACCGTATCCGATGTATTAGTTCAAATTATGCAACGTCCTAGTGAAAGTTCCATTCATGATATCATCAAAGCTTGTTTGAAAGAACCTGTTCTCGTTCCTGAATCCATTTCACTCATGAAATTATTGAACGTTCTACGTACAGAAGGCGTTCATGAAGCAATTATCCTCGACGAATATGGTGGTTTTACTGGCCTTGTCACCTTGCATGACATCATGGAAGAAATCGTAGGCCTTATGCCTTCCGGTGAGGAAGAAATCAAGGAAGAAGAAAACAAGATCATCGAACGCGATGGTGCATGGCTCGTAGATGGCCTTCTCAACGTAGATGAATTTAAAGAATTCTTTCACATCGATCAAGAATTACCAGGTGAAGAAGACGATTTGTACAAAACTATGGGCGGTCTCTTAAACGTCCTCTTCGGTCGCATTCCAAAAGAATTAGACAAGGCAAAATGGAACGGCTATACCTTTGAAGTCATCGATATGGATCATACTCGTATCGATAAAATCCTTGTAACCTATGAAGAACCTATTGTAGAACAAGAAGAAGAAAAATAAAGTTCAAATTATATAGACAAAATCTAAAGAAGTGAGTTCTCTTACTATGAACTATACCCCAAAAATTGTACATATTTTTGGATACAGCTCAATCAATAGAGGACTCACTTTTTTGCTACATTTTTGTATTCATAAAATGAGTAATACATATACTAGCAAATACTAGCAAAATATAGATTACTTTTAAAAATTATCGTTAAAATATATCATCAATTATATAAATTAATTATATAATTCTTTTATTTTCTGCATAAAGG
>OOBX01000111.1_pt1 | contig 99767 bp, 83 predicted proteins | sample 1671021 | NCBI WGS metagenome assembly OOBX01 (sample SAMN06348114, study PRJEB24527) | human gut metagenome | biome: human gut; feature: ankylosing spondylitis patient; material: feces | host: Homo sapiens | place: China | collected 2015-10 | reverse complement strand
GGCTTCCGTTATCCGGCCATCCCGGTACAGCTCGTTGAACCCGGCGTATGCATCCGCCTGCAGTACACCACTGAACCCCGCAAGATGGGTCTGCGGATGGATGCCTTTTCTGTCCGGGCTGTAAGCGAACCACACCGCCGGCGCCAGCGTTGACCCGGCGTTACGGTCGTCACGAACGTAGGTCCATAACCGCCCGGTCTTCGTTTTCTTATTGCCTGGCAACAGCACCGGGACAGGCGTGTCATCAGCATGGAGCTTACCGTCAGTCAGCACATAGTCCTGAAGCGCTTCTTCCAGCGGTGACAGTAGCCGGCAGCATGCATCCACCCAGCCCGACAGCAGTGAACGACTCAGCTCCACGCCCTGGCGGCCGTACATTTCAGACTGGCGGTACAGCGGGGTGTGCTCTGCATACTTTGAGATCAGCACGCGGGCCAGCAGCCCCGGTCCTGCGATACCCCGCTCGATGGGCCGTGAAGGCGCGGGGGCCTGCACGATGGCATCGCACTGAGTACAGGCATGCTTTTCACGTACAGTCCGGATAACCCGGAAGGCGCTGCGCATCAACTCCAGCTGTTCGGCGGCATCCTCACCCAGATAGCTCAGCGAGCCTCCACATTCCGGGCAGCATGACGCTGCCGGCAGCAGCCGTTTTTCATCGCGGGGGAGTGATTCGGGGAACGGTTTGCGGGTGCGGGTTTGACGCAGCGGGCGCTGCACGGCCGGGTCGTCAACCCGACCGGTAAGGGTATCACTTTCTTTCTGAAGTGCCTTCAGGTCAGCTTCCATCTGTGCGATACGACGGGAGACTTTTTCCGAGCGGCTGCCGAAGTTCATCCGGCGCAGCTTATCCAGCTGTGCCTGCAGATGGTCTATTTCGCGTTCACGCTCGTTCAGCTTTTCCAGCAGGGCACGGTTCAGCGCCTCCTGTTCGGCAAGGAGACGTTTCAGTGCATTGATATCGTCAGGAAGTGAGCTGCTCATACCGGGTATATTACCAGGCTCATTCAGCGTCGACCAGGATAAAGAGGCTTACAACATAGTCAGGGACGTAAGTAGTCTTTTAGGCTGCCGCCAGTCGATACCTTCCAGCAGCATCGCCAGCTGTGCCGGTGTGAGGAACACTTTGCCATCCCGGGCTGACGGCCAGGCGAAGCGGCCGCGCTCCAGCCGTTTGGTCAGCAGACACAGTCCATCGCCGGTAGACCAGAGGAGCTTTACCTGACTGCCATTACGCCCACGGAAGATAAAAACGTGACCTGACATCGGATCGTCTTTCAGCGTCGTCTGCACCTTTGCCGCCAGGCCGTTGAAGCCGTTTCTCATATCGGTGATGCCAGCGACCAGCCAGATCTTTGTCCCTGATGGTAATGGGATCAACGTTTGAGCTCCCGTATCAGCAGGTTCAGGATATTTTCGCTGATGGCACCATTCAGACGGAGTGATCCGTGCCGGAACGTCACTTCACAGCTGATATTGAGTGATTCAGGTGTCGCAGCAGCTACAGGTTGTGACCGGGGGGAGGTTGTAGGGACAACATCTTCGGCATCAAGTGTTATCGGGAGCAGCTCAGGCACGTTGTTTTCTGTTGTTGAAGGAGGACGTAGTTTTCCTTCGCGCCAGTACTGGCGCCACTTGAACAGCAAATTATCGTTGATCCCATGCTCACGAGCGAGTTGCGCTACGGAGATCTCTGGTCGATGCGAGAGTTCAACCATTTTGATTTTGAACTCAACGGGATAATTAGGGCTTTTTTTACGCACTGCGGTTAATGATTTCATGGATAGCGTCCACCATATTTGGTGTCCACTATTCTCTCAGGAATTTCAGGATCTGCCAGACGGTGCTGAGACGACGCTTACTGCCGTAGATAACTGAAGTAACAGATCTGCTGCTGTTGTGAAGCGAACTTTGATACCTGTACGGACTGCTTCATAGCCCATCGCTATTGCAAGATGGGTTTTCCCCACACCTGATGGCCCCAGTAATACGATATTTTCATTACGTTCTATGAAGCTGAGTGAGCGTAACGACTGGAGTTGCTTCTGCGGTGCTCCGGTGGCGAATGTGAAGTCATACTCTTCGAACGTTTTCACCGCCGGGAAGGCTGCCATTCGGGTATACATCGCCTGTTTACGTTGATGACGTGCCAGTTTTTCTTCATGAAGCAGATGCTCCAGGAAGTCCATATAACTCCATTCCTGGTCTACTGCCTGTTGTGACAGCGCAGGCGCTGCGCTTATAAGGCTTTCCAGTTGCAACTGCCCGGCGAGCGCCATCAGTCGTTGATGTTGCAGTTCCATCATCACGCCACTCCTCAGCAGAATGAGTCGTAGATGGAGAGTGGATGATGCAGGGGGTGTTTGTCGAAGTTCACCAGATTTTCATCAAGATGCACGTCATACTCTTTTTTCTCCGGAGGCAGTGCCAGCATGGACTGCTGCTCTTCGAGCCAGCGATCGCAGGGACGTGCCTGGATTGTTTCATGCTTTCGTTGAACGCGCGATCGATGGTCTTCACTCCATCGCTTGTTACTGGCATGCCATTCACGAGCAATGGTTTCGAAAGTATATGCCCCTGAATTCTCGGCCTGAGCTTCTTTCTGTTCGGCTTTTGGATCAATGCCCTGCACTAAAAGCTTTTTAGCTTCGTCGCGCTTTGCTCTTACCTGAGCAAGCGTCACAGTAGGCCAAACACCAAAAGCGAGGCGATCCTCTTTTTTGTCTGAGGGGCGTCTGTATTTCATGCGCCAGTATTTAGAACCCTTGGCCGAAACCTCAAGATACAGACCTCCGCCATCGGCCATTTTATAGGTTTTGTCTTTTGGCTTTGCGGTCTCGATCTGTCTGGCGTTGAGCTTCATTTGGGGGCACATTCCTAATCGAAGTTAAGATGCCCCCAATTATGCCCCCAATGACATCCGGATTTCAACGGACTATCTCGGACGACTCAGGACGTAAAAATCGCTGCAAGCATTGATTTTAAAAGGATAATTGGACTTTTTCGGATGGTCTTGGAAGTACTAATGGTGCCGAAGGCCGGACTCGAACCGGCACGTATTTCTACGGTTGATTTTGAATCAACTGCGTCTACCGATTTCGCCACTTCGGCACTGAAGAGGTATGCGGAAAACGTTGTGGATTATACCTGTCGCACGCCACCATGCAAGCGCCAGCTTGCTCGCACCTCGCTAAGTGCTGAAATTTTCAGCATTGCATACAGCGATGTGTAACCTTTGTCACACTCCAGGCACCCCGCCCTGCCATGCTCTACACTTCCCAGACAACACCAGAGAAGGACCAAAAAATGTCGATGATAAAAAGCTATGCCGCAAAAGAAGCAGGCGGCGAACTGGAAGTTTATGAGTACGATCCCGGTGAACTGAAGCCACAAGATGTTGAAGTGCAGGTGGATTACTGCGGGATCTGCCATTCCGATCTGTCGATGATCGATAACGAATGGGGATTTTCACAATATCCGCTGGTTGCCGGGCATGAGGTGATTGGTCGCGTGGTGGCGCTCGGGAGCGCCGCGCAGGATAAAGGTTTGCAGGTCGGTCAGCGTGTCGGGATTGGCTGGACGGCGCGTAGCTGCGGGCATTGCGATGCCTGTATTAGCGGTAATCAGATCAACTGTGAGCAAGGTGCGGTGCCGACGATTATGAATCGCGGTGGCTTTGCCGAGAAGTTGCGTGCGGACTGGCAATGGGTGATTCCACTGCCAGAAAATATTGATATCGAGTCCGCCGGGCCGCTGTTGTGCGGTGGTATCACGGTCTTCAAACCACTGTTAATGCACCATATCACTGCCACCAGCCGCGTTGGGGTAATTGGTATTGGCGGGCTGGGGCATATCGCTATAAAACTTCTGCACGCAATGGGATGCGAGGTGACAGCCTTTAGTTCGAATCCGGCGAAAGAGCAGGAAGTACTGGCGATGGGTGCCGATAAAGTGGTGAATAGCCGCGATCCGCAGGCACTGAAAGCACTGGCGGGGCAGTTTGATCTCATTATCAACACCGTCAACGTCAGCCTCGACTGGCAGCCTTATTTTGAAGCGCTGACGTACGGCGGTAATTTCCATACGGTCGGTGCGGTTCTCACGCCGCTGTCTGTTCCGGCCTTTACGTTAATTGCGGGCGACCGCAGCGTCTCTGGTTCTGCTACCGGCACGCCTTATGAGTTGCGTAAGCTGATGCGCTTTGCCGCCCGCAGCAAGGTTGCGCCGACTACCGAATTGTTCCCGATGTCGAAAATTAACGACGCCATTCAGCATGTACGCGATGGTAAAGCGCGCTACCGAGTGGTCCTGAAAGCCGACTTCTGATCCCTTTGCCGGGTGCCTGTCGCCCGGCACTTAAATCTCTTTGGAAGGCGTCTCGCAATCTGCTGAATTTAGCGGTGAAGAGTGCGCAGCCGTTGCCTATACTCCAGGCAGGAAACTGGAGGAAATCTCATGAGCGAACCCCTGTTAATTGCCCGCACGCCGGACACAGAACTGTTTTTACTGCCGGGAATGGCGAACCGTCACGGGCTGATTACCGGCGCAACGGGGACGGGTAAAACCGTTACGCTGCAAAAACTGGTAGAGTCATTGTCGGAAATCGGCGTGCCGGTGTTTATGGCTGATGTGAAAGGCGATCTGACCGGTATCGCGCAGGCAGGAACGGCGTCGGAAAAACTGCTCGCAAGGCTTAAAAATATCGGCGTCAATGATTGGCAACCGCATGCCAATCCGGTGGTGGTGTGGGATATCTTTGGCGAGAAAGGCCATCCGGTGCGGGCGACGGTTTCGGATCTGGGACCGCTGTTGCTGGCGCGACTGTTGAATCTCAACGATGTGCAATCTGGCGTGCTGGATATCATTTTCCGCATTGCTGACGATCAGGGGCTGTTACTGCTCGACTTTAAAGATCTGCGGGCAATTACCCAGTACATCGGCGATAACGCCAAATCCTTCCAGAATCAGTACGGAAATATCAGTAGCGCATCGGTTGGTGCCATCCAGCGCGGGCTGTTGTCGCTGGAACAGCAAGGCGCAGCACACTTCTTTGGTGAGCCGATGCTGGATATCAAAGACTGGATGCGCACCGATGCCAACGGTAAAGGCGTTATCAATATCCTCAGCGCCGAGAAACTTTATCAGATGCCGAAACTGTACGCCGCCAGCCTGCTGTGGATGCTTTCAGAGTTGTATGAACAATTGCCGGAAGCGGGCGATCTGGAGAAACCAAAACTGGTGTTTTTCTTCGACGAGGCACATCTGCTATTTAACGATGCCCCGCAGGTACTGCTGGATAAGATTGAGCAGGTGATAAGGCTTATTCGCTCAAAAGGCGTGGGCGTCTGGTTCGTTTCGCAAAACCCGTCTGATATTCCAGATAATGTGCTCGGCCAGCTCGGTAATCGCGTTCAACACGCTTTGCGTGCTTTTACGCCCAAAGATCAGAAAGCGGTAAAAGCTGCGGCGCAAACCATGCGCCCCACCCCTGCATTTGATACGGAAAAGGCAATCCAGGAACTGGGGACCGGCGAGGCGTTAATCTCGTTTCTCGATGCAAAAGGAAGTCCTTCTGTGGTGGAACGGGCGATGGTGATTGCGCCTTGTTCGCGGATGGGACCGGTGACGGAAGATGAGCGTAATGGCTTGATTAATCACTCTCCGGTGTATGGCAAGTACGAGGATGACGTGGACCGGGAATCCGCCTATGAGATGTTGCAAAAAGGCGTACAGGCAAGCACCGAGCAGCAAAATAATCCCCCCGCGAAAGGGAAAGAGGTAGCGGTAGATGACGGCATTCTTGGTGGATTGAAGGATATTTTGTTCGGCACTACCGGACCACGCGGCGGGAAGAAAGATGGTGTTGTGCAAACAATGGCGAAAAGCGCCGCCCGCCAGGTGACGAATCAGATTGTGCGTGGAATGTTGGGGAGTTTGCTGGGGGGGAGAAAAAGGTAAGCCAGGTGCGATTTGTCTTTGCCTGATGCGACGCTGGCGCGTCTTATTATGCCCACACCACTGCAATATATTGAATTTTAATGATTTTTCATAAATGAACGAAGCACACTATGCTAACAATAATAAAGGGAGCTTTCGCTCCCTTTATTCGTTCATTCGGTTACGATTTTCTCATTAACAGCCACAGGCTGATTAAGAAGAAGCTAGCGCTTGGCAACAGTGCGCCGATGATCGGCGGGATGCCATAAACCAACGTCAGCGGGCCGAAGATCTGGTCCAGTACGTAGAAGACAAAACCGAAGCTAATACCGGTGACCACACGCACACCCATCGGTACGCTACGCAGTGGGCCAAAGATGAACGACAGCGCCATCAGCATCATCACCGCCACGGATAGCGGCTGGAAGATTTTGCTCCACATGTTGAGCTGATAACGCCCGGCATCCTGACCGCTCGACTTCAGATACTTCACGTAGTTGTGCAAACCACTGATGGAGAGTGCATCCGGGTCCAGCGCCACCACGCCCAGTTTGTCCGGCGTGAGGTTGGTTTTCCAGGTGCCGCTCACCGTCTGCGAACCGGTGATCTGTTTCGGATTGGTCAGATCAGATTCATCAACCTGCGACAGACGCCAGACTTTATGTTCCGGGTCAAACTTCGCGGTAGCGGCATAGCGTACGGATTGCAGACGACGATTCTCGTTAAAGGCATAAATACTGATGCCACCTAACTCTTCGTCACCTTTAACCCGCTCAATGTAGACGAAGTTGTTGCCATCTTTCGCCCATAAACCTTGCTGGGTAGAGAGCAACGAGCCGCCGTACATCGCCTGCGCACGGTAGTTACGCGCCATCTGCTCGCCCTGCGGCGCGACCCATTCACCAATCGCCATCGTCAGTAAGACCAGCGGAATGGCGGTTTTCATCACCGACAGCGCCACCTGCATACGGGTAAAACCAGAAGCCTGCATCACCACCAGTTCGCTGCGCTGCGCCAGCATCCCAAGACCAAGCAACGCCCCAAGCAGAGCCGCCATCGGGAAGAAGATCTGCACATCTTTCGGCACGCTCAGCAAGGTATACATTCCTGCGCCTAACGCGTCGTAACTCCCCTGCCCGGCTTTTTTCAACTGATCGACAAATTTGATAATGCCCGACAGCGACACCAGCATGAACAGTGTCATCATGATGGTGGTGAAAATAGTTTTACCGATATAGCGGTCAAGTACGCCAAAAGGTTGCATCACACCGCTCCTTTACGCGAAAAACTGGCGCGCAGGCGGCGGACCGGCACGGTGTCCCAAAGGTTGAGAACAATCGCCAAAGCCAGATAAATCAGGTTAACGGTCCACATCCACAGCGTCGGGTCCAGCTTACCTTTACCGCCGTTCGATTTCAGGGAGGTCTGGATCAGGAAGAACAACAGATACAGCAGCATGGCTGGCAGCATCGACAGTACGCGTCCCTGACGTGGGTTAACCACGCTCAGCGGTACGACCATAAGTGCCATCATAAACACGGTGAATACCAACGTGATACGCCAGTTCAGTTCTGCGCGAGCACGATCGGTGTCAGTGTTCCACAATGTGCGCATGTCCATCTGGTCGGTATCGTTCGGGTCGAGCACCACCGCCTGGTGACCAATGATCGCCTGATAATCCTGGAAATCCGTAATGCGGAAATCACGTAACAGTGCAGTGCCTTCGAAGCGCGTTCCCTGGTTGAGAGTGACGACCTGGGAGCCGTCGCGCAGCTGGGTTAAATGTCCGGAATCGGCCACCACCACAGAAGGACGTGCATTACCTTTTGGTCGAATTTGCGCGAGGAACACATCTTTGAAATCGCTGCCGTCAACGCTTTCGATGAACAGCACCGAGCTGCCATTAGTCGCTTGCTGGAATTGCCCTTGCGCCAGCGCCGCCATGCCAGGGTTCGCTTTCGCTTCTGCTAACACTTCATCCTGATGACGCGATGACCACGGTCCCGCCCACATCACGTTAACCGCCGCGACGATTGCCGTGAATACCGCAAGGATCATTGCCGCTTTCACCAGAACCGCTTTGCTCAGGCCGCAGGCATGCATTACCGTAATTTCACTTTCGGTATACAGTTTGCCCAGCGTCATCAGCAGCCCGAGGAACAGGCTTAATGGCAGGATAAGCTGCGCCATTTCCGGCACGCCCAACCCGAGAAGGGAGAGCACCAGATTCGCCGGAATATCGCCGTCAACCGCTGCGCCGAGGATCCTCACTAACTTTTGACAGAAGAAGATCAAAAGCAAGATGAAGAGTATCGCCAGCTGGCTTTTGAGCGTCTCCCGCACCAGATATCTTATGATTATCACTTTAAATACGCCCGTAAAAACTCGTCTTTTGCAGGATTTTAGCTTGTTTCATGGCTTAAACGTCATTTATTCTCTTGAGTCGTCGAAATCGTCGCTAAGATAATTATACTCAACGGATTCACCTCTCAGATTTTGTTCTGACGTGCCAATGCCGTAATAACGTTAAGATTAACACGAAGTCATCGCAACAGCGGACATGAGTTACGAAAGCTTGCAATTCTATCTGTAGCCACCGCCGTTGTCTTTAAGATTCAGGAGCGTAGTGCATGGAGTTTAGTGTAAAAAGCGGTAGCCCGGAGAAACAGCGGAGTGCCTGCATCGTCGTGGGCGTCTTCGAACCACGTCGCCTTTCTCCGATTGCAGAACAGCTCGATAAAATCAGCGATGGGTACATCAGCGCCCTGCTACGTCGGGGCGAACTGGAAGGAAAACCGGGGCAGACATTGTTGCTGCACCATGTTCCGAATGTACTTTCCGAGCGAATTCTCCTTATTGGTTGCGGCAAAGAACGTGAGCTGGATGAGCGTCAGTACAAGCAGGTTATTCAGAAAACCATTAATACGCTGAATGATACTGGCTCAATGGAAGCGGTCTGCTTTCTGACTGAACTGCACGTTAAAGGCCGTAACAACTACTGGAAAGTGCGTCAGGCTGTCGAGACGGCAAAAGAGACGCTCTACAGTTTCGATCAGCTGAAAACGAACAAGAGCGAACCGCGTCGTCCGCTGCGTAAAATGGTGTTCAACGTGCCGACCCGCCGTGAACTGACCAGCGGTGAGCGCGCGATCCAGCACGGTCTGGCGATTGCCGCCGGGATTAAAGCAGCAAAGGATCTTGGCAATATGCCGCCGAATATCTGTAACGCCGCTTACCTCGCTTCACAAGCGCGCCAGCTGGCTGACAGCTACAGCAAGAATGTTATCACCCGCGTTATCGGCGAACAGCAGATGAAAGAGCTGGGGATGCATTCCTATCTGGCGGTCGGTCAGGGTTCGCAAAACGAATCGCTGATGTCGGTGATTGAGTACAAAGGCAACGCGTCGGAAGATGCGCGCCCAATCGTGCTGGTGGGTAAAGGTTTAACCTTCGACTCCGGCGGTATCTCCATCAAGCCTTCAGAAGGCATGGATGAGATGAAGTACGATATGTGCGGCGCGGCGGCGGTTTACGGCGTGATGCGTATGGTCGCGGAGCTACAACTGCCGATTAATGTTATCGGCGTGCTGGCAGGTTGTGAAAACATGCCAGGCGGTCGCGCCTATCGTCCGGGCGATGTGTTAACCACCATGTCTGGTCAAACCGTTGAAGTGCTCAACACCGACGCTGAAGGCCGCCTGGTACTGTGCGACGTGTTAACTTACGTTGAGCGTTTTGAGCCGGAAGCGGTGATTGACGTGGCGACGCTGACCGGTGCCTGCGTGATCGCGCTGGGTCATCACATTACTGGTCTGATGGCGAACCACAATCCGCTGGCCCATGAACTGATTGCCGCGTCTGAACAATCCGGTGACCGCGCATGGCGCTTACCGCTGGGTGACGAGTATCAGGAACAACTGGAGTCCAATTTTGCCGATATGGCGAACATTGGCGGTCGTCCTGGTGGGGCGATTACCGCAGGTTGCTTCCTGTCACGCTTTACCCGTAAGTACAACTGGGCGCACCTGGATATCGCCGGTACCGCCTGGCGTTCTGGTAAAGCGAAAGGCGCAACCGGTCGTCCGGTAGCGTTGCTGGCACAGTTCCTGTTAAACCGCGCCGGGTTTAACGGCGAAGAGTAAGTTTGCGTTTTACCCTCACCCTAACCCTCTCCCTAAGGGAGAGGGAACCGATCGAGCGCAATAGAAAATCATTGCTCATCTTTTAGGGTGAGGAATGCAGCAATATTTAAATCCACCACAAGAAGCCCCATTTATGAAAAACGCGACGTTCTACCTTCTGGACAATGACACCACCGTCGATGGCTTAAGCGCCGTTGAGCAACTGGTGTGTGAAATTGCCGCAGAACGTTGGCGCAGTGGTAAGCGCGTACTCATCGCCTGTGAAGATGAAAAGCAGGCTTACCGGCTGGATGAAGCCCTGTGGGCGCGTCCGGCAGAAAGCTTTGTTCCGCATAATTTAGCGGGAGAAGGACCGCGCGGCGGTGCGCCGGTGGAGATCGCCTGGCCGCAAAAACGCAGCAGCAGCCCGCGCGATATATTGATTAGTCTGCGAACAAGCTTTGCAGATTTTGCCACCGCTTTCACAGAAGTGGTAGACTTCGTTCCTTATGAAGATTCTCTGAAACAACTGGCGCGCGAACGCTATAAAGCCTACCGCGTGGCTGGTTTCAACCTGAATACGGCAACCTGGAAATAATGGAAAAGACATATAACCCACAAGATATCGAACAGCCGCTTTACGAGCACTGGGAAAAGCAGGGCTACTTTAAGCCTAATGGCGATGAAAGCCAGGAAAGTTTCTGCATCATGATCCCGCCGCCGAACGTCACCGGCAGTTTGCATATGGGTCACGCCTTCCAGCAAACCATCATGGATACCATGATCCGCTATCAGCGCATGCAGGGCAAAAACACCCTGTGGCAGGTCGGTACTGACCACGCCGGGATCGCTACCCAGATGGTCGTTGAGCGCAAGATTGCCGCAGAAGAAGGTAAAACCCGTCACGACTACGGCCGCGAAGCTTTCATCGACAAAATCTGGGAATGGAAAGCGGAATCTGGCGGCACCATTACCCGTCAGATGCGCCGTCTCGGCAACTCCGTAGACTGGGAGCGTGAACGCTTCACTATGGACGAAGGCCTGTCCAATGCGGTGAAAGAAGTTTTCGTTCGTCTGTATAAAGAAGACCTGATTTACCGTGGCAAACGCCTGGTAAACTGGGATCCGAAACTGCGCACCGCTATCTCTGACCTGGAAGTGGAAAACCGCGAATCGAAAGGTTCGATGTGGCACATCCGCTATCCGCTGGCTGACGGCGCGAAAACCGCAGATGGTAAAGATTATCTGGTGGTTGCGACTACTCGTCCGGAAACCCTGCTGGGCGATACCGGCGTGGCCGTTAACCCGGAAGATCCGCGTTACAAAGATCTGATTGGCAAATATGTCATTCTGCCGCTGGTTAACCGTCGTATTCCGATCGTTGGCGACGAACACGCCGACATGGAAAAAGGCACCGGCTGCGTGAAGATCACCCCGGCGCACGACTTTAACGACTATGAAGTCGGTAAACGTCACGCCCTGCCGATGATCAACATCCTGACCTTTGACGGCGATATCCGTGAAAGTGCCCAGGTGTTCGATACCAAAGGTAACGAATCTGACGTTTATTCCAGCGAGATCCCCGCAGAATTCCAGAAACTGGAGCGTTTTGCTGCACGTAAAGCGGTCGTTGCTGCGGTTGACGCACTCGGCCTGCTGGAAGAAATTAAACCACATGACCTGACCGTTCCTTATGGCGACCGTGGTGGCGTGGTCATCGAACCGATGCTGACCGACCAGTGGTACGTGCGTGCCGATGTCCTGGCGAAACCGGCAGTTGAAGCGGTTGAGAACGGCGACATTCAGTTCGTACCGAAGCAGTACGAAAACATGTACTTCTCCTGGATGCGCGATATTCAGGACTGGTGTATCTCTCGTCAGTTGTGGTGGGGTCACCGTATCCCGGCATGGTATGACGAAGCGGGTAACGTTTATGTTGGCCGCAACGAAGACGAAGTGCGTAAAGAAAATAACCTCGGTGCTGATGTTGTCCTGCGTCAGGACGAAGACGTTCTCGACACCTGGTTCTCTTCTGCGCTGTGGACCTTCTCTACCCTTGGCTGGCCGGAAAACACCGACGCCCTGCGTCAGTTCCACCCAACCAGCGTGATGGTATCTGGTTTCGACATCATCTTCTTCTGGATTGCCCGCATGATCATGATGACCATGCACTTCATCAAAGATGAAAATGGCAAACCGCAGGTGCCGTTCCACACTGTTTACATGACCGGTCTGATTCGTGACGACGAAGGCCAGAAGATGTCCAAATCCAAGGGTAACGTTATCGACCCACTGGATATGGTTGACGGTATTTCGCTGCCAGAACTGCTGGAAAAACGCACCGGCAATATGATGCAGCCACAGCTGGCGGACAAAATCCGTAAGCGCACCGAGAAGCAGTTCCCGAACGGTATTGAACCGCACGGTACTGACGCGCTGCGCTTCACCCTGGCGGCGCTGGCTTCTACCGGTCGCGATATCAACTGGGATATGAAACGCCTGGAAGGTTACCGTAACTTCTGTAACAAGCTGTGGAACGCCAGCCGCTTTGTGCTGATGAACACCGAAGATCAGGATTGCGGCTTCAACGGCGGCGAGATGACGCTGTCGCTGGCGGATCGCTGGATTCTGGCGGAGTTCAACCAGACCATCAAAGCGTACCGCGAAGCGCTGGACAGCTTCCGCTTCGATATCGCCGCAGGCATTCTGTATGAGTTCACCTGGAACCAGTTCTGTGACTGGTATCTGGAGCTGACTAAGCCGGTAATGAACGGTGGCACCGAAGCCGAACTGCGCGGTACTCGCCATACGCTGGTGACCGTGCTGGAAGGTCTGCTGCGCCTCGCGCATCCGATCATTCCGTTCATCACCGAAACCATCTGGCAGCGTGTGAAAGTACTTTGCGGTATCACTGCCGACACCATCATGCTGCAGCCGTTCCCGCAGTACGATGCATCTCAGGTTGATGAAGCCGCACTGGCCGACACAGAGTGGTTGAAGCAGGCGATCGTTGCGGTACGTAACATCCGTGCAGAAATGAACATCGCGCCGGGCAAACCGCTGGAGCTGCTGCTGCGTGGTTGCAGCGCGGATGCAGAACGTCGCGTAAATGAAAACCGTGGCTTCCTGCAAACCCTGGCGCGTCTGGAAAGCATCACCGTGCTGCCTGCCGATGACAAAGGTCCGGTTTCCGTTACGAAGATCATCGACGGTGCAGAGCTGCTGATCCCGATGGCTGGCCTCATCAACAAAGAAGATGAGCTGGCGCGTCTGGCGAAAGAAGTGGCGAAGATTGAAGGTGAAATCAGCCGTATCGAGAACAAGCTGGCGAATGAAGGCTTTGTCGCCCGCGCACCGGAAGCGGTCATCGCGAAAGAGCGTGAGAAGCTGGAAGGCTATGCAGAAGCGAAAGCGAAGCTGATTGAACAGCAGGCTGTTATCGCCGCGCTGTAATCAAAACACAGTGATGAAAACGAAGGCCGGAGCATGCTCCGGCCTTTTTTATCTCTTACAGAAATGGTAAAGAAGGCATAATTCCCCGTGAAATACTGGCTAAGAAGCCTTTATCTGGTTGTTCTTCTTTATTGATTAAAGGAAGGTCATCCAAATCGCCCAGCAAATATGTATTTTTTGCCTGCCAGTCAATCATCCATATTTTCAGCAGTGGATAAGCCAGACCGCCCGTAATCCCGGATATCACCACCAACGCACACATGCGATAAAGCATACCGTGGTATGTTAAAGTTGAGCGAAAACGAATACGCCCATCATTCAGTGACAGGTTGCTCATAAAATGATTTCGCAACGACACCGTTAAATAACTGGTGCTAACAGCAATCCCAAAATAATAGATTAACTGCGCGATTATCATTTTACGTTGCACTTCCATAAATTGCTGTAAATTCTCAATATCATCATTTGCATACACAGAACTATAATACTCATTTAATATTTGATCGAAGATAATATAACCAGCAACAGCGAGAAAAGGTAATAAAGCTAAAAATGCGAGGATGGCATATTTTATACAATACGCAGTATCTAATTTCACCTTGAAACGATGTATACCGAAACTGGTATTGCTCCAGAGAAAACTCATTACCAGGCTATATAAAGTACCATTAAAAATACCAATGGAAACAATACCAACTATTGCCATCAGAACCACAGATATAATAACACTACTTGAACTATTGGCATGTAGCATCTTTGTCGAGATAAAGAAAACAGTCCCCATCCCAATGGCCATTAAAATCGGCAAGAAAAAGGTTACCCACCAGAACCCTTTCATAGAGCAATTAAAACTAAATCTTACGCCGTTGAGACTGGTCATCAAGGCCTGATAACGCAGTCCTTTTGCTGCCATAAATATAAGCAAAACCAACAGTGACAAAGTCAAAACACAGCCAACAAGCGGCATATCTGCTGACACTGTCATTAAGATTGCGAAATAGAAAAAAACAAAAACAAGACAACTAACAAAAACATTCCCACCAGTAATTCCATAAGAAAATCGTTGTCCGTTAACTTCCATATTAGCATAGAGATAACGCTTACATTTCATTAATGCCCATGGTAAATAGATACCTAGCGTTATAATCGTCAACAACACATTCACCACACAAATAAGAAAATATCTCTCACCTGTACCATGAAAAACAAACGAATGGGGCGGAACATCCATTTTATTAATAACTTGAGCCATAAAAATTCCCTGAATTAAAAAATCCATTGATATAATTTATAGATACAGACAGTAAAATGTTCTGCCACGTTACAATACTCTTATCAGTAATAGGCTGGCAAAAACTTTATTACTTTATAAGTCGCTTGCGCACGTAAGAAGAGAGTGGTATTAAACATATGTATAATTACTTTATTTTTATTGGGTTAAACTATGAATAACATTGCGCCGCAATCATCTGTAATGCGTCGCCTGACGTTGCAGGATAATCCTGCTATCGCCCGCGTCATTCGTCAGGTATCCGCCGAATACGGTCTTACCGCTGATAAAGGCTACACCGTCGCCGATCCGAACCTTGACGAGTTGTATCAAGTGTATAGTCAGCCTGGCCATGCATATTGGGTGGTTGAGTTCGATGGTGAAGTGGTCGGCGGCGGTGGGATTGCGCCATTAGCAGGTAGTGAATCGGACATTTGCGAACTGCAAAAGATGTATTTTCTTCCGGCTATTCGCGGTAAAGGGCTGGCGAAAAAACTGGCCTTAATGGCGATGGAGCAGGCACGAGAGATGGGCTTCAAACGCTGCTATCTGGAAACGACCGCTTTTTTAAAGGAAGCCATTGCGCTTTATGAGCATTTGGGCTTTGAGCATATCGACTATGCGCTTGGCTGCACGGGCCATGTCGATTGTGAAGTGCGGATGCTACGCGAACTCTAAAAAAATGCCCGCTAGTGTGTGCTATCGGGCATTTTAATCAATTAATTAGTGGCGAACCCCGTCATCGTCTTCGTCGACAAAATCTTCATCGTCGCCGTCTTCGCCGTTAGGATCTTCAAAGTAAGTGCCCCAACCATCGTACTCAACGTCAAATTTCTCCGCCAGCGTCATCAGTTGTTCAACCTGGGCATCGATCAGATCGGCATTCAACGCGCACTCGCTGAGGATGTCGCAGCAAATCACGATGTCACCATCTTCAACTTCCAGCTCTTCTGGATCGGTCACTTCGTAACCGAGTTTAAACGCTTCAACTGCTGCTTTTTCCAGGGTTTCCAGATCGTCTGCGGAAAGATGGTGTTCGATGGTGTACAGCGCGTCCGGATCGCTGCCATCTTCCAGTAATTCTTCAATAATCAAACGTGTTTCTTCACGCTGTTCTTCCAGTTGTTCCGGGTTTGCCATGGCTCATTCCTCTTAATGTCCTGCCGATACTCTTATTGTCACACACCACTGACATTGCCTCCACCTTTGTGACAAAGATTTATGCTTTAGACTTGCAAATGAATAATCATCCATATAAATTGAATTTTAATTCATTGAGGCGATAGCCACAGGAGGGATCTATGTCCGGGTTTTATCATAAGCATTTCCTGAAATTACTCGATTTCACGCCAGCTGAACTCAACAGCCTGTTGCAGTTAGCCGCGAAGCTGAAAGCCGATAAGAAAAGCGGTAAAGAAGAAGCCAAACTCACTGGTAAAAACATCGCGCTCATCTTCGAAAAAGACTCGACCCGTACCCGATGCTCTTTCGAAGTTGCCGCATATGACCAAGGTGCTCGCGTTACTTATCTCGGCCCAAGCGGCAGCCAGATTGGTCATAAAGAGTCGATTAAAGACACTGCCCGCGTGCTTGGTCGCATGTATGACGGTATTCAGTATCGCGGCTATGGTCAGGAGATTGTCGAAACACTGGCGGAATACGCTGGCGTGCCGGTATGGAACGGCCTGACCAATGAGTTTCACCCCACGCAGCTGCTGGCGGATCTTCTCACCATGCAGGAGCATTTACCCGGCAAAGCGTTCAACGAAATGACGCTGGTCTATGCAGGTGACGCACGTAACAACATGGGCAATTCGATGCTCGAAGCTGCGGCGCTTACCGGTCTGGATTTGCGTCTGGTCGCGCCACAGGCATGCTGGCCGGAAACTGCGCTGGTTACGGAATGCCGCGCTCTGGCACAGCAAAATGGCGGGAATATTACGCTAACGGAAGATGTAGCCAAAGGAGTTGAAGGTGCTGACTTTATCTATACCGATGTGTGGGTGTCGATGGGGGAAGCAAAAGAGAAATGGGCAGAACGCATTGCATTACTGCGTGATTATCAGGTGAACAGCAAGATGATGCAGTTGACCGGCAACCCGGAGGTCAAATTCCTCCACTGCCTGCCCGCGTTTCATGACGACCAAACGACGCTTGGCAAGAAAATGGCGGAAGAGTTTGGCCTACATGGCGGAATGGAAGTGACTGATGAGGTCTTCGAATCTGCCGCCAGCATTGTATTTGATCAGGCGGAAAACCGCATGCATACCATCAAAGCGGTGATGGTCGCGACGCTCAGTAAATAATTGATATCGCTATAAAGATGCCGGGAAATACAAAACTATCCCGGCATCACATTATTTTATGCAGTGATAGGTCTATTCTTCCACCCAATTTTTTCTATTGCAGAACGTAAATCTTGCGGTGGATTTAATTTTTCTAACTGTTTTTCATTAATATAATCATATATATTGATTTTCCCATCCCGCAGGGTTTCCATCTTTCTTGTTCTAATTTTTAATTCATTATCGATCTTTTCTTCAAAAATCTTAACGACATAACCCGGAAGTTTATTTACAATTTCTTTTGTTTTTTCTTCATCACCATAAACATATCCTAACTCATTAAGATACATCTGTTCTCCCTCATAACTCTTAAGTAATTGATAGAAGTACCACTTAGCAAAATCAGGTTGCTTCATGAAAAAATCCTTCAAAAAAATATCATTCACTAAAATACTGAGAGGCACTTTATCAAAAACCAATTTAACATCATCAAATAGCCTTAGTATTAAGCGCGATTTTTCTTGATTACTTAAATTAAAATCATTGACATATACAACCAACTTCTCCCAAATCAATTCCTGTAACTCAGGGCTGTTTTTATAGGGTTCTTTATTGAGGTTGAAAAATAATGTCTCAGCTATTTTAGACTGATCGCAGTTAAAATCAATATGATCGATCACGGAGCGGGCATGCTTTATCTTTGTAGTATCATCAGAATATTGCATACTTTGATTAAAACACCACTCCAGAATTTTTACATCATTAATATATGGCAATTTTAAAAAAGTCTTCAACATCGAATCGATGACCTTTTCGAGATTAACTTTTGCATCATCTAAGGAATCAATAAGAATATTAGACAGGTTAATTTTGATGTTATTAATTTCATCATTACCTTCTGTACCACTAGCAATTCTGGTATCATGTAACGTTTTCAGATCATTTATTTCTTCAAGTATACCACCTTCGCCTAGTAAGTATGGAATCGTGTCATCACATACATGAGGCATTAATAGCAGATGTTCTTTCTTTATTTTTTCTAATGTACTGGCTAATGGCTTTTCTAATAACTCGTTATAATCAATTGCGTCCTTCCAGTTCAACTGATGATTATTTAATAGAAGCGCCATATTCTTGTTAGCTTCACGTTGGTAACACGCCAGAACCTTGTTAGTAATCAGGTGTAATGAACTATCATCTTTTCTTTCAAAAGACTTACCTTCATAACGAAAACTCAAAAAATCAGATTGTGGAAATATAATGGCTGTATGTCCTTGACGAGTCCCCATAGTAGTGGTAGTAGAAAGTGTAATTTCTATTTCCACCTTAGATAAATCCGCTCGCTCCCCTTCAGGATTATTCATAACAAACTTCATTATCTCACTACCATCATTATTTTTGATATAAGATGAGGACTTAATATGAGCCATCATATTTCTACCCGCTTCGTTGGAGCGTTTGCTAAAATCCACATAACCCAGGGTAAATATCTTAGCCAAAAACTCCAAAAATGATCTGGGAGAAAGAATATTCCTTCTGCTATCCTGCCCCCGGCAATACGGGCAAAATCATTCATTCCAACACGCCAGGTATTTAAAACTTCACTTTTTTGTTTAAAATTGTCGGCTAATGTAATGTGTTGAGAATAATTCAAATCTGATATTTTGCTCATGACGGACTCCTTGAGTTAATAAGAACGTCTAAGCATTACAAATTCTACTCACAAAAAAATATCAAAAAACGCTCTTTTCATAAGCTCGCCGTAAACCTGGAGTTATTTACGGCGAAAAGTCATCACGCCATCAGCATCTTCACTACTGCTTTGCGAACCCGGGCTGGCGCGCCCACTGCGCACAGCGGTTTATGCACTTCCCCCGGATAAAACACAACAAAATCACCTTCATTTAGGATAACTGTTTTCTCATCAACGCCTTCCGGCAAAAATGCGATGTCTTTATCAGCTAACCAGTCGGTATCCGGCGTGCCTGCAGGTTGCGTGCTGAAGGTCATGCCTTCCTGACCTTTTAACACAATCTGAATGTCGAGATAGCGGGCATGGTACTCCGCACGGCGAGCTTCGTACGGCTCGGTCATATCTTCCGAGATAAGATAAAACAGACGATTACCTTCGATATCGTGCTTGCCCTTTGGCGTTTCTGCCGTAACGTGTGCTTTGATATGCTCAATCGCCTGGCGTAACTCCTGGGGTAGCCACGGCTGAAGATTATGAATATTTCCGATGATCATCTTTTCCACTCCTTAATTAAAACAATGTTTCATTTCCACCGTTATACGAAAAGATGATCAATTCCGCCAGCCTTAACGCGTGAATTATTGTCTTATCACAACTTATCGGCAGGCGCGTTCCCGCCTTTCGGATCAAGGTCAGCATCACTCCTTGAGAATAGTTTTTATCGCTTCCCCCGCCAGTGCAGCTGTTGCACAGAGTTGTTCGAGGGAGTGCCCCTCTCGTGCCTTCGCAGAAAGCCCTGACATCACGGTACTCATAAAATCAGTCACACATTGTGCGCTTTGTGGATGCCGCCTGGCGATATAGTCATAAATGGTCGTTTCTGCGGCGTGATAATATTGAACGGCAATATCACGCGCTTGTGGATCATGACTATGAATGCCTTCAAGAACCATACAGCCAGCGCAGCCGCCGTTTTGGCTATATCTGCGCGCCGCTTCTTTTAATACCTCAGCCAGGCACTCCCCTACCGGACGATCATCACGAAGAATATCGGCAAGCGGAATAGCTTCCGTACCGACATATTCATTGAGTACACGGCTAAATAACCCAGCCTTATTGCCAAAAGCCGCGTAGAGGCTCGGGGGGTTAATACCAAGATAATCAGTAACTTCAGCAACACTAACAGCATCGAAACCTTTTTGGTGAAAAAGCACTTTTGCCGCAGAGACTGCCTGCTCAGGAGCGAAACGTCTGGGACGACCTGGAACGCGAGATTGTTTTTTAGTGACCATTACAAAACTTGTTGACAGAAAGTTAAAACAGTTTTGTAATGCATGTTACATAATAAATCAAGGAGTCCTTATGGGCGCTTTTACAGGTAAGACAGTTCTCATCCTCGGTGGTAGCCGTGGAATAGGTGCCGCTATCGTACGTCGTTTCGTCACCGATGGAGCCAATGTACGATTCACCTATGCGGGGTCGAAAGATGCCGCTGAACGCCTGGCACATGAGACTGGAGCGACAGCAGTATTCACAGATAGTGCTGACAGAGACGCTGTTATTGATGTCGTTCGTAAGAGCGGCGCATTGGATATCCTGGTGGTAAATGCAGGTATTGGCGTCTTTGGCGATGCCCTGGAATTAAATGCCGACGATATTGATCGCCTTTTCAAAATCAATATTCATGCCCCTTACCATGCCTCTGTTGAAGCCGCCCGGCAGATGCCCGAAGGCGGGCGCATCTTAATCATCGGCTCCGTGAATGGCGATCGTATGCCTGTTGCAGGCATGGCTGCTTATGCCGCCAGTAAATCTGCCCTGCAAGGCATGGCGCGCGGGCTGGCCCGTGATTTTGGACCGCGTGGGATCACCATCAACGTCGTCCAGCCAGGGCCAATAGATACCGACGCTAATCCCGCCAACGGGCCAATGCGCGATATGTTGCATAGTTTTATGGCTATCAAAAGACATGGGCAACCGGAAGAGGTCGCTGGAATGGTCGCATGGTTAGCAGGGCCAGAAGCCAGTTTTGTTACCGGCGCGATGCATACCATTGATGGCGCGTTTGGGGCATAACCGACTACGCTCAATTAAGCCCAGCCATTATCCATGATGTCTGGGTTTTGTTTACTCACGTCGTTCCCTAAAAGCGGCTCCCGGTAAATATAAATCTTCTGTTCATGTCGTAAATCTTGAGGATAACCAAATGGTAGAAAGAACCGCTGTTTTCCCTGCTGGCCGACATTCACTGTATGCTGAACATCGTTATTCGGCGGCTATTCGTTCCGGCGATTTGCTGTTTGTTTCCGGGCAAGTAGGAAGTCGAGAGGACGGAACACCAGAACCCGATTTTCAGCAACAAGTCAGACTGGCATTTGATAATTTGCATGCGACCCTGGCAGCTGCGGGATGCACTTTTGACGATATCATTGATGTTACGAGCTTTCATACCGATCCGGAAAAACAATTTGAAGACATCATGACGGTCAAAAATGAAATATTTAGCGCCCCTCCTTATCCAAACTGGACGGCGGTGGGCGTTACCTGGCTGGCAGGCTTTGATTTTGAAATTAAAGTGATAGCGCGCATCCCTGAGCTGTAAGCAATAGTGTTAGCCGTTCGTTTTCACACTCCGCCGTATAAGTCGGATGAATGGAATAAAATGCATATCTGATTGCGTGAAAGTGAAAAAGAAAAAAGCAGGAAATGTCTGCAATTATTGATACCGAACGACAGTTCTCTTCCAGAATCAAAGCAAATAAAAATGCATACATTTTGACTTTTAATTCAAATAAACCGTTTGCGCTGACAAAATATTGCATCAAATGCTTGCACCGCTTCTGGCTATGAGTATAATGCCGGACAATTTGCCGGGAGGATGTATGGTTCAGTGTGTTCGACATTTTGTCTTACCGCGTCTGAAAAAAGACGCTGGCCTGCCGTTTTTCTTCCCGTTGATCACCCATTCCCAGCCCCTCAATCGAGGGGCTTTTTTTTGCCCAGGCGTCAGGAGATAAAAGATGGCTAATCCGCTATATCAGAAACATATCATTTCCATAAACGACCTTAGTCGCGATGACCTTAATCTGGTGCTGGCGACAGCGGCGAAACTGAAAGCAAACCCGCAACCAGAGCTGTTGAAGCACAAAGTCATTGCCAGCTGTTTCTTCGAAGCCTCTACCCGTACCCGCCTCTCTTTCGAAACATCTATGCACCGCCTGGGTGCCAGCGTGGTGGGCTTCTCCGACAGCGCCAATACATCACTGGGTAAAAAGGGCGAAACGCTGGCCGATACCATTTCGGTTATCAGCACTTACGTCGATGCGATAGTGATGCGTCATCCGCAGGAAGGTGCGGCGCGCCTGGCCACCGAGTTTTCCGGCAATGTACCGGTACTGAATGCCGGTGATGGCTCCAACCAACATCCGACGCAAACCTTGCTGGACTTATTCACTATTCAGGAAACCCAGGGGCGTCTGGACAATCTCCACGTCGCAATGGTTGGTGACCTGAAATATGGCCGCACCGTTCACTCCCTGACTCAGGCGTTAGCGAAGTTCGACGGCAACCGTTTTTACTTCATCGCGCCGGACGCGCTGGCAATGCCGCAATACATTCTGGATATGCTCGATGAAAAAGGGATCGCATGGAGTCTGCACAGCTCTATTGAAGAAGTGATGGCGGAAGTAGACATCCTGTACATGACCCGCGTGCAAAAAGAGCGTCTGGACCCGTCCGAGTACGCCAACGTGAAAGCGCAGTTTGTTCTTCGCGCCAGCGATCTCCACAACGCCAAAGCCAATATGAAAGTGCTGCATCCGCTGCCGCGTGTTGATGAGATTGCCACCGATGTGGATAAAACGCCACACGCCTGGTACTTCCAGCAGGCAGGCAACGGGATTTTCGCTCGCCAGGCGTTACTGGCACTGGTTCTGAATCGCGATCTGGTACTGTAAGGGGAAATAGAGATGACACACGATAATAAATTGCAGGTTGAAGCTATTAAACGCGGCACGGTAATTGACCATATCCCCGCCCAGATCGGTTTTAATCTGTTGAGTCTGTTCAAGCTGACCGAAACGGATCAGCGCATCACCATCGGTCTGAACTTGCCTTCTGGCGAGATGGGCCGCAAAGATCTGATCAAAATCGAAAATACCTTTTTGAGTGAAGATCAGGTAGATCAACTGGCATTGTATGCGCCGCAAGCCACGGTTAACCGTATCGACAACTATGAAGTGGTGGGTAAATCGCGCCCCAGTCTGCCAGAGCGCATCGACAATGTGCTGGTCTGCCCGAACAGCAACTGTATCAGCCATGCCGAACCGGTTTCTTCCAGCTTTGCCGTGCGAAAACGCGCCAATGACATCGCGCTCAAATGCAAATACTGTGAAAAAGAGTTTTCCCATAATGTGGTGCTGGCCAATTAATTGCGGTTGGTAATAAAAGTCTGGCTCCCTATAATGAGCCAGACTTTTTACCGCTGTAATAAAGGAGAAATCATGAGCAAAACTATCGCGACGGAAAATGCACCGGCAGCTATCGGTCCTTACGTACAGGGCGTTGATCTGGGCAATATGATCATCACCTCCGGTCAGATCCCGGTAAATCCGAAAACGGGTGAAGTACCGGCAGACGTCGCTGCACAGGCACGTCAGTCGCTGGATAACGTAAAAGCGATCGTCGAAGCCGCTGGCCTGAAAGTGGGCGACATCGTTAAAACCACCGTGTTTGTGAAAGATCTGAACGACTTCGCTACCGTTAATGCTACCTACGAAGCCTTCTTCACCGAACACAACGCCACCTTCCCGGCACGTTCTTGCGTTGAAGTCGCCCGTCTGCCGAAAGACGTGAAGATTGAGATCGAAGCGATCGCTGTTCGTCGCTAATCTTGATGGAAATCCGGGCTATCATGCCCGGATTAAGTCTGATGACAAACGCAAAATCGCCTGATGCGCTACGCTTATCAGGCCTACGTGATTCCTGCAATTTATTGAATTTGTTGGCCGGATAAGGCATTTACGCCGCATCCGGCATGAACAAAGCTTACTTTGTCTGCAATCTGAATCGGGGCTATCGTGCCCAGTTTATTCTTTATTGCCAGCCGTAACGACGGCTATAGAACCCTTTCACCAACTGGGTTAATGTCATATACCCTGCCAGAATCGCAACCAGCCACGGGAAATAGCTTAACGGCAGCGCCTGTAATTGCAGATAACTGGCCAGCGGTGAAAACGGCAATGCGATCCCGACAATCATCACGATCACGGTCATGATCATTAACGGCCACGATGCACAGCTCTGAATAAACGGCACACGGCGGGTGCGGATCATATGCACAATCAGCGTTTGCGACAGTAAGCCCACCACAAACCATCCCGACTGGAACAGCGTTTGCGTTTCCGGCGTGTTGGCATGGAATACCCACCACATCAGGCAAAACGTCAGAATATCGAAGATCGAGCTGATCGGTCCGAAGAAGATCATAAAGCGCCCCAGATCCGCCGGGTTCCAACGCTGCGGCTTTTGAATTTGCTCGTCGTCGACGTTATCAAACGGGATCGCCACCTGTGACACATCATACAGCAGGTTCTGAATAAGCAAGTGTAACGGCAACATCGGCAGGAAGGGCAAGAAAGCACTCGCCACCAGCACGCTGAACACATTACCGAAGTTGGAGCTCGCCGTCATTTTGATGTATTTCAGCATGTTGGCGAAAGTGCGACGTCCTTCAATAACCCCCTCTTCCAGCACCATCAGGCTTTTTTCCAGCAGGATGATATCAGCCGCTTCACGGGCAATATCTACCGCGCCGTCCACAGAAATGCCGATATCCGCAGCGCGTAAGGCGGGCGCATCATTAATACCATCGCCCATAAAGCCAACCACATGCCCTTCGCGCTTCAGTAAGGTCACAATGCGTTCTTTATGCATCGGCGTCAGACGAGCAAACAGCGTGGTGCGCTGTGCGAGATTTGCCAGTTCGTCGTCAGATAGCGTTTCAATATCACTACCAATGACCACCTCTCCCGCGTCCAGCCCCACTTCATGGCACACTTTCGCTGCAACTAACTCACTGTCGCCAGTAAGGATTTTTACGGTAATTCCACTCGCTTTTAATGCCTTCAGTGCCGGAGCAGTTGTCTCTTTTGGCGGATCAAGGAAAGCAATATATCCTTCGAGGATCAGGTCGGATTCATCCGCCCGCTGGTAATCTCCTTCACGCGCTGGCAGGTATTTCGTCGCCACCGCAACCACGCGCAGCCCCTGACGATTCAGCGTATCAGTAACCCGCTTAATCTTACGCAGCATGATGTCATCGAGCGGCACAATCTCGCCATTGTGACGCACCTGCGAACACACATTGAGGATTTCCTGCAATGCACCTTTGCAAACCAGCTGATGGTGCTCGGTATTTTCTGCCACTACCACCGACATCCGGCGACGCTCGAAATCAAACGGAATCTCATCGATTTTTTGCCAACGACTGGCCAGCGAGCGCGCTGACTCTTCATCCGTACCTTCGAGCACCGCTGTATCGAGCAGGTTTTTAAGTCCGGTCTGATAATGACTGTTCAACCACGCGCTATGCAGCACGCGTTCGCTGGTTTTACCGGAGATATCGGTATGATTCTCCAGCACAATTTTGTCCTGTGTCAGGGTGCCAGTTTTATCAGTGCACAGAATATCCATTGCGCCAAAGTTCTGAATAGCATCCAGATGTTTGACGATCACTTTCTGTTTCGACAGCTTTACTGCGCCGCGCGCCAGCGTCGAGGTAACAATCATCGGCAACATTTCCGGCGTTAAGCCTACCGCGACCGAAAGCGCAAACAGTGCCGCTTCCCACCAGTCGCCTTTGGTGTAACCATTGATTAACAGCACCACCGGAGCCATCACCAGCATAAAGCGAATCAGCAGCATACTGACGCGGCTGATCCCTTGCTGAAAGGCATTCGGCTCGCTTTCCTGCTCACTAACACGCCCCGCCAGTTGACCAAACCAGGTATTGGCACCTGTAGCAATCACCATTGCTTGTGCCGTGCCGCTCACCACGGTGGTGCCCATAAAACACAGGGTGTCGCACTCCAGCGGATTGCTGTGCTCCGGCTGGCGAGTGGTAGCTGCTTTTTCTACGGGCAGAGACTCACCGGTTAACGACGCCTGAGCGACGAACAGATCCCGCGCCTGCAAGATACGTAAATCTGCCGGGATCATATCCCCCGCCGCCAGTTTTATAATATCGCCGGGCACCAGCTGGTCGATCGGGATCTCCATCCAGCCATTTTCGCCTTTGTCGTTAATTACGCGCAGCACCGTCGCAGTATTGCTGACCATCGCTTTCAGGGCATCTGCCGCTTTAGTGGAACGTGCTTCCTGAATAAAGTTCAGCAACGTAGAAATAGCGACCATTAGCGCGATAACGCCCGCGGCAAATAAATCTTCCGTGGCGTAAGAAATAGCGCCGAGAATGGTGAGTAAAATATTAAATGGGTTGCGATAGCAGACCCATAAATGTACCCACCACGGCGACGGTTGTTGTGCGGGTAATTTATTTTCACCATGTTGTTCGCGGGCAGATTCCACTTCCGCCTGATTTAACCCTTCCGGATGGGTGTCGAACGTTTTCCATAATTCTTCTTCGGGCATCACCGCCATTTTCAGGCAATGCGCACTTAAGGACGGCGGGACCGCCGTATTCACTGTCTGCTGCGCGCCAGGCAATGGATCGCGATGAACCAGACGGGAAGGTAAATGGCGAATGAGCCGGGTAAAAATTTCTTTAAACATAAGGAGTCCCTCCGCACTGTCTGAAACAGTACAGAAATGTCTTCAGGCGTGGCGAAGCCTTACCTGAAGGTAATAAAGCTGAGCAGGGACGTTAAAACGTCACGGCCTTACGCATCCGGTAACGCCGTGAAAAGACGGGCTTACCGGAAAAGTTTTAATCTCCGTCGAGGGAGAGGCGTGGGATCAGGTTCCATATAACCTCCGGTAAGTGAAAAAAGCGCCGCAAATAATAAGGAGAATCCAATAATATTCGTAGCATCTATGGCGATATAATACCTGCTGGCAACTAAACCAACGATAAACCAGACTTTACCCATTGCTGAATGCACGGGTAAAGTTAGGCTCAAATAATTAAACAACACGTTACAGGACAACAGGATGCAAAATCGGCTGACCATCAAAGACATCGCACGCTTAAGCGGCGTGGGGAAATCTACAGTTTCCCGGGTGCTGAATAACGAAAGCGGCGTGAGCCAGCGCACCCGCGAGCGTGTTGAAGCAGTGATGAATCAGCATGGATTTTCCCCTTCCCGCTCTGCGCGCGCTATGCGTGGGCAAAGCGATAAAGTGGTCGCCATCATTGTTACCCGTCTGGATTCGTTGTCAGAAAATCTCGCCGTTCAAACCATGCTGCCAGCGTTCTATGAACAAGGTTACGACCCAATCATGATGGAAAGTCAGTTTTCCCCACAATTAGTTGCCGAACATTTGGGGGTGCTGAAACGGCGTAATATCGACGGCGTAGTGCTGTTCGGTTTTACTGGCATAACAGAAGAAATGTTAGCCCACTGGCAGTCATCGCTGGTTCTGCTGGCGCGTGACGCAAAAGGCTTTGCTTCGGTCTGTTATGACGACGAAGGGGCAATCAAGATCCTGATGCAACGGCTGTATGACCAGGGGCATCGTAATATCAGTTATCTCGGCGTGCCGCATAGTGACGTGACAACCGGTAAGCGACGTCACGAAGCCTACCTGGCGTTCTGCAAAGCGCATAAACTGCATCCCGTTGCCGCTCTGCCAGGGCTTGCTATGAAGCAAGGCTATGAGAACGTGGCAAAAGTGATTACGCCTGAAACTACTGCGTTACTGTGCGCAACCGACACGCTGGCACTTGGCGCAAGTAAATACCTGCAAGAGCAACGCATCGACACCTTGCAACTGGCGAGCGTCGGTAATACACCGTTAATGAAATTCCTCCATCCGGAGATCGTCACCGTAGATCCCGGTTACGCCGAAGCTGGACGCCAGGCGGCCTGCCAATTGATCGCACAGGTAACCGGGCGCAGCGAACCGCAACAAATCATCATCCCCGCCACCCTGTCCTGATCGTTTCCTGAACGATAAATTGTGATCTTCGCTGCGTTTCGGGAACGTTCCCGTTTTTAAATTTTTCCGCGCAATATATTCTGCAGCCAACCAAAAATGTCATCTGCCATGGGGCTTTATGATGAGCAAAATAAACCAAACGGATATCGATCGGTTGATTGAACTGGTCGGCGGGCGCGGCAATATTGCGACGGTGAGCCACTGTATTACTCGCCTGCGCTTTGTCCTCAACCAACCGGCCAATGCCAGACCGAAAGAAATTGAGCAACTCCCCATGGTGAAAGGCTGTTTCACCAATGCCGGGCAATTTCAGGTGGTGATTGGCACCAATGTGGGTGATTACTATCAAGCACTGATTGCGTCAACCGGACAGGCGCAGGTTGATAAAGAGCAGGTAAAAAAAGCTGCCCGGCAGAATATGAAATGGCATGAGCAGTTGATCTCTCATTTCGCGGAGATCTTCTTCCCGTTGCTGCCCGCGTTGATTAGCGGCGGTTTGATCCTCGGTTTTCGCAATGTGATCGGCGATTTGCCCATGAGCAACGGTCAAACGCTGGCGCAAATGTACCCTTCCCTGCAAACGATCTACGATTTTCTGTGGTTGATCGGTGAAGCGATCTTCTTCTACCTGCCGGTCGGGATTTGCTGGTCAGCGGTGAAAAAAATGGGCGGCACGCCGATCCTCGGTATCGTGCTTGGCGTGACACTGGTTTCTCCACAGCTGATGAACGCTTATCTGCTCGGGCAGCAGCTGCCGGAAGTGTGGGACTTTGGCATGTTCAGCATCGCCAAAGTAGGCTATCAGGCGCAGGTGATCCCGGCACTGTTAGCCGGACTGGCGCTGGGCGTTATTGAAACTCGCCTTAAACGCATCGTGCCGGATTACCTCTATCTGGTGGTGGTACCCGTCTGTTCGCTGATCCTCGCGGTGTTCCTCGCCCATGCGCTGATTGGTCCGTTTGGTCGCATGATTGGCGATGGCGTTGCCTTTGCGGTACGTCACCTGATGACCGGCAGCTTTGCTCCGATTGGTGCGGCATTGTTTGGCTTCCTGTACGCGCCGCTGGTGATCACCGGCGTACACCAGACCACCCTTGCTATTGATTTGCAGATGATTCAAAGCATGGGTGGCACGCCAGTGTGGCCGCTGATTGCGCTGTCGAATATCGCTCAGGGCTCCGCCGTGATAGGCATTATCATTTCCAGCCGCAAGCACAATGAACGCGAGATCTCCGTGCCTGCCGCTATCTCCGCCTGGCTTGGGGTCACTGAGCCTGCAATGTACGGCATCAACCTGAAATATCGCTTCCCGATGCTGTGCGCGATGATTGGTTCTGGTCTGGCAGGATTGCTATGCGGCCTGAACGGCGTTATGGCGAATGGCATCGGCGTAGGCGGCCTGCCGGGAATTCTCTCGATTCAACCGAGCTACTGGCAGGTATTTGCGCTGGCAATGGCTATCGCCATCATCATCCCGATTGTACTCACCTCGTTTATCTATCAGCGGAAATACCGCCTGGGCACGCTGGACATTGTTTAATTTTCTTCGGGGCGCAATTGCGCCCCCTCGCATTTGCAGGAATAACGTAATGACTAATCTTCCCCACTGGTGGCAAAACGGCGTTATCTACCAGATTTATCCAAAGAGTTTTCAGGACACCACGGGTAGCGGCACCGGCGATTTACGTGGCGTTATCCAACGCCTGGACTATCTGCATAAACTGGGCGTTGATGCCATCTGGCTAACCCCCTTTTATGTCTCTCCCCAGGTCGATAACGGTTACGATGTAGCGAACTATACGGCGATTGATCCCACCTACGGCACGCTGGACGATTTTGACGAACTGGTGACGCAGGCAAAATCGCGCGGGATTCGTATCATTCTCGATATGGTGTTTAACCATACCTCTACCCAACATGCCTGGTTTCGCGAGGCGCTGAACAAAGAAAGCCCTTACCGCCAGTTTTATATCTGGCGCGATGGCGAACCAGAAACGCCACCGAACAACTGGCGTTCAAAATTTGGCGGTAGTGCGTGGCGCTGGCATGCGGAAAGCGAACAGTACTATTTGCATCTCTTTGCACCAGAACAGGCGGATCTCAACTGGGAGAATCCAGCGGTACGCGCAGAGCTGAAAAAAGTCTGTGAATTCTGGGCCGATCGTGGGGTCGACGGGTTGCGCCTGGATGTGGTGAATCTGATCTCCAAAGACCCGCGTTTCCCTGAAGACCTGGATGGCGACGGGCGTCGCTTCTACACCGACGGGCCACGAGCACACGAGTTTTTGCACGAGATGAACCGCGATGTGTTTACGCCACGCGGGTTAATGACCGTAGGTGAAATGTCCTCCACCAGCCTTGAGCATTGCCAGCGATACGCGGCACTGACAGGCAGTGAATTGTCGATGACCTTTAATTTTCATCACCTGAAGGTCGATTATCCCGGTGGTGAAAAATGGACGCTGGCTAAACCTGACTTTGTGGCGTTGAAAACATTGTTCCGCCACTGGCAACAAGGAATGCACAACGTGGCATGGAATGCCTTGTTCTGGTGTAACCACGATCAGCCGCGCATTGTTTCTCGCTTTGGTGATGAAGGTGAATACCGCGTGCCTGCGGCAAAAATGCTGGCGATGGTGCTGCATGGCATGCAGGGAACGCCGTATATCTACCAGGGCGAAGAGATTGGCATGACCAACCCGCATTTCACGCGCATTACTGACTATCGCGACGTGGAGAGCCTCAATATGTTTGCCGAGCTGCGCAACGATGGGCGTGATGCCGACGAGTTATTGGCAATCCTCGCCAGTAAATCCCGTGACAACAGTCGCACGCCCATGCAATGGAGCAACGGCGATAATGCCGGGTTTACGGCTGGCGAACCGTGGATTGGCCTGGGCGATAACTATCAACAAATCAACGTAGAAGCCGCGCTGACCGATGAGTCCTCGGTGTTTTACACCTACCAAAAGTTAATCGCACTGCGTAAGCAAGAAGCCGTTCTGACATGGGGCAATTACCAGGATCTGCTGCCAAACAGCCCTGTATTGTGGTGCTATCGCCGTGAATGGAAGGGGCAAACCTTGCTGGTCATTGCCAACCTTAGCCGTGGGATCCAACCCTGGCAGCCAGGGCAAATGCGCGGCAACTGGCAGCTTGTGATGCATAACTACGAAGAAGCCTCACCACAACCCTGTGCCATGAATTTACGGCCTTTTGAGGCTGTCTGGTGGTTACAGAAGTAAATCTTCCCTAAGCCCCGGTAATGCCGGTCATTCCGGGGTTTTGTCTGTCAGCATGTTGTTTTTGTTGATTTTTCAACCAGCAAATTCATTAAAAAATTTACATAACGCTGTAGCGCCCGTCATCCGTACGCTCTGCTTTTTACTTTGAGCTACATCAAAAAAAGTTCAAACATCCTTGATGCAAAGCACTATATATAGACTTTAAAATGCGTCCCAACCCAATATGTTGTATTAATCGACTATAATTGCTACTACAGCTCCCCACGAAAAAGGTGCGGCGTTGTGGATAAGCGGATGGCGATTGCGGAAAGCACCGGAAAACGAAACGAAAAAACCGGAAAACGCCTTTCCCAATTTCTGTGGATAACCTGTTCTTAAAAATATGGAGCGATCATGACACCGCATGTGATGAAACGAGACGGCTGCAAAGTGCCGTTTAAATCAGAGCGCATCAAAGAAGCGATTCTGCGTGCAGCTAAAGCAGCGGAAGTCGATGATGCCGATTATTGCGCCACTGTTGCTGCGGTTGTCAGCGAGCAGATGCAGGGCCGCAACCAGGTGGATATCAACGAGATCCAGACCGCAGTTGAAAACCAGCTGATGTCGGGTCCATACAAACAACTGGCTCGTGCTTACATCGAGTACCGTCACGATCGCGACATTGAACGTGAAAAACGCGGTCGCCTGAACCAGGAGATCCGTGGTCTGGTCGAGCAGACCAACGCCTCGTTACTCAACGAAAACGCCAACAAAGACAGCAAGGTGATTCCAACCCAGCGCGACCTGCTGGCCGGGATCGTGGCTAAACACTATGCACGCCAGCACCTGCTGCCGCGTGACGTGGTGCAGGCACATGAGCGTGGCGATATTCACTATCACGATCTCGATTACTCGCCGTTCTTCCCGATGTTCAACTGCATGTTGATTGACCTGAAAGGCATGCTGACCCAGGGCTTTAAAATGGGGAACGCCGAGATTGAACCGCCGAAGTCGATCTCTACGGCAACCGCTGTAACTGCGCAGATTATTGCTCAGGTCGCCAGCCATATTTATGGCGGCACCACCATTAACCGTATCGATGAAGTGCTGGCACCGTTTGTCACCGCCAGCTACAACAAACATCGCAAGACCGCAGAAGAGTGGAACATCCCGGACGCCGAAGGCTACGCTAACTCTCGTACCATTAAAGAGTGCTACGATGCCTTCCAGTCGCTGGAGTACGAAGTAAACACCCTGCACACCGCCAACGGTCAGACGCCGTTTGTAACCTTTGGTTTTGGTCTGGGCACCAGCTGGGAATCGCGCCTGATTCAGGAATCTATCCTGCGTAACCGTATCGCAGGCCTCGGTAAAAACCGTAAAACTGCGGTGTTCCCGAAACTGGTGTTTGCGATTCGCGATGGTCTGAACCATAAAAAAGGCGATCCGAACTACGACATCAAACAGCTGGCGCTGGAGTGCGCAAGCAAGCGCATGTATCCGGATATCCTGAACTACGATCAGGTAGTGAAAGTCACCGGTTCGTTTAAAACCCCGATGGGCTGCCGCAGCTTCCTCGGCGTGTGGGAAAATGAAAACGGCGAGCAGATCCACGATGGTCGTAACAACCTCGGCGTGATCAGCCTGAACCTGCCGCGTATTGCTCTGGAAGCAAAAGGCGATGAAGCCACCTTCTGGAAGCTGCTGGATGAACGTCTGGTGCTGGCACGTAAGGCGCTGATGACCCGTATCGCTCGTCTCGAAGGCGTGAAAGCGCGCGTGGCCCCGATCCTCTATATGGAAGGTGCTTGTGGCGTGCGTCTCAATGCTGACGATGATGTTTCTGAAATCTTCAAAAACGGTCGTGCGTCTATTTCGCTGGGTTACATCGGCATCCACGAAACCATTAACGCGCTGTTCGGCGGCGAGCATGTTTACGACAACGAGCAGCTTCGCGCGAAAGGTATCGCCATTGTTGAACGTCTGCGTCAGGCAGTGGATAAGTGGAAAGAAGAAACGGGTTATGGTTTCAGTCTCTACAGCACGCCGAGTGAAAACCTGTGCGACCGCTTCTGCCGTCTCGATACTGCTGAGTTTGGCGTGGTGCCGGGCGTGACCGATAAAGGTTACTACACCAACAGTTTCCACCTCGATGTGGAGAAGAAGGTGAACCCGTACGACAAGATCGACTTTGAAGCGCCTTACCCGCCGCTGGCGAACGGTGGTTTCATTTGCTACGGCGAGTATCCAAACATTCAGCACAACCTGAAGGCGCTGGAAGATGTCTGGGATTACAGCTATCAGCATGTACCGTATTACGGCACCAATACACCGATTGATGAGTGCTACGAGTGTGGCTTTACCGGTGAGTTCGAGTGCACCAGCAAAGGCTTCACTTGCCCGAAATGTGGTAACCATGACGCCTCCCGTGTGTCGGTGACTCGCCGCGTGTGCGGATATTTAGGTAGCCCGGATGCACGTCCATTTAACGCCGGTAAGCAGGAAGAAGTTAAGCGCCGCGTTAAACATTTGGGGAATGGGCAGATAGGTTAATCTTCACTCTACGTTAAGCAAATGCCGGATGCGGCGTAAACGCCTTATCCGGCCTACATGGCAACAACGATTGTAGGCCTGATAAGACGCGACAGCGTCGCATCAGGCGTTGATTACCGGATGCATCCTATACGCGGACTGATAAGCCAGGCGAAACAATGAATTATCATCAGTACTATCCTGTCGACATCGTCAACGGCCCCGGCACTCGCTGCACCCTGTTTGTCTCCGGGTGTGTTCATGAATGCCCCGGTTGCTATAACAAAAGCACCTGGCGGGTAAATTCCGGTCAGCCATTTACCAAAGCAATGGAAGACCAGATCATTAACGATCTGAATGACACTCGCATCAAACGCCAGGGTATTTCCCTCTCCGGCGGCGATCCGCTGCATCCGCAAAACGTGCCGGATATTCTGAAACTGGTACAACGCATCCGCGCCGAGTGTCCGGGTAAAGACATCTGGGTGTGGACAGGCTATAAACTCGACGAACTCAACGCTGCGCAAATGCAGGTTGTTGATTTGATTAACGTGCTGGTCGACGGCAAATTTGTGCAGGATTTAAAAGACCCTTCCCTGATCTGGCGCGGCAGCAGCAATCAGGTGGTGCATCATTTGCGATGATAAGTTCCCTGTTACCTGAGTGCAGGCAACAGGGAAATGAGGAATTAACGATACTTCTGGTGATAGGCGTTGCGGGTCGTTTTCAGTTGCTCTGCGGCAGCCTGCGCTTCTTTTACTTTACCTTCATTAGCCAGCTTCAGCGCGTCGTCAATCTGGCCAACCAGAATGTCGAAACCGTGGCGGAAGTCTTTCATTTCCGGGCTGTCTGGCGATTTTCCTTCCAGCTTCGGCGGCGTTGCTTTTTGCGCATCCAGCGCTGCGGCGCGCATCTTCGTTAACGCGTCTTTGACTTGCGCCGCGTTATCGGCTTTTTCGACCACTTTTAAATTGTCGTTGAGGGTTTCCATATTGTCTTCAAGATCAGCGGCAAACGACGCCGAACTGAATACCAACGAGGAGACTGCAAGAATAGCTAACAGGCTTTTACGCATTGCTCACTTCCTTTTTTATTATGAAGATTTGGCGCGGCAGGTCGCGCCAGTTTTTTACTGCCCGGCGATTTTCATCTCCGGCAACAGCACAGAACCACACTGTATATTACTGCGTGTTTCAATATCGTTACCGACGGTGACAATATTGCGCCACATATCTTTTAAATTACCTGCGATGGTGATTTCGCTAACCGGATACTGAATTTCGCCGTTTTCTACCCAGAAGCCCGCCGCACCACGGGAATAATCACCGGTAATTGCACTCACGCCCTGGCCCATCAGCTCCGTCACCACCAGCCCGGTGCCCATCTCTTTGAGCATTTGTTCGAAGCTTAGCCCTTGTCCGGCAATCCGCCAGTTGTGAATACCGCCCGCATGTCCGGTGCTTTTCAGCCCCAGTTTTCGCGCCGAATAGCTGGTCAGCAGCCACTGAGTCAGGATGCCATCTTTAATAATATCGCGACGCTCGGTGCGCACACCTTCGCTGTCGAATGGCGTCGACGCCAGCCCTTTCAGCAGATGCGGATGCTCTTCAATGGTCAGCCAGTCCGGCAGAATTTGTTTACCCAGCGAATCCAGCAGAAAGGTAGATTTACGGTAAACCGAGCCACCCGCTATCGCCCCCACCAGATGGCCAAAAAGCCCGGTTGCCACTTCATTGGCAAAAATGACCGGCGCTTTCATGGTGGAGAGTTTACGCGGTGACAGGCGCGATAAAGTACGGCGAGCACAGTCGGCCCCAACCCACTCTGGCGTTTGCAGATCGCTCATCGCACGACCAATGGTGTAGGCGTAATCACGCTCCATATCGCCATTTTCTTCGGCAATTACACAGCTGGAGAGCGAATGACGCGTTGAGCAGTAACCCTGCAACATGCCGTGGCTGTTGCCAAAAACTTTGACACCGTAGTGGCTGTTAAAGCTGCCACCTTCGGTATTGGTGATGCGTTTGTCCGCCTGCAATGCCGCCTGTTCTGCGCGGGCCGCCAGTTCAATGGCTTCATCCGGGGAAACTTCCGCAGGGTGGAACAAGTCGAGATCTGGTGCGTCAAAGGCCAGCAGCTCTTTGTCTGCCACGCCGGCACAGGGATCTGGCGAGGTATAACGGGCAATATCCAGCGCCGCCTGTACAGTACGGGCAATGGCCTGCGGGCTTAAATCGGTGGATGATGCGCTACCTTTGCGGTTCTGGTGATAAACAGTGATCCCCAGCGCGCCATCGCTATTGAATTCAACATTCTCCACTTCACCATAACGCGTGCTTACGCTAATGCCGGTGGTCTTGCTGACGGCAACTTCCGCACCGTCCGATTTGCCTGAGGCCAACTCCAGCGCAGTGGAAACTGCTTCTTCCAGAATCTTGCGCTGCGCTTCAACTTGAGAGATTACTTTCATTGCAAGTGCCATAATGTAGAGAGTTTCTCTGAAGTCTAACAGAGAACCGTTTTTCAGTGCGCATCTTAACTGGTAACATTAGCCTCTTTTTTTAAGGAGCCTGAGATGACTAAGCAGCCCGAAGACTGGCTCGACGACGTTCCCGGTGATGACATCGAAGACGAAGACGATGAAATTATCTGGGTCAGTAAAAGTGAAATTAAACGTGATGCCGAGGAGCTAAAACGCCTTGGCGCGGAAATTGTTGATCTGGGGAAAAACGCGCTGGATAAGATCCCGTTAGATGCGGATCTGCGCGCGGCTATTGAGCTCGCCCAGCGTATTAAGATGGAAGGTCGCCGCCGCCAGTTGCAGCTCATCGGTAAGATGCTGCGCCAGCGCGATGTAGAACCGATCCGTCAGGCGCTGGATAAGCTGAAAAACCGTCACAACCAGCAGGTGGTGCTGTTCCATAAACTGGAAAACCTGCGCGATCGCCTGATCGATCAAGGTGATGACGCCATCGCTGAGGTATTAAATCTGTGGCCCGATGCCGATCGTCAGCAACTGCGTACTCTGATCCGTAACGCGAAGAAAGAGAAAGAAGGGAATAAGCCGCCGAAATCCGCACGCCAGATTTTCCAGTATCTGCGCGAACTGGCGGAGAATGAAGGGTAATTTTCGTTGTTGATGTGAGTATGGTTTGCCGGATGCGGTGCACCTGTAGGCCTGATAAGACGCATCAAGCGTCGCATCAGGCACTATGCTCAAATGCCGGATGCGGCGTGAACGCCTTATCCGGCAATGCTATCTCAGGCTGAGGCCGAATTACTGCGCAGCTTCCGCCTTCTTCGCCAGACCATCCAGCAGTTTCTGATGGATCCCACCAAAACCGCCGTTGCTCATCACCAGAATATGGTCGCCAGGCTGAGCGGTTTTCACCACCATATCTGCCAGCGTATCCACATCGCCACTCCAGTGTGCAGGCTGAACGCAGGCTTCTGCCACTTCTGCCACCTGCCACGGAATATGCGCCGGTTGCAGCAGGAAGACTTCATCGGCACGACCTAATGAAGGTGCCAGATCGTCTTTGCAGATCCCCATTTTCATGGTATTCGAGCGCGGTTCCAGCACAGCAATAATGCGCGCCGTACCACCAACTTTGCCACGCAGCGCCGCCAGCGTTGCCAGAATCGCCGTCGGGTGATGGGCAAAATCGTCATATACCGTGACGCCATTCGCTTCACCACGCAACTCCAGACGGCGACGAGCATTAATAAACGAACCCAGCGCGTTAGCGGCATCTGCCGGCGCTACACCAACATGGCGAGCCGCTGCAATCGCCATCAGGCCATTGTGCATATTATGTTCGCCTACCAGCGACCATTTCACTTCGCCCACTTTTTCGCCATCCAGCAAAACTTCCCATTCGGAAGCATCGGTGGTCAGCTTTTTCGCCTGCCAGTGACCCTGCTCGCCCACCAGCTCCTGCTCGCTCCAGCAGCCCATCGCCATGGTCTGTTTCAGGTTGATGTCGTTTTCTGGCCAGATAATACGGCCCTGCCCTGGAACGATACGCACCAGATGGTGGAACTGTTTCTGGATCGCTTTCAGGTCGTCAAAGATATCGGCGTGATCGAACTCAAGGTTGTTGAGGATCAGCGTACGCGGGCAGTAATGAACAAATTTAGAGCGTTTGTCGAAGAAGGCGCAGTCATACTCATCCGCTTCGATAACAAAGAAGTTGCTTTCGCCCAGACGCGCCGAAACCTCAAAGTTCCCCGGCACACCGCCGATCACAAATCCCGGTTTGTAACCGCACTGTTCCAGAATCCAGGTCGCCATTCCCGCGGTGGTGGTTTTGCCATGTGTACCGGCAACGGCCAGCACCCAGCGGTCGCGCAGCACAAAATCGTGCAGCCACTGTGGACCTGACATATAAGGGATGTTTTTTTCCAGTACCGCTTCCACACACGGATTTCCACGGGTCATGGCGTTGCCAATAATCACCAGATCCGGCTGCGGATCGAGCTGGCTGGCATCGTAACCCTGAATCAGTTCAATGCCTTGCTTCTCAAGTAAGGTGCTCATCGGCGGATACACATTGGCGTCCGAACCCGTTACTTCATGGCCTAACTGGCGCGCCAGCATCGCCAGACCGCCCATAAACGTGCCACAAATTCCTAAAATATGAATGCGCATACGTCACTATCCTTTTTTAATCTGCCGCTCATTTTACGCATATGTCGGGCAAGTGAGAAACGCATTTCCGGATAATCCGCAATTTGCTGGCGCGATTCACCTGAGCGCAACATTCCGATTATTTGTTAAGATTGTTACGGTCGCTTTACTCCATAAACATTGCAGGGAAAGTTTTATGAAAACGTTAGGTGAATTTATTGTCGAAAAGCAGCACGAGTTTTCTCATGCTACCGGTGAGCTCACTGCTTTGCTGTCGGCAATAAAACTGGGCGCCAAGATTATCCATCGCGATATCAACAAAGCAGGACTGGTTGATATCCTGGGTGCCAGCGGTGCTGAGAACGTGCAGGGCGAGGTTCAGCAAAAACTCGACTTGTTCGCTAATGAAAAACTGAAAGCCGCACTGAAAGCACGCGATATCGTTGCGGGGATTGCCTCTGAAGAAGAAGATGAGATTGTCGTCTTTGAAGGCTGTGAACACGCAAAATACGTGGTGCTGATGGACCCCCTGGATGGCTCGTCCAACATCGATGTTAACGTCTCTGTCGGTACCATTTTCTCCATCTACCGCCGCGTTACGCCTGTTGGCACGCCGGTAACGGAAGAAGATTTCCTCCAGCCTGGTAACAAACAGGTTGCGGCAGGTTACGTGGTATACGGCTCCTCTACCATGCTGGTTTACACCACCGGATGCGGTGTTCACGCCTTTACTTACGATCCTTCGCTGGGCGTTTTCTGCCTGTGCCAGGAACGGATGCGCTTCCCGGAGAAAGGCAAAACCTACTCCATCAACGAAGGAAACTACATTAAGTTTCCGAACGGGGTGAAGAAGTACATTAAATTCTGCCAGGAAGAAGATAAATCCACCAACCGCCCGTATACCTCACGTTATATCGGTTCACTGGTCGCGGATTTCCACCGTAACCTGCTGAAAGGCGGTATTTATCTCTACCCAAGCACCGCCAGCCACCCGGACGGCAAACTGCGTTTGCTTTATGAGTGCAACCCGATGGCATTCCTGGCGGAACAAGCGGGCGGTAAAGCGAGCGATGGCAAAGAGCGTATTCTGGATATCATCCCGGAAACCCTGCACCAGCGCCGTTCGTTCTTTGTCGGCAACGACCATATGGTTGAAGATGTCGAACGCTTTATCCGTGAGTTCCCGGACGCGTAATCTCCTGCGCCTCTCCACACGGAGAGGCGTTTTTATCGCTGCGCAATGTTGACTCTTGTCACTGGCGAACTCTGACGATTCTCCCACAGCACCGTTAATCCACGCTGTAATGCTATAAAAATAAACAACAAAATACCGATGGCGATTTTCGTCCACCATGAGCTCAGCGTGCCATCAAAGTTTATGTAAGTCTGAATCAGTCCCTGAATCGCCACGCCAAAAAGCGTCCCTAATACCGTTCCAACGCCACCGCTCAAAAGCGTACCGCCAATCACCACCGACGCGATGGCGTCCAGATCCACACCTACGCCCGCCAGCGCATATCCGGCCTGGGTATAAATCGAGAAGACAATACCCGCCAGCGTTGCCAGTCCGGTGGAGAGCATATAAATGCGAATAGTGGTGCTGCGAGTGGAAATCCCCATCAGGTTCGCCGACGTTGCGTTGCCGCCAATGGCGTATACCTGATTACCAAAGCGGGTGCGATGCGCGAGGAAAATACCGATAACCACCACCGCCAGCATCAGCAGCCCCATCGCACTTAAGCGACCGCCGCCGGGGATTTTCCATGCAAGGCTTGAAAGCGTGTCATAAACAGGATGGTTTATCGGGATCGACTCTTCTGAGATGAGATAGCTGACACCGCGCAAAAAGAACATCCCCGCCAGGGTAATGATAAATGCCGGGATCTTCAGGGCGTCGATCAAAAGCCCCATAAATGCGCCGAAGGCACAGCCCATCACCAGCACTAGCGGAAACGCCAGCAGCGGCGAGAGGCCGAAATCGCCAATCACTTTTGCCAGAAACACGCCAGTAAAGGCGATCACCGAACCGACGGAGAGATCGATCCCACCGGAGAGGATCACAAAGGTCATGCCAACGGCAATGATCCCAAGAAAGGCGTTATCGGTCAGGATATTGCAGATCACTCTTGTGGAAGCAAAACCGGGAAACTGGGTCAGGCAGTAAAGATAACCCAACACAAAGACGCCGATGGTGATCATCAGTGGCAAATTACGTTTTATCACGGCTACGTACTCCTTTAATCAGACTGATAAAGCGTTGCGACTGGACAATCAGCACGCAAAGAACCACCACCGCTTTTACAACCTGGTTCATCTCTGGCGGAAAGCCCGAAAGCAAAATTCCGGTGTTCATCCCCTGAATAATCAGCGCCCCCACCACCGAAAGCAGTAGGTTAAAACGTCCGCCCATCAGCGATCCGCCGCCAATAACCACCGCGAGAATGGCGTCCAGCTCCAGCCATAACCCGGCGTTATTGGCATCGGCACCGCGAATATCCGCCGCCACGATAATGCCCGCAATCGCCGCACACAGCCCGCTCAACACGTAGGTAAGCATGACGATGATCCGCGTGTTTACCCCGGCATTTTTTGCCGCCCGAATGTTGATACCAACGGCTTCGATAAACATCCCCAGCGCCGTTTTGCGGGTCAACAGCCAGAACAGGATAAGCGTCAGCACCGCGATAATGACCGGCGTTGGCAGGAACAACAGCGATCCACTGCCAAACCATGAGAGATCCGGCGAGTTAAACGTGACGATCTGTCCGGAGGTGATCAGTTGCGCCACGCCGCGCCCGGCGACCATCAGGATCAGGGTGGCAACAAACGGCTGAATTTTGAGGATCGCTACCAGTATGCCGTTCCACAATCCCGCCAGGATGCCAGTGCCCAGGGCGCTTAACAAAACAATCGGCAGGCTGAATCCCGCGACCGTCATCGCAGCCGTTGTGGCTCCGGCGATAGCCATCACCGCCCCCACGGAGAGATCAATCCCACCTGTTGCGATCACCAGCGTCATTCCGATAGCCAACAGCGCAACGGGGGCCGCACGGTTAAGAATGTCGATAGGGCTACCGAACAAACGCCCATCCTGAAGCACTACCTGCCAGAAATGCGGGGCTACCAGGCTGTCGACCAGCAGCACCAGCAATAGTGCTACCAGCTGCGGCATCCCCGTCGGCCAGCGAAAGCGCCTTTTTGGCGTAGTGGTGTCCGGAAGAGATTGAGGCATCACACTGTTCTCCTTACGCCGCAATGGCGTTCATGATCGCCGGAACGGAAAGCTCTGCCAGCGGGATCTCCGCCACCTGTTTGCGATCGCGCATGATGATCACCCGGTCGGCATAGCCCACCAGCTCTTCCAGTTCAGAGGAGATCACCAGCAGCGCCAGACCATCGGCGCATAGCGTTTCAATCAGGCGGATGATCTCGGCGTGGGCACCAACATCAATGCCGCGGGTTGGCTCATCAAGGATCAGAAATTGCGGTCGGGTCAGTAGCCAACGTGAAAGCAACACTTTTTGCTGATTGCCGCCAGAGAGAAACTCAATCGGTTGTTCAGTTGAAGGTGTGCGAATGCCAAGCTGGCGGATAAAGCGTTCGGCAATCTCTTGCTGCTCTTTGCGGGAAATGGGTCGTAGCCAGCCGCGCTGGGCCTGGAGAGCGAGGATGATATTTTCCCGCACCGAGGCGGCAGCGATGATGCCATCGGTTTTCCTGTCTTCCGGGCAGAAGCCGATACCCAGTACCGAAGCCTGATGTGGCGATCGCAGGGTTTGCGGTTTGCCTTTGATCAACACCGTGCCGCTGTCAGCAGGTTTGATACCGAAGATCACTTCGGCGGTTTCGGTACGTCCTGATCCCAGCAAGCCTGCCAGGCCGACGATCTCGCCGGGGCGCACTTCGAGATCAAACGGTGCTATCGTTCCTTTTTTGCCGTAATTTTTGAACGCGGCAACGGGTTTGTCGCTCAACAATGTTCGCCCGGCACGCTGTAGCGCGTGGGTATCCAGCTCGCGCCCCAGCATCATTTTTACCAGTTCGATCTGCGGTAGCTCGCGCGTTTCCCGACAACCTACGAAACTGCCGTTGCGTAAGACGGTGATCCGATCGCTGACCTGATAGACCTGATCGATAAAGTGAGTGACAAAGATCAGGCTGACGCCGCGATCACGCAACTGACGCATCAGGCCAAACAGTAACTCTACTTCCTGGGTGTCGAGACTGGCGGTGGGTTCATCGAGGATCAGCACTTTGGCAGAGAGATCGATAGCCCGGCAAATGGCGACGATTTGCTGCATCGCGACTGAAAAGCGGTTGAGCGGTTCGCGCACGTCGAGGGAGAAACCGTAAGATGCCATCAGTTCGGTGGCGCGCTTTTCCATCTCTTTACGGCGTAGAAGCCCGAAACGTTTGGGTTCGCGACCTATGAATAGATTATCAGCGACCGACATATTGGGTAGCAGGTTGACTTCCTGATAAACGGTTCCGATGCCGAGTTGTTGTGCATGGGCGGTATTTTTCGGTGAGATAGCCTGGTCTTCCAGCCAGATGGTGCCGCGATCGGCGTGGTAAACACCGGTTAATGCTTTGATTAGCGTCGATTTTCCCGCCCCGTTTTCACCGAGCAGCGCCATGATTTCACCACGGCGCAGGCTGAAATCAACGTTGTCTAACGCTTTGACGCCGGGGAAAAATTTACTTAATCCTTCGGTGCGGAGGATCTCCTGGTGTTGGTTAGTCGTCATGGTTTCCCCCGGTGTAAAGCGTGCTCCCAGTAGGCATGATAAGACGCGGTAAGCGTCGCATCAGGCTTCAGTGCACCATCGCCGGATGCGGCGCGAGCGCCTTATCCGGCCTACGAATCGGCATCAGGCATAGCAACCCTCAATACCCCATATTTTTCTTCTTCTCTAACTCTTCTTTTGCGGTATCAGGCAGATAAAGGGTGGATTTGGTCAGCGTTAGCTTTTCAGGCATGGTGCCGTCTTTTTTGTATTTCTCCAGCGCGTCGAAAGCAGGGCCTGCCATGTTCGGCGTCAGTTCAACACTGGCGTTCGCTTCGCCATCAATCATCGCTTTGTAGATATCCGGTACGCCGTCGATAGAACCTGTCAGAATATCTTTGCCTGGTTTCAGGCCCGCTTCTTTAATTGCCTGAATTGCACCAATCACCATGTCGTCGTTATGGGCGTAAACCATGCAGATGTTTTTGCCGTTGTTTTCCGCTTTGATAAAGCTCTCCATGACTTCTTTGCCTTTACTGCGGGTGAAGTCACCTGACTGCGAGCGGATAATTTTGATATTTGGCGCATTCTTAATGGCTTCGGCAAAGCCTTTCTTACGGTCAATGGCGACGCTGGCCCCAACAGTGCCCTGCAGCTCCACCACGTTGCATGGTTTGCCATTCACTTCTTTTACCAGCCAGTCACCAATCAACTTGCCTTCGAGAATGTTGTCGGCAGTGACGGTGGTCATATAGAGAGATTTGTCTTTCACATCAATAGAACGATCGAGCAAGAAGACCGGGATTTCGGCATCTTTCGCCTCTTTTAATACCGGTTCCCAACCAGTCGCAACCACCGGAGCGATAAAGATCGCATCCACCCCTTGCGCGACGAAGGAACGTACCGCTTTAATCTGGTTTTCCTGCTTTTGCTGACCATCGGCAATTTTCAGCGTAATTCCGCGTTTTTCGGCCTCACTTTTCGCCACATTGGTTTCTGCGGCGCGCCAGCCAGATTCCGATCCGACCTGCGAAAATCCTACGGTTAATGGAGCGGCCAACGCCATAGACGACATGGCTGCCGAGACTGCAGAGACTACAAGTAAGCGTTTCCACATAGGGTTGTCCTCGTCGGGGTAATTATTATTGGTGAAAAGATGTTCGCGAAAAAACTATAGACAATTCGTTATGTAACGGATTGCGTTACATCACACTTCAAAAAAGTAAATAAAACGTTAATCACAAGTTTGTAATCGCTTTCATCTCACTATGAAAAATGCGGCTACGGTTATGGATTTTCCTGCTCTGTATACCGTCTTAAAACTGGTGAAAAAGGAAAATGAAGACGAAAACAAGCGAAGACATTCGGCGCGAGTTGGCTATAATACTCGGCACTTGTTTGCCACATATTTTTAAAGGAAACAGACATGAGCTTACTCAACGTCCCTGCGGGTAAAGATCTGCCGGAAGACATCTACGTTGTTATTGAGATCCCGGCTAACGCAGATCCGATCAAATACGAAATCGACAAAGAGAGCGGCGCACTGTTCGTTGACCGCTTCATGTCCACCGCGATGTTCTATCCGTGCAACTACGGTTACATCAACCACACCCTGTCTCTGGACGGTGACCCGGTTGACGTACTGGTCCCGACTCCGTACCCGCTGCAGCCGGGTTCTGTGATCCGTTGCCGTCCGGTTGGCGTTCTGAAAATGACCGACGAAGCCGGTGAAGATGCGAAACTGATTGCTGTTCCGCACACCAAGCTGAGCAAAGAATACGATCACATTAAAGACGTTAACGATCTGCCAGAGCTGCTGAAAGCGCAGATCGCTCACTTCTTCGAGCACTACAAAGACCTCGAAAAAGGCAAGTGGGTGAAAGTTGAAGGTTGGGAAAACGCAGAAGCCGCTAAAGCTGAAATCGTTGCCTCCTTCGAGCGCGCAAAGAATAAATAAGTTCTTATAGCGCAATAACCCTGAACACCGGGCTTCGGTTAGTAAGGGTTTTTTTATGCCCGCGATAAATAAACACACCTTATTCCACCACCGCCTGCAAGCGTAATAACGCCTCTTCCACCACCTCATCCGCAGCCAGACCAATACGCTTTGCCAGCCGGGCGCGTAGATCCATCATCCGCACCTGATTAACCAGCACCACGCCGTGCACATCGCCTTCTTCGCAATGTAAAGGAACGCTAAATCCGGCATAACGGGCAAAATTTCCACCCTGCGTAATGGGGGCCACCAGCGTCATTCCCAGTTGATTAAAGGCTTGAACGGAGAGCACAAGCGCAGGTCGACCAGCACCTTGCTGTTCATGGCCGCTTGCTGGATCAAAGCCAACCAGCACAATGTCTCCCCGTTCAAATTCACTTTTCTTTACCATATTTCGTCACCCGCAGGGGTGGATTTACCCCAGACATCCTGCTCGCTAAGTTCCGCGGCGTTCATGTCACACTGTGCCAGCAGTTCATCAAGCGAGTAGCGCCTGGAGATGGGTGTCAGAATCAGTTGGTTGTTGCTCACCTGCGCTTCCACGCTCTGCCCCGGCTGTAAGTTAAGTTCTTTCATTACGATATTGGGAATGACCATACCTGCACTGTTCCCCCATCTTTTTATGGTAATACGCATCTGCACCTCCTTAAGTTATACAAAGTATAACTCACGGTGCTACAGGCAACGTTTTACCCCTGCGCATTTGTGAACGCCAGCAGAGTTTTTTATGCGTTAATAGATATGGAAAGCGGCTCGGAGAGAAAAGCAAAAGGTGAGGGAATTACAAAACAGAATGCGAGTCGTCTCGCAAAAAACAACGCCACCCGAAGGTGGCGTGCTTTTATTATTACTTATCCCTGTCTAACCAGTCGCCGCTTTCAATTAGCTTTAATCCATCGACGGGTCGTTGATAAACGTACATCCATGCACTCCCGTACGGCGTCTGAATCAACTGGCGCGCGTATTCACCGCCCCTGGTGCGCAAGGCATCAAGTTCGGCCAGCGTGGCGTTGTCAATACGATAAACTTCACCGTGTACTGTTCCGTTCCCCGGAACTGCGCCTGGATAGTGGCCCAGGCTATACAACTGGTAGTTATCGATACTGAAATCGCCCAGTAACTGGGCATTGGTCATCCAGTGACTGTTGCCTTGTTTGTGGCGTAAACTGCCGTAGACAAATATTCGCATTGCTAAAACTCGAACTGATAGAGCAAATCCAGTGCCTGGTCTACACCAGACACGGCTTCCAGATATAGCTTAGGCATCAGGCGATAACGTAACGTGAGTGTTGCTATAGAGTCAAATATACCCACGCCGTATTTCACTTGCAGACCTGGCAATACATAGCCGCTGACCACTACCTGGGAGGAGTCGCCTACTCCCTGGGTGTCGAGCGCTAAATTGCTTACGCCAAACGTCTCGCCGATTTTACCCACAATCTGGCCACTTTGCGCAACCCCCAGACCAATCAGCATCGAGGTCATTGCCGCACTGTCGCTCTGATCGCTCTCCAGCCCTTGTCCACGTAGCAAATAAGACAATGCAGCTTGTTGCGACATCGCCGGGTCAGAGAAGATCTCCGCTTTCGGTTCGTCCGCCAGACCAGTGACGCGAACTCCGGCGATTACGTCGTCTTCTGTAGCATCCGGGTTACGAATAGCTTCAATATTAAGATACGGTTGATCCGGCGGACCAGAGAACAGTAACTCACCCTTACGCACAATCAGATCCTGACCATAGGCATGGAAGCGCCCTTCAGGGATGTTGATCTGCCCGTTCAGGCCCAGCCCTTGTTTGTCCTGAACGACGTTAAGATCGCCCGTCAGCCGCGCTTTCAGGCCAAAGGCGTCAATGCGCACATTGTTGCCAACGTGGACAATCAGGTTACTGTTAATCGGAATCGACGCCGTTTTCGGCTCTTCCGGTTGCAGGTTATCGTTAAGCATCACCACATCGCTGGAGACGCCTACTGCGCTTTCCGGCAGATCGTGCACCACGATGCGCGCCCAAGGGACATCCACGCGACCATCGAGGGTAAACAGGTTTGGTGTAGCCTCGAATACAACATCTGGCGATACATCCATTCGTACCATCGGCGGCACGGTGATCCGCACTTTACTGCCTTTCGCCGTTACCCGCGCCCGCCAGTTTTCAATTTGGCTCCAGTCGGCATCACCGTTCAGGTAGATTTCACCCTGCTGGGTCCGTACTGTACCGGCAAGCGTCGAGCGCATACCGTTAAAGTTGACCGCAAGCTGGCTCGGTTGCATATCAAACGGCATAAAGTTGCCATCGATATCCACACCCGTAACCTGAAGCTGACCAAACAACTGCGGGCTTTGCACATCACCACCCAGACGCAAGTTGGCACTCACCATCCCCGCTGCTTTTTCCCCACGGGTAAAGATGGGGTTTATCATCGCAAGGTTGAAGTTACGGATATTGACGTTGCCACCAAGATTACGGCGGCCTTGCGGATCGGTCACCTGCACCTGTCCATCAAACTGGCCGTTATTGGTCAGGCGGATGGTCCAGCCCAATTCGGCACGGTTGTTACGCAATTCCGCCGTCAGATTCAGTGTCTGAAACGCCACGGGCAGCGCCGCATCGTTGACGGTTTGCGTTACCTGCACGTTACGCCCCGAAAGGGTGATACTGCCCTGCGGCAGCCCCTCTTTCGTGGTGTCCCAGGCAACATCCGCTTTACCCGTGAAGATACCGCTGGCCTGAGTGGTTTCTGGCATAAACGGTTTCAGCATGGCGAGGTCGAAGCGGTTGAGATTCACCACCGCACGCCCTTCGGCCCCCGCATCGATAGTTTGCGGCACGCACAGTTCCGCATTCGGGTTAAGCCAGCAGTGTGGCCCGATGCTGATTTTTTGCTCCTTATTGCGGTAATCCAGCGCAATATCGCGGGTCAGCGACCACGGGCCGACCGGCGTCTGGAAGCGGGTATTGCTAAGAGTTCCCTTCCAGCGTTCTTCTTTGCGATCAAAACTTCCTGCCAGATTAAGCTGCCCGGAGACAGGCTCGCCCTGAATCCGCAACTGTAGCTCGTGCTGCTTTTCGCTGCCTTTGGCATTCAGGGTGACGAGGTTGATATTTACATCCGGCTGCGAAATTTGCTCAACGCGTACGTCGAGTTTACCCGCAATCTGATCGGTGGATTTGATATCGCCTTCCACGCGAACCTGCGCCACGGAAAGTTCCTGCCAGCGCAGGCCGCGCGCGGTGATATCTGCCAGTAGTTGTGGCGCTTCCACCGTGCCGCGTACTTTTACCAGCCCTTTCGCTGTACCGCCAAGCCCCGGCAGCGCGTTATCCAGACCCGGCGCGTTGATGGTGGCATCAAGATTGAGATCTTTTACCCCCAGCTCGCCTTTCACTTCGGCACTGTTTGGCCCCAGTTCCAGATGCAGCCCTGGGATCATCCACTGCATATAACTGTTGCCTTTCAGCGTGCCGTCAACGTTCACTTTGTTCTGTTTGACGTTACCGGTCAGCTTCAGTTCTGGCACCTCCATCTGCCAGGTGCCGCCGTACAGGCTACCGCGGGTTTTAATCAAGCCATTGAGTTTCGACGGCCACTCTGGGATCTCTTTGGCGGTGTTAATGCCGTTAAGCGTTAGCTCACCGCGCCAACTAATGGCCTGCTGCCAGTCGAGCAACGCCTTGAGTTCAGTTTTCCCTTCCAGCGCCGCGACGGTGAGTTTGTCGAGATTGACCTGCTGTTCATTACCTTTGGCATCAAGGGTAATGGTGGCTGGCGGGATCTCCAGTCCCTTCACTGCCGTACGCATAGAGAGCGTGTAATCGGTCATTTTGCCGGTAAGTTTCAGTTTCAGATCATCCGCCTGATACTGCTTCTCACCAGTGAACGGCCAGTAAATCTGTTTGCTGTTCACTTCCACGTTGAGCGGCAATCCGGCTTCCGCCAGTCGCGTCTGGGCGCGTAAATCCATATCCACCGGACCGGAAAGATTAACGCCAATCTCCAGCTGTTCACGCAGCGCGCCGCCCACTTTTAGCTTCACTTTTTCACCTTTCAACGGCTCCACGTTCAGTGTGCTGTTGAGGGTGATATCCACCGGCCAGTTGTCTGACAGCTGCGCCGTGCCGCTGGCGTTGACGATCCCCTGGTTGGAATCGATATCCAGGGCGTCCAGTTTAGTATTGCCGTCAATGCTGCTCACTTTCAGCAGCATGGTGCGCACGGTGATGTCCGTGTCGCCCGTCACGCGTAACTGCTCGCCTTTAAACTCTTCAATGTTCAGGTTAAGCGGCAAATGCACGTCGGTCATTTCCGGCAATACCGGGCGAGAAAAGAGATCTTTCAGCGTTTCGCCGAGCGGCTTTTCATCCGGCTGCGGATTTTCAATCTTCGGTTCGACGACCTCTTCCTGCGCCACTTCCGCCACTTTCGGCAGAGCAATCAGCAGGCCTTTCAGCGACGTCGGTTTCAGGGTCAGGGTTTTCTCCTGCCAGTTCAGGCCGGAGGTGAAGTCCATCACCGATACCGTGGTGTCATCAATCTTGATGTTGACGTTATCCAGCGCCACCCGTGTCAGGGTGATGGGATACGGCGTGGAGAGATCCAGCGGACCGCTATCTTCCTCTTCTTCAACCTGTTCAGAAGGAGGCATTTTTTTACTGTCGATGTTGACCTGAATGTCTTTCAGCGCCAGGTCATTAATACAAACGCTACTGTTCCACAGGCACTCAAGCCCGACCGCCAGATGCAGATTGCCCGCTTTTACCGCCACGCCTGGCTGCTCATAACGAACGTCAGACAAGGTGAGATCGCGCCAGCCGCCGGTGACCTTGCCAATATCCAGTCCTGGTACCCAGCGATCCGCCGCTTTAAATACCAGATGCAGGCCACTGGTGGTGCCCACCAGAAACGCCACCGATCCCAGCAACAGTAAGATAACGATAACCACGCCGAGGCTGATTTTTTTCCATAAACTCATAATTCTGGCCCCAGACCGATGTAAAACTGTAACCCGTGTTCGTCTTTATCCGCGACCGGTACGGCAAAATCGAGTTTGATTGGCCCGACCAGCGATTCCCAGCGCACGCCGACCCCGGTACCGGTTTTAAAGTCGCTGCGGCGAATATCGCTTACCGCTTCGCCACTATCGACAAACACCGCGCCCCACCATTTTCCGGTCACGTTGTACTGGTACTCCAGCGATCCGGTTATCAACTTCGAGGCCCCTTTCAGGTCACCGTTGGCGTATTTCGGAGCGATAGATTTGTATTTGTAGCCACGAATACTGCGGTCGCCCCCGGCGAAGAAACGCAGATCCGGCGGTACTTTGTCGAAATCACCGGTTTCAATCCAGCCCAGCGTGCCGCGTGTAACAAAACGATGGCGATCGTACAGTGTGCGGATCCAGACGTTTTGTGCCTGGAAAACGGAGAAATCGACATCTGAGCCCCAGGCCGTGTTGGAGTAGTCGATAGAGTAGCGTTGCGAGTCGCCCCAGGTTGGCATCAGGCCACCACGAGAACGCGTGCGGCTAATCATCACCCCAGGATAAAACAGCATCGTGGTGTTGGTAATTTCACCCTGAGTAAAGTGGTCGAGACTCCAGCGCAGGTTAATGGCACGCTGCCAGCCGCTGGAGAGATCCCAGTAGCGAGAAGCCACCAGCGTAGTGGAGTCAGATTCGGTATCGTTCAGGTCAGTGCGCTTAAAACCGCCCTGCACCAAATAATATTGTTCCAGTGGATTCTTCAGCAGTGGCATTTTATAGCTGAAGTCGAGGGTCTGTTCCGGCGCGGAAATACTGGTACTGGTGGTCAAACTGTGACCGTATGAGTTCATCCACGGCTTTTTCCACGTCGCTTTCACGCGCGGTCCCACGTCCGTAGAGTAACCGACCCCGGTTTCGATGGTGTTTTCTGTTCGCGGCGAAACCACGCCCGTCAATGGTAATACTTTCGTTTCGCGCGCTTTATCAAATTGTGGAGCCACCACCACCGAGTTAAACCAGCCGGTAGCAGAAAGTCGGCGGTTCAGTTCCGCCAGATCTTTCGATTCGTACTCATCGCCCTCTTTAAACGGCACCAGATTTTGCAGGTATTCATCGCGGATTTGTGATCCTTCAAAGGTCACATGCCCAAAGCGGTAACGTTCGCCACTGTTATAATCAATATCCCAGAAGGCTTTATGCAGGCCGAGCGCAATGCCCAGCTGCGCTTTGGTAAATTCGCTATCGAAATAACCTTTACGCAACGCAATGCTGGTTAAGGACTTTTTGAAATTTTCATAATCGCCCTGGTTCAGCACCGTGCCAATAGCCGGGCGAGTATCGAGCAATTTCAAATAGTCTTTATCGGTCCGCGCGCCGCCGCGCAATACCACATCGGTGCCGCCAATTAACACCGGCACGCCTGGCGTGACTTTGGCGATCAATACCTGCCGCCCTTTCTTTGGCGGTGGACGGAGATCAAATTCAATGGTCGGCTGGTAATAACCCAGCGCTTTCAGACCTTCGCGGATGGCATCATCGACGCGTGCGCGAAAGCGACGGTCTGGCGTCACTTCATCACTTTCAATCGTAGAAAGCTGCGCACGAACGTTCTTTTCCAGCTGTCCCGATAACCCCTCGACCTGTAGACGGACGTTCGCGGCGACGGCAGATCCGCTTAAGCAGAGTAAGCTTACACAGCATAACTGTCGGATATAGCGCACATTTTCTCCTGAATATCCTTTTTTCCTGCCCCTGGAACGCCGTTAAACGGCTTAACAAAAATCCAGTAATATGGATTAAAAAGCAGACTAAACCCCAAATATTTCTTATGTTTTACTTTAGACCTATTCACGGTGGTTATTGTGTGCAAATACGCCTCTTGTTACAACCTTAACCCCAATGACCGATTTTCGGGAGAGCGACACCATGAGTTTATTTGATAAAAAGCATCTGGTTTCCCCCGCCGATGCCCTGCCTGGACGTAACACCCCGATGCCCGTAGCCACGCTGCATGCGGTCAACGGTCACTCAATGACCAATGTACCTGACGGAATGGAGATTGCCATTTTTGCGATGGGTTGTTTCTGGGGTGTGGAGCGTCTGTTCTGGCAGTTACCCGGCGTTTACAGCACCGCCGCAGGCTATACCGGAGGCTATACGCCAAATCCGACTTATCGGGAAGTGTGCTCCGGTGATACGGGTCATGCCGAAGCGGTACGCATTGTTTACGATCCTTCCGTCATCAGCTATGAGCAGTTGCTACAGGTATTTTGGGAGAATCACGATCCCGCCCAGGGAATGCGTCAGGGCAATGACCACGGCACGCAGTATCGTTCAGCGATTTATCCGCTGACCCCAGAACAGGATGCCGCAGCTCGCGCCAGTCTGGAACGTTTTCAGGCGGCGATGCTTGCCGCCGATGATGATCGTCACATCACCACGGAAATCGCTAACGCCACACCGTTTTATTATGCCGAAGATGACCACCAGCAATATCTGCATAAAAACCCGTATGGTTACTGTGGAATTGGCGGAATTGGCGTCTGTCTGCCACCGGAAGCATAGCGTTACGGGTACAAATGTAGATTGTTGATAAAGTGCGCTTTATTTATGCCAGATGCGGCGTAAACGCCTTACCAGGCCTACAAAATCGTCCAAATTCAATATATTGCAAGGACTGCGTAGGCCTGATTGGCATAGCGCATCAGGCAGTATTGCATTTATCAGCAGTCTGAATTTTAACCCTCTGGCGACTTTACAGTACCTTACGCTATACTAGCCACTGAAAATGCCGGTTCACTTTCTTCGAATCGGCTTTCAATGTGTATTTCACACAAATTAATCAACTTCCCCTTCCGAGGATCTGGCCTGAAAGGTCGGATAAGATATGTTAAACAGTATTTTAGTCATACTCTGCTTGATCGCTGTAAGTGCGTTCTTCTCGATGTCCGAGATCTCGCTTGCCGCCTCACGCAAAATCAAACTTAAACTGCTGGCTGATGAAGGCAATATAAATGCCCAACGCGTTCTGAATATGCAGGAAAATCCCGGCATGTTCTTTACCGTGGTCCAAATCGGTCTGAACGCAGTGGCGATTCTCGGCGGTATCGTCGGTGATGCGGCATTTTCTCCAGCTTTTCACAGCCTGTTCTCCCGCTATATGTCGGCAGAACTCTCTGAGCAACTGAGCTTTATTCTCTCTTTCTCGTTAGTGACTGGCATGTTTATCCTGTTTGCGGATTTAACTCCGAAACGCATCGGTATGATTGCGCCAGAAGCGGTGGCTTTGCGTATCATCAACCCGATGCGCTTCTGCCTGTACGTTTGCACCCCGCTGGTGTGGTTCTTCAACGGCCTGGCGAACATGATCTTCCGTATTTTCAAACTGCCAATGGTACGTAAAGATGACATCACTTCTGATGACATCTACGCGGTAGTGGAAGCCGGTGCGCTGGCGGGCGTGTTACGTAAACAGGAACACGAGCTGATTGAAAACGTCTTTGAGCTGGAATCCCGTACCGTTCCGTCTTCAATGACACCGCGTGAAAACGTGATTTGGTTTGATCTCCACGAAGATGAGCAAAGTCTGAAGAATAAGGTGGCGGAACATCCGCACTCTAAGTTCCTCGTCTGTAATGAAGATATTGACCACATCATCGGTTATGTCGATTCTAAAGACCTGCTGAACCGCGTGCTGGCTAACCAAAGCCTGGCACTGAACAGCGGCGTACAAATTCGCAACACGCTGATTGTGCCGGATACGTTAACCCTTTCAGAGGCGTTGGAAAGTTTTAAAACCGCAGGTGAAGACTTCGCGGTGATCATGAACGAGTACGCGCTGGTGGTGGGGATCATCACCCTCAACGACGTGATGACCACGCTGATGGGCGATCTGGTCGGTCAGGGGCTGGAAGAGCAGATTGTCGCCCGTGATGAGAACTCATGGCTGATTGACGGCGGCACCCCGATTGACGACGTCATGCGCGTGCTGGATATTGACGAGTTCCCGCAGTCGGGCAACTACGAAACCATCGGCGGCTTTATGATGTTTATGCTGCGTAAGATCCCGAAACGCACCGATTCGGTGAAATTCGCCGGCTACAAATTTGAAGTGGTGGATATCGATAACTACCGTATCGACCAACTGCTGGTGACCCGGATCGACAGCAAGGCCACCGCCCTTTCGCCAAAACTGCCTGACGCTAAAGATAAAGAAGAAAGCGTCGCGTAACCCCCAGAAACATCAACGGCTCCTGAATCAGGAGCCGTCTTATTACTGCATAGCACTTTGGTTAAGCCATCTCTGTTTGCAGACGCATAACCTGACGGTTAACTTCGGACATCACTGACAAATGCAGCTTATCCTTCACTTTTGGGATAAGAATCTTACCCTTATCAAATTCAAAAGCGCCAACGTCCTTGATGTATAACCGTCCACGGAACAGGATCTTTACGTACTTCGCCACCTGAAGTGGGTTGTACCGTTGGAAAATTTTCATTGTTATCTCCTGCTGAGTATTACGCCTGTGCGGTGCCACAATCGGCCCAACTATTATGAGGCGCAAATTTTAATGCTTAGTGACTATAGACTATCCGGGCAATGTTTCCACCGCGTATAACTTTTTTTACCTAAAGGTTACAATTATTCAGAATTATCTTTTTACCGAAGCGCGGTCTTCAGTATAAGCATTCATTTTTCATATGATTTGTGCGCTTGACCGCAAACTGGCATCACACTTGCGGGAAATTCGATAAATAGCACATATGATTAAAACTCAGACCCAAGTGGTCGGATCACCTGCATATCATAAGAAGGAAACACCATGACCCTACGCAAGATTCTGGCACTCACCTGCCTGCTGTTGCCGATGATGGCTTCCGCACATCAGTTCGAAACCGGTCAGCGAGTGCCGCCGATTGGCATTACCGATCGGGGCGAGTTGGTGCTTGATAAAGATCAGTTTAGCTACAAAACCTGGAACAGCGCGCAGTTAGTGGGAAAAGTGCGAGTACTGCAACATATTGCTGGTCGCACCTCTGCAAAAGAGAAAAACGCGACGCTGATTGAAGCGATTAAATCAGCGAAGTTACCGCACGATCGTTACCAGACCACCACCATTGTTAACACCGACGACGCAATTCCGGGTTCCGGCATGTTTGTGCGCAGCAGTCTGGAGAGTAATAAAAAGCTTTATCCCTGGTCGCAGTTTATTGTTGATAGCAATGGCGTCGCACGCGGTGCCTGGCAGCTGGATGAAAAAAGTTCCGCTGTAGTGGTGCTGGATAAAGACGGTCGCGTGCAATGGGCCAAAGACGGGGCGCTTACTCAGGAAGAGGTGCAGCAAGTGATGGACCTGCTGCATAAATTAATTAATAAATAGACACTCTGAACCCCGGATTCAGGAACGACTCGCGCGGAGTGTAATCCAGCGGTTTACCCTGCCAGTCGTGAACGTGCGCTCCGGCAGCTGCAGCCACAGCATGTCCAGCGGCGGTGTCCCAAATATTCGTTGGTCCGAAGCGCGGGTACAGCTGCGCCTGTCCTTCCGCCACCAGGCAGAATTTCAGCGAAGAGCCGATGGACGTGGTCTGATGTTCGCCAAGCTGTTGCAGATACTCTTTCAGCTCCGCATCCGCATGGGATCGGCTAATAACGACCAGTGGCGGGCGCGCATCGCGGACCTGAATCTGCTTGCACACGCCGCACTCTTCTTTCCACGCTTTGCCTTCTGCCGCGCTGTACATTACGTTCATTACCGGCGCATACACCACGCCTAAAATCGGTTTGCCATGGTCAATGAGCGCAATGTTAACGGTGAATTCGCCATTACGTTTAATAAACTCTTTAGTGCCATCCAGCGGGTCCACCAGCCAGTAACGCTGCCAGTGCTGACGGACTTCCCAACCGGGAGGATCTTCTTCAGAAAGGACCGGAATCTCCGGTGTCAGCGTACGTAAACCGTCCATGATAACGGTGTGTGCGGCAATATCCGCTGCCGTTACCGGAGAATTGTCCGCTTTGCTGACGACGTCCATCGGTTTCGTCCCGTCGTAGACCTGCATAATGGCATCGCCTGCATTCCGTGCAAGCTGGCATACTTGATCTAACATTTCTCCACCTCGTCTCTGTGAGCGGTGTTAACTTATTGTTTTACTTATACCCTATCGTTAATGAATGCGCCAACTGTGATAGTGTCATCATTTTCAAAGCGTAAAATTGTGGCATTCTTCACTGTTCTATAAGTAAGGCGTTTATTCTCCCTTTTCTTTCGTATTCCCGATGATAAAAGGATGTCCCTGATGATTAAGTTTAGCGCAACGCTCCTGGCCACGCTGATTGCCGCCAGTGTGAATGCAGCGACGGTCGATCTGCGTATCATGGAAACCACTGATCTGCATAGCAACATGATGGATTTCGATTATTACAAAGACACCGCCACGGAAAAATTCGGACTGGTACGTACGGCAAGCCTGATTAACGATGCCCGCAATGAAGTGAAAAACAGCGTACTGGTCGATAACGGCGATTTGATTCAGGGGAGTCCGCTGGCCGATTACATGTCGGCGAAAGGATTAAAAGCAGGTGATATTCACCCGGTCTATAAGGCATTAAATACGCTGGACTATACCGTCGGCACGCTTGGCAACCATGAGTTTAACTACGGTCTGGATTACCTGAAAAATGCGCTGGCGGGAGCGAAATTCCCTTATGTAAATGCCAACGTCATTGACGCCAGAACCAAACAGCCAATGTTTACACCGTATTTAATTAAAGATACCGAAGTGGTCGATAAAGACGGAAAAAAACAGACGCTGAAGATTGGCTATATTGGCGTCGTGCCGCCGCAAATCATGGGCTGGGATAAAGCTAATTTATCCGGAAAAGTGACGGTGAATGATATTACCGAAACCGTGCGCAAATACGTGCCTGAAATGCGCGAGAAAGGTGCCGATGTCGTTGTCGTTCTGGCACATTCCGGGCTATCTGCCGATCCGTATAAAGTGATGGCGGAAAACTCAGTTTATTACCTCAGTGAAATTCCGGGCGTTAACGCCATTATGTTTGGTCATGCTCACGCCGTTTTCCCGGGTAAAGATTTTGCTGATATCGAAGGGGCTGATATCACCAAAGGCACGCTGAATGGTGTTCCGGCGGTAATGCCGGGCATGTGGGGCGATCATCTTGGGGTGGTCGACTTACAACTCAGTAATGACAGCGGTAAATGGCAGGTGACGCAGGCGAAAGCGGAAGCACGGCCGATTTACGATATCGCTAATAAAAAATCACTCGCAGCGGAAGACAGCAAGCTGGTAGAAACACTCAAAGCCGATCACGATGCCACACGCCAGTTCGTCAGCAAGCCAATCGGTAAATCTGCCGACAATATGTATAGCTATCTGGCGCTGGTGCAGGACGATCCGACCGTGCAGGTGGTGAACAACGCGCAAAAAGCGTATGTCGAGCATTACATTCAGGGCGATCCGGATCTGGCAAAACTGCCGGTGCTTTCAGCTGCCGCACCGTTTAAAGTCGGTGGTCGCAAAAATGACCCGGCAAGCTATGTGGAGGTGGAAAAAGGCCAGTTGACCTTCCGTAATGCCGCCGATCTTTATCTCTATCCCAATACGCTGATTGTGGTGAAAGCCAGCGGTAAAGAGGTGAAAGAGTGGCTGGAGTGCTCCGCCGGACAGTTTAACCAGATTGATCCCAACAGCACGAAACCACAGTCACTCATCAACTGGGATGGTTTCCGCACTTATAACTTTGATGTTATTGATGGTGTGAATTATCAGATTGATGTTACCCAGCCCGCCCGTTATGACGGCGAGTGCCAGATGATTAATGCCAATGCGGAAAGGATTAAGAACCTGACCTTTAATGGCAAGCCGATTGATCCGAACGCTATGTTCCTCGTTGCCACCAATAACTATCGCGCTTACGGCGGCAAATTTGCCGGTACGGGCGACAGCCATATCGCTTTTGCTTCACCGGATGAGAACCGCTCGGTGCTGGCAGCGTGGATTGCTGATGAGTCGAAACGTGCGGGGGAAATTCACCCGGCGGCAGATAACAACTGGCGTTTAGCACCGATAGCTGCCGATAAGAAACTGGATATCCGTTTCGAAACTTCCCCGTCAGATAAAGCCGCAGCGTTTATTAAAGAGAAAGGGCAGTATCCGATGAATAAAGTCGCGACCGATGATATCGGGTTTGCGATTTATCAGGTGGATTTGAGTAAGTAAAACACTTCTTTTTCGGCCTATAAATCATCAATCGCATCCGGCATTTATTGGCGGATGCGATGCTGGCGCATCTTATCCGCCCTACAAGTCATACACCGTAGGCCGCGCATCCGGCAGTTATGCCGCACGTTCATCCCGCACCGCCAACACCTCGGGCAAATTCAACTCAATCCAGTCCGCCAGTGCAGCAACCTTTTCGCTCACCTGCTCGCCCAGCGGCGTGAGGCTGTATTCAACATGCGGTGGCACCACCGGATACGCGATACGGTTAAGAAAACCATCCTGTTCTAACGCCTGTAACGACTGCGCAAGCATCTTTTCGCTCACCCCGCCGATTTTGCGCCGCAGGTCGCTAAAGCGATGAGTACCTTCGCGTAGCGCCACCAGAATCAACACCCCCCAACGGCTGGTGACGTGTTTCAACACCTCGCGCGACGGGCACTGTTCCGCAAAGAGATTACCCTCTTTCAGTTGTTGCGACAGGCTAACCTGACTCATTTCATACTTACCTTTTTGTGCGTACTTACTAAAAGTAAGTTTAGGTGTTAGCGTATTTAAACACAAGACAAAACGATGGAGACTTCCCATGATCGCTATTACTGGTGCCACTGGCCAACTTGGTCAGTATGTTATTGAATCCTTGATGAAAACGGTTCCTGCCAGCCAAATAGTGGCTATCGTTCGTAATCCGGCAAAAGCCCAGGCACTGACAGCACAAGGCATTACCGTGCGTCAGGCTGACTACGGCGATGAAGCCGCACTGACATCTGCACTTCAGGGAGTGGAAAAACTACTGCTGATCTCTTCCAGCGAAGTGGGTCAACGTGCCCCGCAGCATCGTAATGTTATTAATGCCGCAAAGACGGCTGGCGTGAAATTTATCGCTTATACCAGCCTGCTTCACGCGGATAAATCTCCGCTCGGCCTCGCCGATGAGCACATCGAGACGGAGAAAATGCTGGCTGATTCTGGCATCGTTTACACCCTACTGCGCAACGGCTGGTACACCGAAAACTACCTCGCCAGCGCCCCGGCAGCACTGGAACACGGCGTATTTATCGGTGCGGCGGGCGATGGCAAAATCGCCTCAGCAACGCGGGCAGATTATGCGGCAGCTGCGGCACGCGTGATTAGCGAAGCCGGTCACGAAGGCAAGGTTTACGAACTGGCGGGCGATAGTGCCTGGGCGTTGACACAGTTAGCGGCAGAGCTGACCAAACAGAGCGGAAAATCCGTTACCTATCAAAATCTGAGCGAAGCCGATTTCGCCGCGGCACTGAAAAGCGTCGGACTGCCCGACGGACTGGCGGATATGCTGGCGGATTCTGACGTTGGCGCATCGAAAGGTGGTCTGTTTGATAACAGCAAAACGCTTAGCAAATTGATTGGCCGCCCAACGACAACGTTAGCCGAAAGCGTAAGCCATCTTTTTAATGTTAATAACTAGTTAATTAAAGTGGCATCCTCCCGCATCCTCTCTGATAATGACGGGATGCCGGGAGCAATCATGTCTGCTTCCTGAACTTTCTTCTGACAGACCAATGGATGCCAGTAATGATTAGCGGCGTGCTGTACGCCCTGTTAGCAGGGTTGATGTGGGGGCTTATTTTTGTCGGGCCGTTGATCGTACCGGAATACCCGGCGATGTTGCAGTCGATGGGGCGTTATCTGGCGTTAGGGTTAATTGCGCTGCCCATTGCCTGGCTGGGACGCGTGCGTCTGCGTCAGTTGGCGCGTCGGGACTGGCTTACCGCCTTGATGCTCACTATGATGGGCAACCTCATTTATTACTTCTGCCTTGCCAGTGCCATTCAACGTACTGGCGCGCCTGTTTCCACGATGATTATCGGCACCCTGCCGGTGGTCATTCCTGTCTTTGCCAATCTGCTTTATAGCCAGCGCGACGGCAAACTCGCGTGGGGAAAACTCGCCCCGGCACTGATTTGTATTGGCATCGGCCTGGCGAGTGTGAATATTGCTGAGTTAAACCACGGACTCCCCGATTTTGACTGGGCACGTTATACCTCTGGCATCGTGCTAGCGTTAGTTTCCGTGGTCTGCTGGGCATGGTATGCCCTGCGCAACGCCCGCTGGCTGCGGGAAAATCCCGACAAACATCCGATGATGTGGGCGACGGCGCAGGCGCTGGTCACGCTGCCGGTTTCTCTCATCGGCTATCTCGTCGCCTGTTACTGGCTGAATATACAAACGCCGGACTTCTCCTTACCTTTTGGCCCCCGTCCGCTGGTGTTTATTAGTCTGATGGTTGCGATAGCCGTGCTTTGCTCATGGGTTGGCGCACTCTGCTGGAACGTCGCCAGCCAGCGATTACCGACAGTGATTCTCGGGCCGCTGATTGTTTTCGAAACGCTGGCAGGTTTGCTGTACACCTTTTTACTCCGCCAGCAAATGCCGCCGCTAATGACGCTGAGCGGTATCGCGCTGTTAGTGGTTGGCGTGGTCATTGCGGTCAGAGCAAAACCGGAAAAACCCTTAATTGAACCTGTCTCTGAAAGTTGACACGCTGGCAGTGAGTTAAATAAGCCTCTGCTACGTAAGGGTTATAGCTTTTGCCTTAAAGATGCATTTAAAATACATCTTATCTTATTAAGAATGAGGTATCAGCTATGGCTTATCGCGACCAACCTTTAGGTGAACTGGCGCTCTCTATCCCTCGCGCTTCGGCTCTGTTTCGTAAATATGATATGGATTACTGCTGTGGCGGTAAGCAGACGCTGGCGCGCGCGGCGGCACGTAAAGAACTGGATGTTGAGGTCATTGAAGCTGAACTGGCAAAGCTTGCTGAACAACCGATTGAGAAAGACTGGCGTAGCGCCCCGCTGGCAGAAATCATTGACCATATCATCGTGCGCTACCACGATCGTCACCGCGAGCAGCTGCCGGAGCTGATCCTGCAAGCGACTAAAGTCGAGCGCGTTCACGCCGACAAACCGAGCGTGCCAAAAGGGCTGACAAAATACCTGACCATGCTGCATGAAGAGCTTTCCAGCCACATGATGAAAGAAGAGCAGATCCTCTTCCCGATGATCAAACAAGGCATGGGCAGCCAGGCAATGGGGCCAATCAGCGTAATGGAAAGCGAGCACGATGAAGCGGGCGAACTGCTGGAAGTGATCAAACACACTACCAATAACGTCACACCGCCGCCAGAAGCCTGCACCACCTGGAAAGCGATGTATAACGGCATTAATGAACTGATTGATGACCTGATGGATCACATCAGTCTGGAAAACAATGTACTGTTCCCACGCGCGCTGGCGGGTGAGTAATCTAAAAGCTGGATGGCATTGCGCCATCCAGCATGATAATGCGGTTATTTCCGCAGTTCAGCAGCCCGCTTCTTACCAATAAACAACCAGCCCAGCCCCAGTGCGATAAACCACAGCGGGGTGACCAACAGCGCCTGGCGAGTGTCATCTTCCAGTGTCAGCAACACGACCACGAACACAAAGAACGCCATACATACCCAGCACATCAGCTTGCCGAGCGGCATCTTGTAGATCGACTTCTCATGCAGATGAGGACGCTGTTTGCGGTAAACCAGGTACGAGCAAAGGATAATCGTCCAGACGAACATAAACAGAATCGCGGAAACGGTTGTAATCATCGTGAACGCGCCAATCACGCTAGGATTCACATACAACATCACCACGCCGCCGAGCAGACAGATACACGAGAAGGTCAACCCTTTCGCGGGTACTGCGCGCTTAGAAAGTTTAGCGAACGCTTTCGGTGCTACACCTTCCTGCGCCAGACCAAACAGCATACGGCTGGTAGAGAAGACGCCGCTGTTAGCGGAAGACGCCGCAGAGGTCAGCACCACAAAGTTGATCACGCTGGCAGCCGCAGGCAAACCTACCAACACAAACAGTTCAACAAACGGGCTCTTCTCCGGGACTACCGAACTCCACGGCGTCACGGACATAATCACAATCAGCGCGAAGACGTAGAACATAATGATACGGATCGGAATGGAGTTAATCGCGCGTGGCAGTGATTTCTCCGGATCTTTGGTTTCCGCAGCTGTTGTACCTACCAGCTCAATCCCCACGAAAGCGAAAACCGCTATCTGGAATCCGGCAAAGAAGCCACTTAAACCTTTCGGGAACCAGCCGCCGTCATTCCACAAATGCGCGAATGACGCTTCCACACCGGTCGGTGACTGAAAGTGCATCGCCACCATGACCAGGCCGACGACAATCAGCGACACGATGGCGACGATTTTGATCATCGCAAACCAGAACTCCATCTCACCGAACATTTTCACGGTGGCAAGGTTGAGCGTCAACAGCAGCACTATCACCGCCAGCGAGGCGACCCAGTCGGAGAGATCGGGGAACCAGAACTGAGCATAAGCAGTGATCGCCACCACGTCTGCCATACCGGTTACAACCCAGCAGAACCAGTAAGTCCAGCCGGTGAAATATCCTGCCCACGGCCCGAGTAAATCGGAAGCGAAGTCACTAAAAGATTTGTATTCCAGATTCGAAAGCAGCAATTCCCCCATTGCCCGCATCACGAAAAAGAGCATAAAACCGATGATCATATAAACGAAAATGATCGACGGCCCGGCAAGGCTAATCGTTTTGCCAGACCCCATAAACAACCCCGTACCAATGGCACCGCCAATGGCAATAAGCTGAATATGTCGGTTTGTGAGATTGCGCCGTAGCGACTGTTCAGCCGGAGCCTGATCATCGGCAACGACTTTTACCTGATCTACCATGTTTTTTTCTTCCTGTACCTGTCTGTGTTGTTCAGGCTCTACGGCCTTTAGTCAGTCTATGATACGACGAATCTGTATCGGGACTCATCGATATTAGGTAACAATACGCGGGATGAATACTAAGATTTAGATCTAATGTTAATTTTATGTTTAAAGTGAGTGTCATATCACGGTGATAACGCGAAACAGCTCACAAAAATACACGCTTACGGGGTCTTTGCAACACAAAATAGCGCCGTTTGGCAAACTGAAGGGTTTATTGCTGAATGCCTGCTCCCCTCTGGTTCGAGGGGAACAGAATGCGCTGCTTAGAGGATTTCCAGCAGTTCGACTTCAAACACCAGGGTGCTGAACGGAGGGATGGATGCGCCTGCGCCGCGCTCGCCATATGCCAGTTCCTGCGGGATAGTCAGTTCCCATTTAGAACCTACCGGCATCAGAGTCAGTGCTTCAATCCAGCCAGGGATCACGCCATTAACCGGGAATTCAGCGGGTTCACCACGAGCAACGGAGCTGTCAAACACGGTGCCGTCGATCAGTTTACCGGTGTAATGAACACGAACGCGGTCAGTACGTGCCGGAATTGCGCCTTCACCCTGGTTGATCACGCGGAATTGCAGGCCAGATTCGGTGCTGTTCACACCTTCTTTTTTGGCATTTTCTTCAAGATATTTCACACCTTCGGCAGCCATCGCCTGGAAACGCTGACGACGAACGGCATCGGCGCGTTCGTGGATTTCACGCAGCGCGCGATGCACCACATCAACCGGAACAGCCGGATGTTTGCCTTCCAGCGCATCTGCAATACCAGCCACCAGCGCCTCCGGCAGCAGCCCTTGCAGGCCAGATTCACTCAGTTGTTGGCCTACCTGTAAACCAATGCCGTAGCTTGCTTGCGCTTCGATGGTGTCAAAAGTTGGGGTGGTCATCGTATTTCCTTTCTTAGGGTATAAAAGTAGCGGGCAGCATATCAGCCACACTTCTTTGGGTAAAACTTTGTCGCAGGAATGATGACAAATCCCGGGGAAAAAGAAACAATAGCAATATCCCGTATGAATATAATAAAGGCGGGTTTACCACGGACATCATAGCGTTAGCTTATTCATAGGCTATGATTGAGGAACAAGACGCGGAGCAGGAGGAAACCATGCCCGGGCGCTTTGAACTAAAACCAACCCTGGAGAAAGTCTGGCACGCGCCGGACAATTTTCGCTTCATGGACCCGCTGCCGCCGATGCATCGTCGGGGGATCATTATTGCCGCCATTATATTGGTGGTCGGATTTCTGCTTCCATCTGATGATACGCCCAACGCGCCGGTGGTGACGCGTGAAGCGCAGTTAGATATTCAGTCGCAATCACAACCGCCGACAGAAGAACAGCTGCGGGCGCAATTAGTCACACCACAAAATGATCCTGATCAGGTGGCTCCGGTCGCTCCAGAACCTATACAGGAAGGCCAGCCAGAAGAACAGCCGCAAACTACCCAAACACAACCATTCCAGCCAGATAGCGGAATTGATAATCAATGGCGCTCTTACCGTGTCGAACCCGGTAAAACGATGGCGCAGCTGTTCCGCGACCACGGACTGCCCGCTACCGATGTCTATGCAATGGCGCAGGTAGAAGGCGCGGGTAAGCCGCTGAGTAATTTGCAAAACGGGCAAATGGTGAAAATCCGCCAGAACGCCAGCGGCGTGGTGACGGGCTTAACCATTGATACGGGGAATAATCAACAGGTCCTGTTCACCCGCCAGCCGGATGGCAGTTTTATTCGTGCGCGGTAGATGAAGGGTCAACCAAAAGCCAGCTAAGGATTGTCTCTTTGATGACCTTACGTCTGGCTTCCAGTGCCTGGGGGGAAACCATACTGATGTGATAAACCAGGCCAAGCGTATGCTGGTTGATCAAATAATATCCGCCAAGCGCAGCAATATTAATATTCACCTGCAATGGGTCGATATCTGGCTTAAAAATATTGTGTTTCTTCCCTTCATCCAATAAGGATTCCATTAACTGCAAGTGCGCATGGTTAATTTCTAAGAGACGCTGTGATTTTGCATAATGCACACCTTTACTTTGATTTTCACTATGCACAATTTTTAAAAACCAGGGATTAGCAATATAATAATCCCATGTAAAATCAATAATTTTCTCAATGGCTTTTTGTGGCGGAAGATCTGAGAAATCAAGGGCCTTTTCTTTTTGTCGAATATCGCTCCAGGTATATTCCAGTACTTCAATAAATAAATTTTCTTTATTACCAAAGTGATGATAAACCGTCTGTTTACTACACCCCGCAGCCTTAACAATATTATCGACCCTGGCCCCTTCATAACCATATTCGGCAAATTCATTAACCGCGCATAACAGCAGCTTTTCCTTCAGGCTCTGTACGTTGCTGGTATCAAGATACATAACGCTTCCCCACGACCTCTTCAAGATAACTATCTTAACCCGATTAATTAGAAGCTCCAGTAAAAAGGATAAAAACTTGTACTTTCATCAAGTTATCAAATGTCCTGTGATCACTATCGCATATCAACCAACCAGATGGTTGATCTTTCTTGCGTCACGTCGCAAGCTAATTGTCACTTAGAAAACAATATTCAAAAAAAGAGAGCTATTGTATGAAATCCACTCGTCCTGTTGCCGTGATTACCGGAGCCGCTCGTGGTATTGGAAAGGGCTGTGCGCTGGAGCTTGCTCGTGGCGGATTTAACCTGCTGATTAACGATCTTCCCGATGCCGACAGCGTAGAAAAACTGCATATCACACAACAAGAATGTATAGCTGAAGGCGTGGAAGTGATTTGCTTCCCTGCCGATGTCGGCGATCTCTCCTTGCATGAAGAGATGCTCGACGCGGCGCAAAACCAGTGGGGGCGTCTGGACTGCCTGCTCAATAACGCGGGAATTTCAGTGAAAAAACGCGGTGACCTCCTCGACCTCGAACCAGACAGCTTCGATCAAAACATTGCCATTAACACCCGCGCGCCGTTCTTCCTTGCTCAGGCATTCAGTAAGCGTTTACTGGCACAGCCGAAACCGGAAGCGGAACTGCCGCACCGCTCGATTATTTTCGTCAGTTCCATCAACGCCATCATGCTGGCGATGAATCGCGGCGAATACACCATTGCCAAAACCGCCGTTTCTGCCGCTGCTCGTCTGTTTGCTGCTCGCCTTTGCAATGAACAAATTGGCGTTTATGAAGTGCGCCCTGGTCTCATCAAAACCGATATGACTATTCCGGCAACGGCTTATTACGACGAACTGATTGCCAAAGGTCTGGTGCCGTGGGGACGTTGGGGTTATCCGGCTGATATCGCTTCCACCGTCCGCGCGATGGCGGAAGGTAAACTGATTTACACCTGCGGTCAGGCGGTTGCCATCGACGGCGGCTTAAGTATGCCGCGCTTCTGAGGCTGAATCATGAGAGATCTGTTACAACGCCCGGATTTATTCAGTATCAATACCGCAACACTGGGCTATAAAACGCCGCTACCCGCCATTATTGATGCCTGCGCCGCACGCGGTATTGGCGCAATTGCCCCCTGGCGCAGGGAGTTGCAGGGTGAAGATCTCCAGCAAATCGCCCGCCAGCTTGCCGCCAGTAACATGAGCGTTTCCGGTTTGTGCCGTAGCACTTACTACACCGCGCCGACACTGGCGGAACGCAAACTGGCGATTGATGATAACCGCCGGGCGCTGGACGACGCAGCGGTGCTTAACGCCGCCTGTTATATGCAGGTGGTTGGCGGGTTACCGCAGGGAACAAAAGATTTGTACGAAGCGCGGGAACAAGTAAAACAAGGGATTCGCCAGTTGCTGCCACATTCGAAAGATGTCGGCGTGCCAATTGCGCTGGAGCCGCTGCACCCGATGACTGCTGCCGACCGCTCTTGCCTGTGCACGTTACGTCAGGCGCTGGACTGGTGTGATGAACTCGATCCCGATGGTGAGTTTGGCCTCGGCGTGGCGGTGGATGTTTATCACGTCTGGTGGGATCCGGATCTCGCCAGTCAGATCCTGCGTGCCGGAAACCGCATCCTCGCGTTTCATGTTTCCGACTGGTTAGTGCCGACCACCGATCTGGTCAATGACCGGGGAATGCCGGGAGATGGCGTCATCAATATTCCGTCAATTCGTCGGCTGGTTGAAAACGCCGGATTTAATGGCGCTATTGAACTGGAAATATTCTCGCCGTACTGGTGGCAGAAAGATATTAACAGCACGCTGGATATTAGCGTCGATCGCATCGCGCATTATTGTTAAGGAATGATCATGAGTGACCAACCCGTTCTGTTCAGCAGAGCGGCAGCTTCCTGCCGCCTGACATTGAACCGTGAAGATAAATGTCATGCTATTAACGAAGAGATGATTGAATCTCTCGACCATTATTTAAATGAAATTGAAAACGACACCACATTACGATTAGTCGAATTAACGGCAACCGGCGATAAATTCTTTTGTGCGGGCGGCGATATTAAATCGTGGTCGGCCTATTCGCCATTAGATATGGGCAGAAAATGGATTAAACGCGGTAATGACGTTTTTAATCGCCTGCGTAACTTACCCCAATTAACCGTTGCGAATCTCAACGGTCATACCATCGGCGGTGGTATTGAACTTGCCTTGTGCTGCGATATTCGTATTGCTCGCCCCGGCGCGAAATTCTCTAACCCGGAAGTGATGCTCGGCATGGTGCCTGGCTGGATGGGCATTGAACGTGTGCTTAATCAGGTTGGTCCGGTGGTCGGTCGCCAGATGCTGATGCTGGGTAAACGCCTGACGGCGCAGGAAGCTCAGGCGGCGAATTTAATTGATGAAGTGGTAGAAAAAGAACAGGTGGAAAGCTGGATGGCGAACCAGTTAGCGCAGCTGGAAAAATGTGGTCCGGTGGCGCTTGCACATATTAAGCAACTGATTCTGGCACTGGAAAATAAACATGCCGATTACCCGCACCAGCTACTGGCCGGATTAATGTCCGCCACTCAGGATTGCCAGCAGGCGACGCGCGCCTTTGCCGAAAAAAGTAGCGTGAGCTTCAATAATCAATAAGGAAATTGTATGCGTAAGATAACAACCGCCGAGGCACTGGCGGCGCAAATTCAGGACGGTGCGACTATTGCTATTAGCGGTAACGGCGGCGGTATGGTGGAAGCCGACCATATTCTGGCTGCTATTGAAGCGCGTTTCCTGCAAACCGGACACCCTCGCGACCTGACGCTAATCCACTCGCTGGGTATTGGCGATCGCGACTGCAAAGGCACTAATCGTTTTGCGCACGCAGAGATGCTCAAACGCATTATTGCCGGGCACTTTACCTGGTCGCCCAAAATGCAGGCGCTGGTAAAAAATAACACGATTGAAGCCTACTGCTTTCCTGGTGGCGTGATTCAGGCACTGCTACGGGAGATCGGCGCCGGACGTCCGGGGCTTTTTACCCACGTTGGGCTGGGATCGTTTGTTGATCCACGCAATGGCGGCGGTAAGTCGAATGAATGCACTACCGACGAGCTGGTAGAACTGATTGAAATCGACGGTGAAACCAAACTTCGTTATCGCCCTTTCAAAGTGGATTACGCGATTTTGCGTGGCACTTATGCCGATCCTCGAGGCAACGTCAGCCTTGAAGAAGAAGCGATTGATATGGATAGCTATTCCATGGCGCTGGCAGCACACAACAGCGGCGGCAAAGTGTTCGTACAGGTACGCGATGTGCTGGAAGCTGGCGCGATTGAACCACGCCGGGTTAAATTACCGGGCATTCTGGTTGATGGCATCGTTGAACACCGCGAACAGCCACAAACCTATCTTGGCGGTTACGACCTGACCATCAGCGGCCAACATCGCCGTCTGAGTTCTAACGACGCTATTGAACTGGTTAGTCATCCGGTACGTCGCCTGATTGCCCGTCGGGCAGCACGCGAACTGGTAGCTGGCGCTTCAACCAACTTTGGCTTTGGTATTCCCGGCGGCATTCCAGGAGTAGCGCTGCGCGAAGGCGTTCCTTACCAAAGTTTATGGCTGAGCGTCGAGCAAGGCGTACATAACGGCATGATGCTGGATGATGCGTTTTTCGGCTGCGCCCGCAACGCCGATGCCATTATTCCATCACTCGATCAATTTGAGTTCTACAGTGGCGGAGGGATCGATATCACCTTCCTCGGCATGGGAGAGATGGATCAGTACGGTAACGTCAACGTCTCCCATCTCAATGGCAATCTGATTGGCCCCGGCGGATTTCTCGAAATTGCGCAAAATGCCCGTAAAGTGGTGTTCTGCGGCACGTTCGACGCTAAAGGCAGCAAGATCGATATAACACCAGATGGCTTGCATATCGCCCAGTCAGGTCAAATCCCTAAACTGGTTACCAAGGTGGAAAAAATCACTTTTAGCGCCGCCTACGCACAGCAAAGTGGTCAGGAAGTGTTGTATATCACTGAACGCGCAGTATTCCAGTTAACGGCAGAAGGCGTTGAATTAATTGAAATCGCGCCGGGTGTGGAGATTGAGCGCGACATTCTGCCGTATATGGCTTTCCGTCCAATTATCAAGCACCCACGCCTGATGGAAAGTAGCCTGTTTACGCCGATGGAGGATGCATGAGTCAGCTTGATGACACCATCCTTGATGCGCTGACGCACGTTACTTTCCCAAAGGGTTTTGCACAGGCAGAGCCCGCATGGGTTGTCACGGTAGACGGTGTTGATTACCCACTCTGGCAAACAGATGCCCTGGTAGTCGGCAGTGGTGCAGCCGGGCTGCGTGCAGCTGTGGAACTTAAACGCCGCCAGCAAAATGTGCTGATCGCCACCGCCGGGTTATATATGGGGACGTCGGCATGTTCTGGTTCCGATAAACAGACACTGTTTACCGCCGCTACCGCGGGCAACGGCGACAACTTCACCAAACTGGCAGAGGCACTGGCGAGCGGTGGGGCGATGGATCACGACACCGCTTATGTCGAAGCGGTAGGTTCTCTGCACACTCTTGGCGGGTTGCAATATCTTGGTCTGGAATTACCGGAAGATCGCTATGGCGCGATTCTTCGTTATCAAACCGACCATGACGAAGCCGGGCGTGCAACCTCGTGTGGGCCGCGTACTTCAAGGTTAATGGTGAAAGTGCTGTTGGAAGAAGTACAGCGCCTCGCCATTCCAGTGTTGACCAGTGCAACAGTGATTAAACTGCTGCATCAGCGTGACGAAAACGGCGAAGACCGTGTTGCGGGGGCAATCCTCGCGACCGGTCATCGCGCCCATAACCCTTGGGGGCTGGCAATTGTGACTGCGCCCAATGTGGTACTGGCAACAGGAGGGCCTGGCGAGCTTTATCGCGACAGTGTGTACCCACACAAATGTTTTGGCTCGCTGGGGCTGGCGCTGGAGGAAGGCCTGACGCTAACCAATCTGACCGAAAGCCAGTTTGGTATAGGCACGCCGCGTAGCACGTTTCCGTGGAATTTATCCGGCACCTATGTACAGGTGATCCCGTATATCTATTCCGTGGATGCTGAGGGTAACGAGTATAACTTCCTCGCGGATTACTATCGCACCACCCAGGAGCTGGCTTCAAACATTTTCCGTAAAGGCTATCAGTGGCCGTTCCACGCCACTCGGGTGATGGATTTTGGCTCCAGCTTGTTAGATATGGCAGTAGCGCAAGAGCAGCAATCAGGGCGTCAGGTATTTATGGATTTCAATCGCAATCCTGAAGCGGTGCCGGGTGACCTGCCGTTCTCATTAGATCGACTGGACGACGACGTTCGCGCGTATCTGGAAAATAACGACGCTCTGGCACCATCGCCCATCGAACGGCTGCAACGAATGAATCCGCTGTCTATCTCGCTGTATAAGATGCACGGTTACGATCTCACCACACAGCCTTTGCAGTTTGCCATGAATAATCAGCATATGAATGGCGGCATTGAAGTGGATATCTGGGGACAAACCTCCCTGCCCGGCTGTTTCGCCGTGGGGGAAGTTGCTGGCACACACGGCGTCACTCGCCCTGGTGGTGCAGCATTGAATGCCGGGCAGGTTTTTGCTGTTCGTCTGGCACGTTTTATTGGTTGCACGCAAAAGCGGAATATTGATGGAGATATAGCACAGCTGGTAGCTCCTACACTGGCTTCTATAAGAGAGATCATTACTCAGGCGCACGATAACGGGACCGGGATGCCGTTGTCGGTTGTGAGAGAAAAAATTCAGGCACGAATGTCTGACCATGCGGGATTTATTTGCCATGCCGATAAAGTCCGACGCGCCACTCGCGATGCCCTGCTATTGAGCGAATTTGTCCAACGGCATGGATTGGCTATCAAACATGTGGGTGAAGTTGCCGAGCTGTTTATGTGGCGGCATATGGCACTGACTTCTGCCGCCGTATTAACGCAATTAACGCATTATATTGACGCAGGTGGTGGTAGTCGGGGAGCACGTATTATTCTCGACAGGGATGGAAATTCTATTCCGCAAACACGAAATGGTTTTTGTGATGCCTGGCGCTTTCGTTCAGAGCGTACTGAGGATAAAAAAGATAAACTACTTATTCATTATTGCAACGGTATCTTTCACGTCAGAGAAACACCTGTTCGTGAGTTTCCTATTATCCGAGGTATTTGGTTTGAAAAAAACTGGCCTGGTTTTCTTAATGGGACAATTTACCAGCCACAGGATGAATGATATTGCAAAGGTTAATCACTATGCGAAATATAATTAGATCTATTAATGCTCTGCTTGCAGCATTGAACATTACCATTTTGGCGATCATCGTGGCATGTGTGACGTGGCAGGTGGCTGCACGATTTATATTTACTAGTCCCAGTATTTTTACAGATGAACTCAGCCGTTTGCTCTTTATTTGTCTTGGACTTTTTGGTGGGGCATACACCGCAGGGCAAAACCGGCATCTGGCGATTGACCTGCTACCTATGATGCTGAAAGGAAAAGCCCGACGTCATTTATTTTTGTGTATTCAGATTATCGTTATTATCTTCGCAACCATCATTATGGTATATGGTGGTGGGCTATTAACGATGGATACATTCGATTCAGGTCAGACCTCTCCCGCTTTAGGCTGGCAAATGGGATATATCTATATGAGCATCCCGATTAGTGGTGTACTTATTATTATATACACCATAGATATGGTTTTAACCGAACTTAAACAACCACTCTAAAGATAACAAACAACAACCAACCATAGTAGGAATGGAGAAATTATGGATTACTGGTTACCGATTATTGTGTTATTTGGTGCCTTCTTTTTTATGTTGGCATTAGGTGTACCTATTGTTTATGCCATTGGTTTATCGACACTGGCATCAATTTCCACACAACTCGATTTCAACTCAGCATTGAGTGTGGTTTCCCAAAAGTTAGCCTCCGGGTTAGATAGTTTTACGTTGTTGGCAATCCCATTTTTTATCTTGTCTGGCAACATTATGAACCATGGAGGAATAGCGCGACGATTAATCAACTTTGCCCGTATTCTCGGCGGTCGTCTGCCAGGCTCACTTGCCCACTGTAATATTCTCGCCAATATGCTGTTCGGGGCAATTCTGGTTCAGCCGTGGCTTCGGCGGCTGCGATGGGCGGCGTCATGCATCCGCAACAGGTTAAAGAGGGTTACGACCCGGCATTCAGTACTGCGGTTAACGTTGCCTCTGCCCCGACGGGTTTGCTTATTCCACCAAGTAATACGTTAATCGTCTATTCACTGGTCAGTGGTGGTACTTCTATTGCCGCACTGTTCCTGGCGGGTTATGTTCCGGGAATTTTGCTGGGTCTGGCACTGATGGTAATAGCCGGTATTATCGCGGTACGTCGCGGTTATCCAAAGCCAGAACGCCCGACTTTACGCCAGGCTGGCGTTGCGATATGGATGGCTATCCCCAGTATTTTCCTGATTATTTTAATTATGGGGGTGTATTAAGTGGTATTTTTACCCCGACAGAGGCCTCCGCAATTGCAGTAATTTATACCCTTTTCCTTGCACTGGTTCTTTATCGTGAAATCTCAGTTAAAGATTTACCTAAAATATTTCTGGAATCCGTTATTACCACTGCAATTGTCTTGTTATTAATTGGTTCTTCGATGGGTATGTCATGGGCAATGTCAAACGCTGACGTTCCCTTCCTGATTCTCGATTTGCTTAACACTATTTCTGACAACCCAATAATAATCCTGCTTATTATCAATATTATCCTGTTGATTATCGGCACTTTTATGGATATGACACCGGCGGTACTGATTTTTACGCCGATATTTTTACCGGTTGTCACCGAACTGGGCATGGACCCGATTCACTTTGGTATTGTCATGGTACTGAACATGTGTATCGGTATTTGTACTCCGCCTGTAGGCAGTGTGTTATTTGTCGGTTGTAGTGTATCTAAATTACCGATTAATAAAATTATCAAACCTATGCTGCCATTCTATGCCGTGATGGTATTGGTGCTGGCAATGGTGACCTATATTCCGCAAATCAGTATGGCATTGCCAAGAGCACTGGGCTACTGATGCGCATTCACTGGCGGCACCTGCCGCCATATTTATTAGAAAAGGAACATCTATGAAAATAAAAGTATCCGCTGGCATTATCGGTGCTGTTCTTATGTTATCCGCAAGCCAGTCCTGGGCAGTGACATTAAAACTGAGTCATAATCAGGATAAGTCTCATCCTGTTCATAAAGCGATGGAGTTCTTTGCGAAAAAGAGCAAAGAGTACTCTAACGGTGATATTACTATTCGTATTTATCCAAATGGAACATTGGGTACTCAACGAGAAACAATGGAGCTGATTCGTTCTGGCGCTATTCCCCTGGTAAAAACCAATGCGGCAGAAATGGAAGCATTTGAAAATTCCTATAAATTATTTAGCCTGCCTTATTTGTTCCGCGATCGTGATCATTATTATCAGGTCATGCAGGGCGATATCGGGAGAAAAATCCTCGACTCAACGAAAAGCAAAGGTTATTTCGGGCTGACTTTTTATGATGGAGGCGCCCGCAGTTTCTATGGCAATAAACCAGTACTGAAACCAGACGATCTGAAAGGCATGAAAGTCCGTGTCCAGCCAAGCCCTGGCGCAGTTGAAATGATCAAAGTCATGGGCGGTAACCCGACGCCACTGGATTACGGCGAGTTGTATACAGCCTTACAGCAGGGTGTGGTCGATATGGCAGAAAACAGCGTGATGGCGCTGACTACCATGCGTCACGGTGAAGTGGCAAAATCCTTCAGCCTTGACGAACACACTATGGTTCCCGATGTGGTTCTGATGAGCAATGCTGCGTTTGATAAACTTAGCCAGGAAAATCAGGCAGTTATATTAAAAGCAGCTAAAGAATCAATGAGCTACATGAAAGACTTGTGGAGCGAGGAAGAGAAACAAGAATTTGCAAAACTGGATAAAATGGGCGTGAAAGTCTACCAGGTAGATAAAGCTCCGTTTATCGAGAAAGTACAGCCAATGTACGCAAACTTCGCTAAGGACAACCCAGCCCTTGCCCCAATGCTGGCTGATATTCAGGCAGCTAAGTAATTATCTTCGTAGGGCTGCTTATTGTGGCCCTTATCGATATCTGCAAGTGCTCGCTACAAAAGCAAAACGCCGACCAATGGTCGGCGTTTTTACGTCTCGTTGAATAACGAATTATTCAGCTACTACGTTTACGATCACTTTCGCGAATACTTCGCTGTGAACCTGGAAGCTCACTTCGTGTTCGCCAGTGGTACGCAGAACGCCGTTCGGCAGACGAACTTCGCTCTTAGCCACTTCAACGCCAGCTGCAGTTACAGCGTCAGCGATGTCGCGAGTACCGATGGAACCGAACAGTTTACCTTCGTCGCCAGCTTTAGACGCGATGGTAACAGTTTCCAGTGCATTGATTTTCTCAGCGCGAGCATTAGCAGCTGCCAGAACTTCAGCCAGTTTAGCTTCCAGTTCAGCGCGACGTGCTTCGAAGAGTTCAATGTTTTTCTTGGTAGCTGGAACAGCTTTACCCTGCGGTACCAGGAAGTTACGAGCATAGCCCGCTTTAACGTTTACCTGATCACCCAGGCTACCCAGGTTTGCTACTTTATCAAGCAGAATAACTTGCATTACCTTATCCTCTCAAAGTCGTATTAATGGACCGTGACCGATTACTGATGGCGATCAGTGTACGGCAGCAGGGACAGGTAGCGAGCGCGTTTGATAGCGCGAGCCAGCTGACGCTGGTATTTTGCACGGGTACCGGTGATACGGCTTGGGACAATCTTACCGCTTTCGGTGATGTAGTTTTTCAGCGTAGCGATATCTTTATAGTCGATCTCTTGAACGCCTTCCGCGGTGAAACGGCAGAACTTGCGACGACGGAAATAACGTGCCATATGGCTAGTCTCCAGAATCTATCAATTCAATCTGCTCGGCATGCAAAACCATTTTGCTCAGTCCGTTCTTTGCCTTGTGGCATGAAATGAACCCCTGAACGGTTATGCGACTGCCGACCGTTATACTGTGAGTAATGGCCTGGTTTTCGTGTCCGCTAACAATAACGGGCATTTGGCACCACGCCTGCCGGTGAAAACCGGCTTCCTCCTGCACAGAACGATGCTCAAGCACGAACTGGCAGTGAGGAATTCCTGATGGACTGACCTTTCGAAGGGGAGTCCTGCACACGGTGCCGGACAACACCAGACGGTTGGTCATCAGAAATTACTCTTCAGAATCCCCAGCATCTGCATCATCTGCGGTTTCGTTTGCGAAATCATCGCGACGCTCGCGGCGCTCGTCTTTCGCTTTAACCATCGGAGATGCTTCGGTAACAGCGTGCTTGGTACGCATAACCATGCTGCGAATAACGGCATCGTTGAAGCGGAAGGTAGTTTCCAGCTCATCGATCACTTCCTGCGGAGCTTCAACGTTCATCAGAACGTAGTGTGCTTTGTGCAGTTTGTTGATCGGGTAAGCCAGCTGACGGCGGCCCCAGTCTTCCAGACGGTGGATCTTGCCTTCTGCACCAGTGATGGCAGCAGTGTAGCGCTCGATCATGCCCGGAACCTGTTCGCTCTGGTCAGGATGGACCATAAAAACGATTTCGTAATGACGCATCGAATTGCTCCTTACGGATTATTCAGCCTCCTGTCTGGGTCAGCCGAATCCCGGGGAGGCAAGGAACGTGTTAAAGGTCGGCTGAAAAATGACGCGTTATAGTACTGACATACCTTGCTAAACTCAAGGGCAGAGCAGAAATAAATCTCCCCTTTCGCAAATAACCACTAAGCCGCTGATTTGAAGTTCATCACACTTCATCATGCTGTTTTTTTGAACAACTGCATCAGAAATGGTCGCCATCAACTTTTTCATCCGTGATTAAAATTAAATCAGACCATCACCACATGAGGAGAGCACACAAAAACAGCCGTCGAGGAGGTATCTATGTTCAGCCGTGTTTTAGCCCTTCTGGCTGTGCTTTTGCTAAATGCAAATACATGGGCAGCCATTGAAATTAATAACCACCAGGCCAGAAATATGGACGATGTGCAAAGCTTAGGCGTGATTTATATCAATCATAATTTCGCCACTGAAAGCGAAGCGCGTCAGGCATTAAATGAAGAGACAGATGCGCAGGGCGCAACGTACTACCACGTGATTCTGATGCGGGAACCGGGGAGTAACGGCAATATGCACGCCAGCGCGGATATTTATCGCTAGCACCAGGTATAACCAAAGAAACATTGCCATAGTTTGCTTTGCCCCCTTCTCAGGGGGCTTTTTTTGAAAAACGGCTGCGGAATTAGACCAGTTATCTCCCGAGGAAGGAAATTTCCGCAGCGCGTGTTCTACTTCTGCCCGTAATAAGCGTTAGGACCGTGTTTACGCATGAAGTGTTTATTCATCAGGAAGCTGTCGATGTGATTGAGTTGTGGATTAATACTGCGCGCAATCCACGCCATTTTCGCCACTTCTTCCATCACTACCGCGTTATGCACCGCGTCGTGGGCATCTTTCCCCCAGGCGAACGGTCCGTGCTGATACACCACAATTCCCGGCGTATGCAGCGGCTCGGCGTTGCCCAGCGTTTCGATAATCACTTTGCCAGTGTTCAGTTCGTACTCACCCTGCACCTCTTCTTCGCTTAATCCGCGCGTGCACGGGATATCACCAAAGAAGTAGTCAGCGTGCGTGGTGCCTAACGCCGGGATCGCCAGCCCCGCCTGCGCCCATGCGGTGGCATGAGTGGAGTGGGTATGGACAATGCCGCCAAGCGACGGGTAACGACGGTAGAGTTCGAGATGCGTCGCGGTGTCGGAAGATGGGCGATACTCCCCTTCCACCACCTTGCCGCTCATATCAACCACCACCATATCGGCCGCTTTCATGGTTTCGTAGGCAACGCCGCTGGGCTTGATCACCACCAGCCCGCGTTCGCGGTCGATAGCGCTGACGTTGCCCCAGGTAAAGGTCACCAGCCCGTAGCGCGGCAGCTCCATGTTGGCTTCAAATACCTGCTGTTTTAGCTTTTGCATTATGCCGCCTCCACCATGCCCGCTTTCGCCATGCGCGCTTTCACCCAATCACGCGCTTTCGCCACTTCTGCCGCCGGGTCTTCCGCCGTTTCGCTCCACATCTCAATCAGGTACGGCCCGCAATAGCCACTCTGTTTGAGCGTTTCGAAGCAACGTTCGAAATCCACCACGCCTTCGCCAAACGGCACGTTTTTGAAGACGCCCGGTTTGGTGTCTTTCACATGTACCGCGACGATATGCCCGATTCCGGCCTGCAACTCCATCTGCACGTCGTTGTCCCACGCCGAGAGGTTGCCGATATCCGGGTAGAGCTGGAACCACGGGTTGTTGAGATAGTGCGCGTAGCCCAGCGCCTTGCTGATGGAGTTCATCAATGGGTAATCCATGATCTCCATCGCCAGCGTCACCTGCGCGCGGCTTGCCATCTCAACGCTCTCTTTCAGGCCGTCACGGAAACGACGACGCGTTTCGTTATTGGCTTCCTGATAGTAAACGTCATAGCCCGCCAGTTGGATCACGCGAATACCGACATCCTGGGCGAACTGGATAGCTTTACGCATAATCTCCAGCCCCTGCGCCCGCACCGCGTCATCTTCACTGCCCAGCGGGAAACGACGATGAGCAGAAAGGCACATGGACGGCACGCGCACGCCGGTTTCAACAATCGCGTTCACCAGCGCCAGACGCTGCTCGCGGCTCCAGTCGAGGCGCGACAGGCGCTCGTCCGTTTCATCTACCGACATCTCGACAAAATCGAAGCCCAACGTTTTTGCCAGTTGCAGGCGTTCCAGCCAGCACTCCCCGGCGGGGAGGATTTATTAAGCCCTGTTTATTTCCACTGATTTCAACAGAACTCTCTCCACCCCCTTTAACTCACTTTAAAATAAGGTATTATCATAAATTCTTTTACTCTGGACGTAAACCATCCTCCATGATCATCAATATAATTTTGGGGGCTACTCTGGGGGCTACTTTTCGGAGTTAACATCATGCCACTTACTGTTCGGCAAATTGAGTCGGCCAAACCTGCTGACAAGGATTACAAACTTTCTGATGGTCAAGGACTTTACCTTCTTATCAAGAAATCTGGCGCTCGTTACTGGAATCTGAAGTATCGATTTGCGGGTAAAGAAAAGAAATTGGTGATTGGTGTCTATCCAGGTATATCACTGGCTCTGGCGCGTCAGAAACGGGATGAAGCACGTAAACTCCTCGCTGAAGGAAAAGATCCTTCATATGAAAAACAGGCGAGTAAACATGCACTAAGAGAAAGTATTGCATGCACATTTTGTACTCTTGCAGAAGAGTTGTTCACACATATGGCTTGTCGTTGGACTGCGGGTTATTTAGCGGACCAGCGTGCAAGATTCGAGAATCATATTAATCCCATGCTAGGGAAACGTCCTGTGGCTGATATTCGCCCCTTGGAAATATTGAATGCACTGAGGGTTATAGAAAAGAATGGCAAACTTGAAGCGTTACGTAAGACTCGTCAGCTCTGTTCTCAAATATTTGATTACGCCATTGCGACGGGGCGCGCCACTATTAACCCAGCATCGACTCTCAACAGTGTTGTTCTTCATCCAGAAAAACAGCAGAGACGGATGCTATCTGAAGAACAGTTAGGCGCTTTCATGTACCAAATGAAAGTTTCAGGCAATTTTATGTCTCTGGTAACGCAAATACTGGTTCTAACTGCTGTTAGAACGGGAGAATTACGCCTTGCTACTTGGGATGAAATTGATTTTACCAATGCCTTATGGGTAATCCCAAAAGAGAGAATGAAAATGCGAAGGCCGCATGTTGTTCCACTTTCTCATCAGACTCAAATGTTATTGAAAGAGATAAAAATAATCACAGCTCCCCGTAACTCCGAGCTGGTTATTCCTGGTGTATACAGAGATAATCAACCTCGTGGTCGCGGTTGCATCAACGAGTTTCTTCAACAAGTTGGCTGGCATACATTCACTACAGCTCATGGTTTTCGGCATACTTTCAGTACCATTCTCCATGACCATGATTTCAGCTCTGCCTGGATTGAACTCCAGCTTGCCCATGTTGATAAAAACATCATGCGCGGCACCTACAACCACGCACAGTATCTCGATGGTCGTCGTGAAATGATGCAATGGTACGCTGACTACATTGATTCACTTTCTGAGCAGGCCTGATGAATGAAAGTTCAGTGATGCAGAAATAATGAATAACCATCCGGCTTTGGAGGCCGGATGGTTTTATTTATGTTTTCTTTTTTATTTGCTCACATCTTCTGAACTGCCCCTGCAGACAATAATCTGAACACCAGATATAGAGCCACTCATGAAATAAAGCATAATTATATTGAATAACCAATTACATTTTTTGTTACATCCATTCCATATCTGTCGCTGGTTGATTGCCAGCGACGCGTCGTGATGCATGATAGGAGAATGAGATAATAAGAGAAGAAAAGTATGATTCGGGTTGTGCTGGTGGATGACCATGTGGTGGTGCGCTCTGGTTTCGCACAGTTACTCTCTCTGGAAGACGATCTGGAGGTCATTGGTCAGTACAGTAGTGCCGCACAGGCATGGTCGGCATTAATCTGTGATGACGTCAATGTTGCCGTCATTGATATTGCTATGCCGGACGAAAACGGCCTCAGTTTGGTTAAGCGCCTGCGTGCACAAAAACCGCAATTCCGCGCCATTATTCTTAGCATTTATGACACGCCAACCTTTGTACAAAGCGCTCTGGATGCTGGTGCCAGTGGCTATTTGACCAAACGCTGTGGGCCGGAAGAGTTAGTGCAGGCGGTGCGCTCTGTCGGTATGGGAGGGCATTATCTCTGCGCCGATGCAATTCGGGCTTTACGCGGCGGCGGGCAACCCGCCCAGGCACTGGAAATTCTCACCCCACGAGAACGTGAAGTGTTTGATTTATTAGTCAAAGGCGACAGTGTAAAAGAGATTGCCTTTAAGCTCGAACTCAGCCATAAAACGGTACATGTACATCGCGCCAACGTGCTGGGAAAACTGAACTGTCATAGCACCATTGAGCTGGTGCATTTTGCACTCAACCACCATCTGCTGGCGGGGCATTAATGTCGCGTAACCTTCGTCATTGGGTGATTTCGCTGTTTATTGTGCTGGCCTGGGGAAGCGGCTGGTTGATGTTGTGGACGCTCAGCTTTTATCTGACCAATAACGGTCAACAGGCAGTGTTATTTCTGCCGCACGGAGTTTACCTCGCTTTTCTTATTTTGCACTCTCGCCGTTACTGGCCTGCGTTGGTGCTCCCCCCTTTGCTGATGATGTTCTGGCTGCACAGCGAGCAACTGTTGAACGGCTATCTCATACTGGCAACGCCGGTTATTAGCCTGCTTCCTGCCATCATTGCACAAAACGTCTGGCACCGTTTTCCACTTTACTGGCAGCGTCTGACGTTGCTGTTAGCCTCAGTAACAGCAGCTTCATTGCTGAATACAGCCATGCTAACCCCTTTTATGTCAGGCCCAATAATGCTGCCCGGTCTGACCTCATTTACCGGCGGCGTATTGTTGACGCCGTTTGTCTATCTTATCTTTGAGTTTCTGCGCCAGCAGCATCGCTATCAGCTTCTGAGACTCGATACGCATAATCCCCCCTTGCGAACCTCTTTAATCATCTGGTGTAGCCTATTTTTTATTATTGGTATCGGCACCCAGATGGTGTTGTCGCCTGAAATCGAACGCCTGCTGCTGATCGTGGTATTTCTACCCAATGTAGTCATGGCCTGGAAATTTGGCTGGCAAGGGGGCGTACTCTCGGGGCTTTTGGGCAGCATGATGATCACTATTGCCCGCCAGATTGGTGTGGGCTTTAGTAACCTGGTGGAACTGGAGATTTTTCTCGCAACCCAGGCATTGCTGGGAATTGGCCTGGGCATTGCCATTAGTCGGCAGCAACATCTGGCGCTAAACCTGCATCATTACCGTCAGCGACTGGAGGCAGAACTGGCAGCACGGCGGGCATTGGCTGAAAAGCTGATCCATACCGAGGAAGACACGCGTAAAAGCCTGGCTCGCGAGCTGCACGACGAAATCGGTCAGAACATTACCGCCATTCAGATCCAGTCGCAACTGGTGACGCGGGCACGCGATCCGGCGCAAGTTCATTCCGCAGCCAGCCAAATCAACGAACTCGCCCGCCGCATTCATCTCTCCACCCGCCAGTTGCTGCGCCAGTTGCGGCCCCCCGCGCTTGATGAACTGACATTCCGCGAAGCATTACTTCATCTGATTAATGAATTTGCCTTTAGTGAACGCGGCATTCATTGCCAGTTTACCTATCAACTAACCACCACGCCAGAAAACGAAACGGTTCGCTTTACACTGTATCGGTTATTGCAGGAGTTACTCAATAACGTCTGTAAACACGCTGAAGCCAGCGAAGTGACGATTATTCTGCGCCAGCAGGGAGAGATATTGCACCTGGAGGTCAGCGACAACGGTATAGGAATCGCCAGCGGGAAAATGACCGGATTTGGCATTCAGGGGATGCGTGAACGCGTCAGTGCCCTGGGCGGCGACTTAACGCTCGAAAAACATAACGGTACGCGGGTAATTGTTAACCTGCCCACATTTTTGCAACAAATCGCCGGATAACCAGGAAAAAGTCTTAGTCATCCCGGATTTTCTCTCATCCTCTTTCACTTTCATTTTCATATAGTCAGCAACATGGAGACGACCATGCACGCGCGTTCAGCGAGAGAGATTAATCAATGCTACCGGACATTACGTCCACGATTGCTGATGTGCATGATTATTGGCTACGCCGCATTTTATCTGACGCGAAAAAGCGTGAATTACGTCCTTCCGGCGCTGCAAACCGACCTCGGACTGGATAAAGGCGACATTGGCCTGCTGGGTTCACTGTTTTATCTCAGCTACGGATTGTCGAAATTTACCGCCGGACTGTGGCATGACAGCCACGGACAACGCGGTTTTATGGGTATCGGCTTGTTCGCCACTGGGCTATTGAACGTGGTGTTTGCCTTTGGCGAATCACTTACGCTTCTGCTTGTGGTCTGGACACTGAACGGATTTTTTCAAGGCTGGGGGTGGCCACCGTGTGCCCGCTTACTGACCCATTGGTATTCCCGTAATGAACGTGGTTTCTGGTGGGGTTGCTGGAATATGTCGATCAACATTGGCGGAGCGATTATTCCGCTGATTAGCGCCTTTGCCGCCCACTGGTGGGGCTGGCAGGCCGCGATGCTGACACCGGGGATAATCAGCATGGCATTAGGGATCTGGTTAACGCTACAACTCAAAAGCACGCCCCAGGAAGAGGGATTACCGACAGTTGGTCACTGGCGTCACGATCCGCTGGAGTTACGTCAGGAACAACAAAGTCCGCCGATGGGGCTGTGGCAAATGTTGCGCACCACCATGCTGCAAAATCCGCTGATCTGGCTACTGGGTGTCTCTTATGTACTTGTTTATGTGATCCGGATTGCGCTAAACGACTGGGGCAATATCTGGCTGACGGAAAGCCACGGCGTCAACCTGCTCAGCGCCAACGCCACGGTAATGCTGTTTGAAGTAGGCGGCTTACTCGGCGCGTTATTTGCCGGATGGGGTTCGGATTTGCTGTTTAGCGGGCAGCGAGCCCCCATGATTTTGCTGTTTACCCTTGGGTTGATGGTTTCGGTCGCTGCACTCTGGTTGGCACCGGTTCATCACTATGCCCTTCTGGCTGTGTGCTTTTTTACTGTGGGCTTTTTTGTATTTGGCCCGCAAATGCTGATTGGACTTGCGGCAGTGGAATGTGGACACAAAGCTGCGGCGGGTTCAATCACCGGATTTCTCGGCCTGTTCGCCTATCTCGGTGCGGCGCTGGCAGGCTGGCCGTTGTCGCTGGTTATCGAACGCTACGGCTGGTCGGGAATGTTCAGTTTACTCTCGGTCGCCGCAGTACTTATGGGTTTACTGCTGATGCCGTTACTGATGGCGGGCATCACCACCACTCACGCTCGAAGGATAAAACAATGAAAATGCCCCTTACCTCTACTCTGATTGCTTCTGCCGTTGCGCTGGCAACCTTAACGGGTGCCGCGCAGGCAAAAGGCCGGCTGGTGGTCTATTGCAGCGCCACTAATGAAATGTGTGAGACCGAAACCAAAGAGTTTGGCGAGAAATATGATGTGAAAACCTCGTTTATCCGCAACGGCTCCGGTAGCACCCTGGCAAAAGTCGATGCTGAAAAGAAAAACCCACAGGCTGACGTCTGGTACGGCGGCACTTTAGACCCGCAGTCGCAGGCCGGCGAGATGGGCCTGTTACAGGCATATAAATCGCCTAACCTTGAACAGATCATGGAAAAATTCCGCGATCCGGCAAAAGTGAAAGGAAACCTTTCCTCCGCCGTTTATGTGGGGATCCTCGGGTTTGGCGTCAACAGAGAGCGTCTGAAAGAGAAAAACCTGCCTGTGCCGAAGTGCTGGAAAGATCTCACCAAACCTGAATATAAAGGCGAAATTCAGATTGCCGATCCACAAAGTTCCGGTACCGCCTACACCGCGCTGGCTACCTTTGCGCAGCTGTGGGGGGAAGATCAGGCCTTTGATTATCTAAAACAACTTAACGCCAACGTCTCCCAGTACACCAAATCAGGCATTGCCCCGGCACGTAACGCCGCCCGCGGCGAAACGGCGATTGGTATTGGTTTCCTGCATGACTACTCGCTGGAAAAAGAACAGGGCGCACCACTGGAGTTGATTTCCCCGTGTGAAGGTACGGGCTACGAAATAGGCGGCGTCAGCATTCTGAAAGGTGCGCGCAACCTCGACAACGCCAAACTGTTCGTGGACTGGGTATTATCAAAAGAAGCTCAGGAACTGGCGTGGAAGAAAGGGAAATCTTATCAGATCCTGACCAATACCACCGCCGAAACGTCGCCAAATTCGCTGAAGCTCGACGACCTGAAATTAATCAACTACGACATGGATAACTACGGTTCAACTGATGTTCGTAAGGCATTAATTAATAAATGGGTCAGCGAAGTGAAGATGGGTAAATAAACCCGTATTGTGTGCACTTGCCGGGTGCAGCACAGACGCCTGCCCCGGCCAACCATACCGGAACTGCTATGTCACAGACACTTGCACTCCATCCCGCGAAAAAGCGGGATGCGATTTTCCTTTGGGTTTTGCTGGGCTGGCTGGCATTTATCCTGTTGCCGAGCTGGAGCCTCGATTATGGTCTGCTGGAGTCCACGAGTGATGAGATCCTCGAGGCGTACAGCTGGTCGCATTTTAATATCAGCTGGCTGTGGTATTTACTCCCGAGTTTGCTGCTGGTTCGCCCGTTTAATGAGGCCAAACGCGAGCAGCGTAGCCGTCATTATTTTGATGCCGGCTGGGCATTGCTTTGTATAGCGTTTATGGTCATCAGTGCCACCATCGTTGGCCGCGGTCTAGGCTACGCCGCCATCGTGCTGTTTATCGAATTAAGCGCGATAATGACGCTGGCCTTAACCCGCCTCGAATGGCTGGGTGGCGACCGCTTTGTGATCGGCTCGCTGATTGCGATTGTGGCGCTGATTGGCATTTTTATCGTCTGGCCGAGCATCGCCATTTTTATCCCGATGTTCGCCAACGACGCGGGAGAGTTCGCCCCACTGGCGTTTATGAATGTGCTCTCGCAGGCCCATATCATTCAGGTGATCGTCAACTCTATCGTCTTATCGATAGCGGTGGGTATTGGCTGCACTTTCTTCGGTCTGGTGCTGGCGATATATACCACGCGCATCGCTAAACGCAGCGCCGTAATCGGCCGCATCTTTTCCATTCTGCCAATTGTCACGCCACCGTTTGTGGTCGGCTTAGGCGTTACGCTCATGATGGGGCGCTCCGGCTACATAACGGAATTTATGGTGGAGTGGTTTGGGCTGACCAACACCAACTGGCTGTATGGTTTTACCGGGATCTGGCTGGCACAGGTCCTGGCATTTACGCCAATGGCTTTTATGATCCTCGATGGGGCCATTAAAACCATTCATCCCTCGCTGGAAGAAGCCTCCTACACCCTGCGCGCCAGCCGCTGGCAAACCTTTAGCGGTGTGTTTGTGCCGTTGTTAAAGCCCGCGCTTGCCAATGCCTTTTTAATCGTCGTGGTGCAGTCACTGGCTGACTTCAGTAACCCGCTGGTGCTTGGCGGCAACTTCGACGTACTGGCGACGCAAATTTACTTCTACATTACCGGCTCGCAGCTGGATTATCAGGCCGCCAGCACCCTTGGCGCTTTCCTGCTGCTGTTCTCGCTACTGGTGTTCTGCGTCCAGTATATGTGGATTGGTAAACGCTCTTACGTCACGGTTTCCGGAAAGTCCTACCGCGGCGATGTCCAGCCACTACCGGTCACCCTGGTGTGTAGCGTGGTCGCCATACTTGCGATATGGATTGCCTTTAACGCCCTGCTCTATGGCAGCATTTTCTACGGCAGCTTCACCGTGAACTGGGGCGTGGACTACACCCTAACGCTGGATAACTTTATCAAGTTATTTGGTCAGGGGATGAGCGACGGCGCGTGGCCTTCACTGTTAGATACCTTGCTCTACGCCGGGATTGCCGCACCCATTACCGCTATTTTTGGCCTGCTCATCGCCTGGGTGGTGGTGCGCCAACAATTCAAAGGCAAAAAGACCATCGAGTTCACCACCATGTTGTGCTTTGCCGTACCGGGTACAGTGGCGGGTGTCTCGTATATTCTTGCCTTTAATAGCGCCCCAGTCTATCTCACCGGAACGGCAGCAATTGTGATTATCTCGATGGTGATGCGTAACGTTCCGGTGGGTATTCGCGCCGGGATTGCAGGTCTGGGGCAGATCGACAAATCGCTGGATGAAGCTTCACTTAGCCTGCGTGCAGGTTCCCTGCGAACCATTACGCACATTTTACTGCCGTTATTACGCCCAGCTATTCTCTCGGCCCTGATTTACAGCTTTGTGCGGGCTATCACGACGGTCAGCGCCATCGTCTTTCTCGTCACGCCGGACACCCGCGTGGCAACCGCCTACATCCTTAACCGCGTAGAAGACGGCGAATATGGCGTAGCCATCGCCTACGGTTCGATTCTGATCGTGGTGATGCTGGCGATTATTTTCCTCTTTGACTGGCTGATCGGTGAAGCACGTATTTCCCGTTCTAAAGCCAAAAACCAGGCGTAATGGAGCGCACTATGAGTCAGAAAAATTTTGTGGAACTGCGCAACGTCACTAAACGATTCGGCAGTAATAGGGTTATCGACAATATCAATCTCACCATCCCACAAGGGCAAATGGTGACGCTGCTCGGTCCTTCCGGATGCGGCAAAACCACCATTCTGCGTCTGGTTGCCGGGCTGGAAAAACCGAGCGAAGGGCAAATTTTTATAGATGGCGAAGATGTCACGCATCGTTCCATTCAGCAACGCGATATCTGCATGGTGTTTCAGTCATACGCTCTGTTCCCACATATGTCGCTGGGCGAAAACGTTGGCTATGGGCTGAAAATGCTTGGCGTGTCGCGTAATGAAGTGAAGCAGCGAGTGAAAGATGCGCTGGCAATGGTGGATCTGGAAGGATTCGAAGACCGCTATGTCGATCAGATTTCCGGCGGTCAGCAACAGCGTGTGGCTCTGGCCCGTGCGTTGATCCTCAAGCCAAAGGTGCTGCTGTTTGATGAGCCGTTAAGTAACCTCGATGCCAACCTGCGCCGCAGTATGCGCGATAAGATCCGCGAGCTGCAAAAGCAGTTTAATATCACGTCGCTCTACGTGACTCACGATCAAAGTGAAGCTTTCGCGGTGTCCGACACTGTACTGGTGATGAATAAAGGTCACATCATGCAGATCGGTTCACCGCAGGAGCTCTATCGTCAGCCCGCCTCCCGCTTTATGGCAAGTTTTATGGGCGACGCCAACCTGTTCCCGGCGAACTTTAGCGAAGAGTATGTCGATATCTACGGTTATCGCCTGCCGCGCGCGGCGTATTTCCCGGTGCAAGGTAGAGGCACCGTCGGCGTTCGCCCGGAAGCCATCACCTTAAGCAATCACGGCGAAGAGAGTCAGCGTTGTGTTATTCGCCATGTCGCTTACATGGGGCCGCAGTACGAAGTGACCGTAGAATGGCATGGTCAGGAGATTTTATTGCAAGTCAACGCCACTCGTTTACAGCCCGATACTGGTGAGCACTATTACCTCGAAATCCATCCTTACGGGATGTTTGTTTTAGCGGATTCGGCATAAAAATAGCGCATAAAAGGTCCCCTCCAGCTCAGCTGTCTCTTATACACAAATAACCAGCCGGAGATTTGTGATGTCTGTCAGCCTGCTTTAGGGGGGACTCTTTCCATCCGGTCACCCGCAGCCATTTTTTGAACTTTTCTTCACCCGTTGCTCTTCTCTTATATTTCATTTTCTTGTAAGCGCCCCATCAGCGACGTCTTGTGAAAATTGTCCTGTCTGGCAACAATCGCGCCCATCTATATTGATGGGCTCGAACGATGAACTCTCAAACAACACTAGATATCACCGGCTTTCGCACTTATTTTCCAGACGCATTACGTCTCAGATTTGACGAGCAATTATCTGTCCGGGCAATCGCACAGCAGTTAAGACTCAGTTATTCCCCCATTCACAATCTCTTTCAACGAATTAACGCCTCAGGTATTGTCTGACTATGACCCGAGTCCCTTTCATTCGCCCAACCGATACCATACTTTATGCCAACAGAAAGAATGAATGAACCGCGCCTAAAATCAGTGAAGACACATGGCACAAAGCGCGACATGTCTCACATTTAACCCCTGAGGGGGGCAACAAGTATAAAACCGTTTTTTGATTAAGTGGTCGGATTGAACCTCTGCACCGTTGTTACGTACCAGCGTTTGTTTATCTATTAGAGTCACTTCAGTAGGCACATCAGATGCCAACGCAACATTCCCTGCCATAAGCGCAGCCAGAACGCCTGTTACAACTAAACTATTCCTGGTGATATTGCTCATTCTCTTTCTCCATTTGTCGAGGATTTGGGCGTTGATTTTCGACGAGCTCCAGTTGCAACTCCAGTCTTAAGGTTATATCGGGATAGCACACAAGTGTTACACGCATAAACAAAAAATACCCAAAAAGTATTATTCCATAACATTTATTCATGGAAGATAACAATGAAACGATTCAGCTATATTTTTTAAACTAAAAAATACTTTATAAGAACATCCCAATTTTGGAGGCGATACTCATTCTCCCCCTGATAACTAAACGCTCTCGTCCGACAGGGCATGGAAACTATCAATAACCACAGTAATGATGCTGACTTTGTTTTCGTTTAAGGAAAAGACATGCACGATTACCTGCTTTTTTTACTGGGACTTACACCGCTTCTGGCAATGATCATTTTGATTCTGAAAGTCAAAATGCCCATACATTATGCCGTGCTTAGCACTCTCCTGATTACACTAATCCTTGGGGGAGTTTTCTGGCAGACGCCAGTTATGGATATGGGATCTGCTGTGGTATACGGCGCAATCAAAGGTTTGTGGCCGATTGTGATTGTCATCCTTGCCGCCATCTACAGTTATAACCTGATGAACGCGACAAAAAGCATGGATGTTCTGAGAAATGTTCTGGCTAGCGTGAGCGATGATAAACGTATCCAGGTGCTTCTTATATCATGGTGCTTTGGCGGATTTCTTGAAGCGGCAGCTGGATACGGTACAGCTGTGGCGATCCCCATTGGTATACTGATTGCTCTGGGCTTTAACCCACTAAAAGCAGCGATTGCGTCACTGGTTGCTAATACAGTCCCTACAGCGTTTGGGGCTGTAGGCATACCTGTCTCTGTGCTTGCTGAACAAGTTAATTTGCCTGTAACCACACTCAGTGGGACGATTATTCTTCAGCTGGCACTGTTTAACATTCTGCTCCCCTTCGTCATTGTCGCTATTATCGGTGGTGGCATGAAGGCCATACGAGGCGTTGGGCTAATTACCCTGATGTGCGGTATTAGCACATTGATACCTCAGTATCTGGTGGCTGTTAATCTTGGCGCAGAACTCCCGGCTTTTGCGGGTAGTCTTGTCAGTCTGATCGTTATAGTCTTTATGGCGAAAAACCGTAAAGAAAAAACAGAGCCTGAATTTCTTATTGAGGCTTCAGCAGATAGTGCCAGCGCGCTTTCATACTCTCGTGGTGAGTTATTTCGTGCGTGCTCAATCTACATCCTGATTTTTCTGTTCATTCTGCTCTGCTCTCCGTTGTTCCCGACGATAAAAAGTGCGGTGTCTCAGATTGCCTCGTCACTCAGTTTCTCTCTGAGTAACGGCAGCAATCTGTCGATGAAGATTGAATGGGTAGCAACCCCCGGTGTTCTGATCATCATTGCCAGCGTGATTGGCGGGTTGATTCAGAAAGCATCTCTGTCATGCCTGTTAAATGTGTTTGTCAGCACGGTAAAACAGCTTAAAAACTCCATTATTGCCATTTCTGCGATTGTTGCCATGGCAACGGTAATGGATGTTTGTGGGTTGATTGGCACTCTGGCACAGAGCCTTGTGGATCTGACTGGTGGGGCCTACCTTTTCATTGCTCCGGTTATTGGCGCTCTTGGTACATTTGTTACTGGCAGTGATACAAACTCCAACATTTTGTTCGGTAAATTGCAGACCACTGCGGCTGAAAAATTGCATGTGGACCCGCTCTGGCTGGCTGCCGCAAACACATCTGGCGCAACAGGCGGCAAAATGATTTCTCCTCAGAGTATTGCTATCGCTGTTTCTGCCACCCGTATGGATGGTCAAGGCAGTGTAATCATGTCAGGGACACTGAAGTACTGCTTTGCTTATATTGTTATTCTAGGACTGAAAGTAGGTCTGGTTTACCACCTGTTCATGGCCTGATAAAAAAACAACAAAAGGACGTGGAATATTAATCAACAGGAGAAATTTCTGTGAATGTTAACTTTTTCGTCACCTGCATTGGTGACGCCTTTAAATCCCGGATGGCACAAAAAAGTGTGCTGTTACTGGAGCAATTGGGTTGCAATGTCCATTTCCCCGAAAAACAGGGATGTTGCGGGCAGCCAGCGATAAATGGAGGTTACGTTCGTGACGCCATTCCTGGCATGAAAAACATCATATCTTCGCTGGAAGAGAATGACTGGCCTATTGTATCTCCTGCTGGTTCATGCACCTACACGATAAAAAATTACGCTCGCTATCTCAGTGAAGAGCCTGGCTGGGCGGCACGCGCTGAAAAAGTGGCTGAACGACTGCATGATTTGACATCCTTCATTGTTAACAATCTTGGGATCACTGATGTGGGGGCAAGTCTTAATGGTCGTGCCGTGTACCACCCTTCTTGCAGTCTTTCCCGTAAGCTGGGGGTAACCAGAGAACCGCTTTTGCTGCTTGAGAATGTACGAGGACTTGAACTGCTTCCGTTTCACGCTCAGGAAACGTGTTGCGGATTTGGCGGCACGTTCTCTGTAAAAATGGCGGAGATCTCTGGTGAAATGGTGAAGGAGAAGGTTAGCCATATTATGGATGTTAAGCCTGATTTCCTTATCGGGGCTGACGCCAGTTGTCTGCTGAACATCGGCGGTCGACTTAGCCGTGAAGGGCATCCTGTAAAAGTGATGCATATTGCTGAAGTCCTGATGCACAGATGAGGTAAACAGAAATGTCTTTGAAAACAAGTGATATCAGGTTTAAAGAGCGCATCCGTATTCAGATTCAGGACCCGATCATGCGAAAAGCTGTCGCTAACGCACAGGAGCGCATAGGGACTAATCGCCAGAAAATGGTTGATGAGCTGGGGCACTGGGAGGAGTGGCGTTCACGTGCCGAGCAAATTCGTCGGCATGTGCTGGAAAATCTTGATGCCTATTTGTATCAATTATCCGAAAAAGTTACCGCGAATGGCGGGCATGTCTATTTTGCTCGCACCAGAGAGGATGCAACCAGTTACATACTGAAGGTGGCGAAAGAAAAAAACGCCCGGAAGGTTGTTAAATCCAAATCAATGGTGACTGAGGAAATCGGCATGAACGCCGTTCTTCAGAAAGCCGGGATACCGGTGATTGAAACAGACCTTGGGGAATATATTCTTCAGCTTGCACACGAACCGCCATCACATGTGGTTGTACCTGCAATACATAAAGATCGCCATCAAATCCGCAGAGTTTTGCATGAACATCTCGGGTATGACGGTCCAGAAACCCCTGAAGCAATGACATTGTTCATTCGTGAGAAAATAAGAGAAGATTTTCTGAGTGCTGAAGTTGGCGTAACGGGGTGTAACTTTGCCGTTGCAGAAACAGGGTCAGTTTGTCTTGTGACAAACGAAGGTAATGCACGTATGTGCACAACTATACCTAAAACACATATTGCTGTTATGGGTATGGAGCGAATTGCGCCAACATTCCAGGAGGTGGATGTTCTTATCACCATGCTGGCAAGGAGTGCAGTCGGGGCGAGACTGACAGGTTATAACACCTGGCTTACTGGCCCAAGAGAAGAAGGGCATGTTGACGGCCCTGAAGAGTTCCATCTCGTCATTGTTGACAATGGACGTTCAGAAGTTCTCGGTTCAGAATTCAGCGAGGTATTGCGCTGTATCCGTTGCGGCGCTTGCATTAATACCTGCCCGGCTTATCGTCAGATCGGCGGACATGGTTATGGTTCAATATATCCGGGACCAATCGGTGCTGTTATTTCACCGTTACTTGGTGGATATGAAGACTTTAAGGACCTGCCTTATGCCTGCTCACTGTGCACTGCCTGCAATAGTGTATGCCCTGTAAAAATACCTCTGGCGAAGCTAATACAAAAACATCGTCAGGCTATGGCTGAGTCTGAAATAACACCATTAACAGAACGCCGTATAACCAGAGTCTTCAATTACGTAAACAGCCATCCAACACTCTGGAAGGTGGGTATGGTGGCTGGCGCGAAAACAGCCAGTATGTTTATCAAAAAAGGTAAAGCGCTAATTAGTGTTGGGGCAATAAAAGAATGGACTGAAGCCAGAGACCTTCCATCACCTGATGGAGAGTGCTTCCGTAGTTGGTTCAAGAAACATAAGAAGGAGGGGTAATTTTATGGAAAACAGAGAGCAATTTCTCGTTGCGATTGCCAGAAAGCTTGGCAGACCACTAAGACAAACCCCAGAAGCTATGCCTGAACCTGTAAGCACACTGGCTACAACACGTTTGACCGAGTTAACAGTAGATCAGCGCTGTGATGCTTTTATTAAATTTGCCTCTGAAGTGATGCTTGCAGAGTGTGTTCTCGTGTCGCCAGATGAAGCTGCGTCAAAAGCCTTAGACATCTGTGGGAAGTTCGGTTACGGGCCAGTGATTATCAGCAACGATCAACGACTGGTTGATACGGGAATTGCGCCATTACTACAAAAAGAGATGGGCGCTGTTCTGTGGGATCCGGAAAAGGGCGAAGAAAACATTCATATTGCTGAAAAGGCAAAAACAGGTGTAGTTTTCGCTGAGTACGGCCTGACAGAGTCAGGAGGCGTTGTCTTATTCTCCGCACCAGAACGTGGGCGCTCAGTAAGTCTTTTGCCTGAAGCTTCACTGTTTGTTTTACGCAAAAGTACCATTCTCCCCAGAGTGGCGCAGCTTGCTCAAAAACTTCATGAAATGGCTCAGGAAGGACAGCGAATGCCTTCTTGCATCAATATAATTGGTGGGCCTAGTTCAACCGCTGATATTGAGTTGATTAAAGTTGTTGGAGTACATGGTCCCGTACATGCAACCTATTTAATTATTGATGATTGCGATTAACGATTGCTAATAAAAAAATGGCCTTAAGGTGATATTTCGTCTTGTGAAAAGGCAACAATAGACTAAAGGTTAGGCATAATTGTGTTTCTTTATGCCTCCGCAGCAATTTGTGGAGGCTTTTTTGCTTACTCCAAACAGTTTGGCTTCTTGAAAAAGTCATATCCCAAACCTATTGACGCTTATAAAAAAGTAAAGAATGGTGAGTAAGCGTAAACTGACCACCGTATGTAGCCATGATGCCAGTATTGGTAACGTAGGTGCACCCCTATCTATTTTTGTAGAACCGGAGGAAACAGACCAGATAGTTTAAATGAGCTGGTTATGCGTAACATAATTTATCTATTTTGGCTCTTACAAAATAGACAAAGAAGGAGTATCTGATGAGATACTCCATTATGACAGACTCAACTCATGTGATTTTTCTTAAAGTTCTCTGCTTGCGCCAGTACCCCCATATAAACATCATCATTCGCTACTGGCGGGAACTTATGCTTGTGTAGAAGCAGAATAAGTTCAACTTTCAGTTTCGCTTTAATATCATCGCGTTTACTCCAGTCAGGATATTTCGATGTGTTGTCAACCACGCTTTTCATCTCTTTTGCCAGCGACAGCATTTTTTCATCGTCATAGGTGAACTGATATTTATCGCGCATATGAGCAAGAATGTCGAAGAACGCTTTTTCTTCAATATCAATACCTAAATCGGCCCAGGTGCCCATTTCGGTTTTAATATCATAGATAATATCGGTCATTTCCTGACTGAATGTATCGAATTCTTCACCGTTGAGTACATCATCTTCTCGCCGCTCATTATAACGATCTATAATCGCCTGGAAGCGGCGGGTGAAGTTAATCCCTTGCAACTGGTTCACTTTCTTGAAGTCGCTGATCGCTTTTTCCAGCAATTTTTGTAATAACTGGATCTTTGTTGCCGGAAGTTTGATCTTGTTAATTCGCGCCAGATAATCTTCGTCAAAAATATCGATGGATTCCGCTTTTTTATCGCCAAGAAAATAAATTTCTTCTACGCCATCAGCTTTTAACGCTTCTGCAATCATTTCACGAACGCGTGCATTCATCTGGGTAACATCCGGTGCGTCACCTTTCGTCAGTTTGAAAACAATTGAACGAACAGCAAGATAATAGTGAATATAGTCACGTTCTGTCTGTGATAATGCTTCGCTGCCGCAGCAGACGTCGTAGGCGGCTTTCATGCGTTTAACCAGTCCCATAAAACGACGTTCAACTTTCTGGGTACGCAGAACAAATTCCGCCGCGCGGTTGAGGCAGGATAATTGCGCTTGTGGCTCACCACTAAAATAATCCCGACTGTCAAATTCGTAAAAGACTTGCCCCAACAAATCGAGATGGTTTTTAACTTCTATTACCGATTGCTGAATATCTTCAAAGTTGGTGGCATCAATGCGGGAATACATTGCCAGTGCTTGGTTCATCTGGCTTTTAATGCCGATGTAGTCCACCACTAACCCTTTACTTTTGCCTTCCAGTTTACGGTTAACGCGAGAAATGGTCTGGATAAGATTATGTTTTTGTAAGGGTTTATCAATATAGATGGTATCCAGTTCCGGGACGTCGAAACCGGTCAGCCACATATCAACAACAATGGCAATTTTGAAATTCGATTTAGCGTTTTTGAATTGCTTATCCAGCTCTTTACGATATTCTTTTGTGCCCAGTAAATCATAAAGCGCCTCGTCGTCATCTTTACCGCGCGTCATGACCATCTTCACCATTTCAGAAGGCGGTAACTCTTTTTGTTCCTGTTCCGTCAGGACGACGCCATCGGGTGCTTGCTTCACTTCAAACCAGGCAGGGCGAATAGCTTTAAGCTGACGGTAGAAATCCCAGGCAATTTCACGGCTGGCACAAACAAACATGGCTTTGCCTTTTACGGTGGAACCTTCGGCTACGCGTTTTTCATAATGTTTGGCAAAATCTTCCGCGAGGGCTTTTAACCGATCTTCATCACCCAGTACCGCATTCATGGTTGCGGTGGCTTTTTTGCTTTCGTCGATTTGCCACTCATTGGTGCCTGCGTTTGCGCACTCTTCGTAATACTTTTCGACTTCTTCCAATTTGCTGGAGTCCAGGATCACTTTAGCCGCACGGCCTTCGTACACGATGCGTACAGTGATTTCATCCTGAACGGATTCGGTCATGGTGTAACTGTCGATCACCTCACCGAAGACATCGAGCGTCGCGTCAATCGGTGTGCCGGTAAAGCCAACATAGGTGGCGTTTGGCAGTGAATCGTGCAGGTATTTCGCAAAGCCATAAGTTTTGCGCACTTTTCCGCTTTCTTTATCGACGATGACTTTCTGGTCGAGGTTAACCTGGCTACGATGTGCTTCGTCCGAGATGCAAATGATATTGTTGCGTTCAGAAAGGAGTTCGGTGTCTTCGGTGAATTTATGGATCGTTGTCAGAAAGACTCCGCCACTATTGCGTCCTGCCAGTTGATTACGCAAATCTTCACGGTTGGTAACAGGAACGATGGTGTCGTCGCCAATGTAATTTTTGGCGTTGCACATTTGCGCAGAAAGCTGATCATCCAGATCGGTGCGGTCGGTGATCAAAACAATGGTCGGGCTGGCAAACTCCACGCTCTTCATCAAAAGACGCGTTAAAAATTGCATGGTGTAACTTTTGCCACAGCCCGTTGCGCCAAAGTAGGTGCCGCCTTTACCGCTACCGAAAGGTTTACGCGCTTGCTTGATGCTGTAATAGAGTTTGCGGGCGGCATAGTACTGCGGATATCGGCAGCAAATTTTTACTTCGTGCTTGGCTTTATCCGGGAAGCAGATAAAGTTTTTAATCACGTCCAGCAGACGTACCGGATGAAACAGCCCCTGAATCATTGAGTGCAATGATGGAATTCCGTCCTGTTCACGGTTTTCATTACCGGTGACTTTGCGCCATGAGTAAAAGTATTCATAGGGTGCAAACAGGTTGCCCATCCGATTATTTACGCCATCGCTAATAATGCAGAGCGCGTTGTAGATAAACAGTTGCGGAATATCCCGGCGATAGCGTTTACAGAGCTGCTTCCAGGCATCGCCAATACTGGCATCCTGCTCGCGCACCGCACTTTTAAATTCAAAGACGACCAGTGGCAGACCGTTGATATAGAGAATGCCGTCAGGAATACGAGTCTGATTATCTTTACCGGAGATTTTAAGCTGGTTAACAATCTTCATCCGGTTAAGCGGCGGATTAATATAGGAGGGCGGGAGTTCCGCCGCCTGTTGCAACGGGACATCGTCGGCGTCAAATATCTGGCGCAGTGCGGCGGGTAGATGCCGGGTGTCGAGCAATTCAATATAGAGATCTTTTTGTTGCCGATCGTCGCGTTTGAACAGAAAACCATTTGCCAGCCAGCGACAAAATGTTTTGTTGCTTTCATAAAGATCGGAGGCGGGGAGCGTGGTGAACTGTTTGATCAGTCGCTGAATCTCTTCTTCAGTAATGCCATCAGGCTGGTAGCGTGCCGCTAAATAATGACGGAGATCGTCTTCGATAATGACCTGATCGAGACTCGAACGTGGGACATTATCGCCGATCAGGTGTTGATATCCCTGATCCTGTAGCAGTTCAATGATCGCTTGTTCTAATTTTGCTTCACTGAAAGAGAGACTCATATCGCGCTCCAACCCTGGCTAATTTCTGGTAAGCATTCCTGTATCAGTAGAAAACCTTACCAGAAAGCCCCTGATTTTACAGGGGCAAAATGCGTTATGCGGCTTCTGTATCGGTGCTGAGATCGGGAAGATCTTCCAGGGATAGCTCGCCGGAGATGAGTTTCGGGAGCAGGGTGTCGCGGAGTTTAGATAGATTTTCAATTTCACCACAATGAAGAAAAATCTTTTCCTCCCACTTTCCCGAAAGCTCTTCAAATTTATTAATGAGTTCTGTTGGAGGGCAGATCAGAGGAAGCTGTTTTAAATCTTTTTGGTTTATGCTTCCAAAGACTGTACCCTCACCATTAAATACGGAAAAATAATCAGACAGGTTGCTTACAGAATAATAGGTGAAAGCAATGTTTCCTGATTTATGTCTTAACGCCGCAAGGCCTCGACCAATTATACATTCTGTTGAAGCTAAATTTGTAACGCCGACAGGCGCTCTGACGCTAAGCAAAGTATCGAGTTTATTTGCTACTCTTTTTGGGTCAGTACAGTAAATTCGTTCGGATGGAAATCTGAATCCAAAATCAGTCTTTCCTTGAAAGAAAGGTAAACCAACTCTGTCTTCATTATAGGTTGAACCTGATGGTGACTGCCCCATCGTGATGTTAAATTCTTTTCCTAAATTAGATATTGTCCAGGTTTTTGGCACCCAACCCAACTCCGTTTCTTCAAATTCACTTGGGAAAAGCGAGCGGATTTCCACCGGAAGCGGTTTAAAATCTGCACTATTACGTACTTTTTGACGCAACTCGGCACGAGATTGCAGAGCCTCCGGGATTGGATTTCCTGCATCCAGAGCGTTATCAATCACTGGATCAAAATCCACAAACCAGGATTTGAACAGGGTTTGGGACATTTGTTCCAAGGATTGATTGATATTAAGAGATAAATTTATCTTTTGATCAAAGTGGCGTAAAAAATGTCCAATGGATACTCTTTTCTCACTGAGCTTAGGGATGGTAACGGATATTGTATTAATTATTGTTTGGTTAATGAGAGGTTGGCCTGAACCAGTACTATAATTGTTCAAATCTATTTTTTTTAAAAGATAGAACCAAAAATGACTTTCATTTTCATTCTTTGCGGTTCCAATTATTGCATTATCAGTAACCCAACATTTTTTACCGGAAATATAAACTGAACCACAATATGACCCAACACGCCCGATAATTATTGTATTTTCATTAGCGTTATATTCATCTGAATAACCTATTATTCCATTTGAACCATAAACAGGATATTCTCCTGTTATGGCTCTTGATGGCGAAGATTTGCCATTTCTAATCAGCAAGTGTTCACCAATTATTGTTGTAATAGCATTACTCCCCATAACCCAGCGCCTCCAGATTCTGGCGAATCGCACGATCCAGTTCTTCCGCCTGCTTCATCTGCTCAAACAACGTCTTCGACAATTCACGCATTTTCGTCTCAAATGCCACGCCGTCCTCTTCCTGCTCGGCTGCTCCTACATAGCGGCCCGGTGTCAGCACGTAGTCGTTATCTTTAATGTCTTGCAGGGTCGCAACTTTGCAGAAGCCTGCCTGGTCTTCATATTTTTCCAGCTTGCTGTCACCACGCGCAATCCGTGCAGCCAGTTCTTCCGGCGTGCTGCGCCAGGCATGGTAAGTATCGGCGATTGTGGCAATATCTTCCGCTGTTAACTCTTTAGTTGTGCGGCTAATCATGGTGCCGAGGTTACGCGCATCAATAAACAGCGTCTCGCCCTGACGATCACGATAACCTTTGGCTGGATCGGCAGCCTTCGATTTGGTCATAAACCATAAACACACCGGGATCTGCGTGGTGTAAAACAACTGACCTGGCAGAGCAATCATGCAGTCGATCAGATCATTTTCGATCATCTGTGCGCGGATCTCGCCTTCACCGCTGGTGTTAGAACTCATCGAACCGTTTGCCAGCACAAAACCTGCTGTACCGTTAGCCGACAGCTTGGAGAGCATATGCAAAATCCAGCCGTAGTTGGCGTTACCGGTTGGCGGCATACGATAACCGGCAAAACGTGGGTCTTTGGTTAATTCAGCTTCGTTACGCCAGTCTTTCAGGTTGAACGGCGGGTTCGCCAGAATATAGTCAGCTTTCAGGTCCGGGTGCTGGTCGCTAAAGAAAGTGTTTGCCGGGCGTTCGCCGAGGTTAGCTGAAAGACCGCGAATAGCGAGGTTCATTTTTGCCAGTTTATACGTCGTGGCTGTCAGCTCCTGACCATACAGCGCGATATCACGGCTTTTACCCTGATGGCTCTCGACAAACTTCACCGACTGCACGAACATTCCTGCCGAGCCGCAGCACGGGTCATAAATTTTGCCCTGGAAGGGTTCGAGCATTTCAGTTAACAGCGTGACCACACATTTTGGCGTGTAGAACTCACCACCGCCTTTGCCTTCAGTGGCGGCAAACTTACCGAGGAAGTATTCATAAACGCGTCCGACCAGGTCTTCTTTCGATAACGTTTCAACGTCAGTCTCGTGTGCCAGCGTTTCGATGTTGTCGATGGTATCAATCAGTGATGCCAGTTTTTTGGTTTCCAGATTCTGACGGCTGAAGTAGTTGTCTGGCAGCGCACCTTTCAGGGTTTGGTTACGTTTCTCAATGGTCGAGAGGGCGGTGTCAATACGAACCGCAATATCGTCCTGTTTTGCATTTTGTTTGATAAATGACCAACGCGCCTCTTCCGGCAGGTAGAAAATGTTGTCCTGCTGGTAGAACACTTCCATCTCAAGGAAATCTGCCTGCCCATCGGCAATCATTTTTTTGCGGCGTGTTTCAAAC